>Ga0307278_10000619_pt1 | contig 17607 bp, 15 predicted proteins | sample ER_DNA_117_FD_194482 | JGI IMG/M metagenome (GOLD analysis project Ga0307278, IMG submission 194482) | Bulk soil microbial communities from the East River watershed near Crested Butte, Colorado, United States - ER_DNA_117 | ecosystem: Environmental > Terrestrial > Soil > Floodplain | place...
GAGGAGATCGGGGAGCTCGAGCGGGAGACGGGAAACGGGAGACGGGAAACGATCGAAGAAGAAATCGGTGACTTGTTGTTCGCGGCCGTGAATCTCGCGCGCAAGCACGGGATCGAGGCCGGTCAGGCACTCGAACGTGCGAACTTGAAGTTTCAGCAGCGATTCGAGAAAGCCGAAAAACTCGCCGAGGAGCGTGGACTGGAGATGGGTCGCGCTACTCTGGAACAGCTCGACAAGTTGTGGGACGAGGTGAAGGCTAAAGGCGCTTAGCTGGAGGTATCATTGGCTCTGCATGGCCGCGCGAATGCCCGCGGCGAGTGCGGTCACATCTCCCTTCAGCAGGCCACGCCAACCAACCGGCGAACGCGCCAGCGACATCACGTCCATCTTCGTGATCGGAATCCCGTTGATCGTCATCGCCATGCGGTAGACGACGTGCACCGTATCGGGCCCCTCGTTCACGTGGCCAAGGACCTGTACCTTCGCGCTCCGCAGTAATTCGGCGACATCGGCGTCCTGTGTCGTCGACCGCATCAACGACGCGAAGACGGCGGTATCCGAAAGCGCTTGCGCCTGCTGCACCGTGGTGACGCCGAGGAGCTGTTGCCGAATCGGGCCGGCATTGGGAGCCTCAAACACGCCGGAGAGCAGCTGGCGCATCTCCTTGAGCGCATTCTGATGCATGAGCGAAGCCATCCCGTTCCAGTCTGCCGCGCGCATCGCTGCGACGAAACGTTCGGTGACCTGCTCAGGAGTCTCCACGGTCTGCACCGAAGCGGTCTGAGTCGGAACCGCCTGAGCCTGCGGAGCGCGGGCGGTGAGCGCTGTCAGCAGCACGACGGCGATGCACACACGCATACTACCTCCGGCGATGACGAGATTCGGGCCTAATGTTTGCCTTCAAACGGCCCTCATGTAGGTCGAGGCGAACGTACAGAACGTAGCTCGCGGGCTCCCGCACCAAATCCTACGCCCGGCCTTCGATCCGTTTCGTGATCGCCTCGGCGGCGGCGTCCGCGATATCGAGCATCGCGCCGACGGCGGCGCGAATGGTTTGGATCAACTCGAACAGCACAGGCCGGCTCGGCGCTGGAGTCCGACGCTGCGGTAGCCGGACCGGCTCGCGAGGTGGCGGCGGAGGAGCATCGGTCCCCACAGCTGTCGGTGGCCGGCGTACAGGAGGGACAAGCTCCCCTTTCGCCTGCGTTGGACGCTCCAACTCCTCTTCAGGAGGTTTCGGTTTACGCGGTTTCTTGCCTTTTCCCATAAGTCCTCTAGCTGCCGATTCGCCGCTCTTCCCGAGCCTTGCTGAGCAAACGCTCGGCGAAGTCAAGTCGCTCCTGTGTTTCTGCCAGCTCCTGTTGGAGGTCCTCGACACGACGTTCAACGGCCTCGAGGCGCTCGGCGGTGTCGGCCGGTAGCGATTGAGGACGAGCGGCACGCAGACGAGCGAGCCTGAGGACCGTGAAAGCGGGAATCCCCACGAATATCAGGAGCGCGGCAAGAAAGACAGGTGGTTCCATAGGCCTTTCTCTCTCTCTCCTTAATCTACGCGCGCCGCCCGCTTTAGGCGCGTCTTAGGTGACTCCACGAACCCGCGCGGCTTGCACGACATGCCACAGCGCAACGGAGGCGAGTGCGCGCGTCCTACCATCCTGATCCACGATCGCCAGCTCACGTTCTGCGTGGCGCAGATAGCCTGCGACGTCCGCAGACGAGCTCCCTGCTTCGACCATTCCCTTGATGGCGGACACGTAGGTGCGAAGCGCCGAGTCACAAGATCAATCCTTGTACGGATCGAACTCATCCGCCCCAGCCATGACCACGATCAGCGGCCGCAGCGTATGCAACACCTCGACGGTCGCTCCCTGAGCCTCGAGCACGTCCGGCAGGCGGCGATACACGTGCGGGCTTTCATCCGTGCCGCCGCCGCGCAGCACCACGCCCTTCTTCTTCACCCACTCGTGCATCATCTCGCGCGAGATCGCGCCCGGCTTGAGCACCTTGCCCTTGCGCGTGCGCTTCCCCGCGGCTGCCGTGCGGCTCATGACGCGCCCCGCCCCGTGCACGGTCGAGTAGAGCGCGCGTGCCTGCAGCTCCCGCGTCGCCGCGTCGGCCGGCGTGGCGCCCTGCAGGATCACCGCGTTGTCGCCCATCGAGCCGCCGACGAAGCCCTTCTGCCCCGGAAAGGCCGGCGTCGCGCCCTTGCGGATGACGTACAGCGACTCGCCGCCGTGCTCCTCGATCCACGCGAAGTTGTGATGGTTGTGCACCAGCTCCACCTCGCGCCCGCCGAGGATCGAGACGACCTTGCGCGCCACCCACTCGCGGCCGGCGTAGGCGTAGCGGCCGGCGAGATTCATGAGCTGCCAGTACGCGTCGCCGATCGGCGCATGCACGTCGAGTAACGCCTCACGCTCGGGCGCGCGCTCGCCCCACTGCTTGTTCTGCGACAACGCGAGAAAGCCGTGCGCCACGCCGAAGCCAAAGCCACGCGAGCCGAAGTGCACGCCGACCCAGATGTAGTCGTTCTCATCGGCGAACACGTCGACGTAGTGGTTGCCCGAGCCCACCGTGCCGAGCTGCTCGCGCGCCTTCGCGCGCAGGCGGTCGCGCTCGTGCCTGTCCGGCACCGCGTCCCAAGCCGGATCCTCGAAGAGCGGATCGTCGGTCGGCGCGTCGTCAGCGCGGTTCCTCAAACCCACACCGAACGACAGCGACGCCTGGATCTCGTCGGCGAGCTCGCGCAGCCGCCCCTGGATAAGCGGCACCTGCAGGTCGGTGCGGATCGCGGCGTTGCCGCAGGCGATGTCGAATCCCACACCCACGACGGAGATCTTGTCGCGATACGCGGCGACGCCGCCGATCGGCATGACATACCCCAGGTGGCCGTCGGCCATGAGCGCGGCACGCTCGGCGCGGCTCGCGACGTCCTGAAGCTGCGCGAGTGTGTTGGATTCGTGAGTTCCGAAAATCTGAATGGCAGTCATCGTCTTGTGTTCCCACTCTGAAGAGTGGGCCCATTAGGGCACTGCCCTTCAAGGGCGGTGATTCCACGGGCCCATGCTTCAGCATGGGAACCTAACGAAGCTACGGCCAGAGCCTGTAGAGGGTGCGCGGGAATGCGATCGCTTCCCGGATGTGCGGGATGCCGCAGATCCACGCGACGGTCCGCTCTAGCCCAAGTCCAAATCCGGAATGCACGAACGTCCCGTACTTCCGCAGGTCGAGATACCACGAATACGCCTCTTCCGGCAGCTTCTCGGCGCGAATGCGCGCGAGGAGCTTGTCGTAGTCGTCTTCGCGCTGGCTGCCCCCGATGATCTCGCCGTAGCCCTCGGGCGCAAGGCAGTCGTTGTTGAGCACGGTGCGCGGATCAGCCGGGTTCTCCTTCATATAGAAGGCCTTCACGGCCTTGGGATAGTTGTAAACGAAGACGGGCCGGTCGTAGTCTTTCGCCAGCGTCGTCTCGTCATCCCCGCCGAGGTCGCGGCCCCATTCCATGTCGGTCCCGAGGCCTTTGAGCTTCGCGACGGCGTCCGTATACGAGATCCGGTGGAAGGGCGCCTGCACGCGCTCGAGCGGCGCGAGATCCCGACCCAGCTCGGCAAGATCCTGCTTCCGTTGCTGCACGCAGCGGCCCACGATGTATGAAACGAAATCCTCCTGCAGCCGCATGTTGGCGTCGGAGTCGTTCCACGCGACTTCGGGCTCCACCATCCAGAACTCCGTCAGGTGCCGGCGCGTCTTCGACTTCTCGGCGCGGAACGTCGGGCCGAAGCAATACACTTTGCCGAGCGCCGCCGCGGCGGCCTCGACGTAGAGCTGGCCGGTCTGCGCGAGATAGGCCTTCCCCAGATCGAAGTAGTCCACGGAGAACAGCGTGCCCGCATGCTCGCCGATCGAGCCGGTGAGAATGGGCGTGTCGACCAGGGTGAAGTGCCGTTGATGAAAGAAATCGCGAATCGCCTGGACGACCTCGTGGCGCACGCGCGCGATCGCCACCTGTTGCTTGGAGCGCAGCCACAGATGGCGGTGCTCGAACAGGTACGCGATCCCATGCTCCTTGGGCGTAATTGGAAAGTCGGGACTCGGCCCGAGGATCTTGAGGTCCGAGGTCTGCAGCTCGACGCCGCTCCCCCCCGGTGCGCGCGCATCGGCGCGCACGCTGCCCGTCACCTCGAGTGAAGTCTCCTGAGTAAGTTTCCCGAACGCGTCCCAGACTTCCGGCGCGACGTCCTTTTTGGAGATCACCGCTTGCAGGTAGCCCGTGCCGTCCCGTACGACCACGAACGCGATCTTCCCGCTCGAGCGGGTCGTCGCGACCCAGCCGCGGACGGAGACGGTCTCCCCGGCATGTTGCGGAAGCTCTTCGATCCAATGACGTTCGGGCATAGGCGCGGCATACTAGTGGCGGGCCTTTTCAGTGTCAACGCGATAGTTGCGGCTTGCGCGCCGAGCATGAAAACCGGCCCGGCGCGGCAGGAATCGGGCTGGCCCGCCTACCTCGGCAATCAGCGCCACGACGCAGGCGCGCGCGAAACGCTGAACCCCGATCCCCGGCCACTGTGGCATCTGGGCATGGGACGCGGCGTGCGCGGCAGTCCCGCGCTGGGTGAGACAGTCGTCGCCGTCGGCACCGCGGACCGCAACCTCGTCCTCATTGATCGCTCGAGCGGCGAAGTGCTGTGGCGGTCGCACCTCGACGGCAGCGTCCGCTCCGGCCCGCTCCTCGACGAAGACCGGCTGTACGTCGCCACCGAGTCACAGCCCCAAGGCCGTGTCTACGCGGTCCGGTTGCGCGACGGCCGGCAGGTGTGGCGCACCCAGTCCGGCAGCGTCACGGCGCCACTCGCCTTTGACGGCGAGGCGATCTACGCCGCCACGGAAGACGGGCTGGTGCTGCGCCTCGAGCCGGAGCACGGCAAGGTGCAGTGGCGCCGCCCGCTCAGCGGCGCGGTGCGGGCCGGACCACTCGTCACGCCAAACGGACTCGTCGTGGCCACGACGAGCGACACGCTCTATCTGCTCGACCGCCAAACGGGCGCGGTGCGCTCGCAGCTGTCGCTTGCGGGCGCCGTGCTCGGGACTCCCGCAACCGATGGCCGCCGCGTCTACCTGGCCACGACGAACGGCCGGATTGTCGCGATCGATCTCGCATCATGGAGCGTGACGTGGGACCGCGCGGCCGGCGACGCGGTCTACGGCGCGCCGGCGCTCGTTGCCGATACGCTGTTCGTACTCGCGCGCGACGGCCGGCTCTGGATGATTCCGGTTGACGCTCCGGACGCCGCCACGAGCCATATGCTCGGGATCGTTGCCACCGCTGGGCCCACCCCGCTGGCGTCCGGAGTGCTCGTCGGCAGCGTCAGCGGCGAGGTGTTGCTGGTCGATCCCACGAGCGGAGCGATTCGCTGGCGGGCGCAAGTCGCCGGTCCCATCGAGGAGCCGCCGCTCGTCCGCGACCGGCAAGTGGTGGTGATCGCGGGCAGGGGCAATATTCATACGTATCGATGATGCGCTCGATCTGGATCGTCGCCGTACTCGCGGGCGCTTTCGTCCCGAGGCTTTCGGGGCAGGCCACCTTGGACGGCCAACGTGATTCATTCCGTCGCGCGGTGGTCCACCACGGCAAATGGCTCACTGCAGCAAGCGTCGCAGCGCTGATCGTCTTCGCCCAACGAGAGCACAGCCAGTCGCGTCGCGAGTGGAACGCGCTGCTCGATATCTGCCGGTCGGCGCAGGACGCGTGCGCGCTGGGGCCGGACGGCCGATACGTGCGGAGCGACGCCGAACAGCTGTATCAGCGCTCGCGCGCCTTCGACCGGCGCGCCAATCGCTGGCTGCTGGGCGCCCAGGCGGGTCTGCTCGCCACGACGGCGCTCTTCATTATTGACCTGCATCCGGGGCAAGGGCCGGAGAATATTCCGTTCGCGCCGCTGCAGGTGGGGATGCGGATTCCGTTCTGATCGCCGGCAGCTAACCAACGCGAAAAAGCTCAAATCCTCGCTCGTATCTCGTGATCAGCCGCTCCCGGTACGCCGCATGCTCGCGCCGCTCGAGCGCGGGATCGGTGGCGATCATCGCGGCGGCAGCGGTGCGCGCGGCATCGAGCAGCGGCAGGTCGGTCTCGAGATTCGCATAGCGTAGCGGCACGCCTCCCGATTGCCGAGCGCCGGCGAGCTCGCCCATACCGCGCTCGTGCAGGTCCAGCTCGGCGATTTTGAAGCCATCCGTCGTTTCGCAGAACGCCTGCAGCCGCGGCGCCGCCTCCCGAGAATCGGAGAGCAGGATGCAATGGCTGGCCGCCGCCCCCCGCCCCACGCGTCCACGGAGCTGGTGCAGCTGCGCGAGCCCGAATCGCTCTGCATGCTCGATGAGCATCACCGTGGCATTCGCGACGTCGATGCCCACCTCGATCACGGTCGTCGCGACGAGGATTTGCGCCTGGTTATCGCGAAAGGCGCGCATGGTGGCATCGCGCTCCTCCGCTTTCATTTTCCCGTGCACCAATCCCACGCGAAACTCCGCAAACGTCTTCGCGAGCTTCTCGGCCATCGTCGTAGCGGCCTTGAGGTCGGCCCGCTCCGATTCGTCGATAACAGGATAGATCACGTAGGCCTGACGCCCCGCGGCGCACTCGCTGCGGATGAACTCGTAGATCTTCGACCGGGCGGCATCGGTGCGCAGCGCGGTCTTCACCGTGCCGCGGCCGGGCGGTCGCTCCCGCAGCTGCGTCACGTCCAGGTCACCGTAGAGCGTGAGCGCGAGCGAGCGCGGGATCGGCGTTGCCGTCAGCAGCAAGACGTCGGGGGCGTCGCCTTTCTCCACCAGGGCCGCGCGCTGCTCGACGCCGAAGCGGTGCTGCTCATCGATCACCGCGAGACCCAGCTTGCGGAACGTGACCGACTCCTGAATCAGCGCGTGGGTCCCGACGACGATGCGCGGCGCACCACTCGCGATGCGCTCCCGGACGGCCGACTTCTCCGCCGCACTCATGCGACCCAGCAAGAGCTCCGGGCGGATCGCGAGCGGCTCGAGCAGCCGCGTCAACGTCGCGCCGTGTTGCTCCGCCAGGAGCTCCGTGGGCGCCATGATCGCCGCTTGATAATCGTTCTCGGCGGCGAGCAGCATCGCGAACAGCGCCACGACCGTCTTCCCCGTCCCCACGTCGCCCATCAGCAGCCGGTGCATGCGTAGCGGCGCCGTCATGTCGTCCGTGATTTCGCGTACCGCGTGGCGCTGGTCGCCCGTCAGCTCGAACGGCAGGTGCTCCTTGAGCCTCGTGGTCAGCTCGCGCTTCAGCGTGAACCGGATGCCGGCCCGTGAGCGCTTGGCCAGGTGACGGGCGCGCGCCTGCACCAGCTGCTGATCGAACAATTCGTCGAACGCGAGCCGGCGTCGCCCCAGCTCGGCGTCTTCGACCCGCTTGGGCCTGTGCATCAGTTCGAGCGCGGGACGCAGCTCCATCAGGTTGTGCGTCGCACGGAAGGCGGGGGGATGAGGATCGGTGACGAGCGGCAGGAGCTCGTTCAGGTGCTGCTGCACGAGCGCGCGAATCTGCCGATGGGTGAGACCTTCGGTCGCCGGATACACGGGGAGCACGAGGCCTGGATTGCTCTCGTTCTCGTCGTCCGGCTCGGCGAGCACGATGAACTCGCGGGGCACGAGCTGCTTCCCATGGTAGTAGCGCACCGGTCCGGTCACGAGCAACAGTTGTCCCTTCTTGATCTGCCGTTCGAGGAACGGCCGGCCCGGCCAGGCGCACTCGAGCAGACCGCTGTCGTCCTTCAATACGGCACGGAAGACGCGCAATCCCCGCCGGGTGGGCAACACCCCCGTGCTGACGACGCGGCCGACACACGTCACGTCCTGCCCAATCGCGGCCCGCGCCAGCGGCGTGACAGTCGTGGCATCGAGATAACGATGGGGCACGTGATACAGGAGGTCCCCGACGGTGCGGATGCCGAGTCGCTGGAGCGCCTCGGCGCGTTTGGGGCCAACGCCCTTGAGGAACTTGACCGGGGAGTTGAGCTGGAGCTTCACCCGCTCACCAGTCGGTGCGCAAACCGCACGGGATCGAACAGCTCGAGATCTTCGAGCGTCTCACCGGTCCCGAGAAAGCGGATCGGCACGGGGACGGCACGGCGCAGCGCCACCACACTCCCCCCCTTCGCTGTGCCATCCAGCTTCGTGATCACGAGTCCCGTGAGCGGCACCGCCGCGGCAAACGCCTCGGCCTGGCGGACGGCGTTCTGTCCGATCGTGGCATCGAGCACGAGCAGCGACTCGTGCGGCGCGCCGGCCCGTCGCTTTCCCACCACGCGCACCACCTTCTTGAGCTCCTCGCGCAGGCGCTCATCGGTGTGGAGCCGCCCGGCGGTATCGACGAGGACGGTGTCGACACCCCTGCTCAGGGCTGCCTCGACAGCATCGAACGCGACGGCGGCGGGATCACCGCGTTGCGATGCGCCCACGAACGGGGCGCCGAGGCGGTCGGCCCAGACTTTGAGCTGCTCGGTGGCGCCGGCGCGGAATGTGTCGGCGGCGGCGAGCAGCACGCTCCGTCCTTCGTTTTGCAGCCGCTTGGCGAGCTTTGCGACCGACGTCGTTTTTCCCGTGCCGTTGACGCCGAAGATCAGAATAACCGTTGGTGGCTCCGGGGCGTGCGCGAGCGGTGCCGCCGCTGGACCCAGCTGCTCGACGACGATGCGCTCCAGGCTCGCCTGATCGACCGTGTCGGCACGACTCAGCTTTTCGACGGTCTCGTTGGTCGCCGCCACGCCGAAGTCCGCCTCGACGAGCATGCGCTGTACTTCTTCGAGCTTGACGGTGTGCAGCGCCTTCTTCCAGAGGCCCATCAGGGCAATCCCTGGCGCCGGCGCAGTGCCCATTCGGTCGCCAGTGCCGCGAGCGCGATGACGAACAGCCACCAGCGGTCGCGCAGACCGATCGACGCGAATCGCGACGTCGCCTCTCCCGGCTGCGCGCTGAGTGCGGGCACATGCGGCAGCCATTCATCGGAGTATGTCTCAACAGCCAGGACGCCCTGCTCCGGTCCGCCGGTCAACGCATACCGATAGACGCCAGGCGGCAGCAACAGCTCCGCGCGGCCGGCGGCGTCAAAGCGCAGCGTGTCGGTGCGCGTCGTATCCTCGCTCCGCAACGTGATGGCGAGCGGGCGCGACGTGTCCGGGGATGTCCAGCGCCACACGATCGGCAGGCCGTTCGGCGCTTCGAGCGCCACCGGAGCCGCCCGCTGTCGGTTCCCTGCTCCGCGCTCCCGCAGTAACCAGTCCACCAGCGCGGCGACAACACTGCGATAGCCTTCTTGTGCCGCACCCCCGCGAAACGCCCAGCGCCACAACCCCGCGGCCCTGACTGTCGCGATCCGTTCTCCGTTCCGCTCCTCGAGTGTGACGATCGGGCGCGGCTGTCCGCGCCGGGCCAGCCGGGCCACAAGCGCAACCGTCGTCGCTGGACTCGAATCGTGCGTCTGCACCACAACGGCGGTCGCAGGCGGCAACGAATCCCAATTCACGCCCGCGAGCGCCGCGGTGAACGGTGACGACAGTGGCCGTTCGACATACCAATCGCCCGGCTGGCCGTTCGTGGGCCACAGCAGCACCGCGTTTCTCGATCCTCCGACAAACGCGCGCGTGCGCGCCGGCTCACCCATCGCTATCACGAGCCGCGCATTCGCCGCGGCGCTCGTGAGGACGCTGGTCGCGACGGGAGCGAGCGTCGCACCGTCGCGCCAGCGTCCCGCTTCCATCTCCACGAACACTTTCACCGGCACCCGCGCCACATCGCCGAGCGTGCGGGCGAGGAAGCGGGTTTCCCAGTCGGGTGGCGACGCAAAGATCACGGCGGCGGGCTCGAGGCTGACGTCGACAACATACTGACGCTTGTCGTCTCGAGGTTCGGCGTCATTCATTCCCTCCAGGCTCACGTCGAGTACGCTCCACCCGGGACGGGGGACGCGGGACGCGGGAAGGGTGATCTCCGAGGTGAGGACTCCACTGTCGGGAAGCGTGACCGACTGCGATGCAACGCGGCGACCTTCAACCGACACCACGAGCGTCGCCTTACCCGTCCCCCTTCCCCCGTCCCTCGTCCCCGCCGTCCCGTAGCTCACCTTGAGCCGGATGGTATCGGTTCGCGTCACATGCCTCGGCCCCTCGACCCCCGCGATGTACGCATCGGCAAAACTGGGGCGCGGGGTGATAACGACGCGGGGCCGACGCAGTAAGTCGGCGGGGATAGCGGCCACGTCGTCGATTTCCCCATCGGTCACGACCACAACCTCGCCTGCCCTCCCGGCGGCCGCTTCGAGCGCCGGGGCGAGATGACTGGCGCCGGCGGCTGGCGGCGCAGTGTCGAAGGCGGTGACCGCGGTGCCGAACCGCCACACAACTGCGCGCCGCCGGGCGTAGTCCCGCGCGGTGTCGAGCGCGGCGCGCCAGGGTGCGCCGCTGATGCTGAGCGACGCGTCGAGCAGCACGAGGGGCTGGTCGCCGGCGGGCAGCAGTCGTGAGCTGGCGGGATTCCAGAGCAGCAGGATCAACGACAACACCGCGATGCCGCGGAGAATCATGAGAGGCACGCGAGCGCCTCCGCGATCGTGAATTTGCCGTCGTACAGCGCCCTGCCGACGCAGGCGCCGGCGAGCCGCGCGGCGCGCGCGGCCCGCAGGTCGTCGAGTGAGCCGACGCCGCCCGAGACGATGACATCCAGTCCGAGCGCGGCGAGCGCCGTGGCACCGTCGATGTCGGGACCAGTCAACTTGCCGTCGCGGGTGACTTCATTGTAGATGATCGTGCCAATGCCAAGCCGCGCGACTCGGGTCGCGAGCTCCCGTGCCGTGAGATCGAGAATGTCCGCCGTACCACGCGGCGCGACGCGACCATCCTTGGCGTCGATGCCGACCGCGAGCCGCGTGGTGCCGTGGCGCGCGACGAGCCGCTGGACGAGCCCGCCGTCCACCGCGCCCCGTGGACCGATGACGACGCGGGTTGCGCCGAGCGTGAACATCTGATCGATGTCGTCCTCCCGAAACAGGCCGCCACCCACCTGAACCTGGACGGCCGCTGCCTGCAGCACCGCCCCGATGAGCTCGTGATTGTCGGGCCGGCCGTACGCGCGGTCCATGTCGACCAGATGGATCCAGCGCGTGCCGGCACGCGTGAACGCCTCGAGCGCCGCCACCGGCCCGGCCATGGCGCCGTGGGCGCGCGCCACGCGCCCGCCTTCTATGTCGACGGCGGGATAGAGCTCCACGTGGAAGGGGGGGCTAGTCTTCGCGAGCCGCGGCGGCGCCGAGCGCCGGTGCCGCGGCGGGTAGACCAGAGGGCTCGAGCTCCGCGAGGAGCTGCGCACGCACATCATCGAATGCCGCCTTCAGCTTCGCGGGCACGGCCACGCCCGCACCCGCGTCTTTGCGCTGCGGATTCGTCGGCCGGCCGTTCACCAGGAACTCGTAGTGCAGGTGCGGGCCGGTCGCCAGGCCGGTCGCGCCGACGTAGCCGATGATCTGCTCCTGACCCACGCGCTGCCCCGCATGAAGCCCCAAGGCGAAACGGGAGAGGTGGCCGTAGCGGGTGCGAATGCCGTTGGCGTGGCGGATCTCGACCAGGTTGCCGTATCCGCCATTCCGGCCCGCCTCGGTGACGATCCCGTCCGCGGTCGCGCGCACGGGCGTGCCGTACGCCGCCGCGTAGTCGGTCCCCTGGTGGCTTCTCCACCGCTTGAGAATCGGGTGAAAGCGCCCGCCGAACCGGCTCGAGATATGGCTGAAGCGCAGCGGCGCGCGGAGGAACGCGCGGCGGAGCGATCGGCCTTTCTCGTCGTAGAATCCCGTCTGCCCGTCCGGCGACTCGAAGGCGAACGCGAACGTCGGCGAGCGCGCGACGTCGACACGCGCCGCCAGAATCCGACTGAAGCGCTTCTCGCCTTCCGGTGACTGCAGCCGCTCGATCAACACTTCGACACGATCACCCGGGCGAATGTCCCTCGTGAAGTCGACTTCCCAGTCAAAGACCTCGGCGATCTTCCAGGCCAGCGCGACCCGCTGGCCGGGGGGGAGGAACGAATCGGGAATCGCCGCGTCGAGCGCGTCGTACAGGTTCGATTGAATGACGGCGGTGGTGCGGAGTCGCTCGGTCGTCCAGGGGATCTCCTCGACCGTCTCCGTCCACCCGGAGTCGGCACCGAGGCGGGACATGACCAGATGGTTCTCGGGATCGAGTCGCACGCCGAGGCGATTGGCGACGGTGCCGCCCTTCAAGCGCCGCAGCTCGAAGATCAACCCCGGCTGCAGGTGTCGCGGATTGAGTGCGTGCGTGGCCTTCATGAACCTGACGTATTCGCGGCCGGTGATCCCGCCCCGCGCCAGCACGTCGGAGAGCATTTCGCGGCGGCCGAGGGTATCGGCCCATTCGTCGTAGGCGCTCGTCACGACAATCGGTAGCGCGATCGGAATCTCGCGCGACGGCCATGCTTCATGCGCAGCCCAGACCAGCATGCCAGCGGCGAGCGCGCCGGCAGCAACGTAATGACTCGCCCGCCACGTCATCAGTCCATCTGTCTCCGAATGAAGGTCGGGATTTCCATTTCATTCAACTCAGGATTCAGCGGCGCCTGCGCGGGTCCGCCCGGACGCTTCGGCTGGGTTTCGGCCGGCTTGGCAAATCCCGGGGGTGGCACCGGCGTCGGCCGGGCGCCACGATCGCGGAACGGCAGCACGCCGGCCGCGGGACGCTGCACGCCCGCCAGGGCATCGGCCATCGCCCCCGTCTTGTCGAACCCTGTCGCGATGACGGTGATGCGCACTTCGCCGTGCATCGCGGGATCGTTCACCGCGCCGAAGATGATCTCGGCCTCATCACCCGCGGCGTCGTGAATCGCCTCGCTGATCTGCGTCACTTCACCGAGCGTCAGGTCCTCGCCGCCCGTGATGTTGATGAGCACGCCCGTCGCGCCGGCGATCGAGATGTTGTCGAGCAACGGGCTCGAAATCGCCTGCTGCGCCGCTTCCATCGCGCGGTTTTCGCCGCGCCCCTGGCCCGTCCCCATCAGTGCCGCGCCGCCATTCTGCATCACGGTGCGGACGTCCGCAAAATCTACATTGACGAGGCCGGTCACACAGATAAGCGCCGAAATGCCCTGAGTGGCGTGGAGCAGCACCTCATCCGCCTTCTTGAGCGCGTCCTGAAATGGAATGCCTTTCCCGACGACCGCGAGCAGCCGCTCGTTGGGCACGACGATCATCGTGTCCACGTGCTTGCGCATCTCGGCGATTCCCATCTCCGCCTGACGCATGCGCTTGCGGCCTTCGAACAGGAACGGCTTGGTGCAGATCCCGATCGTCAGGGCGCCCAGGTCCCGCGCGACCTGCGAGATGATCGGGGCCGCGCCCGTGCCGGTACCGCCACCCATGCCGCACGTGACGAACACGAGGTCGGCGCCCTGCAAGGTGTGGAGTACTTCGTCGCGGTTTTCCTCGATCGCCTGGCGTCCGATCTCCGGCCGCGCGCCGGCGCCGAGCCCGCGCGTCAGCTTCTTGCCGATCTGGACTTTGACGTCTGCTTTGTTATTGAGGAGCGCCTGGGCATCGGTGTTCACCGAGATGAACTCGACTCCGCTCACGTGCTCGTCGATCATGCGGTTCAGGGCGTTGCCGCCGCCCCCGCCGACGCCGACGACTTTCATCCGCGCGTTCTGCGTAACGGTTTCTTCGAGTTCGAAGATCATGGTTCTCCCCTAGGGCTCAGAAGAAGTCCTGTAACCATCTCTTGAGTGGCGCAAACAACTTGTCGGGGCGGCCGCCGAACAACACACCCGGTGCCCCTCCCTGGGCGCTCTTGCGCGCCGCGTACAACACCAAACCGACGGGCACCGCGTACCGCGGCGCCTGCACACTGTCCACGAGTCCGGAAATCCCCAGATCTGGATGACCGGCGCGTACCGGCGCCGCGAAGACCTCGCGCGCCAGCTCGACCATCCCCGGCAGGTGCGCGGTGCCGCCGGACAGGACCACGCCCGCGGGCAACCGGCCCGCGCCGTACCCGGCGCGCTCGAACTCGCGGCCCACGAGCTGAAAGATCTCGTCCACGCGCTGGTGGATGATGTGCGCGACCATCTCGCGCGGGGCGGTCCGTGCACCCTGACCCGGCGTGGAGGGCAGACTGACCATCTCGCCCGGATCCACGAGCGGCGAATAGGCGGCGCCGTGGCGCTCCTTCAATCGCTCCGCGTCCGACTGCGTCACGCCGAGCCCCTGCACCAGGTCGCTGGTGACGTGCGAGCCCGCGTACTTGAGCGACGCGAGGTGGCGGATCTTGCCTTCATGAAAGATGGCGACGCCGGTCGAGCTGCCGCCCACTTCCACCAGGGCAACGCCCAGCTCCTTCTCGTCATCGGTCAGCACCGCGTACGACGCCGCGAGCGGCTCGAGCACCAGATCGGCGACGCGATAGCCGGCGCGCTGCACGCTCTTACGGAGATTCTGCGCCGCCGTGGATTGGACGGTGACGAGATACATCTCCACTTCGAGCCGCGTGCCCGTCATGCCCACTGGATCCGAGATGCCGTGCTGCTGATCGACGACGTATTCCTGCGGGATGTCGTGCAGCAGCTCGTGATCGCGTCCCAGCGAGACGGCACGCGCGACCTCATTCACGCGCGCCACATCCTGCGGGCTGATCTCCTCCGCACTGACGGCAACCACGCCGGTCGAGCCGCGCGCCGACACATGCTCGCCCGCGATGCCGCACGTCACGTCCGTCACGCGCGCGCCCGCCATCCGCTCGGCGTCCTTCAGCGCGGCGGCGACGGAGCGCGTCGTCTCGTCGATGTCGCGCACCATGCCGCGGCGCACGCCGGTGTTCTTCGCGAGACCGACGCCGAGAATCTTGGCAAGCGGCGCGCGCGGCAGGTCGCCGGCCAGCTCGGCGATCACGGCGCACGTTTTGGTGCTGCCGAGGTCGAGGCCGGCGACGAGGCGGCGTTCAGTCATCAGACGCCCCTCGGCGCCGCACCACGACCTGTCCCGCAAAGCGGGCGTCGAGCTCGGCATAGGGGCGCGCTTTCGCCGCCAGGTCTCTCGCCACCGATACCACCGCCGCAATCACCTCCGGCCCCGCATCGCGGTTGAGCAACACGCGATGAGCGCCTCCGCCGAGCTCGAGCAGCACGTCGCCGTGGGACGTCTCGGTCCGCCGCACGGCATCGATCGTTTGAAACAGCGCGGGATCGACGGCCTGCACCCGCGACAGCAATCCGAACACCCCGGAGTCTGCAGCCCCCTCCCCTCCCGAGCGCACGATGGGGAGGTCGAGACTCGTCACGTCGAACGGCAGCAGTCGTCCATCCGCATCGACCGGCGCGAGGGCGCCGCGCTCGTTCATCAGCAGCGCGACGGGCTCGATCTCACGCACGATCACCTTCAGTGAACCCGGCGGACGCCGTATCACCGAAGCATCGGCAATACCGTCCAGTCCGCGCAAGCGCTCGGCGAGCGGTCCGGTCTCGTCGAACACGCTCGCGGCCGGCGACAACCGCAACGCCGCCAGGACCTGATCGGCATCGAGATACCGGATGCCGATGATCTCGACCTGACGGACGCGGAAAAACCGCAACCGGCGCAGCCCGAGCGGCGCCGTCATCCACAGGACCATGACGACCATCGCCGCACCCGCCCACGCCAGCACACGCCACGACACGCGCGGCAGCCGCGCGCGCCGCGGCATGCGGAACTTCCATGTCATGCGACTGCTCCCTGCTCCCTGCTCCCAGCTCCCAGAATCTCCAGCAGCTCGGGTCCGACTCGCGTGATGTCGCCCGCGCCGAGCGTGAACACCACGTCGCCGCCGCGCACCGCGCGGACCACGTGGGTCGTCAGCCCGGCACGCTCGCGCACGGCAACCGTCGCCGCACCGGCCCGCGTCGCGCCGCGCACGACCAGGTGATGCGTCACGCCCGCCTGCGGCTGCTCTCGCGCCGCGTAGATCGGTGCGACGACGACCACGTCCGCGGCCGCGAGCGCTTTGCCGAGCGCCTCACCGTGCAATGCCGTCCGCGAGAACAGGTGCGGCTGAAACACGGCGATCAGACGCCGGCCCGGAAACGCCTGCCGCGCCGCTGCCAGCGTCGCGGCGACCTCGGTCGGGTGATGCGCGTAGTCGTCGACGACCGTCACGCCACGCGCCTCCCCCAGCCGCTCGAACCGCCGGCCGACACCGCGGAACTCGGACAGCGCACGCGCGCCGGCCTGTACGTCCGCGCCTAGTGCATGCACCACCGCGAGCGCTGCCGCGGCGTTGCGCACGTTGTGCAATCCCGGCACGACCAGCGCGAACTCGACCGTGTCGCCACTCGGCAGCGAAATCGTGGCGCGCGAGCCGCCCGGCTCAAGGCGCACCGCGCGAATGCGCACATCCGCCGTCGCACCATGACCGACGCGCCACACGGGCGCGCTCACACGCAACGCGACGCGATCGGCACCGGTGTCGTCCGCGCCGACGATCACGCGCCCCGCCCGGCTCGCGAATTCGGCGAACGCGTCCTCGAGCGCTTCCATGGTGCCGTAGCACTCGAGATGATCCGCTTCCACGTTGTTCACGACCGCGACCGTCGGCCGCAGCGATAGGAAGGCCTTGTCGTACTCATCGGCCTCGACGACGAAGAGGTCGTCTCCGCCGATCCGGGCGTTGCCGCCCCATGCCGCGACACGGCCGCCGGCGAGTCCCGTGGGATTTCGTCCGGCGGCCGTGAGCGCCTCTGTCACCATGACGGTGGTGGTCGTTTTTCCATGCGTGCCTGCGACCGCCACGACGCCCTCTCTCCCAGCAGCGACCAGATCCCCCAACGCATCGGCGCGACGGACGACCGGTAGGCCCAGAGCACGGGCCTTTTCCAGCTCCGGGTGATCCCGGGGGACGGCGGCCGTAACGACAATGGCCCGAGCCCCTTCCACATGATGCGGATCGTGGCCCCTCCAAACGGGAATTCCCAACGCGGTCAGGTCATCGGCGCCTGTCCCGGAAGTGTCTGAATCACAGCCAGTTATGGAGACTCCCCGGTGGCTGGCAATTAAGGCCAAGGCGCTCATCCCCGCCCCGGCTATGCCCATGAAATGGATGGGTTTGGCGTCCCCGGTTCGAAACAAGGTCATCTGTGGGCAGCTAATATAGGAAATCTACGCGACTTGCGAAAGCTCCAATACCTTTGCCACGATGGTTCGGGCAGCGTTCGGGTGGCCTCGGCTGCGGGCACTCTGAGCCAGGGCGTCGAGCCGTTTGTCGTCGTGGACGAGCGGGACGACGGTTTTCGGGAAGGCGTCGGGAGTGAACTCCCGCTCCAGCAGTAACACACTCGCTCCGGCGTTCGCGAGGGCTCGCGCGTTGAATGTCTGGTGATCGGCCGCGGCAGTCGGCAGGGGCACCAGCACGCTGGGCTTCCCCCACGCGCACAACTCGGAGACGGTCATCGCGCCCGCGCGCGCGACCACGAGATCGGCGGCACCGTAGGCTGCCCCGATCGGATCGAAGAACCCGCGCACGACGACTCGGCCCGGCACCGCGCGCGGGGCGTAGCGCTCCAGATGCA
>Ga0307278_10000620_pt1 | contig 17597 bp, 26 predicted proteins | sample ER_DNA_117_FD_194482 | JGI IMG/M metagenome (GOLD analysis project Ga0307278, IMG submission 194482) | Bulk soil microbial communities from the East River watershed near Crested Butte, Colorado, United States - ER_DNA_117 | ecosystem: Environmental > Terrestrial > Soil > Floodplain | place...
CCGCTAGCTCCCCGCCTAGCGCGACCGGGCACGGCAAGAGTAGCACCGCTAATCTGGCTTTCCCCGGGGCGCGTAGCTCAGCGGGAGAGCGCCCGCTTCACACGCGGGAGGTCGCTGGTTCGATCCCAGCCGCGCCCATCGCTCAACCGGGCCAAACCGCCTCTCCACGGAGGGGCAGTTTCTTACTTTGAAAGCATGTGTGGTCAGCGGTGTGGTCAGTCCAGCGTGTAGTCGGGTGTTGCTGCGTGTAGTCACGAGTTGTAACGCGCTGTCCGACCGCTTTGATTGAGTTTCACCTCGAAGCACCGGCCTTCGGGTTAGCAGGGTGCTTCGCCCAGAAAACCGCTAGTCGGGGCGCTGGGCCATAGATCGGGCGCAGCCATGCCTTTTTCAGGGTCGCAGAGATGCGGCCCTTTCTGTTGGCCGTCCATGAACGAGAGAGGCCGTGGCATTCGCCACGGCCCCGACACCCCATCCCATCCAAAGGAAAGGTCGATGAGCAATCTACCCAACCCACAAGACGACGCGAACGAGAACGAGCCGGAAGACCTGAGCTACGAGCAGAAGAAGAAGCTCCACGAGGAGATTCAAGCCTTCCTCGCCGCCAACCCGGACGCGACCAAGGATGACTTCCTCAAGAGCTTCTTTGACGGGAGTAACTCGGTCGCCGGTGCAATCGTAGACCTCGCCCACGAGCGGGGCGTCGATCTCTTCCACGACGAGGACGAGCGCCCCTTCGCAGACATTGCGCACAAGGGGCACCGAGAGGTCTGGCCGCTCCGCTCGCGGATGTTCAAGCTCTACCTTCGACGCCTCGCCCACGAGGCCAAGCTGACGACGAGCGCGCAGGCCCTCACCGATGCCCTGGCGATTCTCGAGGCGAAGGCGATCTTCGAGGGGGACGAGCACTCCGTCCACCTCCGTGTCGCTGGAGCTTTCGGCTCCATCTACATCGACCTCGGTGACGAGTCCTGGCGGGTGATCGAGATCACGGGCACCTCCTGGCGCGTGATCGAGGCGTCTGACAGCCCGGTTCGCTTTCGGAGAACCTCCGCGATGTCGGCGCTCCCGATCCCGGAGCGTGGCGGGAAGATCGAGGAGCTCCGCCCGTTCCTGAACGTCGGCTCGGACGAGGACTTCAAGTTGGCCGTCGCCTGGTTGTTGTGCTCTCTTCGCCCGGATTCGCTGTACTGGGTGCTCGCGATCCACGGCGAGCAGGGCTCCGCGAAGTCAACTGCCGGTCGCATCCTCCGCGACCTGATCGACCCTTCAACGGTGCCGCTTCGACGTGCCTCGAGGGACGCGCGCGACCTGATGATCGGGGCCAACAACGCCTGGGCGGTTGTGCTCGACAACCTCTCGCACATCCGGCAGGGACTCTCAGACGATCTCTGCCGACTGGCGACCGGCGGCGGCTTCGCAACGAGGACGCTGTACAGCGACGAGGACGAGACGCTGTTCCAGGCCACGCGGCCGGTGATCCTCAATGGCATCGAGGAGGTCGCCTCGAGCGGCGATCTGCTCGACCGGATCCTGCTGCTCAAGCTGCCGGTGATTCCCGAGCAGAAGCGGCGGACCGAGAAGGAGCTTTTCGGAGCCTGGGAGCTCGCGCAGCCTGGAATCTTCGGCGCCCTGCTCGATGCCCTCTCTTCGGCGCTGGCGAACATCGAGACAACCAAGCTCGAGCGGTTGCCACGGATGGCCGACATGGCCCAGTGGATGACAGCAGCCGAGCCGGGGCTGGGCTGGGAGCCGGGGAGCTTTATGACCTCCTACCAGGGGAACCGGGTACAAGCGTTCGAGCTCGCCGTGGACACCTCGATCATCGGGCCTGCGCTGCTGGCGCTGCTCCCCTACGAGGGCACCTTCTCCGATCTGCTCGAGAAGCTGAACACGGAGGCCGACGAGAAGCTCTCGCGCGACCGGGAATGGCCGAAGTCGGCTCGAGGTCTTGGGGGGAAGATCGACCGGCTGGCACCCAGCCTCCGAGGGATGGGTTACACGGTCGAGCGGGGCCGAGAAGCCCACACAGGACGGCGGATCATCACGATTCACGCGCAAGGCTCCGGCGCAACCGTCACCACAGTCACCACGCGCCAGAACCCTATGGTTGAGCCAAGCAGTCTGGCGCGTGGTGACGGTCGGGTGACTGACGAGATCGAGCAACCGTCACCCGATAAACCGCATAACCAAGCCGATCTGGCGCGTGGTGACTGTGGTGACGGTCATGTACCGACCTTGGATGTCTGCCCCGTCTGCAAGTCCACCAACATCGGGTCGATCTCGGGCAACTGCCACGACTGCGGTACACGCGCCAGCACTCCCGATGCCGATGTTTACGGAGGCGAGTCGTGAGCGAGCGCCCGATCCGCAGTGCCGCTCAGGTCGCAGCCGCGACCGGGATCCGAGACGAGCGAGCCGAAGAGCTTCTCTTTGCGCTCTGGGTTCTGCGGCTCGTGGAGCCGGTCGGAGGTGGCTATCGGGCAACCGAGACTGCCTGGGCCACCTACCCACGACCGAAGCCGAAGCAGGGCAAGAAGGCCGCATGAGCGAGCTCGCCCTCCCCATCTCGGACGAAGTGATCGAGGCACTTGCCGACCTCGTCGCTGAGCGTCTACAGGAGCGTCCACGCTGAGCTGAGGTCGAGGGCGTTGCCGACTATCTCGGTTGCTCCGTCCGCCGCGTCCGTGATCTACGGGAGCGCGGGCTGCCGGCGAAGAGGGTCGGGCGGAAGCTGATCTTCGACCTCCGGGAAGTCGATGCCTGGCTCGAGCGCGAGGGCAGTTGACTCGACTGACCACAACCGCTAGGGTGGTCGCTGATATGTCAAGTGGGCTGGCAGCCCCGGAAGGCTCCAGCCCCGGCCACAGGAGGTTCAGTCCCATGGCATCGAAGACTCTATCCGACCGCCACAACTACCAGGAAGCCGGGGTCAAGGGCTTCTCGTTCCGCTACCTGGCAGACGGCTCGAAGCGCTTCTACGGTTACGTCCCCGGTCGTGGACGTGTCCCACTCTCGGCACCGAAGCAGCGCGAGGCCCGCGCCGAGTGGGACGAGCTACGCGGCAAGGCGGGAAACGGCGAGACGATCCCGAGCAGGAACGTCAAGCTTGCCCCCGTAGCTGAGCAGTGGTGGGAGCGCAAGAGCAGGAAGCTCCGCTCCTCGACCGCGACCGAGTACCGCTCGGCGCTCGATCTCGTCCACCTACCCCTGCTCGGCCATCGGCGGCTGAGTCAGATCGACGCCGACGCGATCGCCAAGCTCCAGCTTGGACTCGCTGATCGCGGCTTGAACTACGTCGACCGCAAGCGGCCGGCTCGACCCCTCAGCCGCGCTCAGGTGGACAACTACATGAAGCCCCTGCGCGGGATCATGGGCCACGCCCTGCGCCGGAAGCTGATTGCGGTAAACCCGTTCGACCTCCTGACCGCCGACGATCGAGCCGAGGACGACTCGGAGCACTTCGTCCACGAGTGGAGCGATGAAGAGATCGACAAGGTGCTCACGCAAGCCCAGGCCCGAGACGCTCGGCCCGAGGCACGGCAGGAGTACGGCCCGCTGGTTTACTCGGCCATCGAGACCGGCCAGCGGCTCGGAGAGTTGACTGGAGCCGAGTGGGGCGACCTCGACCTGGACGCGGGCGTCTGGAGCGTCAGCCGGCAGTGGACGAAGGCAGGCGAGCTCGGCCCGCCCAAGACCAAGAACGGCATCCGCCGCATCCCGCTCAGCCCGGAGTTCGTCCGCTACCTGAAGGCGTACAAGCTCCGCTCAGCGTTCTCGCTGGACGGCGATCCGGTGTTTACCACGGTCGGGCGTGGGGGCAGCCGGTCGGGTGGTGGTGCCCGTCTCAGCCATCGCAACGTCCAGCGCCGCGCTTGGGAGCCGATCAGAGATGCGCTCGAGCTCCCGGGCAAGGTCACCTTCCACCAGCTACGTCACGCCTTCGCCAGTAGAGCCCACTCGAGGGGCGTCCAGCTTCAAGACCTCTCGCGGGTCATGGGCCACTCCACAACGAGCGTCACGGAGCGGGTCTACGTGCACCTGTACGGCCGCGAGAAGGCCGAGGAGCGCTTCCGGCAGGCGATGGCTCAGTAGCACCTATCTCAGATATGGAGTGTCAGAGAGCGGCCCCGACGGGGGCCGTTTTCTCATTTCATGGGCCATAGCATCCGATCTCGTATGTTATACTTGTTTGCACATCTTCCAACAGGAGATAGCAGATGCTCGAGACACATCCGAAGTACATGACCGTCAACGAGGTGGCGCGGGAGCTCCGCGTCCACCCAATCACGATCTACCGCCGCATTCAGTCCGGCGACCTCGAAGCCGAGCGGCTGACGGGGACTAGGAACCTGCGCGTTCGCGCGGAGGCCGTCGAGGCTCTGCTCACCACCAACACACAACCCGAAAGGAACAGCTAGATGCCGGGCGGCCCGATGATCGTCACCGGCAACATCTCGAAGGGCCGGCTAGATACCCAGCTAAACGACGTCCGGGACGTAGAACCGACGCCGTCAAAGCCACAACCCGCAGTTAAAGAAGAAGCTGCGCCGCGCTGGGGCCCAGGTGGCGAGCGGCTGCTTTCGCAATCGCCGGGGGAGATGAGCCCTGTCTCGGTTCGTGCCCACTCCGGCCCCGAGCTTCAGGCGGTTCGTCCCGCCGCAAAACGCGGAGGGTCAAATCCCAATCAACGTAAACGCAATCCGAGGAAATCGACCAGGAAAGGAAGGGAACTAATGGCAGGCCGTATCACGACTAGTGGCGATCTTCGCAAGGGTCGCTTAGACCAGTTTCAAAACGACATTCACCCACAGGGTGAGCCGGCAGGGTTGCCGAATCCGACGAAGCACTTCGAGGCCGCAAGCTTCGACTCGGTTGAGGCCCGCATCTCGCGCACCCACGAGAACACCCGTACACAGACCCCCGGCACCGGCCAGGCCGCAACGGCCCCGATGAAGGAAAGCCGGGGCATCAAGCCTGTAGCCGCTCTCGCCGCCAAGGGCCACAGCCCGAAGCGTGGCAAGGGCCAGACAACGCCGACTGACGAAGAGACTCGGCGCAAGCTCTCGGAAGCGGGCCAGTGATGGCCGAGCAGCCCGCACCGCCGCGCTTCACCGCCGAGGGCCAGCCGATTCAGACTGGCGGACGTGCCGGCCTACACGCATCCAGAGAGAACGACCACGAGCGCCTGAGGGATGCAGCCGCTGAGACCTCGGAATATGCCGAGGCTCACGACGGAATCCTCGGCCAGGCCGCAGAGGCCCGGCAGGCGCTGGGAATCACGGACGAGCAGAGCTTGCTCAGTGGCGCGACCCTCCGGGAAGGCGAGGCGCTGGAAGTAAACAGCTTGCTCAATGCCGCGATGAATACGGCCGTCGCCCGCTCGGTTCGGGGGTCTACGGAACGGCTCCAGACCGGGATGTTGACGAGCGAGCAGCGCATCGGCCGCGAGGTGGCCCTGGCCATTGAGTCCCGCGTCAGCGAGCTCGAAGAGGAAGCCGAGCCGGTGCCGGATTTCGACGCCGAGGCGGAGGCTCAGTTGGCTGAGGAACAGTCGGACGCCGCCTGGCTCGAAGATGACGCCGACGAGGACGACGGGGAAATCTGGGAAGACGAGCAGGAAGACGACCGGTACTGATGGCTCCGCGTGACCCCCACGACTTCCACAGCATCGGCCGCGCAGGCGTAGAGCTCCTATTGCAGACCGGCTACTACGCCGAACAGGACAAGCTCGCTGCCCAGCGCCAGAAGGTCGCTGAGAAGCGCTGGAAGGAAGCTGGCCGGCACTTGAAGCGCATTCGGCGTGGTAAACGCTGAGAAAGCTTCGGGGCACAAGTCGAGGCCGAAAGGTCCCCCGAAGATCGGCCGCGCAGGGGTCGGAACGCTTGGTCCGTCCCCTGCGCGCCAAACGAAGATGACGAACATTGTCCCCCGCGAAGTGCTGCATTCCTTCAAAAATGGCTGGCGGATTACTCGCGCTCCCCGTGTGCGCTGGGCGGAGCAGAAGAACTGCCTGGCCGACTTGGGTTATCGCGCTTTGTACGACGTAGCGCCCGCCGAGCAACGCACGACCGCATGGACGATTTGCAGGCTTGAAAACGAGCGCGGGCGCTTTCGCCAGCAAGTGGGGTTTACCGTCAAAAAGGACGCGGGTGAGGTTGGCTTCGAGCTCGGGCCACCTTCCGCGGAGCCTGAGACTGCGGCCGAGCTTGTAGACCAGTTCTTCCAGGAGTTGGATCTAGGGCCGTGGCGGGCGACGTGTCGCCACGGGCCAAGCGGCACCGTCGAAACCGCGTTCGAATGGGGATCCGCTGGCTACAGCCCCGAGCTCGGCGCGCACCTTTGCCCGGTCTGCCGGTATCCGTTCCAAATCCATCGGGCAGCCCTTACGCCGGAATTCACTCGCATCCTCGGCGCCGCCGCGGCGAGGGCGGAAGCCGAGCAGGTCGTCTGATGCCTTTCTCGCTCCGCAACTACGACGAAAGTAGGTAAACCGTGGCACTCCAAGATTCAGGGATGAGAGAGCTCGGATTTTCGCGCGCTATGCGCTCACTTCGCGAACAACTCCGGCCACCCGACGATCGCGTTGAAGTCGACTCTGGCGTCAAGGGCTCGACTGAGGAACGCTGGAGGCTGGCGAGCATGAGAGGCGATGGGGCTACAGCACTCAGAGCGGCCGGCTTCGACCTCAACAAGCTCCGCTCCCAGTACGGGGACGCGATTGTGGCTGCGGCAGAAGAAGAGCTCCAACGGCGAGCGGACAAGGAGAGGAAGGCTGTGCGCGCCGTGTCCGCAATTGTGGAACCGTTCCACAATTCGGAAGCCCGCGAACCAGACCCAGAGCGAGTCACCTGGGAGCTAGCAGATGTACGGCCCGACCCCCACGTACACGTTCCGCGTAAACACAAGGGGCGCAGATGGCTCAAGCGCTCGAAGCCCGCCAAGACGACGAGTGATGAGTCATGGCCGCAGTAGATCGCATCGGGCTTCGCCTGCCGACCGCTGGTCGCCACCGGCTCGAGGCACAGGCCCAGGAGTGGGACGTGAGCTTGAGTGAGGCCGTACGAAGGCTCCTGATCAGGGCCTTGCACGCTCGAGCGTATGAGCAGAGTCACCCTGGAATGTTGAACAACAGGGATGGACGCATTAGCGGGTGAATGTGGCTCTATTGCAGGGATTAGGCGAGTAATCAGCGATTCAGGTAATGGGGTGGTGATGCTCCAGCCGTCCCAATCCCCGTGAGTCTGAGAGAAAACGTGTCACAAACTCTCGCCTGAGCTCCGATCGAGGGGCTTTCCGCGCATGTGCGCGTGATATGGCTGCCGAACTGTCACAAGCTCCGCCCGCTCCTCCAGTGGGAGGTCGCTGCTCTACCCCTGGTAATACAGTGGTTCTCATCGACGTGGTCAGCGCGTGGTCAGTCCATTCTTCTAGTCCGTGGGTGTTGTGGCCGGCGCGGGCGGGGGTATTAAACGCGGGTCTCACTGGATATGTCTATCCATTTGAAACCATTTGCCCTGCAAACGGTAAAGGGTCCCGCCTAAGAACTCGTTTCAAATTGAGGCACGACCGCGTTCGACCCTCGCCCAAGAGCGAGGGACATCGTGCCTTGCATTGATCTCCGCAGCGTGTCACGATCGGCACGTTCTGCGCGGCGGCGTGGCGGAGGGACCGATGAGCCGCTCGCGAAATCTGCGGCAGGAGGGAGCAACATGATGAAGCTAGTGAGGCTCGCGTTCGCGCTTGCGTCGCTCGCGGTGATGCTCGTGCTCGCGGCTCCCGCGACGGCCTCAACACAGACGTATCACGCGACGTTCGTCGAGGTTGGCGGCGCGATTCCCGGTGGCTCGTGCGGAAGCGCCACGATCAGCGAACTCGGCCACGTCGCCTTCCAGTGCGTCGCCTTCAACGCCTGCGGGCCCAACTGCGAGGTCCGCACGATCACCTTCGACGACGGCAGCACCCTTGTGATTCACGAGAGCATCGTCGGCGTGATTTCGCCCGGAAACTCGGGCGCGGCAGGGACGAACGCTCCCCAGTTTCTGGAGATCACGCAAACGATCGTCGGCGGCACCGGCAGGTTCGAGGGCGCGACCGGCAGCGGCACCGGGCGCGTCAACCTCGCCGCGGAGTCGGTCATCACAGCCTCGGGAACGATCACGTTTCCGTAACCGAAGAGCCACGACCGGAGGGGTACCTTCGTCCCTCGGGTCACTCAGGAAGGGCGGCCGACTACCGCCCTTCTTGCTTACCCCTGCGGGGGGTGTCATTCTGAGTTCTAAAGGGCCTGCGAGCTATTCAGCGGGGGTATCCCTTTCCCGCTCCCGCTGTTGCTCATATGCTTCGTTGTACTCCTTTAGCCTCCGTAGCTCAGCAAGGCGGCGTTCGACTTCCGCTCTCTGCTCTTTCTCTTCGGGTGTCAGCGACTCTGCCTGTGTCATGTACTCCAACCAGGAGAGCATCTCTGGGACCGCCTGGATGCGCTGGTTAGGGTCCATTTTCTCCCAGTCTTCTTCGGAAATGGGTTCCGTTGCCATACCTCCTCCTTCGACGTGGGAGACGATTCTGCCGGGGCATGTTAAGGAGGGGTGGCCGTAAGAAGTCGTGATGCGAGCAACCACATTTGCGCCACCAAACGAAACCGGCTGCGCCAGCCGCTCTCTGTGTGGACGAAGTTCGTGATCTGTAAGAAGTTCATGAACTGGCCGCTGGTTTTGGACAATCCGGGAAGGACCACTAGGAGCGGCCAGGGCCATGCGTGCGCCGGGGGAGAGGTGCGGGGCACACAACGGACGCGTTTGTAACAAAGCGCGTTCGCGCGCCCTGGCCGCAATCTCTGTCTTTCCCATTGGGCTCGGGTGTCTAAACGAGCTCAGCGAATCACTGTCTGGGCTTAGGCAGCGGAGCTCTCTATCTCGACAACTAGCACGAGCTCATCCTCTGGATTGAGCCGCGTGTCGATAACGCGAAGAGTCCGACCTGAGCCAAGCGGAATCGTGTCGCCCACGTGCCACGTCGGTACGGCCGTGTGAAGCACCGGCGGGTCGGCGGGCGTCCCGTCCTCCTTCTCGAGCCTGTAGGTGAATGCCATGTGGCCCGGGTCGAACGTTCAGTAGGAGCTACTAGGAAAGAATGCGCAAAGGTGCGAAGCTAGTCGGATACCCGAGGAAAGGCCACGCATGTTCAGGCGGCTCGTACTGCTGGCGGTCCTGGTCGCGTTCGCTGCGGCGCCAGCTTCAGCTTGGGGAGCCGGCGCGATGGAGCTCCGCCCCGACCCCGTCGACTACCACCGTGTGACCGTCGGCGCGACCGTCACGAAGAAGGTTACGGTCATCAACGTCGGCGACACGACGCTAAACATCCTGGCCTACAGCGTGGACGCCGAGCGAGCCGTGGACACGTGGCGGATCATTAGCGGAAGCTGCGGCAGCAGTCCACTGCTGCCGGGCGACCGCTGCCGCTTTGGGCTCGAGCTGACGCCGGGTGCGGTGGGAGACGCTGCCGCGTCGGTCTACGTACGGAGCTACAACTACGAGACCGGCACCTACGACGTACAGAGCCCAACGATCGCGGCTGTCGCCCATGTCGTCGGCTGAGCGTCGCCTTCGCTAGAGACTGGGTTACCAGCGGTACGGCTTCGAGCCTTCGCCAACAGACCCGCTCCACTTGATGCTCCTAATGAAGGACCTGCGCGCCTTCGCCGAAGACGAGGCCGCCCCTTAGGGGTTCAGGGCTCAGTGCTGCCTCGGCTCAACGTGAAACCATGCTCAGCGTGGCCCGCGCAAGGAAAGAGCCGAAGATCGGTTTGGCTGAGAAATTGCGAGCGGTCGAAGAGTTAGCGGAGCAACTGCTGGAGGCCGAGGATGAGCTTGAGCGGGTGCGGGGGCAGTTCCGTGACACGCTACGGGGAGCCCACGCAGAAGGGGCCTCCTATGCGTTACTAGGGCGGGTCGTCGGGTTGAGCCGGCAGCGCGTGGCTCAGATCATCGAGAGCTAGGGCGTGGTCAGTTTGTGGTCAGTAACACCCGGCAAGGGCCGGGAATGAGCGCCCTTCTCGGGTAGCTGATTCCGCCCAACGGTGCCGGTTAGCGCCCGATACTCACGGGCCGCGCAGCCTTCACACGCGGGAGGTCCCTGGTTCGATCCCAGGCGCGCCCATCGCCAGAACCCCCTGCAATCCGTTCGATTTCGTCGTCGAGGCTGAGTTGCTCCTCGCTTCGCGATGGGGCAATAGTGGGGCGCTTTGTTCTCGTCAACTCGTCGAACGCGCCGAGAACTGCGCGATTGGCGTTCGGGAAGAGGTGCCCGTACTCGTCGTAGGTCGTCCGAATCGATGAGTGGCCCATCTGCGCCTGGAGGTACTTCGCCTCCGCCCCAGCGCGGATCATCAGCGCGGCGTAGGTGTGGCGGAGATCGTGGAAGTGGAAACCGGCTGGCATCCCGGCGGCTCGGCATGCGGGCACGAAGACACGTCGCCGGAAATTGTTCGCGTTCTGGACGCCGCCCTGTGGGTTCGGGAACAGGAGGCCCTCGGCATTCGGTACTCGCGCCAGAAGCTGCTCGCGCAGAAGCCGCGCGGCCAGCGGCGACAGGTCGACCACCCGCCGGCTCGCTTTCGTCTTGAGCTGCACGAGCCCGCCCTTGTAGACGCCGTGCTCGACGCGAACGCTTCCGGCCTCGAGGTCGACGTCGCGGTCCCGTAGCCCGAAGCACTCGCCCTCGCGCAGCCCGGTCTGCGCTGCGAAGCGGACGAGGTTCCGATACGGCCGCGACATCGCGTTCGCGAGTGCCTCCACCTGTTCCCACCCGAGGAAGAAGCGCTCGCGCCGCTCAAGCGCTGGTGGCCTGATCGCGAGGATCCCATCGTTGACGACGTGCCCCCGAGCCCGTGCGTTCCGGAGCACGGACTTCAGCAGCTGAAGCGTCACCTGCGCCTGCCGGGGCGCTCGCTCGGCCACGGCGTACACGTGATCTTCGACCTCCTGAGGATGAAGCTGGCTGAGCTCGCGCGCCATGATCGGAAGAAGGTTCGGGAGGATCTCGGCGCAATTTGCAAATGTCTTCGGGCGGACACGCTGCCTATAGCGTCTGAGCCAGCCGCCTCCTTCGATCACTACTTTGCCGCCGCTTGGTCGGGCACCCATGAAACTCGCCAGGGTCTCCACAGGCGCCGTGTGGAGCGGCCCGAGGGCCTCGCGACGCTTGAGCTCGGCCAGCACGTTCTCCGCGTCGCGTTTGCGCTCGTGCGTTCCGGGATGAGTGTGCTTCCTGCCATCGGCACCTTGCCAGCGAATGCGGTACCGCTTGCCACTCTTCGCGCTCCGCACGCGATACGACTCGATCCAGAACCTCACGCTCATCCCTACTGCTCGAACAGCCTAGGCTGTCGGTAGCGCCCGCGCGTCGCGCGTGGGGCGCGAAAGGGGCCTGCTGACGTTGACGTGGCCTGAGCTGGGTGGCGCTGCGCCCCCAGCCACGCCTCGATCTCCTCCTGCCGAAAACGCCGCGCGCCGCCGAGCTTGTAGCTGGGTAGGCCGCCCGACGCGGCCCGATCGTAGACCCAGTTCTCGTGCACACCGAGCAGCTCGGCGACCTGGCGGGCGGTCATCATCGACTCCATGACGCTGCTCCTTCTCGAGTCGAGGACAGACGATAGCATAAATGAGTCCTACTGTCATATTGATGCGTGACGCTGTGGCGCTGTAGACTTCGAGTATGCGCGGCGGCGAGCTGATCCGGGAGGCACGCACGCGGGCCGGCCTCAGCCAGACCGAGCTCTCGGAGCGGACCGGCCGCGACCGCTCGGTGATCGCGCGCTGGGAGCAAGGCCTGATCTCACCGCCGGTCGAGAGCCTCCTCGCCTGCGTGCACGCCTGCCGCTACGACATCCCCCTGGTGCTGGTGCCGCTGGACGAGAGCGCCGACCGAGAAATCAGGGACGAGCTGATGGCGGCCCCGAGCGAGCGCGTGGCGCGGATGCTCGAGCAGCTCGGGCAACGCCGAGCCAGGAAAGGACGCTGAGGGGAGGGTCGTGGCGAATCGGGCTTCCGCGTTCGACCCGTACACGCTGCTCGCGGCGCTGCAGGCCCGCGGCGTCAGCTTCGTCGTCATCGGCGCCTTCGCGCGCGTGATCCACGGCACCGGCGAGCTGACCGACGGCATCGACGTCACTCCCTCGATGCGCGAGGAGAACCTCTCCCGGCTCGCAAAGGCGCTCGACGACCTCGACGCCCGTCGCATCGACGGCAAGGAGCTCGATCTCGCCCGCGTGTGCGACCCGGTGATCGAGCTCGACACCCGCGCCGGCGAGCTGAAGCTCGTCCCCGAGCCCGCCGGCAGCCACGGATACGACGACCTCCGCCGCCACGCCAGCCGCGAGCCGCTCGGCCGCGGCGTCCGGCCCCAGGTCGCCACCCCCGGCGACCTCGCCCGCATGCTCGGCGCCCTCGAGCGCGAGCACGAGATCCCCACCCTGCTCCGCCTCCGCCGCGTGATCGAGCTCGAACGCGGACTCAGCCGAGAGCTCAGCCGCGGCCGCTCCATCGAGCGCTGAGCCCCGGGCCGCGCTCGCCCGCCAATTCAACTTCGGCCTCCGGGTGCATGGCTCGCCAGACGGCGAGATGGCTCTCGATCGCGCACCGCTTGCGTTCGTCTTCTGGCAACAAATGGCCTGGCTGTCGTACAAGGCCGCGCGCTTTTCGGACGCCCTGGCCATAACATTTGACAGCGGCCGCCGGAAGACCTACGGTCGGGACTATTCAACCCGTCCCTCCTGCGGCCACGGGGTGTAGGGACCCGTCAGGAAGGAGCAAGAGGGTGAACCGATTTCTCGCCTTTACCACGGCGGGTGCTCTGGCCGCCGCGATCGGTGTTGGAGCAGTCTGGGCTGACGGCGAGCCTCCGACACGTACGGTGCGAGCTGATCGAGCAGCGGCAGTCATCCGAAGTATGGGCATCTCCGTTCCGGCGGCAAGTTGCCTCGGCAGCCCGACTCGGAAAGGCTGTCCGGTCGTAAAGCAAGTGGTTATCCAAGCGCCTGGGCCTGCGACTGCCGGGGCCACGCACTACGCTCCCTTGACGGCCAGCGCCGCACGCCGGCTCAAGAACAGTGCCGCAAGCCGCGGACCGGCCACGGTTCGGCCCCTATTCCACTCAGGGCCGTACGCTTGTGCCGTCGAGGCGTTTCAGCCCCAAGTGACCTCATACGCCACGAGCCACCATAGGAATCACTGCTACTTAGGTGTGGGAGTGACGTACATGGAGACGTGGGGCGATCTTTTGCGCTGGAATGCAGCGGAGGGGCGTTATTACACTCTCGATAATTGCTACAAGGGCCCCTATTACGGCGCGACGACGCAGGAGTGCGATACGTACTTCAACTGTTCGCATCCGAATACCACTCGCACTTACAGAGCAGCGACGAGTGGCTACTCGGTGAAGAATGGCATCGGTTACTGGGGCTACGACGAAAGTCCGTCAGTCGTCAGGACCTGCACGTAGAAGACGCCGAGGATGCGAGGGGCGTGGGCACCTATCTGCGCCCCTCGCCCGGCTACCCTTGACAGGGCGTGTCAGGCGAAAGAGACCTCGACGATTTCAAGGGCGCCCCAGGCGCACTGGGTCCTGAGCTCGCGGCCGCCACCGCCGAGAGCGTGACGGCTTCGCTGCATCTTGGCGATCGTGATGTTCTGTGGCTTCGAGTCGAGTACGAGGGCGGGGTGTTTTTTGAGCCGATCGGCTCGGCGATCGTGGTTGCTGGTCGTATTCGCGATCGCGGCCCGTTTTTTGTCACTGGGTCGTTCGCGCGGTATCCACGTGGAGTGCGCCGCGTTGCGGTCGAGTACGGCGATGATCGAATCGAGGGTTTGACATCGGACGCAGGCTGGCTGTGCCTAGTGCCGAGCGCTGGAGAAGGTCGGCCGGTACTCGTACGGTGGCTCGACGATGAGGATAAGGAGTACGAAGCGATCGAGCATCCTCCGTTGGATGCCTTCGGCACGCTCGGGCCTACTTTCTACGGACCCCGCCGCCGGGGGAGATATGAGAGATAAGTGGGGCGGATGAGCAAGACCGTGACAACTCTCTTGATCGTCGCTTCGGCCGCCTTCATCGTCCTGTTCCTTCTGCCGTCCCTTATTTTCGGACTCGCCTCGGCGAGCTGATCTACTCGAAGTGGGCGGCGGGTGCTGCCAGGCCCGAGGCAGCGCCCGCTCCCGGTCTCCCTCTCGATCGGTGTGAAGGTTTCTGCTGTGATGCGGCGAGCACGAGCTTGTGCCGTAGTCCGAGGTCTGCGGCGAGTGCCGCGGGCGAGACTTGCGCGGCTCCTCGTGCGAGCGCTGGCGGAGAAGGCGGGAGAGACGAGGGGGCCGTAGGCGGCGGAGCGCCCTCTGCCGGCGTCAAGGCTGACGTGGAGGAGATCGGGGGAGAGGCGCGCGAGCGCTGGCGAATCGAACGCGGCGCCCCAGCGCGCTCGCCAGCCCCTCGTGTACAGCAACTATCAGCCTCAATACCAGGCGACACAGATGCATCAGGATGCAGATACGGGTCATGGTTTGTGTACGCTGTATGTATGTCGCGTCGCCGCCGTCGCCGCCGCGCCGAGAAAGAGCGCCGTCAGGCGCAGCCGGCCGCGATCGTGCGCGAGGCGATCCGCGTCGAGCGACTCGCGTACACCCGCACCCAGGCGGCAGAGGCGCTCGGCATCAGCCGCTCCACTTTCAACCGGCGAGTCCTCCCCTACATCGAAACCGTCGAGATGCCGTGGGGCGCCCGCCTGATCCCGACCGACGAGCTCGAGCGGCTCCTCGCCGAGCGGCGCCGGCCTCCGCGCGAGCGCATCCGTACCTCACGACCGCCCGGACGCCCCGCAGCCCTAGCGCCCGACATCGTGAAGCGCATCCGCGCGGAGCGTGCCGCCGGCAAGAGCCTCGCCCAGATTGCCTGCGACCTGAACGCCAGCGGGACACCGACCGGGCACGGCGGTCGCCAATGGTGGCCGTCGACGGTGCGGGCCGTTCTCGCTCGCCAGAGCCCACCCGACTCCGCTTAAGAGCCGATTCCGCGGGGCGGCTATCGCGGTGTTCGTCTTCTGGCAACACTCTTATCTGGCTGTCTGACTACGACGTTGTCTATTCAGACATAGGTAGTCTGCCTCTTGACAGGCACATTGGCCCGGTAGAGAAAGCTGTCGTCTTTGACAGGACGCTTCCGTGGGTCGTGCGGCTGCCTCCGGAAATGAGGGAGGTGCCGAATGATCCTTAGAGTTCGTCGGCGATGGGCCGCACGCTCGCCGCTTGGTCGCCGGTTCGTACTACTCGTGTGTCTGCTCTTTGCGCTCGCTGTGCCGTCGCTGGCCCTTGGCGCAACGAATTACCGTTACATCAACGGTTATGCGGGGTAGTACGAGTGGCCCTACTATGAGTGGGGCCAGTCAGACGGCTTCGCCGACCGCAACTACAACGGCGCCTATCGCCAGGGAGGTTGCGAAGGCGGCAGTTGGAAGGTCCGCTACTACAACACCGCTGGCGACATCACCTGGGGGAACGAGACCCTGTGTAGCCCGACCGAGCTGGGCGCGACCAGCGGAGTTCGACGTGCTTGGTGTGCGGAAATAGGCAAGAGGAACCTGAACATATACGCCTTCAACTGCGACACGACGAGGCCGTGAAGCCGATGACTACCGAGAGAGGTACGACGATGAGAGAAAAGACGTTCACTCCAGTCGCAGGCCTTGTGGTCATAGCTTCGCTGACGTTCGGCGTGGTGATGGCGGCAGCCCTCCTTGGTGTGTTCGACGGAGTCGCCAAGGCGGGCGACCTTCCGGCAGCGGCGCAGCAGATGAGCGTGTTCAAGGCAGCGCCGGTGCAAGACAATGTTCTGCCGAAAGCCATCACTCAAGCTCGGGATCGATTGGTCACTAAGGGTGGGCTAGGTTCGGTGATGCCTAACGAGACGCGACTTCTCGGAACGAACTTAGGGAGGAATCGGGTTGCCACATACGCGTTTCCGGCGACCGGCGGGGCGGTCTGCGAGGTTGTGGCCGAGCGAACTTCCGTCGCAATGTGTGTGCCGAGCGGCCTTGAAGGGTTCGACGGCCTTGAGGGAGGCGTGGCCTGGGGGATCTATTCCGGGGAGGGCGTGCCGCAGACGGTCTACGGACTTGCGTCCGATGCCGTCGGTGGCGTCAACGTTGTGGTAGACGGACTCCCATACGAAGCGACACTTGCTCGCAACAACTTCTTCTGGCAGGCCGAGGCTGGCGTGACTCGCGAAAGCATCCAAGCGTTGGTCGTCCGCCAAGTAGACGGGGGAGACGTTCGCGTGAACCTGGATTTCAGTCGTTAACGCCCGCAGTGCTGGAGGCACGGGGACAAAGACCGTCCCTGTGCCCCCGGCCCCTCAGGCGCGTTTGGTCGTGGCGGGGAATTCGATCAACCGGCTTCTCAAGGTAGACACGGCTCGTTGGAATTCTCAGATCTGTTGCGGGCATGATTTTCGTATCCGCCGTGCTGATCGGCCTGGCCGTGACGCTGGGCGCTACGGCTGGTGATCCCGTTCCGGCAGCGGCCAATGGGAGCTGGTCATGGGAAGCCGGGCTTCCGGGCGCGCCACTCGGAAGCACGGGTGCGCTTAGCCAACGGTCGCAGGCGGCAATAGGCGCCGCCCTGGACGTTTCGGAAGGGGTTCAGGACGGAAGCGTCCGCCAGGTGGTCACGGTGAATGGTGCCAGCGATGGCCTTACGCTCCTGTCGGGAGTGGGAGCGAACGGAGAGCCTTGCTTCACGATGCTCACCGACCTCGGAGGCACTCGGGAGTTCTCTTGCCTAGGCAATTTCGCGGCCCAGGGCGCCATTGTCAGGTTCGTCGGCTCCGCGGGACCAACAGTCGACGTGATCGACCGGGTCAGCTTCGTTGGCGTCGTGCGTAGCGATGTCGCCCGGGTGGCCCTTATGACGGCAAAGGGTGTCGAGCAGGAGTTGCCACTCAATCAGTGGCGTGCATTCGGCTTTACGACCACGTCGCCGGACTCCTTTCCCGTAGCCCTTCGCGTCTACGGCGGCGACGGATCGCTGGTCGAAGAGCTACCGACCTATCCGTAGGTTCGTAGGTGCGGCACCACGAGCGGCGGGGCCGAGATGGCGGGCCGCCGTCAAGGGCGCGCCATTTCCGCCTCGCAGGCTAGCGCGCCGACAGAGCGGCGCCGACGGCGATGACGATGGTGCTTCGCACGGAAGGGGTCGACAATCAGAGCGCGAGTCAGAGGGCGGAGCAGTGTGGCAGGTGGTGCGGGCGGTGCAGATGCGACGGGCCGCAGGACGTCGACGTGAGAGCCGAGCGCTCCGTTGCTCTGACTGCTAACAGCACGCTGGGGCAATAGTGGGGCAGGCCGGTCGTGGTGATGCATGGTCGGCGGGGGCGCGACGGGCATTGGTCTGACGACCCCAGCTGCAAATCGTGGCCTTAGGGGCAATCGCGTGGTGGCTCGTGGAAGCCTTCGTCCCGCTTCACACGCGGGAGGTCCCTGGTTCGATCCCAGGCGCGCCCATCTCGCTTCCCTGACCGGCGCCGCGCTCCCGCCCGGCGGAGCCGGGCTCCGC
>Ga0307278_10000621_pt1 | contig 17585 bp, 15 predicted proteins | sample ER_DNA_117_FD_194482 | JGI IMG/M metagenome (GOLD analysis project Ga0307278, IMG submission 194482) | Bulk soil microbial communities from the East River watershed near Crested Butte, Colorado, United States - ER_DNA_117 | ecosystem: Environmental > Terrestrial > Soil > Floodplain | place...
CGGACGATGTCCTCCTCGTCATCGGCGATGAGTACTACGTCGCCCACGTCAGAACCCTCCTTCGGCGCGGAGTGCCGGGGCCCTCCTGGGTGCGTCATCGGCACCGGGTCCGCGACGCCCCAAGCGCTCCGGTGCGCCGCGGCGATGTCACAGCAGGGGGAAATCAAGGCACACGCACCGACGCCACGAGCGCCTCGCAAGCCTACGCGGATCTGCTTGGTTCATGATCGTAGGCGGTCGGCGTCGCTCGACGAGCCGCACTCGACCGGTGGCGCCGACCGGTTGCCGGTGGCGCCCGCCCTGCGAGCACGCCGCCAGTCCTCCAGCACAGCAACGAGCCCCGGTCCGGGCCCAGGCACGAGCCTGCTGCTCCTCCTCTCGAGTACCTAGGCGCCCGGCGGACCCGAATGGATACGGGCAGTCAGGCAATTCGTCCCCTGGGCGCACATGCGGCGCCCCCACCGGGGGGCAGTGGGGGCGCCAGGGCCGGCCGTGCGTGCGGTCAGGCGGGGGACATGGCGACCTGCTGGTCGAGGGTGGACGGGGCGGTGTAGCCGGGGGCGGCCTTCTTGGCCCGCACCAGCACGGTGGTGCCCCAGGACCGGTAGGAACCCTTGATCGCCGGGGTGGAGCCGTTGACCAGGGTGACCAGGCGGGCCTTGTAGCTCGGGCTCTGGAAGAAGACCCGGCTCATGTCGACCGAGATCCGCACGGCGTTGGCGAGGTAGAACAGGTCGATGGTGGGGGTCATCACGATCCAGTCGCAGGCGGTGAACCGCACCGAGGGCTGCACCCTGGCGCTGCTGGGGAACGGGCTGGCGTAGCGGATCATGGTGATGCGCCCAAGCCTGTAGCGGTCCCCGGTAGGGTCGCTGCGGCGGACCTCCCAGCGGGTCCCGGTGAAGCTGTAGCCGGTGACGTTGGTGACCGCGCCCTGGCTGCCGTCCTGCGGGGGGGTGTGGAAGTACAACGTCGGCTTGCGCACGATCACCGACCCGCCGGTCACCGTGACCTGCCCGCCCGAGACCACGTTGAACACCGCCCCATCCTCGAGCCTGGGCCGCGAGGTCCACGAGCTCAGCCGGGTGGCGTAGTCGCTGTCGGGGAACGACACCCCGTAGGTGACCTCCCCGCCGTTGAGCTGATGGTTGACCGCCTGGGAGTTGGCGTAGTCGAAGTCGATGAAGTTGTCGCGGCCGTGGTAGCGGTCCACCACCAGGGAGTCGGTCATCTGGTCGCCGTCGAACCGGAACGCCCGGTGGACCTCGTTGACCTCCACGGCCACATGGTTCTGCCAGGTCGTGCCCCCGGTGGGGACCGGGTCCCGGGACGACTCGCGGAACCGGAAGGCACCCGAGTGCTCCTGCAGGCCTCTGAGGCCGCCGGCCGGGCCGGCGGGGTCGACCCCGTTGACGGTGAAGTCGGTGAAGGTGAGCGCGCCGGCGCGGTGGATGTCGAACAGGTAGTCCGCGCCCTCGTGCTGGATGACGGTGGCGCCGGGGCCGTCGCCGCGGATGGTGAACCCGTGCAGGTACTCAAGCAGGTGGGTGTGGGTGTTGCGGTAGATCCCCTTGGGGATGTACAGCGCGGGCAGCCCCAGGTAGCGGCGCGCCCCGCCGGTGCCCACCGGGTAGCTCCACGACGCCAGGCTGCGGCAGTGGGCGATCGCGGCGCTGATCGCCTGGGTCCAGTCCCAGGTGTTGGGGTTGGCCGGGTCGGCCTTGACGGCCAGGTCCTCGAACTGCCACAGGTTGACCGGCTCGTGGCCGGGCACCTCGGAGCGGACGGGACGGACCTGCGCCGGGCCCAGCATCACCCCGCACGCCAGCGCGGTCGCCAGCCCTCCCGCCACCAGCGCCTTGGCCAACCGGCCCCTGCCCCGTCCTGCCGCCATCACAGCCCCCAAAACAACGGCTCCTGCTGGGTCGTGCGGCGGGCAGACCCGCACAGGGCGGAGCACCTGCGCTGTCTGTAGCAGTAGTGAACCGGCCACTCGGGTGGCGGGGTATTGGCAGTCCTCCCCACCCCCTCCGCATCACTACGTAGGAGTCCAGGCTAAGTAGCCGCCAGCCCACGGACTAGTTACCCCGCACCCGCAGCCCCACTGGCCAGCAACAACACGCCGACGGGGAGGTCAGGACAGGTGGCTGCGGCGGGCCCGGCGAGGCGCTGAGCGCTCATGCCGGCGGGCGGCCACAAGGGCGGCCCGCCGGTCGGTCGGAGGTCAGCGGACGGACGGCCAGCGGCAGCCGGAGCTCGAAGGTCGTCTCCCCCGGCTTCGACGCGACGGTGAGGTCACCGCCCAGGCCGCGCGCGGCCGACGCGGCGATGGCCAGGCCCAGGCCGGTCCCCGAGCAACTCCTGGCGGTGGCGCTGCGGTAGAACCGCTCGAACACGTGCGGCAGGTCCTCCGGAGCGATGCCGGACCCGTCGTCACGCACCTGCACGACCGCTTCGCCCCGCCTGACGTGGAGGGAGGCCAGGACGTGAGGGCCGCCGTGGACGACCGCGTTGTCGAGCAGGTTGCCGAGCGCACGGTCGATCAGGCCGTCCCGGACGGCGACCGTCACCGGGGCGCCGGGCACGGCCGCACGGATCTCGCGCCCAGGGGCGACCCGGCGGGTGCGGACGACCTCCTGGGTCAGGGCGGCCCCGAGGTCGACCAGGCCGCGCTCCTGGTCGACGACCTGGGTGTCACCGCGGGCCAGATGGAGGAGCCCGTCCACCAGGCGGCTCATGCGCTCGGCGTCGGCCCGCAGCTCGCCGACGGCGGCCGTCTGCTCCTCGACAGGCATGCCCGGGTTGCGGGCCATGATGTCCACGTTGCCGCGCAGGCTGGTCAGTGGCGTGCGGAGCTCGTGGGAGGCGTCGGCCATGAAGCGCCGTTGCGCCTCGAGCGCGCTGGCCAGCTCCGCCTGGGCGACCTCGAGGCGGGCGAGCATGCGGTTCAGGGTTCGGGCGAGGTCGCCGACCTCGTCGTGGGCGCCGGCGGCGACCCGCTTGGACGGGTCGCCGCTGTCGGCCACCGCCCGGGCCGCCGCGCTGATCACGGTGACCGGCTGCATGGCGGCCCGGCCGGCCACCCACGCGAGCAGCGCGGCCAGGGCGAGGGCGACCAGGCCGGAGACGATCAGCAGGCGCTGGACCCGGCCCACGGTGGCCCTGGTGTTGTCGACCAGGCCGAGGGTGACCGCGCCGATGCGGCCGAACCCGATGACGTTGACCGGCGCGGTGAGCGTCCGCAGCGGCACGCCTTCCAGGCGCACGCTGGCGTACCTGGCGCCGGCCTCGCCCCGGGCCACCGGGGCCACGACCCCCGCGGGGGCGATCGCCTCGGGGAGGGTCGAGCCCGGCACGGGGCGGCCGTCGGTGTCCAGGACCTGGAACAGCGTGCCCGGGATGCGCACCTCGAAGGGCAGGCCGGGGTAGTTCTCGAGGAGCTTGCCCGCGGCTGGTCCGGTGGCGTAGCCGACCTGGTCGGCCAGGCGCTGGTCGAGGGCCTGGCGCATGCTGTGGGACAGGATCGTGGTGACGCTCGGGACCAGCACGGCCAGCACGGCCAGCACGACCCCGACCGCGGCCAGGGTGATCCGCATGCGCAGGGTCAAGCGCGCCCCTAGTCCTCCCGCAGCGCGTACCCGGCGCCACGAACGGTGTGGACCAGCCGGCTCTCGCCGGCCGCCTCCAGCTTACGCCGCAGGTAGAGGACGTAGACGTCGACGACGTTGGTGTCGGTGTCGAAGTCGTAGCCCCACACCCGGGCCAGCAGCTCGTCACGGGCGAGCACCTGGCGCGGTCGCCGCATGAAGGTCTCGAGCAGCTCGAACTCGCGCGGGGTGAGGTCGATCCGGCGGCCGGCGCGCGAGACCTCGTAGGAGTACCGGTCCAGGGTGAGGTCGGCGAAGCGGAGGAGTTGGCTCTCGCTCTCGGTGTGGCGGCGGCGCAGCAGGGCGCGGACGCGGGCCAGCAGCTCCTCGAAGGCGAACGGCTTGATCAGGTAGTCGTCGGCGCCGGCTTCCAGCCCGGTGACCCGGTCGCCGACCGTGTCGTAGGCGGTCAGGATGAGGATCGGGGTGTCGTCGCCAGCGTTGCGCAGGCGCCGGCAGACCTCGAGCCCGTCGAGCACCGGCATGCGGACGTCGAGCACGATGCAGTCGACCGGCCGGGCCCGGAGCATGTCCAGGGCGCGCTCGCCGTCGCCTGCCACGGTCACCCGGAATCCCTCGTAACCGAGCCCGCGTTGCAGCATCGAACGGATATGGTCGTCATCGTCGACGATCAGCAACGAGCTCGACATGGCGGCCCCGAGGTGTCGGTCAGCTGGGCCGACCGGGGCGGCGGCAAGAGCGACGGTCACTCCGCCGCCACCACGGTCTACGCTCGCTCGAGAGCTGGCTCGCGGCCCGGCGGGGTCAGGGTGGGAGATCGACCCCGTGCGGATGGCCGCCAGATCGGGTGAACGCGCTAGCGGATACGTTCTAACCCCCGGAGGTAGGACGAGCCTGTGCGTGCGATTAGAAACCTATAAGAACCTTGAGAGCCGTCCGTACGCAGGTATGTTCATTCGTACCGGAGCGCGGCGATCGGCTGCATCCGGGCGGCTTTGCGGGCCGGGTACACACCGAAGAAGATCCCGACCGCGACGCTGACGCCGAAGGCGAGGGCAACCGACCACCAGGTGATGTCCGCCGGCACCGGCGAGAGCCTGGCCACCAGCACCGCCCCGGCGATGCCGAGCAGGATCCCGACGATGCCCCCGCTGACGGTGAGCGCTACCGCCTCGAGCAGGAACTGCCTGAGCACGTCGCGGGTGCGGGCGCCCACCGCCTTGCGCAGGCCGATCTCACGCGTCCGCTCGGACACGCTCACCAGCATGATGTTCATCACCCCCACCCCGCCGACCACCAGGGAGATGCCGGCGATCGAGGCGAGCACCAGGGTGAGCACCGACAGGATGCGCCCGACCACGCCGAGGATCTCCTCCTGGGTGAGGACCTGGAAGTCCTGCTCGGGGTGGGCGGCGCGCACCACCTGCCTGATGGTGCGCTGCTCCTCCTCGATTTCCCCGGTGCTCGCCGCCTTCACGGCGATGCCGTCGATCCGGTCGACGCCGAACAGGCGCTGGGCGGCGGTGACCGGGATGAACACCTCCTGGTTGCGGTCGACCCCGAGCGTGCTGCCGACGCGGCTGAGCACGCCGACGACGCGGAAGCGGACGCCGCCGATGGCGACCGTCTTGCCCAGCGGGTCGCGGTCGGGGAAGAGCGCGTCGGCCGGGTCGGCCCCGAGCACGGCCACACGGCGCCGCACCTCCACGTCCGACGCTGACAGGAACGTCCCCCGCGAGACCGTGCGGTCGAACACCAGCGGGATGTTCTCGTTGGTGCCGTTGACGTTGACGCTGTACCGGCGCACACCCACCCGGGCGATCTCGCCCGAGGCGACCGTGACCGCCACCCGCCGCGGGTCGCCGATGGCGTCGCCGATCCGGCGGGCGTCGTCGAGCTGGAGGCGGGAGACCGACGGCGTCGACCCGAACGACAGGTTGCCCGGGGCCACGAACAGGATGTTGGAGCCGAGGGACTCGATCCCGGAGGTGACCTCTGTGCGGGCGCCGCTGCCGATCGCGACCAGCAGCACGACGCTCATGACGCCGATCACCACGCCGAGCATGGTCAGGCTCGAGCGCAGCTTGTTGGCGCGCAGCGCCTCCCACGCGGTCCGCATCGCCTCGCCCAGCCTCACCCCGACGCCTCCCGCTGGCCCCGCGCACCCGGGCCCGCCTCCCGTGGCTGCGAACGGCCGAGGGTGCCCAGGGGGCCGTAGCGGCCGGTGGCGGCCGAGCGGGCCACCTCGTCCTCCGGCGCGAGGCGGCCGTCGCGCACGACCACGATGCGGCCGAAGCGCTCGGCGACCCCCGGGTCGTGGGTCACGACCACGACCGCCACCCCGCGCTCGGCGTGCAGGCGGGCGAGCAGGCCGAGAACCTCCTCGCCCGAGCGCGAGTCGAGGTTGCCGGTGGGCTCGTCGGCCAGCAGCATCGCCGGCTCGGTCACCAGCGCCCGCGCGATCGCGACCCGCTGCTGCTCGCCGCCTGACAGCTGCGACGGCCGGTGGCCGAGGCGGTGGCCGAGCCCGACCGACTCGAGCGCCTGGACCGCGAGGCGGCGGCGCTCGGCCCGGCCCACGCCCCGGTACACCAGCGGCAGCCCCACGTTGCCGACCGCCGGGGTCCTGGGCAGGAGCTGGAAGCTCTGGAACACGAAGCCGACCACCTGGTTGCGGACCCGGGCCAGCTCGTCGTCGGACATGGCCGTGACGTCCCGGCCCTGGAAGGCAAGGCTCCCGGAGGTCGGCCGGTCCAGCCCGCCGACCAGGCCGAGCAGGGTGGACTTGCCCGAACCGCTCGGGCCCATGATGGCCAGGGAGTCGCCCGGCTCCACGACCAGGTCCACCCCGTCGAGGGCGCGCACCTCCACCCCGTCGAGTCGGTAGACCTTGGTCACGCCGCTGGCGGTGACCACCGGCGGGGCGTCCATCAGCTCCCCGGCCAGTCCTGGCCGTCCCGCAGGCGCTCGGCGCCCCGGGAGACGACCCGCTCACCGTCCCGCAGCCCGGCGGCGATGGCAACCCGGTCCTCGCCGTCGGCCGCCACCCGGACCTGGCGCAGGCGCACCTTGCCGCCCTCGATCACGAACACGGCCTGGCCGCGCTCCCGGCCGACCAGAGCCGACCCGGGCACCGAGAGCGCGCCGCGGGCCCGGCGGACCTCGATCTGGGCGGTGGCCGTCATGCCCACCCGCGGGGTCGGCCGGCGCTCGTCCTCGGCGGCTTCGACGACCTCACCGAGCGTGAGGTCGACCTGGTAGGTCACCCCGCCGGCGGCGGACCGGCCCGACGGCGAGGGGGCGACCGCCACCCGGCGCACCCGGGCGGCGAACCTGGCGCCCGGGAACGCGTCGAGCTCGACCACGGCGGGCTGGCCGGCCCTGACCAGGGCCACGTCGGTCTCGTCGACCGAGGTGGCCACGGTCAGGCTGGCCACGTCGTAGACGGTGGCGACGGTCTGGCCGGCGGCGACCTCGGCGCCGGTCCGCAGCACGGGGCCGGTCTGAGCGCTTGCGGCCCCCCCGGTGAGGCCCTGCAGCGCCTGCTCGGCTCCTGCGGGCAGCGACGGCAGGGTCGGCACGCCCCCGCTCCCCCCGCCCGTGCCCGAGCGGCCGAGCTGCACCGTGCCGGACAGGGGGGCGCGGAGGGTGAGCCGGTCCCGTTGGCTCTCGGCCACCTCCACGGCGATGGCGGCCTGGGCCCGCTGCGCCGCGGTGGCCGCGTCGACGGAGCGGCGCACGGCGTCCACCTGCTGGTTGGCCACGTCGGCAGCCTGGCGCGCGGCACGGTCGGCACGCTGCTGGGCCTTGGCGATCCGCTCCTGGGCCTGGTCGAGCTGGTCGGCGAGCCGGCCCCGCTGGGGCTCGGGGAGGATGGGCAGGATGCCGCGCAGCGCGTTGAGCACCGCCTGGCTCGTGCTCGCGACCTGCGACTGGACGTCGTTGACGAGGGAGATGGCCGAGCCGGTGGACAGGGTCGGCACCACCGAGCCGAGCGAGGAGGCGGCGGCGAGGGCGGAGCGGGCCTGGCGGATCTGCGCGTCGACCAGGCTGGACGAGAGCTGGGCGACCACCTGGCCCTGGTGGACGCGGGCGCCGTCGGCCACGAGCAGGCGGTCGATCTGGCCGGCGGCGGGTGCGGCCAGGTCGGCCTGGGCGGCGGCCTCGAGCGACCCGGGCGCGTTGATGCGCTCGACAACGTCCGCGGTGCGCACGGCGTCGGCGGCGAAGCGCCGGTCCGGGCCGGAGCTGCACGCCCCCAGGGCGAGGGCGGCGGCCAGCAGGACGGACCCCAGCACCGGGAGCCCACCCCGAGTCCTGAGCTGCATCCGGCACCCTCTCCCCTGCCCGAGCCGACCAGCGGGTAGGCGCCCTCACAAGGCGCCACGCCTCCTCGAACGAGAGCATAGAGGCGCCCTCCGACTTGCGCCCCCCATCCTCCCCACCCGGGCAGCGCTCGGGCAGCGGCTGGCGCTTCAGCTTCACCTGTCCCGCGGAGCAAGCGTCCCGGCAGACCTCATCGACAGCCTCGGCGATGTCCTCCCTACCCCGGGCAGCGGCTGGCGCTTCAGCGGGTGGGACGAAGTGGTAGCAGCTGGCGCCTGAGCAGGTTGGAGAGGAAGCGGTAGCGGCTGGCGCTTCAGCGGGTGGAGAGGAAGAAGTAGCAGCTACCGCTTGAGCAGGTTGGAGAGGAAGAAGTAGAGGTTGGCGGGCCGCTCGGCCAGCCGGCGCATGAAGTAGGGGTACCACTGGTCCCCGTAGGGGACGTAGACGCGCAGGCGGTAGCCCTCGGCCAGCACCTGCTCCTGGAGGTCCCGGCGGACCCCGTAGAGCATCTGGAACTCGAAGGTGTCCCGGTCCCGCTCGTACCTGGCGACCAGGGTCTTGGTCAGGCGGACGAGAACCGGGTCGTGGGTGGCCACCATCGGATAGGGGTTGTCCTGGACGAGGGCGTCGAGCAGGCGGGCGTAGGCGCCGTCCACGCTCGCCTTCTCCGGGTAGGCGGCCTCGGGCGACTCCTGGTAGGCGCCCTTGACCAGCCGGACGGGCACGCCCCAGCGGTTCAGCCGCGCGAGGTCGTCGCGGGTGCGGTACAGGTATGCCTGCACGCACACGCCGATCTGGTCGTAGGACTCGGCGAGCTGGCGCACGGTGTCCAAGGTCCGTTCGACGTAGTCGTGCGCCTCCATGTCGACGCCGACCATGGCGCCGACCTCCTTGCCCCTGGCCGCCACCCTGGACGCCTCCTCGAGCGCGAGCTCGGGCCGGATGTCCAGCCCCATCGCGGTCAGCTTGACCGAGATGTTGGCGTCGAGCCCCTGCTCCTGGATGCGGTCGAGGGCGGCCAGGTAGGCGGCGGTCGACTCGCGCGCCTGCGCCTCCGACTCGGTGTTCTCGCCCAGGTAGTCGAGGGCGACGGACGCGCCCTTGGCGTTCAGCTCGCGGATCACCCGGTCCGCGTCGTCGATCGTGTTGCCGGCGATGAACCGTCCGGCCACGCGCCGGGCGACCGGGTTGCTGGTCATCTGGCGCTTGAGGGCCGGTGACCCGGCGGCCTTCAGCAACGTTGCCTTGAGCACGCCTCCACCTCGCTTTCGGGCAGGTCCTCACCGTCGAGGCCCAGCGCCAGTATCCCACGCCGGGACGGCTCCACTCCGCCCCAAGACCCGGACGATCCAGACATCAGTGTACCAAGAGGAATGATCTGGACTGTTGCGATGTTGCAACCTCCACGGCGGTGCTTCGCGATCTCGCCCGGTCGTAATAGTCGGACAACGTCAGCTTCGCGCCTGGCCCCTGGCCCGGCGCCCTTCCGGTTCAGCCGCACGACCCGAATGGAGCCCGAGCCATGCGTCACTCCCTCTCCCTCCGCCCGGCAGGGCCCACCTCCCGCATCCGCCAGCGCGTCCTCGCGGCCGGTGCCAGCCTGCTCGTAGCCGCCGGCGTGACCCTCGGCATGGTCCTCGAGGCGGGCGTGGCGCACGCCGCCCCGGGGAGCGCCGTCACCGCGGTCGCGACCCCCCGGACCCTGCGGATCGGCATGACGGGCCCGGACGTGCTCGCCCTGCAGCGGCGGCTGATCGGGCTCCACTACGTCCCGGGCGCCCTGAACGGCGTCTTCGGCAGCTCGACCTTCCACGCCGTGGTCGCGTTCCAGAAGGTCCAAGGCATCGGCCGCGACGGCCAGGTCGGCCCGGTCACCAGGGCCAAGCTCGCCAGCCCGGTCGCCCCCAGGCTGACGCAGCGCAGAAGCGGCATGTACCTGGAGGTCAACCTCACCAAGCAGGTGCTCGTCATCGGCTACAACAGCGCGGTCTTCCGCATCCTCGACGTCTCCACCGGGAACGGCCAGCCCTACACCGTCAACGGCGTCACCCGCATCGCCAGGACCCCGGTCGGCAGCTTCCGCATCCAGCGCAAGATCGACGCCTGGCGCACGAGCACGCTGGGGCGGCTGTACCGCCCGGCCTACTTCTACGGCGGCTACGCCATCCACGGCTCGTACTCGGTGCCGTCCTACCCGGCAAGCCACGGCTGCGTGCGGGTGACCATCGCCAACATGGACCGCATGTACCCGACCCTCAAGATCGGCACTCCGGTCAAGGTCTACCGGTAGGCCGACCAGGCCAGGGAGCCCGGTGGGGCGGCCAGGCCACAGGGCGGGGACCCGGCGCCCTACACGACCTCGATGGCGACCGGCTCGATACGGCGGCCGAACTCGAGCTCGAACAGGTCGCCGTTGCGCTCGGCGGCCCACATGTCGAGGTCGGGCGCGTCGCGGGCGCGCAGCTCGAGGCGGACCAGGTCGCCGCGGTCGACGACGGTGGCCTCCTCGACGACCTGGAAGTGGTCGGCGTCCAGCCCGTCGGCCACCCGCAGCAGGGCGGCCAGCTTGCGCACCAGCGCCCGGTCGTCGTCGTCCAGGGCCATGTACTCGGCGTGCCGGTCGGTCGGCAGCGCCTTGCGGTGGTAGCGGGCGATGTTGGCGACCAGGTCGCGCTCGCGGTAGGAGAACCCGTCAAGGTCGGCGTTGCGGATCAGGTACAGGGAGTGCTTGTGGTGGGCCGACTGGGCGACCGCGAAGCCGACGTCGTGGAGCAGGCCCGCGGTCTCGAGCAGGTCCCGCTCGCGCCGGTCCAGCCCGTGCAGGGCAACGGTCTGGTCGAACAGCGACAAGGCCAGCGCGGTCACCTGCCGGCAGTGGGGCTCGTCCCAGGCGTGGCGGCGGGCGAAGTCGAGCACCGCCCGGCGCCGCCTGGGGTCGTCGGTCGCTTCGGGCCGCAGCCCGTGGTCGTGGCGGGCCAGGTAGTCGAGGATGACCCCCTCGCGCAGGGCCCAGGGCGCGAGCACGAGCTGGCGCAGGCCGAACGCCTGCATCACGAGCGCCGCGACCTGGGAGCCGGCCACGGCGTTGCCGGCCCGCAGGGCGTCCAGCCCGGACAGGCGGCTGCGCTGGCGGGCGGTCGTGCCGGCCAGGTAGCCTGCGACCACGTCGAGCGCCTCCCGGGTGAGCACGGGCGCGGTCTGCCCGTCGACACCGGCGAAGCCGAACGCATGGGACGGGGTTGGCGCCTCGGGCAGCGCCTTGGCGATCTCCCCGAGGTTGCGGAACGTCTTGGAGGTGGCGCAGACGACCTCGTGGTCGTGGGCGCGGACCCGGTCGGCGAGCGGGCCGAGGAGCGCGAGCGCGTGCACGCGGAGGGCGACCAGCTCGTCGGGCCGTACCGGGTCGGAACGGACGAACCGGCGTGACAGCCGGGTCGCCCCGAGCGGCAGGCTCTCGGCCAGCTCCGGCCGCTCGCCCTCCCCGGCGGCGATCTCCAGGCTCCCGCCGCCGATGTCGAGCACGAGCAGGCGGCGGGCGGAGAACGCGGTCCAGCGGCGGGCGGCCAGGTAGGTGAGCCGCGCCTCCTCGACCCCGGGCAGCACGGTCACGCTCACGCCCGTCGCCTCGCGGACCCGGCCGAGCGCCTCGACGCCGTTGCGGGCCTCGCGGATGGCCGAGGTGGCGAACCCGACCAGGGCGTCCGCCCGCAGCTCGTCCGCTCTGGCCTGCATGCGAGCGACCGTGGCGGTGAGGCGCTCGACCGCCTCGTCGGGCAGGAGCATGGCCGGGAAGGCGGCCTCGGCCAGGCGGAGGGTCTCGCGCTCGCGCGCGACCGGGGCGAAGGTCCCGTCGGGCTGGCCGTCCACGACGGCCAGGTGCACGGTGTTCGAGCCGACGTCGAGCACGGCCAGGCGCATCGGCACCGTCCTTCCCGGGAACGAGGGCAGGGACCGATCGTACCCGCGGGCGAGCGGCCCGGGCGGGTGGCGCCTACACCCCCGCCTGCACGGGCGAGCGGCGCCGGGCCGCCCGCCGGGCGGCCACGGCGGCCCCACCGAGGGCCAGGAGGACGATCAGGACGGTGGCCACGCCGTGGTTCCGGAAGGTCACCACCTGGTAGGCGAGGGCCGCGACCAGCGCGGCGGCCGGGATGGTCACGATCCAGGCCCAGACGATGCGGCGGGCCACGCCCCAGCGCACCGCCGAGAGCCTTCGCGTCGCGCCGGCGCCCACGATCGCGCCCGTGATCGTGTGCGTGGTCGAGACCGGGACGCCCAGGAAGGTGGCCAGGTAGATGGCGGTGGCGGCCGCGGTCTCGGCCGAGAAGCCGGCGATCGGCCTGAGCGCGGTGATCCTGGTGCCCAGGGTCTTCACGATCCGCCAGCCGCCCGAGAGGGTGCCGAGCGCGATCGCGGCGTGGGCGGAGAGCACGATCCACAGGGGCACCGGCAGGTCCCCGTTCTCCTTCAGCTGGAGGTAGCCGGACCCGACCAGCAGGGCGGAGATGATGCCCATCGTCTTCTGGGCGTCGTTGCCGCCGTGCCCGAGGCTGAACGCCGCCGCCGAGACGAGCTGGAGGCGTCGGAACAGGCTGTCCACCCGCCTCGGGGGCGACCGGTGGAACAGCCAGAGCGCGGTCAGCATCAGCAGGAAGGCGAGCACCATGCCGAACAGTGGCGACAGGACGATGAACAGCAGCGTCTTCTCCATGCTGGCCGCGTTGAGCACGTCCCAGCCGCCCTTGACGACGCCGGCGCCGGCGAACCCGCCGATCAGCGCGTGCGAGGAGGAGGTGGGCAGCCCGAACCACCAGGTGGTGAGGTTCCAGGCGATGGCGCCGAGCAGCCCGGCGAAGACCACCGCCTCGCTGACGATCGCCGGGTCGACCGTCTTGCCCACGGTGTTGGCGACCTTTGTCTGGAAGACCATGAACGCGACGAAGTTGAAGACAGCGGCCCAGATCACCGCGATCCGGGGTGTGAGCACGCGGGTGGACACGACGGTGGCGATCGAGTTCGCCGCGTCGTGGAAGCCGTTGGTGAAGTCGAACAGCAGCGCCAGCCCGACGATCGCGACGACGATCAGGAGCTGGAGGTCAGGCATGCTTCAGCACGATGCTCTCCACCGTGTGGGCGACGTGCTCGAGGCTGTCGAGCGCCTCCTCGAGCTGCTCGATGATGTCCTTCCAGGTGAGCACGTAGCGGGCCGGGTGCTCGCCGTTGAACTGGTACAGCTCGGCCCGGGCCCGCCGGTACAGGTGGTCGCCCTCGTTCTCCAGCTCGTTGATGTGCACCCAGTAGGCGCGCAGCGGCTCCTGCTCGAGCTTGCGCAGGTGGCGGAGGCCGGCCGCGGTGGCGGTGGTGGCCTGCTCGATGAGCCGGGCCTGCTCGCACACGGGCCGGATGGGCTCGACCACCTTGTGGAGCACGAGCATGTCGCCGGCCTCCTCGACCGCGTCGGTCACGTCGTCGAGCTGCGAGGCCAGCGCGTAGATGTCCTCGCGGTCGAACGGGGTGACGAAGGTCGAGTTGAGCCGGGAGAGGATCGCGTGGGTGATGCGGTCGCCCTCGTGCTCGAGCTCGACCAGGCGCTTGGCCTTCATCTCGGGGTCGACGAAGTCGTCGACCATGTCGAGCAGCACCTTGGCGGAGAGGGCAGCGTTGTCGGCGGCCGCCTCGAACAGGTCGAAGTAGGACTCTTCACGAGGGAAGATCCGCAGCTTCATGAAAGCTCCTGCGACGGATGCCGGCGGCGGGATCGAACGGTAGCAGCTGCCCCGTTCCGGTGTCGATCAGGTGGACACAGCCTGAACCTCATATGACCAGGGTGGGAGGAGGCAAACCAGTGAAGCGGTCACCCCCTGCCCCATGGCGATGCTGATGCCAGGGTGGAGGGTGGGAGGTGACAACCAGTGAAGCGGTCACCCTGGCCGCTTGTCAGCCGGTCCGGTCGAACCGGTAGCCGATCTGGCGCACGGTGACGATGCGGGTCGGCCGGGACCGGTCAGCCTCGATCTTGGCCCGCAGCCGCTTCACGTGGACGTCGAGCGTCTTCGGGTCGCCGCTGAAGTCCCGGCCCCAGACGCGCTCGATGAGCCGCTGCCGCGGCACGACCCGCCCGGCGTGCTCGAGCAGCAGGCGCAGCACCTCGAACTCCTTGAACGGCAGGTCGACCCGCTGGCCCCGGACCCACACGGTGCGGGCGGCGACGTCGAGGGTGACGTCCTGGACCGACAGCCGCCCGACCTCCTCCACGGCTGGAGGACCGGGGAGCGCCGCCGGCGACCCCTCGTCGGCCCCCGGCCGGTCCGGGCCGTCCCGCCGGCCGGGCCGGTCCAGACCGGCCGGTCCGGGCCGGCCGGGGGCGCCGCCGACCAGCCCCACCAGACGGATGGAGTCGTCGCGGATCCGCTGGGCCAGCCGCGCGGCCAGCCCCGGCTCGCCGCCCCCCTCGGTGACCGCGAGCTCGACGGCGGCACCGCCGTCGAGCGGCGTCACCCGGGCCCGCAGCCAGCTCCGGTGCAGGCCGGGCACGGCGATCTCCCGCTCCATGGGCCGCTTGGCCTGCCGCGCCTCGTGGGCCAGGGCCCGCAGCAGTCCCTCGGCGTCGCCCGCCTCCCCCTTGGCCCGGAGCAGGCGCCGGGCGGCGGCGTTGGCGCTCACGAGCTGACCGCTCGGGCCGAGCACGAGCACCGGCACCTGGAGCACCTCCAGGACCGCGCCCGGGGGCGGGGAGCCCGCCCACGCCACCGCCAGCTCGGCGTCGGCCGTCATGGTCCTCAGCCACCCCGAGGCATCGGGGCCCCGCTACCCGAAGCGCCCGGTGACGTAGTCCTCGGTGCGCTGGTCCGAGGGGTGGGTGAAGATCTGGTCGGTGCGGTCGTACTCCACCAGCAGGCCGGTCCGGTCGCCCGTGCCCGGGGCCGCCTCCGCGGTGAAGAACGCGGTGCGGTCGGAGACGCGCGCCGCCTGCTGCATGTTGTGGGTGACGATGACGATCGTGTAGTCCTGCTTGAGCTTCTCCATCAGGTCCTCGATGCGGGCCGTCGACATCGGGTCGAGCGCCGAGCAGGGCTCGTCCATCAGGATGACGTCGGGGGAGACCGCGATCGCCCTGGCGATGCAGAGCCGCTGCTGCTGGCCGCCCGACAGCGACAGGGCGCTCTGCCTGAGCTTGTCCTTGACCTCTTCCCAGAGCGCGGCGCTCCGCAGCGACTGCTCGACCAGCTCGTCCATGCTCTTGGGCTTCAGGCCCATGACCTTCGGCCCGTAGGCGACGTTGTCGTAGATCGACTTCGGGAACGGGTTCGGCTTCTGGAACACCATGCCGATGCGGCGGCGCACCTCGACCGGGTCGACGCCCTCGCCGTACAGGTCCTGGCCGTGGTACTCGATCGTGCCCTCGACCCGTGCCCCCGGAATGAGGTCGTTCATGCGGTTGAGGCAGCGGATCAGCGTGCTCTTGCCGCAGCCGGACGGGCCGATGAGGGCGGTGATCTCGTTCCGGCCGATGTCGAGGGTCACCCCGCGCAGGGCCAGGAAGCTGCCGTAGTAGACGTGGACGTCCTCGAGCCCGAACACGGTCTCAGAGGGTGGCACGACCCCGCCGCCGCCCTGGCGGGCCGGCACCTCGGTCGTGATGGGCACGGTGCCCTCCCGGGCCGGCGTCTGCTGCTCCTTCTCCTGGGTCACGTCGATCTGTCCTTCAGCCATGAGGTGTCACCACCGGATCGAGAAGCGGTTGCGGAGGAAGATCGCCACCGCGTTCATCGCCAGCAGCAACGCGAGCAGGACGATGCTAGCGGCGGCGGCGGCCTCGGCAAAGGATGCCTGCGGCCGGCTCGTCCAGTTGAAGATGAGCAGCGGCAGCGCCGAGACCGGGTCGTCGAGGCTGTTGGGCAGGTTGAAGATCACCACGGGCAGCCCGACCACGAGCAGCGGGGCGGTCTCGCCGATGGCGCGCGACAAGGCCAGGATCGCCCCGGTGAGCGTGCCCGGGATGGCGGCGGGCAGGACCTGGGTCCAGACCGCCTGCCACCTGGTCGCCCCGAGGGCGTAGGCGCCCAGGCGGACCGACTGGGGCACGGCCCGGATCGACTCGCGGGCGGCCACGATGATCACCGGCAGGCTCATCACCGCGAGGGTCAGCGAGCCGGCGAGCAGGCTCGGGCCGAGGGCGAAGAAGCGCACGAACACCCCGAGGCCGAGCAGCCCGTAGACGACCGACGGGACGCCGGCCAGGTTGGCGATGTTGGCCTCGACGAAGTCGGTGACGCGGTTCTTGGGGGCGAACTCCTCCAGGTAGATGGCGGCCCCGACCCCGACGGGGAAGCAGAACAGGGCGGTGAGGAGCATCAGGTAGATCGAGCCGTAGAGCCCGGCCTTGATGCCGGCGCGGGCCGGGAGCCGCGAGACGTAGTTGGAGAGGAACGCGCCGGGGTCGGCCATGAGCCGCTCCCAGCCGTTGTCGTAGATGGTGAACAGCAGCACGCCGAGCGCGATCACGCCGACGATCGTGCCGACGAACAGCAGCACGGCGAAGGCGGCGTCGAGGGCGACCTTGGCCGGCGTCCGGGTGGCCCCCCGCTGGAGGGCGCCGGGGGCGAAGACCTCGGTGCTGGCGCTCACTGGTACACCTGCCGGAAGCGCTTGACGACGCGGGCGGAGAGCAGGTTCATGGCCAGGGTGAGGACGAACAGGGTGGAGCCGATCGCGAACAGGGCGTTGTAGCGCACCGTCCCGGCGGCGGCCTCGCCACCGACGATCTGGGCGATGGCCGCGGTGAGGGTCTGGATCGAGGTGAAGTAGTCGAAAGTCATCTTGGGGGTGTTCCCGGCCGCGATCGCGACCGCCATGGTCTCGCCGACCGCGCGCGACATGGCGAGGATCACCGAGGCGGCGATGCCCGAGAGGGCGGCGGGCACGACCACCCGCAGGGAGACCTGGCGCTTGGTGGAGCCGAGGCCGTAGGCCGCCTCACGCAGGGAGGACGGCACCGAGCGCATCGCGTCCTCGCTGATCGAGGCGATGATCGGCACGACCATGAGCCCGACCGCGACGGAGCCCGCCGCGGCGTTGAAGACGAACACGCGGTCGTTGCCGAAGACGGCCCGCAGCAGGGTCGGGGTGACGAAGTTGAGGGCGAAGAACCCGACGACCACGGTCGGGATGCCGGCCAGGATCTCGAGGGTCGGCTTCAGCACGTTGCGGACCCTGGAGCTCGAGTACTCGGACAGGTAGATGGCGGTCGCGAGGCCCAGTGGCAGGCCGACCAGCAGGGCGCCGAGCACGATCAGGAGCGTGCCGTTGAGCAGGGGGAGGACCCCGTACACCCCGCCGCCGCCGCTCGAGGGCGCCCATCTCGTGCCGGTGAAGAAGCTCACGATGCTCGACTCGCGGAAGAAGGTCACCGTGTCGAGCAGGAGCACGGCGATGATCCCGACGGTCACCGCGATGGAGAGCACGGCGCAGACGAAGAGCGCCTGGACGATCAGGCGCTCACCGGTGCGTGGCTTCTGCCGCTTGATGCTGAGGTCGGACTGGGCTGTGGCCATGCGCTGTCCTGGATGGAAGGCCACCCGCCGACGCTGGGTCGGCGGGTGGCGCTCGTCAACGGGTCGGGGTGGCGGGCAGGGGCAGGGGCAGGGGCAG
>Ga0307278_10000622_pt1 | contig 17582 bp, 14 predicted proteins | sample ER_DNA_117_FD_194482 | JGI IMG/M metagenome (GOLD analysis project Ga0307278, IMG submission 194482) | Bulk soil microbial communities from the East River watershed near Crested Butte, Colorado, United States - ER_DNA_117 | ecosystem: Environmental > Terrestrial > Soil > Floodplain | place...
GATCGTCGCCGCGACGTTCATGGCCGCCGTCGGCGACATCCGCCGCTTCCCCGACCGGCGCAAGCTGACCGCCTACCTCGGCCTAGATCCGCGCGTCCGACAGTCAGGCGCCGGGCCCGCCACCCACGGTCACATCTCCAAGCAGGGCTCCAGCAGCGCCCGCCACGCACTGGTCGAGGCGTGCTGGTCAACGGTCCGCCAGCCCGGACCGATCGCCGGCTTCTATCAGCGCATTCGTGCGCGCCGCGGTCACTCGATCGCGATCGTCGCCTCAGCGCGCAAGCTCGCGTGTCTGTTCTGGTGTCTACTCACCCGCGGCGAGGACTACGCCTTCGCGCAGCCCTCGCTGACCAAAAAGAAGATGCGCCGCCTCGAGCTCACCGCCGGCGCTCCGCGCTGGCAGGGCGGCCGCGGCATCTGGGCGACCAACGACGCGATGCGCCAAGCCGAACGCGAGCTCGCCCTCCAAGCCCAGCGCGCCTACGAACGCACCGTCAAAGACCGCCAGCCACAGAAGGGCGCGAGTGCGACACCGGGCCGCGCATCAAGTGGCTCCTCGAAGGAGCAGGTCGCGCGGCAGACCCCAAGGCCCAAGTCTGCGCTTTGACTCGTCGTCACTCGCGCCCCACCCAACTCTCCCACGACAGGCGGTGGTCGATCAACCGCACTTGACTTTCATCCGTCGTCCACAGCAGGAGCGAGGCTCACCGGGTGAGGGTGCTCGGCTTCGTCCGGAAGCGAGCATCTCGATCGGCATCAGTCCTGTAGCAGCGAGCCCAGGTCGGGCACATCGACGCATTTACGGGGAAGAGCTGATCTCAGACGCGAGCTGCCAGCCGTTGCGTCGAGCGCGTCGCTGAGGAGTTGCACGCCACGCTCGATCGCGGGCTGGGCCATGTGGGCGTGTCCCAGCACCAGACCGGGCGGACAGCCCCCGGTGTAACTGTGGAGTGAGAGGCCTTCGATGCCGACGCCGTGACGAGCGGCAGCCGCCAGCAAGGCCGGCTCGTCCACATGGTCGGGCAGGAAGGTGAGCAGGTGCAGCCCACCGCCGCTTTCGTAGGGACGCCAGTCCGGGAGCTCGCGCGCGAGCGCGGCCAGCAGAGTCTCGCGGCGCTGTGCGTAGCGTAGGCGCATGCGCCGCAGGTGACGCTCGAGCTCGCCGCGGGCGATGAAGTCGGCGAGGGCGAGCTGGCCGGCGATCTCCGAGCCCGCGTCCTCGATCGCCTTGGCTGAGATCAGGGCCCACGAGAGCCACGACGGCGGCAGCATCCAGCCTAGGCGCATCCCCGGCGTCAGTCGCTTGCTCGCCGAGCCGATGTAAAGGACGCGGTCGGGGGCGAGACCCTGCAGCGCGCCGACGCGCTCGCGGCAGAGCTCGGCGTCGTAGTCGTCCTCGATGATCAGGCGGTCGCCGCGCTCGGCCCACTCGATGAGCTCCGCGCGTCTTTGGGCGCTCAGCGCGACGCCGGTCGGGAATTGGTGCGTCGGCGTCACGACGACGGCGTCGGCGCCGCTTTCGCTGAGCGCGGGGACGTCTATCCCGTCCGCGTCGACCGGGATCGGAGTGACCGTCAGGCCCGCCTCTTCGACGATCAGTCGCTGGGCGTGCCAGCCGGGATCTTCCAGCGCGACGTGCTCGACGCCGTTGCCACGCAGCCAGCGGCAGGTCAGTGACAGACCCTGGCGGAAGCCGGTGCAAACCAGCAGGTGCTCGGGGGCGGCGGCCGCGCCGCGGACGCGGCCGAGGTAGTCGGCCAGTGCCTCGCGCAGCTCGGGGACGCCACGCGGGTCGCCGTAGCCGACTGCGTCCAGCGCCGTCTCGCGCCAGGCGCTGCGCAGCGAGCGCAGCCAGCGATCGCGCGGAAAGCCCGCGAGATCGGGCAGCCCCGGGCTGAAGTCGTAAGCGAACTGCGCCACCAGCGAAGGTGTGGGCGGCCGGGGCGGTTGCGCACGCACACCGCGCGCGACGCGAACGGGGGCGCCCTGCTTGGTCTGCAGGTACCCCTCGGCGGCGAGCTGGCCATAAGCCGAAGTCACTACGCCGCGTGAGACATCGAGTTCTGCGGCCAGTCGGCGACTCGAAGGCAGCGGCGCGCCGGCCTCCAGGCGCCCGCCGCGGATCGCGTCGCGCAGCGTTCGTTCGAGCTGCTCGTGCAGCGGCAGGTCGCCGCGGCGGTCGAGCTCCACCAGCAGGTCAACTGGCCCTTTGTTGGCACCCACAAACTGGCACTGTACGGGAGGCCAGTAGCGGCGTACGGTGCCAGCCATGCGGCAGATCACGGTCATTGGAGGCGGAGTCGCGGGACTAACCGCGGCCATCATGTGCGCCGAGCGCGGCGCCAGTGTGCGGCTGTTCGAGGCGCACGAGATGGTCGGCGGGCGGGCACGCAGCACCGACGGTCCCTACAAGGCGAACCTCGGTCCGCACGCGATCTACAAGGGCGGCGTCCTGTGGGAGTGGCTCAGCGCGCGCGACCTGATGCCGCCGCTCGGGCGGCCGCTTTTGACCGGTGTCCGGTTCCACTACGAAGGCGCGACGCACCGCACCCCGCCGCTGAGCCTGATCCCGCCGGGGCTGCGCTTGCGCGGGCGGATGGCGCCGGTCGACCAGGACTTCCGTTCCTGGGTCACCGACCACGGCGATGCCCGCACCGCCGGCCTGCTGTCGTCGCTGGCGGGCGTCTACACCTTCCACCACGACCCCGGAGAGCTCTCGGCGGCCTTCGTCTGGGAACGCAGCCAACGACTGCTGCTCAGCGCGCGACCGCCGGCGCGCTTCGTCGTCGGCGGCTGGAGCACGCTCGTCGACGCGCTCGAGCGCCACGCCCGCTCGCTCGGGGTGACGATCATCACCGCGGAACGCGTCGACGCGCTCCCCGACGCGCCGGTCATCGTCGCGCTGGAGCTGCGCGACGCGCGCCGGCTGCTCGGCGACGACGAAACCCTCCAATGGCTCAGCGGCCGCACGGTCTGCCTGGACCTCGGGCTGCGGGAACGCGGCGGCGATCCCTGGATCGTGTCCGACCTCGAGAGCTCGGGGTGGATCGAACGCTACTCCGCCCAGGACGCGTCCCTGGCACCCGCGGGCGAGCAGCTCGTCCAGGCACAGATGCCGATCCGTCCGCACGAAAGCGTCGACGACGCCGGCCTGCGCTTGGAGCGGCTGCTGGACGCGTCTTTCGAGGCCTGGCGCGGCCGCGTCACCTGGCGCCGGCGCCAAGTGATGGACGGCCGCAGCGGCGCTCTGGATCTCCCCGGCACCACCTGGCGCGACCGACCGGCGATCGATCGTGGTGACGGCGTCTTCCTCTGCGGCGACCAGGTCGCCGCGCCCGGATGTCTCAGCGAGGTCTCGTTCGCGAGCGCGATTGACGCCAGCACGCTCGCACTCGAGTACGCGCGACGCGGCGCCCTTCGCCGGGTCGCGTGACACCTGTGACGCCGGGCATGGCCTCCCGCCGTGCCCATACCGGGCCGAGGTCATCGACGGCGCGGCTCGCAACCGCGGCTCCGGGAGGTCGCCGACCCATCTTCCTAGCTTTCGCCGTCCTTGGCCGGGCCGTAGCTGAGGTTCAGCACGCCGGTCTTGAACGGTTGTGCGCTCAGGAGCTCGAGGGGGATGCTCGGCTCGTCCGGCGGAAAGAGCCGAGCCAGGCCGCTGCCGACAGCGAGCGGGTGTACGAGCAGGTTGAGCTCGTCGAGGAGGCCTTCGCGCAATAGCCAGCGGACGGTGGTGGCGCTGCCGGACATGGCGATGTCGCCACCGTCCTGGGCCTTGAGGTCGATCAGCTTCTTGGTCACATCGCCGCTGATGATCTCGGAGTTCTCCCACGCCGCCTCCTGCAGGCTGTTGGAGACGACGTACTTCTTCATCGAGTTCATCACGTCGCCGAACGGCTCGTCGGCATGCTCGGGCCAGTACGCGGCCCACTCGTCGTAGAGCACGCGGCCCATCAGCATGGCGTCCGCGGTGGCGAAGCCGGCACCGACCGCGGCGCCCATCTCGTCATCGAAATACGGGAAGTGCCACTTGTCGGGCGACTCGACGACGCCATCGAGCGAGATGAAGAAGTTCGACTTGATCTTGCGCATTGGAGGCGTTCTATCATCGGCCAACTCGGGTGTGCAACGTGTTCGGAGACGATCGTCGACGCTGCCCTGCAGGTACTGGACGCCGACGGGCTCGACCTGCTGAGCATGCGCCACGTCGCGCGCACGCTGCACACCTCGGCCGCCTCGCTGTATTGGCACGTCGGTTCGAAGGATGGGCTGCTCGACCTGATCTTCGATCGCATGATCGGCGAAATTCCCGTGCCCGCGCCCGACCCCGACCATTGGCAGGAGCAGCTCAAGCAGGTCGCACGCGGCCAACGAGCGACCATCCTCAGGCACCGCGACGTCGTGCGACTTTCTCTGGGCCGGATCCCGCTGGGTCCCAACGCCCTGCGATACGCCGACCGGGTCCTGGCCATCCTCCGGACGGGCGGCGTGCCCGACGACCTCGCCGTCGCCGGCGAGCAGCTCCTGATCTCGATCGTCGCCGGCTTCGCCATCGATGAAACCGGCGAAGGCGGCCAGCCACCGGCCGACCAACCGCCATCCAGCGAGGCCGCCACGATGGTCCGCGACTACATGGCCTCACTCCCGGCCGACCGCTTCCCTCACCTCGTGCACCTCGCCGACCACTTCGCCGCGGACGACGCCGACCAGCGCTTCGAGCTGCTCCTCGACCTCTTCGTCGACGGACTCGCCCAGCGCGCCCACAGCTGAGCACGCTGCGCTATTGAGCCAGCGGGTCGCAGGGGATCTCGACATGCAGGCATGTCCCGTGACCCGGTGGGCTCTCGAGCGAGAGCGTGCCGTCGAGCGCGGCCACGCGGTCGCCGAGTCCGCGCAGCCCCGAGCCCTGGGCCGCGTCGGCTCCGCCGATGCCGTCGTCGGTGACCTCGACGGTCACGCATCCGTTCGTCCGTCGGACGGCGACGGTGGCCTCTGTCGCCTGGGCGTACTTCGCGACGTTCGCCAGCGCCTCGGAGACGACGAAGTACGCGGCGATCTCGACCGGGGCGGGTAGGCGCTGCTCGCCGTCGGTCTCGAGCGTCACGGGCACCGGCGCGCGGGACGCGAGCGCGTGCAGCGCGGGCTCGAGCCCGCGTTCGGTGAGTACGACCGGGTGGATCCCGCGCGCGAGGTCGCGCAGCTCGGAGAGGCTCGTCTTCAGCTCGGCCAGCGCGCGGTCGAGCAGCTCCGCGGTCTCCTCGGGATCCGTATCCACGCGCCTACGCGCGTGGCCGAGCAGCAGGGCAACGCCCACCAGCCGTGCCTGGGCGCCGTCGTGCAGGTTGCGCTCCAGGCGCCGGCGCTCGGTGTCACCGGCCTCCACGAGCCGCGCGCGGGAGGCGCGCAGCTCCTGCACGCGGGCGCGCAGGTCGGCGTCGAGGCGCGCCACGTGGCTGCGCAGCAATCCGCCCAGAAAGGCGAACGGGAGCAGCGCGGTGGCGCTGAACACGGCCCACCCCACGGCGTCGCCCGCGCCGGCCGTGGCGGCCGTCGCGAGCAGGAACGTGAGCAGCCCGCACACGTAGACCGGCGTGAGCTGCAGCCGCTCGAGCTGACCGGCGCGCCGCCAGCGCAACGTCAGGCGGACGAGCACGATGACGAACAGGACGACGTAGAGCGCGACCTGGAAGCCGAGCGCGACGCTCGCGAGATCCGGGTCCCGGCGTGTCAACAGCACGTTGGTCGGGCAGTCGTCACACCCCAGCTCGTGCGGCCCGGCGAACAACATGGCCGGAATGGAGGCCACGGTGAAGATCACGTAGCCCGCGATCACCAGCGCGCGGTCCCAGCCAGGCGCCAGCCGGCCCGACGGGAAGCTCATGATCAGCTGCAGGAACACCCCGCCCCACAGTCCCCCGACCACGAACGCGAACGAGTACACGAGCGGCGAGTCGGCGAAGCTCAGCGCCGAGAGAAACCACGCAAAGCCCAGCAGCACCATCAGCGCGCCGGTCCGGCTCTCCGGCCGCCGACGCCAGGCGTACAGCCCGACGCCGATGAAGCTCCAGCCCACCGCCGGCCCGAAGATCGCCCAGGCCGTCTTCGCATCCTGGTGGTCGCTGCCAAGCAGCAGCGGAACCACCCCCGCGCCGCACACGAGTGCCGCAAGGATCACAGCGCGCATGCGCGCGGCGGTCATGGCGTCAGAGGTGCTCGCGGAAGAAGCCGACGACGTCGTCGACGCGCTCTGAGACGTAGCGGTAGCCCTCGTAGCGGCCCGCGGACGGGAAGCGCACGACCGGCAGGGCGTTCGGCGTCGCGGCCGCGAAGCCGTCGATGATCTCCATCGTCCCCCACGGGTCGCCCGTGCCCTGGACGTACTGGACCACCGTGCCGTCGAGATCGGGCGCCGCGAGCCCGGGGTCGTGCTTGGTGGGCCGGGGCAGGCGCATCAGCGCGTACATCCAGTCGATGGGCGCCAGCGACGCCGGGCCGAGCGGGCCGAGCTCGTCGCGCGCGAAGTTCGTGTTGAAGGTGTGCAGCTTCGTGGGCTGGATCGCGAGCAGGGCCTTGATCGGCTGACACTGCGACGTGCCCATGATGATGATGTTGCCGCCCATCGACGTGCCGACCGCGCCGATGCGCTCGCCGTCGACGTCCGCCCGCCCGCGCAGGTAGTTCACGGCTCCGATGTAGTCGCGCGTCTCGCGGGGTCCGTAGGTGAGTGGGGCCCGCCCGCGCCCGCTCTCGCCGTGGTGGCGCACGTCGAACAGCAGCACGTGGTACCCGGCGTCGTGCAGGGCCTTCGCGGCGGGCAGGAAGTCCACGCCCCTGTCCTGGAACGGGACCCGCCCCTCGACGTTGCCGAGGCGGTTCCACAGCCAGCCGTGGACGAAGGCGACCACCGGTCCCGGCCCGCCGTTGCCCTCCTTCGGGATGAACCATCCCTTCAGCTTCACGCCGTCGGTCGCCGGGAAGCTGATGTCCTCGTACTGCAGACCGGCGTCTCGGGGCGTCCGTCCGCCGAGTGGCGTCCGCCTGCCCACGAGCATGAGCTTGGTCAGCACCATTGGCTTGGTGGCCCTGCTTGCCAACGATTGACGGCTCATCTGTGACTCCCTCTCACAGCCCGATGCCGGGCGCCCCGCCCGAACCACCTGGGATCATCTGGAGGTCGTCCCACGCCTTGGCGGCCATCTCCCAGTCGGCCTCGGAGTCCTGCTCCTCGCTATGGCGCAGGATGCGGATCAGGTAGGCCATGGCGGCCAGGAAGGCGATCGCGGCGAAGACGATCTGGACGCTCACCACGCCCTCCTCGGTCCAGTAGACGTCCTCGAGCTCGAGCAGCAGCGCCGACTCGTCGAGTACCAGCGCGACGCCGACCCCGAATGGGATGGCGAGGTAGCGGTCGAGCTCTGAGCCCTTGGCGCCGATCGCCACGCCACCGGCCGCCAGGCTTATCAGGCCGCCCGGGATGAAGTGATGGATGTGGCGCTTGCCGACGACGACGTTCTTGATCGGGCCCAGGCCGCCGTGCTCGCGGATCGTCCACGTGATCGAGCGCGTGATCCCGAAGGTGACGGTGAACGACGCAAGCATGTTGAACAGCGTGTTCTGGCGCGTGCGGCTGACCTTGTAGCCCTCGCGGACGACCTCGACCGCCTTGAGCGCGCGGTTGCCCCGGCGGTTCTCGTCGTGCTCCTGGCGGCTCTGGGGGAGCATCCCCAGCCGCCACACGCGCGTCACCTCGGCGCTGAAGACGGCGACGACGGCGCCGCCGGCGAGTGCCCCGAGCACGCGCGTGCGCCCCGACGGGGCCCGCCCCGCCTCGGCGGCCGCCTTCAGTCGCTTCTCCTTGCGCTTGGACATGATCAGCGCCGCTTCTTGCGCAGGTAGGCCTGGGCGAGCTGGGCGGTGAAGATCCAGCCGAACTTGACGAGGGCGCCGAGCTGGGCCGCGAGGCTCGGCCCGCCTGCCCTGAAGGTCGTCAGCTGCTTGGCGAAGTCGCGTATGCGGATGCGCAGCACGCCGGACGCCACGAGCTCTGCGTCGGCGTCCTCGCCGGCCTCGACGTGCCCGCGCAGGACGTGCGTGAAGAGCGTCGTGGTGTCCTTCCACACGTCGAAGCCCGCGTCGTCGCGCACGAGCTTGAAGCCGGTGAGCGTCAGCGGGTGCCCCACGCCGTCGCGGAACCACAGCCGGTAGAGCATCCGCTTGACGCCCGGCTCGGTGTCGACGAACAGGTTGAACACGCCGCGCTCGACGGCGAGCTGCCCGCCCAGCGCGTCGCAGCGCAGGTAGCCGACGGCGCCCGCCTGGCGCAGCGGGTCGGTGCCGAAGCGCTCGATGTCCTCGACCTCGATGGTCAGGTGGAACATCAGCGCGCCCGCGCCGTCGCGCGTGGGCTCGGCACCACGGTCGAAGTCGGCCTCGCCGAACGTGACGTGGCCGAGCATCTCCTCAGTGAAGCGGACGGTTGCGGTCATGCGGCAGTGGCCTCCGCGGCGCGATGGTCGGGTTCTAGCATGCTGTCGGCGAAGCGGTCGGCGAGGGCCGCGATCGTGAAGCTCGGGTTTGGCCCGACGGGCCCTGGCATGATCGAGCCGTCGGCGATATGCAGGCCGGGGTAGCCGAAGACGTTGCCGTTCGGGTCGACGACGCCCTCCGTGGCGTCGCGGCCCATCGGGCAGCCGCCGAGCGGGTGGACGGTGATCACGCGCCGTAGGAACCAGATCGGGTTGTCGGCGTAGCGCCCGCCCAGCGAGTGCGCGAAGTCGCGCGAGGTGGTGCGCATGCGCGCGAAGTACTCGGTGGAGCGCTTGCGGTTCCAGTCGAGGTCGAGCCGGCCGTTGCGCAGGAACATCCGCCCGTCGGGGATGTCGCGGCCCATTCCCAGCAGCGGCAGCCCGCCGGCCGACAGCTCCCGCGACTGCAGCAGGTCGGCGATGTGGCCGCTCACATCGGTGTCGGGCGAGCCCTGAAGCCAGTTCTTGACCAGGAACGCGGCGGTCGAGCGCCACGCCCACAGCGACTTGGGCGCGGCCAGGACGTGCAGGATCCAGGCCAGCTGCTGCGGATAGCCGGCGTCCTGCAGGTAGAAGCCGCGACCCTCGCCGCCGTCGAGCGCGTCGGGCATGCGCGCCGTGCTCGTGATCACGGGGCCATAGCCGGGGTCGACGATCCGCGGCGTGGGCTTGCCGTCGACCATCTCGCGGCAGTTGAGCACGAGCGTCAGCAGGTCGCCATTGCCGCAGAAGCGCGTCCCGAGCCTGCGGCTCAGGCGCGGGAAGGCACCGCGATTGCGCAGCAGCAGGTTGGTGGTGCCGAGCGTCCCGGCGCTGAGCACGAGGTGGTCGCAGGTCAGCGTCTTCAGCGTGGGCGGGCGCCCGTCGTCGTCAGCCGGTGTGACGTCGTCGAGCGCCGCGTAGTGGACGGTGTAGCCACCGCCCTCGCGCGGCTCGAAGCGGCGCACGTCGCACAGCGTGCGCAGCTCGGCGCCGTGGTGAGCGGCGTGGGTGAGGTAGTTGTAGTCGAGCGTGTTCTTGGCGCCGTAGTTGCAGCCCACGTCGCATTCGCCGCACAGCTGGCAGGTCGTGCGGGTGCGTCCATGCAGGTTGGGCAGCTCCTCCACAATCGCCTCGCCGGGCACGGGCGGGCGCCCCTCGTTGGCGAAGGTGACCGCGAGCTTGGGCAGGAACCACTCCAGGCCGTTGGCCTCGGCGGCAGCCTTGAACGCGATCGTCTTGGGCGTGCTCGCGTAGGGCTCGTGGTCGAAGGGATAGGGCTGCAGGCCGATCATCGACTCGACGCGGTCGTAGTGCGGGTCGAGGTCGGCGCGCGAGACCGGCCAGTGCTCGTAGCCGCCGTCGCGCAGGTCCTCCTGGACGAACCACTTCTCGTCCTTGCGGATGAAGACGTTGGCGTAGATCAGCGAGCCGCCGCCCAACCCGGCCGACACCAGTGCGTCGATCCCGCGGAACGACCAGTAGTGGTACATGCCGGTGAGGCCGCGGGGCGGATCCCAGAAGCTCTCGCGGGCGCGATACGGGCTGCGCGTGAACGCGCCCGGCGGGTAGGCGCGGCCGCGCTCCAGGACGCAGACGCGCTTGCCGGCCTGTGCCAGGCGATAGGCCGTCACCGAGCCACCGAAGCCCGAGCCGACGATGACGGCGTCGTAGTGGCCATCCTTGCCGTTGGCGCTCATCGCGCCCAACCGTAACCGCGCGCCGAGCCGGTGGGCAAGTCAGCCAAGGAGCGTGCGCCCGCCGCGAGAGCTGAGCGGGAAGGCATCGAGGTCCAGCGCGACGACGGCGAGGTCGGCGAACAGCGCGGCCCGGGCGAGGTCGCGCTGCTGATAGGGCTCGCCGTCGCGGCGGTCGAGCAGCGAGATCACCCCGATCGTCTGGCCGTCGCGCACGAGCGGCGAGACGACCATCGTGTAGGGCACGTAGCCGGTCTTGGCCGCGACCTGGCGCGCGAAGCGCGGGTCCTTGCGGCACTCGGGCACCACGACGCCCTCGCCGCTGCCCACCACCGTGCCCGCCAGCCCTGCGCCCGGCGGCAGCCGCAGGCCGACCACCTCGGCCCCTCCGGCGCCCCACGCGGCCTCGTAGACCAGCTCTGCGCTCGCCGGATCGGTGAGCGCGATCGAGCACGCCGCCGCGTCGAACATGCCGGCGGCGGTGCGGACGATCGCTTCCATGACGCGCCGGCGGATCGGCCCGTGCCCGAGGCTCTGGGCCAGCGACTCGCCGCGGCCGGCGGTCAGCGGCGCGCCGATCGCCTCGGCGAACGCGGCGGCCGAGGCGATGCGCTCCTCGGGTAGCAGCTGTAGCCCGCTGGCGATGGCCGCCCGCAGCTCGGGATCGATCCCGGGCGCGAGCTTCTCGAGCTTCGGCGCGTCCCCGTAGCGGGGCGGGGTGCCGATGAGCAGCGTCCAGAGCGTCGCGGCCAGGCTGTAGACGTCGCTGGTGGCCGAGACGGTTCCGCCGGCGAGGACCTCGGGCGCCATGAAGCGCGGCGTGCCGACGGCGATCGTGCCCTCCTCCTGCTCGCCGCCCAGCGCGCGGGCGACGCCGAAGTCGACCAGGATCACGCCCTCCTCGCCGAGGATCATGTTCGGCGGCTTGACGTCGCGGTGGACGATCTGCTGCTCGTGCACGTACTGCAGGGCCTCGCAGCCGTGCCGGGCGTACTCGATGCCGTCGCCGAGGGTCAGGCCCGGATCGCCGTCGCGCTTGAGCACGGCGCCGAGGTCGATGCCCTTGACGAGCTCCATGACGATGTAGGCGCCCTGGTCGTCGCTGGCGTGGTCGAGGACCTTGACCAGGCGCGGATGGCTGAGGCTCGCCAGCAGGCGCGCCTCGATCTCGAAGCGCGCGGCGTGGCGGACGTCGAGCAGGCGCTTGACCGCGACCTCGCGGCCCTCCTCGCGATCCAGGGCGCGGTAGACCGCGCCCATGGCGCCGCTGGAGATGGGCGCGATGACCTCGTAGCGGCCGTCGAAGGCGTCGCCGGCGACCGGCTCGGCCTGCTCCTGCGGAGTCGACACCCGGCGACCGACCTCCTCAGCCGGTCGCGACCAGCCCGGCGGGCTGGGGCCTGTCCAGCGCGCGCAGCATGTCGGCGATGAGCGTCCCGGCCGTCGCCGGACGGTCGTCGGGCGACTTGGCCATGCCGGCGGCGATCACGTCGTCCAGCGCGACGGGGAGCTCGGGCCGGCGCTCGGACACGCTGGGCGGCTCGCCCATGACGTGCGCGTAGGTCGTCGCCGCGTCGTTGTCGCGCGGGAAGGGCACCTGCCCGGTGAGGACCTCGACCGCCAGGCAGGCCAGCGCGTAGATGTCGGTCGCCGGGCCGATGCGCACGCCCTCCAGCAGCTCGGGCGCCATGTAGTCGATCGTCCCGAGCACCTGTCCGGGCGCGGTGAGGGCGAAGCCGGTGGGGTCGCGCGCGAGGCCGAAATCGGTCAGGTAGACCCGTTGGCCGGGATCCATCAGGACGTTGGCGGGCTTGATGTCGCGGTGGACCACGCCCGCCGCGTGCGCGGCGTCGAGCGCGTCGCCCACCGCGGCGAGGATGGCGATCGCGTCGTCGACCGGTATCGGCCCGGCGACGATGAGATCCCTCAGCGTGCTCGAGGTCAGGCGGGTGGCGATGTAGAGCTGGCCGTCGATCTCGCCCATCCCGAGGATCGGGATCACGTGGGGATGGTTCAGCGCGGCGAGCATCCGGCCCTCGCGGCGGAAGCGCTCGCGATAGATCGGGTCGATGGCCACGTCGTCACGCAGCACTTTGAGGGCCACTTTGCGCCCTGAGGGGTCGGTCGCGAGATACACGACGCCCATGCGCCCTGCCCCCACGATCCCCTCGATCAGATAGTCACCGAGAGTTCGCCTGTCCATAGCGAGATCCCAGTGTCCCGGCTCGGGCGGCGGCGCGCAAGGCGTGCTCGTCGGAAGTTGGGGCTCGCCCCCGCTGCATTGCGACTATGCTTGCCGCGCTCGAATGCCCGACATTGCTCTCGAGCCCAGGCCGGGCGACTCGGTCGGTCCCTACCGGATCACCCGGGTGATCGGTCGCGGGCGCATGGGAATCGTGTTCGAGGCGGCGGCCGAGGACGGCCAGCCCGTGGCCGTCAAGGTGGTGACGACCGAGCTCACGCAGGACGAGGTCTTCCTGCGGCGCTTCCGGCGCGAGGTCGAGGCGGCGCAACGGATCAAGCACGACAACGTGGTGCCGGTGCTGTCGCACGGCGAGGAGGGCGGCCTGCCCTACCTCGTCCAGGCGCTCATTCCCGGCGGCTCGCTGGCCGAGCGCATCGTGGCCGAGGGCAAGATCGGGCTGGCGAGCACGCTCGGGCTGCTCGAGGGCGCCGCGGCGGGGATCGACGCGCTGCACGCCGGCGGGCTGGTGCACCGCGACATCAAGCCGGCGAACATCCTGCTCGACGGCGACAGGGCGTACGTGTCGGACTTCGGCCTGGCCAAGGACAGCCAGGCCTCGAACCTCACGCGGCCCGGCCAGGCGCTCGGATCGCTGGACTACATGGCGCCCGAGCAGATCCGCGGCGAGGAGGTGAGCCCGGCCACCGACATCTACGCGCTCGGCTGCGTGTTCATCGAGTGCCTCACCGGCGCGCCGCCGTTCGGCGGGCGCCCGAGCATGCGCGTGCTCTTCGCGCACCTGCAGGACCCGCCCCCCGATCTGACCGAGCTGCGGCCCGACATCCCGGCCGCCGCGGCGCGCGCCGTCAACCGGGCCCTGGAGAAGGAGCCCGAGGAGCGCCCGACGAGCGCCGCGGGCTACGTCCAGGCCGTAGCGCGGGCCGCCGCCACGTAGCGCAAAAAGTTCACCTTCTGCCCGCCGGAGCCGGGGATACAGTCCGCCCGTGACCGCGTCCGCACGGAGGCTGATCGTCTACTACGCGATCCTGGCTGTAGTGACGGTCGTCGTCGTCGTCGCGGTCTTCGCGGCCGGCAGTGACGAGAAGACACAGCCCGCGATCGCAGGCGGCTACGACGTGGCGCCGCCCGCTGCGGCGTGCACCGGGCTACAGATGGACGTCAGCCAGTCCGGTCAGTTCGTCGACCTGCGCGAGCCCGACGGGACGGTGCTCTCGCACGCGCGGCTGCAGGACGGGCGCCTGAAGGGCGACGTGAGCTGCGTCGGCGGCGGCGAGCGCGCCCTCGTGGCGACCGTCGCCGTCAAGGGCGTCCTGGCCGGCACGCTCGGCGGCGTGCCGTTGAAGGCCGAGCTCAAGCGCGATCCGCCCACACCTGGCGCCCTGCGCCCTCGCCCACCGCCGTCGATCGCCGGGAAGTACAAGCTCTCCCCGCGCTCGGACTGCCTCGGCGGCGCGATGGAGCTCGAAAAGGCCGGCGGTAGCGCCTACGAGATCAAGGGCGGGCTCGGGCGCCTGGTCTACACCGACGGCCCGATCGCCGGGCGCGTCATGTGCCGTGACAAGAGCGTGCGGGCCGTCACCGGACAGGCCGTCAACCGCGACCTGACGCTCAACATCCCCGCCGGCGGCACCGCCACGGCGCCCGAGAAGGTGGCCGCCAGCAGGCAGCGCGACTTCACCAAGACGGTCGCCGCGTTCTTCCTCGCGGTCGTCGTGGTCATGCTCTTCGCGCGCCTGATGGGCGCGGCCGTCGCGCGCTTCCGCCAGCCGCGCGTGATGGGCGAGGTGCTCGCCGGGATCCTCCTCGGGCCGACGGTCTTCGGCCTGCTGTTCCCCGACCTGCAGCGCGCGCTGTTCCCGAGCGACGTCATCCCGCTCATCGGCGTCGTGGCGAACCTCGGGCTGATCTTCTACATGTTCCTCGTCGGGCTGGAGCTCGACCTCTCGCAGCTGCGCGGGCGCCTGGCGCAGACGGCGGCGATCTCGAACACCGGCGTCGCCATTCCGATGCTCGCCGGCATCGCGGTCGCACTGCCGACCTACACGCTCGTCGGGCCCCCGGGCAAGGGCGGCTTCACGGCCTTCGCGCTGTTCATGGGCGTCTCGATGTCGATCACGGCCTTCCCGGTGCTGGCGCGGATCCTGGTCGAGCGGCGGATGCTCAGGCGCCCGGTCGGCGCGCTCGCGCTGGCCAGCGCCGCGATCGACGACGTCACCGCCTGGTTCTTGATCGCGCTGGCAACCGCGGTCGCCACCTCGGGCGGCGGCTTCGACGTCGTGCGCACGATCCTGCTCGCGGCGGCCTTCTGCCTGGTCATGGGCGTCGGCGTGCGCCCGCTCGTGGCGCGTGTGTCGCGCGCCTACGACGAGGCGGGGCGCGTGCCCGTGACCTGGATCACGGCGATCTTCGCCATGGTTCTGCTGGCCGCGTTCACCACCGAGGAGATCGGCATCGCGCTGATCTTCGGCGGCTTCATCGCGGGTACGGTCATGCCGCGCCACGCGGGCCTCACCGAGGACGTCACGCACCGCATGGAGGACTTCGTCGTCCTCCTGCTGCTGCCGCTGTTCTTCGCCTACACGGGCCTGAAGACGAACGTGCTGCTGCTCAACCGCGCCGAGCTCATCGTCCTCACGCTGGTGCTGCTGGTGGTGGCCATCGCCTGCAAGTACGGCGGCACCGTGCTCGCCTCGCGGGTGATGCGCCTCGGCTGGCGCGAGTCGGCCGTGATCGGCGCGCTCATGAACACCCGCGGCCTGACCGAGCTCATCGTCCTCAACCTGGCGCTCGAGAAGGGCGTGATCTCCGAGGCGCTGTTCGCCGCGCTCGTGCTCATGGCGCTGGTGACGACCTTCATGGCCGGCCCGGTGCTCAACCGCCTTGATCCGAACAACGAGTTCGGCGAGCCGGTCGAGGCCGAGCTCGATCGCGCGCGCGAGGAGACGGCTGCGATCACGCCGATGCCGATCCCCGAGCAGTCGATCCTGGTGGCGCCGCAGACCGAGGCCGCGCTGGCCCAGCTGCTGGCGGTGGCCGTGCCGCTGGCCACCTCCGAGCCTCCGCGCGAGCTCATCATCGCGCGCCTGATCGAGCCGCCGCGCGGCGCGGCGGTGCGCGGCGGCCTGCAGACGGAGTCCTTCATGCTCGCCGAGGCCGCCAACGAGCTCGAGCGCGTGCGCGGCGATCTGCTCGCGCGCGCCGTGCCGGCGCGCGCGGTGGCGTTCACGTCGACGGACGTGGGGCGCGACCTGGCGAAGCTCGCCGACCGCGAGGACGTCGACCTCGTTCTGCTCGACGGGCGCCGGCCGCTGCGCGGTGAGGGCGTCCCCCGCGGCGAGGTCGGCTCGGTCCTGCGCCGGGCACCCAGCGACGTCGCGGTCCTCGTCGCGCGCGAGGACGCGGAGGTCGCCCCGGGCCCCGATGCGCCGCTGGTGGTCCCCTTCGGGGGCGCCGAGCACGATTGGGCCGCGCTGGAGCTCGGCGCGTGGCTCTCGTCGGCCACCGGCGCGCCGCTGCGGCTGCTGGGCGCCGCGGGCGAGGGCGAGGAGGACGCCAGCCGCCTGCTGGCCACCGCCTCGCTGCTCGTTCAGCGCTTCGTCGGTGTCGCCGCCGAGCCGCTGCTGGCCGAGCCGGGCCGCGAGGGCCTCCTGCGCGCGGCGGCGGGTGCCGGGCTGCTGGTCATCGGGCTCTCAGACCGTTGGCGCGAAGAGGGCCTGGGGCCCGTGAGGCACGAGATCGCCGCCGCGGCGCCGGCGCCGATCCTCTTCGTGCGCCGGGGCCTGCGCCCCGGTGCGCTGGCACCGCGCACCGACGTGACGCAGTTCACCTGGTCGCACGTGGGTGCCGGGCTGCACTGATCAGCACAGGCTCACCACGCACCGGCCCTCCTCGTGGCGCGCCTCGGTGCCGAGGCGTGCGCACAGCTCGCGGAAGCGGCGCACCACCCACGTCGCGTCGTCGCCAGTGGCCAGGCGGGTGTGGCAGTAGTCGAGCGTCAGTGGCAGCGCCTCGAGGCGTCGCGGGCGGTGGTCGTCGATCGTGACCAGCCACAGCAGCCCGAGGTCGTTGCGCAGGTCGCGGTCGACCGCGTAATCGTCGACGAAGTCGCCGAGGTCGTAGAGGACGCGCCCGGCGACGCCCTGGAAGACGTGCGCGGAATGGCCTGCCACGAGCGTGGCGCCTGCGGCCACCAGCGCCGCGGCGGCCTGGCGCACGATGGCGAGCGGCTCGGCGCGCATGTTGGGCCCCCAGTGGGGCGTCACCAAGACGTCGTCGGCGCCCGGGCCCGGCCGTGCCCCTTCGAGCAACCAGGCGGGGACGTCCCCGCCGCGCAGGTCGGCGTAGGCGATGCCTGGTCGGCCCGGCCCCGCTGCACAGCCGGCGGGGTGATCGCTGGCCGCCACGACGCGCAGGCGCCCGGCGCCGGCGGCGATCGTCGCCGGGGCGCGCGCGGTGTCGGCGTCCGCGCCGGCGCCGACGTGGGCGATGCCGGCGCGGTCGAGATGGTCGAGCGTGTCGAGCAGCGCGACAGGGCCGTAGTCGAGCGCGTGGTTGTTGGCGAGCGTCACGGCGTCCACGCCGAGCTCGGCCAGCCGCTCGGCGGCGACCGGCGGAGCGCGGAAGAAGAACGGCTTGTGCGGATCGGCGAGCCGCTCGCCGCGTTCGGAGATGCAGCACTCGAGGTTGAGCACGAAGAGGTCGGCGCTCGCCACTGCCTCGGCGACCTCCGGCGCGACGAGCGGCGCACGGGAGTCGGTGCGCAGGCGCTCGGCGACGCCGCGGCCGAGCATCGTGTCGCCGGCGAGCGCGAGGCGGAGCGGCATCGCTCCCGCCGGTCTGCGGATCAGGCGGGCTCGCCCACGCGGGGCGGGGCCTGGTGCACGCCCGAGGGGGCGGGCAGGTTGCGCAGCTCGGCGGGGATCTGGTTGACCGAGGAGAACTCGCGCACGAGCCGGATCTCGCCGGGCGCGCCCGCCGGCTCGGCGGCCAGCAGCGGCATCGGCTCGACCTCGGGCGGCACCGACCAGCCCGTCACGCGGAACTCGCCGGCGTTCTCGATCCAGCTCAGCGAGATGATAGGGAGGATGACGATCTTCGTCCAGATCGCGAGCGTCCAGCTCAGCCAGAAGAACCAGACGGCGTCGATCGGCTGCAGGCCGACCTCGAGGATCT
>Ga0307278_10000623_pt1 | contig 17547 bp, 13 predicted proteins | sample ER_DNA_117_FD_194482 | JGI IMG/M metagenome (GOLD analysis project Ga0307278, IMG submission 194482) | Bulk soil microbial communities from the East River watershed near Crested Butte, Colorado, United States - ER_DNA_117 | ecosystem: Environmental > Terrestrial > Soil > Floodplain | place...
GTCCAGCGGCAGCCGGCAGGCGGCCAGGAACGCCTGGCGCCCGCCCGAGCAGTAGCCGATCACGCCGACCTTGCCGCTGGCCGACGGCAGCCCGCGCAGGAACCGGGCGGCGCCGTCGACGTCGCCGACCAGCCGCTCGTCGGGCACGCCGCCGGCCGCCCGGACGCCCGCGGAGGCGTCGCCGGGGTCGGCTCCCGGCGCCTCCCGCCAGTGGAGGTTGGGCAGCAGCGCCGTGTAGCCGCGGCCGGCGAAGGTCCGGGCGATCTGCTTGGTCGCCTGGTCGTAGCCGGGCATGTGGTGGAGCACGACCACGCCGGCGAAGGGGCCGGCGCCGGGCGGGCGGGCCAGGTAGGCCTCGATCTCGTCGCGCTGGTGGCCGGTGATCCGGACCGTCTCGGTGGCCACCTCGTGGCCGGTCGTGCGGTCGGACATTCGCTGTCCTCCTCGTCGACGCCCCAATGGGTACAGCTTGCCCCAAATGCAATCTTGCTTCAAGTACAATCTTGCACGCCGTGCATCAATTGAGTACCTAGGGTCCATGACCGCCGAGGTACTGGACGCCCAGCCGGGCCGGCGCGAGCGCAAGAAGCTCGCGACCCGCCGGGCGCTGCAGGACGCGGCCCTGCGGCTGGTCGCCGAGCGCGGCCTCGACCAGGTGACCGTCGAGGACATCAGCGAGGCCGCCGACGTGGCCACGCGCACCTTCTTCAACTACTTCCCCTCCAAGGAGGAGGCGCTGCTCGGCAACGTGCCCGAGACCGACGCCACCGTGCACCGGCTGGTGGTGGAGCGGCCGGCCGGCGAGGCGCCGCTGGAGGCCGTCTGCCAGGTGCTCCGCGCCATGACCCTGAAGCTGGCCGACCGCCGCGAGGAGCGGCTGCTGCGTCAGCAGGTGATCGAGCGGCACCCCGGGCTGCTGGCCCGGCAGCTGGGCCGCTACGCCTCCTTCGAGCAGGCGCTGGCGGCGGCCGTGGGCGAGCGCCTCGGCAACCACCCGGCCGACGCCCTCTATGCCCGGGTGGTGGCGGCCGTGGCCACGGCCACGGCCCGCTCGGCGGTGTCGTCGTGGATGGCCGACGAGGGACGCCGGCCGCTGGCCGAGATCGTCGACGCCGCCTTCGGGCAGCTCCGCGACCTGCGCACCCCGCCCCGTCGACCCGAGGGGAGCCCGGCGGATGTCGTCTGAGCAGGGCCGCTACAAGTGGGTGGCGCTGTCCAACACCACCCTGGGGATGCTGGTGGCGACCATCAACTCCTCGATCGTGATCATCTCGCTGCCGGCGATCTTCCGCGGGATCGGGCTGGACCCGCTGCGGCCCGGGAACGTCAGCTACCTGCTCTGGATGCTGGTGGGCTACCTGGTGGTCAGCGCCGTGCTGGTGGTCGCCTTCGGGCGCCTCGGCGACATCTACGGCCGGGTCAAGATGTACAACGCCGGGTTCCTGATCTTCACCCTGGCCTCGATCGCGCTGGCCTTCACCCCCGACGTCGGCGCGGCCGGGGCGCTGGAGCTGATCGGCCTGCGGATCGTCCAGGGGATCGGCGGCGCCCTGCTGATGGCCAACTCGATGGCCATCCTCACCGACGCCTTCCCGGTCGGCCAGCGCGGCATGGCCCTCGGCATCAACCAGGTGGCGGCGCTGGCCGGCTCGTTCATGGGGCTGCTGATCGGGGGGCTGCTGGCCGACACCAACTGGCGGGCCGTGTTCCTGGTCAGCGTCCCGTTCGGCATCCTCGGGACCGTCTGGGGCTACCTCAAGCTGCGCGAGGTCGGCCAGCGCGGCGCCCGCGGCCGGATCGACTGGGCCGGCAACCTCACCTTCGGCGTGGGGCTGATCGCCGTGCTGGTCGGCATCACCTACGGCATCCAGCCCTATGGCGGCCACACCATGGGCTGGACCAGCCCGCTGGTGCTGGGCCTGCTGGCCGGCGGGGCGGCCCTGCTGGCGGCGTTCCTGGTGGTCGAGCGCCGCTCCGACGACCCCCTGTTCCACCTGGACCTGTTCCGGATCCGCGCCTTCTCGGCCGGCAACCTGGCCGGGCTCCTGGCCTCGGTCAGCCGCGGCGGCCTCCAGTTCATGCTGATCATCTGGCTGCAGGGCATCTGGCTGCCGCTGCACGGCTACAGCTTCGCCTCGACGCCGCTGTGGGCCGGCATCTACATGGTCCCCCTCACCCTCGGGTTCCTGGTCGCCGGGCCGGTGTCGGGCTGGCTGTCGGACCACCACGGCGCCCGGCCGTTCGCCACCGGCGGCATGCTGCTGACCGCGGCCAGCTTCGCCGCCCTGATGGTGCTGCCGGTCGACTTCCCCTACCTGGTGTTCGCGGCCCTGCTGCTGGTCAACGGCATCGGCTCCGGGCTGTTCGCGGCCCCCAACACGGCCGGGATCATGAACAGCGTGCCGGCCGCCCAGCGCGGCGCCGCCTCGGGCATGCGGGCCACCTTCCAGAACGCCGGGTTCGTGCTCTCGATCGGGCTGTTCTTCTCGTTGATGGTGGCCGGCCTGGCCGCCCGGCTGCCCACCACCCTCTACGCCGGGCTGACCGCCAACGGCGTGCCGCCGGCCACCGCCGAGCGGATCGCCCACCTGCCGCCCGTCGGCAGCCTGTTCGCCGCCTTCCTCGGCTACAACCCGATCCGGACGCTGCTCGGCCCGGCTGCGCTCGCCCACCTCAGCCCGGCCCAGGCGGCCACCCTCACCGGCACCGGCTTCTTCCCCGGCCTGATCGCCGAGCCGTTCCGCCACGGGCTGGCCATCGTGTTCCTGGCCGCGCTGGTGATGTCGCTGGTCGCCGCCGGCGCCTCCTGGCTGCGCGGCGGCCGCTACGTCCACCAGGAGCCGGAGGAGGCGGTCGCCGGCGTGGTGGCTAGCGGCGGATCCCGGCGCGGGCCCGGACCTCTGCCCACAGCTCCTCGTAGCGGCGGGTGACCCGGCTGCGGGGGGCGAACACCGGCAGGGGGGCGCGCTGGACGGACATCTGCTCGACCACCGACAGGGCCGGGATCAGCGTGGCGGCCACGTCCTGGCGCTCGGCCCGCAGCTGGTCGACCACCTCGCGGTGGAGCCGCTTGCGGCCGTCGACCATGGTGAAGAAGGGGAACAGCGTCGGCGGGTACTCCAGACCGGCCACGAACTCGGTCAGCTGCTCCAGGGTGCGGACCGACAGGGTGGTGGGGATGAGGGGGACCAGGAGCGTGTCGGTGGCGTGGACGACGCTCTCGGAGGCGAGCGAGATGCCCGGCGGGCAGTCGAGGATGACCAGGTCGTAGTCGTCCTCGAGCGGGTCGAGCAGGCGGGCGATCCGCTGGGTGGGCTTCTTGGCGGCGTCGAGGACCAGGTCGAGGTTGCGGTAGGTCAGGTCGGACGGGACCAGGTCGAGGTGGTCGAACTCGGTCGGCCTGGCGACCTGGCCGAGGGACTTCCTGCCGCGGATCAGGGCCTTGCCGCCGCCCTTGACCCGGGGCCGGACCCGCAGCAGGTAGCTGGCCGCCCCCTGCGGGTCGAGGTCCCACAGCAGGGTCCGCCGGCCGCCGCGGGCCGACAGGTAGGCCAGGTTGACCGCCGAGGCGGTTTTGCCGACCCCGCCCTTGATGTTGTAGGTCGCCAGGGTCCTCATCGGGCCACCATCCCGGCCGTCGCCTCCTTCAGGGCGCCGACCAGGCGCTCGACGTCCTGGTCGGTGGTCCACAGGTGCGGGGAGATGCGCAGCGACGAGCCCCGCACCCCGACGAACACCCCGGCGTCGGCCAGCGCCCCGGCCACGGCCCCACGGGCCCGGTCGGGCACGGCGACCCCGAGCATGTGGGGGACCCGGTCGGCGGAGGTCGGCCGCAGGCCGATGGCCTCCAGCCGGCCCTGGATGCGGCCGGTGAGCCGGCCCAGGGTGGCGGCGACGCGCGGGACCTCCCAGTCGAGCAGCTGGCGGAGGGCGGCCACGGCCATCGGGGTGGTCTCGAAGTGGGTGCGCTGGCCGACGTCGAAGCGGCGCGCCCCCGGCTGATAGCGGTCCTGGTAGTCGACCAGGGCGGCGAAGTCCTCCGACCCCAGCCGCGAGATCCAGTTCTCCTCGAGGGGGACGCCGTCGCGGTGGGCCTCGGCGACGTACAGGTAGCCGAGGGCGAAGGGGCCGAGCAGCCACTTGTAGCCGACGCTGACCAGGTAGTCGGGCCGGACCGCGGCCAGGTCCAGCGGCATCGCCCCAAGGGCCTGGCTGGCGTCGACCACCAGGGCGGCCCCGGCCTCGCGGGCCCTGGCGGCGATCGCGGCCAGGTCGACCGCCCCGCCGTCGGTCCAGTGGACGGCCAGGACGGCGACCACCGCGGTCCGCTCGTCCACCGCCTCGACCACGGCCTCGCCCCAGCCTTGGCCGTCCCGGCGGGCCACGACCACGACCTCGGCCCCGGTGCGTCGGGCGAACCGCTGCCAGGTGTAGAAGTTGGAGGGGTAGTCGTCGGCCAGGACCAGGACCCGCTGGCCCGGCCGGGCGTCGAGGTTGGCGGCCGCCACGGCCAGGCCGTAGCTGGTCGCGGGGACCAGCGCCACCCCCTCGGCGTCGACGCCGGCCAGGCGGGCGAACAGGGCCCGGCGCTCCTCGGCCTCGCTGAACCAGTCGTCCTCGCCGATCAGCCACGGGTGGGCCCGGCGGGCCAGCGCCGCCCGGCCCGCCTCGCCGGCCGCCCGCAGCTGCGGGGACAGGCTGGCGCAGTTGAAGTAGGCCACGTCGTCGGGGATGTCGAACAGCTCGCGCTGCGCCGGCAGCGGCGGCGGGGACGGCGCCGGGGCGGCGGCGGGGGCGTCGTTCGGGGGCATGCCGCTAAGTATCCGCCACGGCGGCCAGGCGGCGGGCGTCAGCCGGCCGGGGCCAGCCGGTCCAGGAGGGGCTGGGCGGCCCGGACGACCAGGTCCCGGTCGTGGGTGATGACGACGTCGAAGCGGCGGTCGGCGTCCGGGCCGTCGTCGCCGCAGTCCCTGGCGACCAGGGCGGCGGCGAAGTGGGGCCCGACCATGAGCACGACCCACTCGCCCCGCAGCGGGTCGCCGGGGCCGAGCGCGGCCCCGCGGACCCCGGCGGCGGGCGCCGCCGGCATCCCCACCCCGAGGACCCCGACCAGCGCCGCCCGCCCCGACAGCCGCCCGAACCGGGCCCGGGTGGCCGGGGTGAAGTGGCCGGCCTCCTGGAAGCAGGCCAGCAGCCCGCCCGGGCGGCCGTACAGCCAGCCCTGGCCGACGGTGGCGCCCATGGCCTGGGCGACCTCCGCGTGGCGGCGGGTCTCGACGCCCTCGGCCAGGATGCGGGCGCCGGTCGCCTCGGCCTGGGCCCGGACGGCGTTGACGATCCGGGCCTCCTCGGCGCTGCTGCGGCCCTGGACCAGGCGCAGGTCCAGCTTGATCGCGTCGGGGCGGACGAAGGGCAGCACGGCCAGGCCGGCCGGCTCGGCGCCGACGTCGTCGAGGGCCACCCCCCAGCCGAGGGCCCTGGCTCGCGCGACCGCGGCCAGCAGCCCGGCCGGGTCGCGGGCGAGCGCCCGCTCGCTGACCTCCATCACCACCCGGAGCCGGCGCTCGGCCACGTCGACCACCGGCCACAGGTCGTCTGGGCAGGCCACCCCCAGCGACGCCGGCTCGCAGTTGACGAACAGCCGCAGCCCCGGGTCGAGGCCGGCCCCGGCGGCGGCCTCGAACGCGGCCGCCCGGCAGACCCAGTCCAGCTCGGCCACCTGCCCGCTGCCGTAGGCGGCCTCGAACAGCGCGGCCGGGGACTCCAGCGGCGACCCGGCCGGGCCGCGGGCCAGGGCCTCGTAGGCGACCACGTCCCCGCTGTCCAGGTCGACCAGCGGCTGGAACACCGCCCGGACCGCCCGGTCGCCGACGATCCGGTCGAGCTCGCCGGCCACCTCGGGCGCCACCGGGGTCGCCGCCTGGGTGTGCATACCGGTTCCATCGACGGTGGCCTGGCCGAGTTGAGCCGCCCCGGGGGCCTTGGGCCCGACTCAGGCCGGGCTGTTGCTGTCCAGGTCGAAGCAGAACCGGACCGGGGCCGTCCCGGGCGCCCGCCGGTACTCCCAGCAGACCTTGCCGAAGCCGAAGGCGACCTCCTCGTCGGGCAGGCCGCCGGACCAGCTGGAGTTGACCCGGGTCACGACCACGTCCTCGAGCTCGACGACCAGGAACGCGAAGGCCGGCTTGGCCCCCCGCTCCAGGGTGATCGCCACCCGCTCGAGGTGCCGGCCGGTGGCGCACGCCTCGACCAGGGGGACGGTGGCCAGGTCGGTGTGCTTGCCGATGACCACGCCGTCGAACCGGGCCCGCCCGGCCCCGCCCCCGCCGCCGCTCCCCCCGCCCTGCTCGCTGGTGACGCACCAGTGCAGGGTGACGATGTCGACCTGGTGCTCGTGGCCCTTGGTGGTCGACTCGCCGGGGATGCCGTCGAGGTCGGCGAACCCGCTGACGGTGGCCTGCCCGCCGGGCAGGGCGGGCACGGGCGGGCAGATGGCCCCGGGCGCGGCCGGGGTGTCGTCGACGTGCGGCATGATCGCGAATGCAACGCCCGGCCTTGGCGCGCTGTCAATTGCTACCAGCGGCCGCGGTGGACGACCTCGTCGGTCCGGCGGCGGGGGCGGGTCACGGCCGAGCCGCTCGGGCGGTCGTCGGCCGCCGGCCGGCCGAGGGCCACGGCTCCGACCAGGCGCCGGCCCCGCGGCACGCCGAGGTCGCGCAGCAGCGCCTCGGCGCCGGAGAAGACCCCGAACCACCAGGCGCCGACGCCCTCGTCGACGGCGGTGAGCAGCATGAGCATGACCGCCATGGCCGCGTCCATGTCCCAGTAGGGGACCGGCCAGCCGGCCTCGGCGTCCATGCCAAGGCCGGCCTTGTCGGGCTCGCCGTAGCGGTCCAGGTAGGCCTGGGGGTCGGACAGCACGAGCACGATCACCGGCGGGGTGGCGGTGCTGTAGGGCTTGCCGAAGCGCGGGTCGGTGGTGGCCCGCCAGAAGCCCCTGACCGCCTCCGGCCCCTCGAGGACCACCAGGTCGAGGCCCTGGCTGAACCCGGCCGACGGCGCCCGGGTGGCGCTGTGGAGGATGCGTTCCAGCACCTCGGCGGGCAGGGGGCCGGGGTCGAAGCGGCGCACCATCCGCCGCCGCCGCACGACCTCCGCCAGCTCCACGGGTCCCGGGCCCTCAGTCGACCTCGGCCAGGCCGCCGTCGAGGTCGGCCAGGCTGATCCGGGCCGGGACGCGGCGGCGGAAGGCGGCCAGGGTGTGGCCGCGGACCCGGTCGATCAGGGGCGGGGCGGCCACCGCGGCCGGGAGCACCACCCGCTCGGCGTCGAGCACCTCGCAGGCGGCGGCCAGGGCGTCGGGGCCGTGGCCGCGGGCCACCCAGGCGGCGCCGTCGAGCCCGAGCTGGCCGGCCTCGGCGAGCTGCTCGGCCAGGTACGGCCGGCCCAGGCGGCTGGCGGTGCGCTGGTTGAGCAGCGAGCCGCGGGGTCGGCCGTTCCCGCGGACCCGCTCGTAGGGGTCGATCAGGTACAGCTCGGGGGAGCGGTCGAACAGCACCACCCGGGCGCCCTCCCGGGCCGCGACGGCGAAGGCGGCCTGGCGAGTGGCCTGGTAGGCGGGGTCGAGCCCGTCGTCGGTGGCGGCCAGCACCACCGCCGCCGGCCCGACCCGCGGCCCGGCGCCGGCCGGCAGGTCGTGCGGGCCCGAGGCCTCGGCGGCGGGCTCGCGGTCGGGCGGCGGCTCCAGCCGCAGCGGCGGCAGCTCGGACGGGTCGGCGAAGGCCAGCCGGGCGGCCGAGCGCAGCTCGCCGGCGGCGAATCCGACCGCGGCCAGCTCCAGCCGGCAGCGGTCGCAGCCGGCCAGGTGGGCGTGGACGGCGGCCGCCGCCGCCGGTGGCAGCTCGCCGGCCAGCAGCGCGGCCAGCTCGTTCTGGACATGGCCGTTCATGTGGTCGTCTCCGTCCCTGGCGGGCTCGGCGGTTGCGCTGGTGGGAACCTGCCGCAGCGGCGGCGCGGCCGTCAACGTACACTGCCGCCCAGCATGGCGGAGGGCATCGACCACGGGCTGACCCGGCGCTACCTGGACCGGCGGGTGGACGGGCGGATGGTCGGCCTGATCGAGCGGGAGCTGGCCGGGGCCGGCTCGGTGCTGGACGTGGGCTGCGGGTCGGGCCTGTACGGCCCGGCGCTGCGGCGCCGGGCGGCCACGGTGATCGGCATCGACCACGACCCGGTGCTGTGCCGCCAGGCCGAGGCCGGCGGCGCCTACGACCGGGTCATCTGCGCCCCGGTGGCGCGCCTCCGCGACCACCTCGACCGGGTCGACCTGGTCTTCTGCAGCGAGTTCGTCGAGCACGTGCCCGGGCCGGAGCTGCACGCGACCCTCGACACCCTGGAGGCGGTGGCCGCCGCCAAGCTGGTCGTCACCGTCCCCAACCGGCTGTTCCCCCACGCCCACATGGACCCGACCCACGTGCTCCGCTACCGCCTGGCCGGGCTGCTCGCCCAGCTGAACCAGAGCCGCCGGTTCGCCTGGTCCCTGCACCCCCTCGGCTTCGCCGACCACTGGCGCCGCCGCCCCTGGTGCCGCCCCCTCGACGCACTCGCCCGCCGGTTCCCCGTCTGCTCCCCAACGGTCCTGTACCTGGGCCACCGGGTCGCCGACGGGGGCGCCTTGGGGCCTCCGGCCGACCCCGGGGGCGGGCGATAGCCGGCGGGGGCGGGCTGCCGGCCCCCGCCTCGGCGAACGCGCTGGCCCTGCTGCGGTTCCCCGACCGGCGGACCGGGTGGGTTGTGGTGGCCGCCGCCACCCTGGCCGCCCCCGCCGCCCCGCTCCAGGAACGCCTGGACGCCCTGCACCTGGCGGTGCCGATGACCGGCGCGCGTCTGCGCGGCGAGACCTGGCACCCCGGTCCCCCGCCCGAGCCCCTGATCGTCGACGGCGACCCCCTTCACGCCCCCGACCTGGTCGCCCACTTCGACCTGGCCACTCAGCCCCCCCTGCGGGTCGTCGCCGGCTCCGGCGGGCACCGGATCGCGGTCGCCTGCCACCACGCCGCCTTCGACGGCCGCAGCCTGGTCGCCCTGCTCGCCGCCCTGGTCGGCCCCGCCTCCCCCCCCGCGCCCGGCGAACCCGGGGCTGTGGACAACCCGGAGCACCCGGCCTCCGGGTCGGCTACGCTCCCCCTCCGGGGGGCCGGACCGCGGGGCGCGGGGTTGGACCGCGCGCCGGGGTCGCGGGGGGCGGGGCCCGGTGGCTCGCCGGGACCGCCGGGTGCGGGGTTGGGCCGCGCGGCGGCCCAGGTGGAGGGCGGTCGGCCCAGGCGGGCGATGCCGGAGCTGCGGGGGCTGGTGGGGCGGGTGCTGCGGCCGGCGGATCGGGTGGCGCCGTCGCCGGGGCGGCTGGTGCGGGAGGCGCTGGCGGTTCGTGAGGTGGCCCTTGGCGGGGCGGGGGTGACGGCGCGGCTGGTCGCCGCCGCGGTGGGTGCCGCCGGGGCCCGCAACGCCCGCATGGGGCGGCCCTGGCGGCGGGTCGGCGTCAACCTCGGCCTAGCCGGCCGGGGCGACCCCGAACCCGGCGACCTCGACCTGGCCGGGCGGGGCGGCCCCGAACCCAGTGACGTGGCGCTGGTCGGGAACAGGTCCAGGTACCGGCGGGTGGACCTGCGGCGGGGGGAGCCGGTGGGGGCGGCGGTGGCGGCGGCGGTCGCCAGTCCCAGGGAACCGCTGGATCAGGTGTGGTCGCCGCGGTTCGGGCGGCTGCTGTTGGGACCGGTGGCGGGCCGGTTCTCGGACTCGCTGCTGGTCTCCAACCTGGGGCGGCGGGAGGTGCCGGGGGCGACCCGGCTCGACTTCTTCCCGGTGGCCAGGGGCCGGTCGGCGGTGGCGGTCGGGGCGGCCGGGCTGCCCGGCGGCCCGTCCACGGTGTCGCTGCGGGCCAGGGACCTGTCCTCCGAGGACGCCGAGGCCCTGCTGGACGACCTGGTGGCCCGGCTGGCCGAGGCCCCCTGAGGGTCGCCGTCGCGCCGCCCGACCGCCGCCCCGGGCCGGCCGGCGACGGCGCCACGAGCATCGTCGTCGCGCCGCCCGGCCCCGGCGTCGGCTCGGCCGGGGAACGGGCGCCGACCGCGGCCGTCGTGGCGGCCGGCGAGGGCGCCGGCCAGGTAGGCGGCCAGCTCGACCGACCGCATGACGACGATCCCGGCGGCCACGCCCGGCTCGGCCAGGAGCCGGCGGCGGTGGCGCCAGGCGGCGCGGGCGACGGCTCTGGCCTGGGCGGACAGGGCGCCGGGGTGGGCGCGGCGGTAGGCGGGCAGGCCGCGGCCGTAGTAGCGGCGCTTGCGGGCCAGGCCGGCCAGGGTGAGGCGGCCCTCGTGGTGGAGGATCAGGCCGTCGGCGAGGACGATCCGGACCCCCTCGGCGACCATGCGACGGTGCAGCTCGGCGTCCTCGGTGCCGGTCAGCCAGGGCGCGAACCCGCCGCTGTCGCGCAGGTAGGCGGTGCGGACCAGGCGGGGCCAGCGCAGCTCCGGCTCGTCGCGCAGGCAGCGCCGCTCCAGGGCCCGGCAGCGGGTCCAGAACCCGGGCCCGACCGACTCCTCGGGCATGGCGACCCCGACCGCACCGGCGGCCGTCCCGGCCAGGACGGCCCGCTCGACCACGTCGGCGGCCAGCTCCATGTCGGCGTCGACATAGCACACCCACTCGCCGGCGGCGCGGTCGATGCCGAGGTTGCGCTGGGCGCTGCGCTCCGGGCCGCCGCGCAGGACCAGGTCGGCGTGGCGCTCGGCCACCGCCCAGGTGGCGTCCGAGGAGCCGTTGTCGACCACGATCAGCTCGAGGGCCGGCCAGGTCTGGGCCCGGATCGAGCGCAGGCAGGTCTCGATCGTCCGGCCGGCGTCGCGGGTCGGCACCACCACCGACACCAGCTCCGTCACCGCCGCTCCTCCGACGGCGCGGGCAGGGCCGGATGCTCGCGGCGGTCCGGCGTCCCGGTGGGCCCGGCCCCGGCCTCCCGGCCGGCGGCGGGCTCGGGGTCGGTCGTTGGGGCCTCGCGGCCGTGCGCGTCGGGGTCCTCCGCCCAGGGCGACCCGGAGCGGGTCTCGCGCAGGACCCCGACGACCAGCAGGGCCAGGCCGGCCCCGGCCAGGTAGTGGGCGGCCAGGTTGCCCTCCACGAACCCGGGCCCCACCGCCCCGGCCGCCGGCAGGCCGCGGGCGAGCACGACCAGCGGCACCAGGCCGAGCAGCAGGACCGCCAGCACCAGCAGGTCCCTCGGCGCCGGGCGGCTGACCAGGTCGTAGACCACGAACGCGACCCCGGCGACCAGCCCGATCCCGCCGCCGAGGAGCCACAGCAGCCCGACCAGCAGCGCCCGCCCGGCCAGGGCGCGGGGGCTCACGACCGCCTCCTGACCCACCGGGGCGGGCGGCGCGCCCTCCCCGGACCCCTCCCGGGCGTCCCGCCGGCGAGCCCACCCCGGGCCCGCCGCGGCCGCCACCCGGCCAGCAGCACCCCGACCAGGGCCAGCCCGGCCGCCGAGGCGGCGAACGCCCACCGGGCGGCCCGCTGGGGCCCGAAGGCGACCTCGAAGCGGTGGGGTCGCTGGTCGGTGATGCGCCAGCCCACCGAGTACCCGTCAAGCAGCAGCGGCGGCCCCAGCGGGCGGCCGTCCATGGTGGCCCGCCAGCGCCGGTCGTAGCCCTGGCCGGTGACCAGGTACCAGGGGCCGGCGGCGGCGCCGGTCCGGACCGTCATGGCGGCACCCGACCGCCGGGTGACGGCCACGCTCGGGAGCGCGGCCGGGGCCGCCGGCCGGGCGCCCGCCGCGGGCGAGGACAGCCCCAGCAGGTCGACCAGCCAGCCCGGGCTGGAGCGGACCCGGTGGTCGCCGCCGCCCAGGCGCAGCGGCCCACCGCAGCCGCGCACCGGCAGGGCCGTCCCCGCGGCCAGGTCGCCGACGGTGCCGTCCAGCCGTGCCTGCAGCGGCCGGCCGTCGACGGTGGCCAGCGCGACGCAGCCCCGCAGGCGCCGGCCGGCCGGGGCGGCCGGGATGCGGGCGCGGCCGGCCCGCAGCTCGCTGACCCGCACCTGGCCGCCCAGGCCGGCGACCTTGTTGATGGTGAGCCGCAGGCGCCGCACCTTGGTGGCCGGGAAGTCGACCCGGCTGCGGCCCTGCTTGAGGCCGACCAGGAACGGCTCGCCGCCGTTGACCGAGACCTCGGCGGCGGTGATGGCGTCCACCCCGACCAGCCCCTTGGGCACCGACTGGAGCACGTCGACGTGGTCGAGCCGCTCGCCGGGCAGCCGCAGCTCGATCCACTCGCCGGGGCCGCGGCCGTCCGGGACCCAGGCGCTGTCGGGGTCGCCGTCCAGGGCCTGGGAGGCGCGGGCCCCGGCCTGGTCGAAGAACCGCGACGAGGAGCTGGCCATCACCCGCCCGGGGGCGCCGGCGAGCCGGTCGATCACCGGGTCGGGCAGTCCCGGCCCGGCCGCGGCCAGCCCGGCGGCGCCGAACTCGCGCGCCGCCGGCAGCCACAGCTCGCGGTCCAGGACCCGCTCCTCGTCGTGGAAGCGGTCGCCGGCCTCGCCGGCCGCCCTGGCCAGGACCACGTCGATCGGGGCCGCGTCCAACCTGGCCCGGTCGGCGGGGGAGAGGGCCGCGGCGAGCCGCCGCAGCGTCCGCGGCGCTCGGGCGACCTGGCGGACCTGGACCCCGGGCACGCCGATCTCCCAGAAGCCGACCGGGTTGAGGCCGGCCCCGCGGACCTGGGTGATCTCGACGGTGACGCTGGCGGTGGTGGCGTCGGGGAGATCGACCCTGACCTCGGGCTCGGCCGGCACCGGGACCTCGACCGTGCCGGCGTCGACCCGGACCCGTACCCCGGCGACCTGCACGCCCGGCTCGGACAGGACCGGGCGCAGGAGGATCGACCCGACCTCGGCCGGCCGCTCGAGCCGCAGGGTGATCGACTGGCCGACCGCGCCGCCGAAGTCGCCGGTGGTCCAGGCGGTGCGCCGGTCGCCGTCGAAGGCCAGCTCCGGCTTGCCGAACGGGGTGGCGGTGAGCAGCGAGCCCGACCCGGTGGCGGTCACCGACGCGGCCCCCTCCAGGCGGGTCACGGTCTGGGTGTCCGGGTCGCCGAACAGGCTCAGGGTCGAGGCCGGCAGGGGCTGGTCGGCCCGGAGGGTGGGCGAGTAGTTCTGGCCGGTGCGGAAGCTGCCCCAGACCCGCCGCCGGTTGCTGTCGGTGACCACCACCCGTCCCCCGGCGGCCACCGAGGCGGCCAGCTCGGCCGGGGTGACGGAGCCGAGCAGCCGGAAGGCCGGCTCGCCGGGGGCCAGCCCCAGCCGGACCAGCGACGGGATGGCGAAGCTGTCGCCGTCGACCAGCATCGCCCCCGCGGCCGGCTCGGCCCGCACGATCGGCCGGGGCTGGGCCACGGCGTAACGCTGCAGCGGCGGCAGGGCCGCGTCCTGGAGGGCCTGGGCGGGCGGGTAGAAGTCGGACACCGGGGCCACGGTGTTCTGGCCGGGGCGGCCGTAGGCGGCGACCAGGCGGAGCGACGGGCTGCCGGCCAGGCCCCCGGCCACCACCGAGGGCCGCGGCCCGCCGAAGCGCTCCCAGCGCTGGTCGTTGCGGACCACCACCTCGCCGACGCCCAGGTAGCGGGCCATGGCCGCGACCACCCGCGGGTCGGCCTCGCCGGTGGAGACGGGCAGGTCGAGGGCGGCCAGGAAGTTGGCCTGCGCGAACGAGCCGTTGGGCACGGTGGTGCGCACCACCGAGGGCCGCGACAGCAGCGACAGGTTGAGGTCGTCCGGGCCCTCCATGCCCCAGCGGTAGGCGGTGTTGCCGGCCCCGGGGGCGAGCAGGGCCCGGCTGTCGTGCGGCCCCCGGTCGACGTCGGCGGCCAGCTGCCGCCAGTAGCCGGGGACCCGGTAGCGGACCGGGTACAGGCCGCCGGTCCAGGCGGGCAGCACGGACAGGGCCAGGACGGCCGCGGCGGCGGCGGCCGCCGCCCCCCGCCAGGGCCGCTCGCGCCCGCTGCGCCGGAACAGCTCGGCCGCGCCCAGCCCGGCCAGCAGCGCATACGCCAGGGCGACCAGCGCCCCGGCCTTGTTGGTGGTGCGGAAGGCGATCGCGCCCGGGACGGCGTCGAAGGCGGCCGACAGCAGCCGCCCGAACGGCGACGGCCTGGCCGGCGGGAACAGCCCGACCATCACCGGGACGGCCACGGCCAGCAGCAGCACCGCCAGGGCACGGGCCCTCGCCCTGGCCAGCAGCGCGCAGGCGGCGGCCAGGACGGGCAGGGCGAAGCTGGCCAGCAGGGCCAGCGGGTTGGTCAGGTAGGCGGCCGCGCCGGGCATGGCCAGGCGGCCGTCCTGCTGGAAGTACATGACCCAGAAGCCGAGCAGCCGCAGCGTCTCGGCGTAGGAGGAGGTGCTGGCCACCTCCCCGGGCCGCTCGGTGAAGGCGGCCACCGCCGCCCCCGTCTCGCCGGCCATGGCCGCCGGGACCAGCCAGTACAGCGACACTAGCGCGGCCAGGGCGGCGCAGCGCAGGGTCGGGCGCAGCAGCCGCGACCAGCGGGCCCGCTCGGTCAGGCGCAGGTACAGCAGGTAGCAGGGGACGGCCAGGCACATGAACAGAGCCACCACGCCGGCGTTCATGCCGGTCATCAGGAAGAAGGCCAGGGCGAAGGCGGCCGGCCAGCGCCACGACCCTGGGTCCCGCACCGCCCTGGCCAGGGCGAGCAGCAGCCAGGGGAGCAGGGCGTAGGGCACCAGCACGGGGGTGGTGGCGCCGGCCACGACCACGTACGGGTTGGCCACGTACACGGTCGCGGCCGCGACCCGGCCGGCCGCCGGGGAGCGCCCGCCGGCCAGCAGGTGGAACAGCCGGACCGCGCCCCAGCCGGCGACGCCCAGCAGCAGCGCCCGCCAGACCCGTACCACCAGCCACGCGGGCAGGCCGAGGGCGTGGATGGCCGAGACGGCCAGGCTCACCGGGAGCAGACCGGTCTGGAAGTTCGGCTGGCCCAGGTGCGGGTCCGGGTCCCAGGTCGAGAGGGTCCTGGCCAGGGTCCGGACCGGGGCCAGGTAGACCTCGGGCTTGGTGTCGGGGGTGAACCAGCCCTGGCTGGTGCCGACCACGGCCGTGCCGACCAGCAGGCCGAGGGCCAGGTAGGCGACCGCCTCCCAGGACAGGGCCGGCCGCCGCCGGGCGCCCGGCCCGGCGGCGACGTCGGGCCGCGGGACCCGGACCAGGTCGCTGCTCATCGGCCCGCCGAGGTCATGGCACCGCCGGGAGCGGGGGATGGTCGAGTCGGCGCCGCAGCAGCCACCAGCCGGTGGCGGCGAGCGCGGCCACCACGGCCAGGGCGGCGCCGGCGACCTGGCCGGGGCTGCCGTGCAGGGGGCCGGCGACCAGGGCGACCTCGGCCACCAGGGCGGCCACCACCGCCCGGCCCATGCGGCGGTCGCGGGTGGCGATACCCTCGAACAGCAGCAGCTGCACCAGGGCCAGGCCGGTCCCGATGGCGGCGAACACCGGCAGCAGCGGCCCCAGCCCGGCGTAGCCGCCGCCGAGCACGGGCACGGCCAGCCCGGCCCGGTCGGCCACCGCCGCCGACGCGGCCAGCAACCCCCCGAAGCCGGCGATCACCCAGGCCGAGCCGGCCAGCAGCCGCCGCCGCCCGACCCCCCCGACCAGCCGCGGGAACACCACCGTGACCACGAACTGCGGCGCCCAGAAGGCGATCTTGGCCACCACCGCCCCCAGCGCGTACCGCCCCGCCGCCGCCCGGTCCAGGTAGTGCCTGGCCAGCAGCACGTCCACGTTCGCCAGCAGGAACAACCCCAGCAACCCGGTCGTGGCCGCCGCCACCTCCCGCCCCCACCCGACCCCGGCTCGGGTCGCCAGTCGCCGGGGGGTGGCGAGGCGGAGGCCGGCGAGGGCGGCCAGGGTGGCGCCGGCGGCGACCCCGGCCATGGCGCCGGGGACGCCGAGGCCGGCGGCGACCAGGGCCAGGCCGATGGCCAGCTTGACCGTGGCCCCGGCGACCATGACGGCGGCCAGGGCCCCGAACCGCTGGCGGCCCTGGAGGAGGCCCTGGACGGCGAACAGCAGCGGGGTCGACGCCAGGGCCAGGGCCAGCCACAGCACCGGCACGGCCCCCTCCAGGTGCAGGAACAGCACCAGCCCGGGCCCGGCCAGGGCGGCCAGCAGGGCCAGCCCGGCCCCGGCCCGCCCGACCAGCCACCCCGCCCCTGGCCAGGCGGCGCCGGCGGCGAGCGCGGTCCGCCTGGCCACCACCGCCTGCAGGGCCAGGCCGGGGACGCTGCCGACCAGCACCAGGGCGAGCAGGGCGGCCAGGGCGCCGTAGGCCTCCGGCCCCAGCAGGAACGCCATGACCAGGTTGAACCCGTAGTTGCCGGCGTTGGCCAGGCCCATGCCGGCAGCCAGCACGAGCGCGTCCCGGGGAAGGGACCGGCTGCGCGGGACGGCCGTGCCGAACTGGGTCACAACCTCGCAGTCTATGTCTATTTGGGCAATGGTTGTGTAGTGTTCGATGCCGATTGTTACCGGCTGGTAGGAGGCTGCGGTGGCGCGCCGGGTCGGCTTCGTCCTCGTCTTCGTCGGGCTGTTCCTGCTGTTCTTCGGGCTGGTGGAGCGCGTCTACGCCTACCCCCGGCTGAAGAAGGCGCCGCTCGACCAGTACTCCACGCCGGTGGCGACCGGCACCGGCACCTACTTCAACCGCAGCCCCGACAAGCTGGCCGAGGTCACCGGGGCCCGGCTCAGCAACAAGCGCATCGTCCGGGGCGACGTCGGCGCCGGCAGCGACGACGTGGCCGTCTGGGACTCCTTCAACAGCACGATCGACACGGCCGACAACGGTGTCATCACCGCCACCCAGGAGCGGATCGCCCTGGACCGGGTGACCGCCCAGTCGGTCCAGTGCTGCGGCGAGAACCCGCGCCACCAGGGCCTCACCCTGAAGTTCCCGTTCGACACCCGCAAGACCACCTACCAGTTCTGGGACGGCCCGGCCGGGCGGGCCCTGCCGGCCGTCTACACCCGCACCGAGACCCTCGAGGGCGTCACCGTCTACCGGTTCGAGCAGCGCATCGACCGCCTCGACGTCGGCGACCAGGAGATCCCGGGCAGCCTGGCCGGCGACCCGGGCACGCCCAGCGTCCAGACCAACATCGTCTACTCGAACGTCAAGACCCTCTGGGTCGAGCCGGCCACCGGCATCATCGTCAAGGCCCAGCAGGACGCCACCCAGGTCCTCGAGACCCAGGGCGGCGAGCAGGTCCTCACCCTGATCGACGCCGTCCTCACCTACGACGACGCCACCGTCGGCAACAACGCCGACGATGCGGCCAGCGGCGCCAGCCGACTGCGCCTGCTCGGCACCGTCCTGCCCGCCGCCACCCTCGGTCTCGGCCTGGTCGCGCTGGTCGCCGGCCTGGTCCTGCTCCGCTCCCCGCAGGGCCGGCGGGTCGCCCGCGGCGACCGCCGGCCGGCCGGCGCCGTCT
>Ga0307278_10000624_pt1 | contig 17539 bp, 10 predicted proteins | sample ER_DNA_117_FD_194482 | JGI IMG/M metagenome (GOLD analysis project Ga0307278, IMG submission 194482) | Bulk soil microbial communities from the East River watershed near Crested Butte, Colorado, United States - ER_DNA_117 | ecosystem: Environmental > Terrestrial > Soil > Floodplain | place...
GAGCCCGGCGTGGCCACGAGGTCCTGGTACCCACCGCGCGCATGCACTAACAGGGGCGCGGGCCGAAGCGGGGCGAAGAGCCCGGTGGTGCGGAGGCGCTCGACCCGCAGCTGCTCATGAGTACGGGCTTGACCTTCGGGACGATCTCCTCGCTCTACGGCCTGAGCGCCGGGATCAAGACCACGTGCTGACCGAGTTTGCGCACCCTACGCGCCGCCCGCCCCGTAGATGACAGCGTTCCTGCCTTCAAGCAACACGACGCGCCTCCCTGGTCTCGTGAGCAGCGTCGGGCGAGTGTAGCTAGATTGTTAGCGTCATGACTAACAGTACGTTCCGGGCGCTGGCCCATCCGATCCGGCGCGGCGTTGTCGAGCGCCTCGCGCTCGGGCCTGCCACCGTCGGGGAGGCGACGCGTGGCTTCGGTGTCTCGAAGCCGACCGTGACGCGGCATCTGCGCGTCCTCGAGGAGGCCGGGATCGTCGTTCGGGTGATCGAGGGGCGCGCCCATCGGTTGCACCTCGAGCCGGCACCGCTGAGCGAGGCCGGCGCATGGCTCGAGACACAGCGTGCCCGCTGGGAGCGGCTGTTCGACGTCGTCGAGCAGTACCTCGTGGAGCAGCCGGGGAAGGAAGAGACATGAGTGCCGGCGGCGACGGTCCGGCCGTGCTGCGCATCGAGCGCGTGTTCAAGGCGCCCGCGGAGAAGGTGTTCGAGGCGTGGACGAGCGCCGAGGTCTTGCGGCGCTGGTGGCACGCCGAGCACGCGTGGGAAACCCCGATCGCCGAGGTCGATGGGCGCGTCGGCGGTGCGATCCGCCTGGTGATGCGCAACCCTGCCGACGGCAGCGAGTACGCGGGCCGGGGCGAGTACACGCTCCTCGATCGACCGCGCCGGCTTGCCTTCACCTGGGCCTGGGAGTCAGAGCCTTCCGCGCGCCAGTTGGTCGAGGTCGAGTTCATCGACCACGGTGACCGCACCACGGTGGTGATGACGCACACGGGCCTGCCCGAAGCGGAGACGGAGGACTACCACGAGGGCTGGCAAAACTCGTTCGACAACCTGGACGTCGCGCTGGCCGGATGAGAGCGGGGCGCCGGGAGTGGATCGGGCTCGCCGTGCTCGCCTTGCCCTGCCTGCTCTACTCGATGGACCTGACCGTGCTCTACATGGCGGTGCCGAAGTTGAGCGCCGACCTGCACCCGAGCAGCATCCAGCTCCTCTGGATCACAGACATCTACGGGTTCATGCTCGCCGGGTTGCTGCTGACCATGGGCAGCCTGGGCGATCGCATCGGCCGGCGCCGCCTGCTGCTCATCGGCGCGGTCGCGTTCGGTGCCGCGTCACTGCTCGCCGCCTTTTCGTCGAGCGCGCCGATGCTGATCGCCGCGAGGGCGGTGCTCGGTATCGCCGGGGCGACACTCGCGCCGTCCACGCTCTCGCTGCTACGCGGCATGTTCGCCGACGAGGGGCAGCGGACCTTTGCGATCGGGTTCTGGATCGCGAGCTTCAGCCTCGGCGCCGCCGTCGGGCCGCTTGTCGGCGGCGCGCTTCTGGAGCAGTTCTGGTGGGGTTCGGTCTTCCTGGTCGCGGTGCCGGTCATGCTCCTGCTGCTCGTGCTGGGGCCTCGGCTGCTCCCGGAGCACCGTGATCCTGCGTCGGGGAAGCTCGACCTGGCGAGCGCAGCGCTCTCGCTGCTCGGCCTGCTCGGGCTGATCTACGGCCTGAAGGAGCTCGCGCGCAGCGGCTTCGACACGGCCACCGTCGCCGCACTCCTCGTCGGCCTCGGTGCCGGCGCGACGTTCGTGCGGCGCCAGCTCCTTCTCGCGGACCCACTCGTCGATCTGCGCCTGTTCCGCTCGGCGGCGTTCAGCAGCGCAATCGGCTCGATGCTCGCGGCGGTGTTCGTGATCGACGGCACCTTTCTCTTCCTCTCCCAGTATCTGCAGCTGATCAGCGGCAAGGCGCCGCTGACGGCTGCGGTCTGGCTCCTGCCGGCGACCGGCGGCCTGGTCGCCGGATCGATGCTCGCTCCGCTCCTCGCCCGCCACATCGCCGCCGCTCACGTGCTCGTCGGCGGCCTGCTGGCAGCGGCCGCAGGCGTCGCCCTACTCACCCGGATCGAGCCGGGACACGGACTCGCGCCGCTCGTCGAAGGCTCACTGGTGATGGGAATCGGCAGCGGCATCGTCGGCACGCTCGCAACCGACTTCATCGTCGGCGCAGCACCACCGGAACGGGCCGGTGCCGCCTCGGCGATCTCCGAGACGGGCGCCGAGCTCGGCGGCGCCCTCGGCATCGCGGTCCTCGGCAGCGTCGGGCTTGCCGTCTACCGGATCAACCTCGGCGACACGCTCCCAGCGGGCCTCAGCCCTGCCCAGGAGCACGCCGCGACCAACACGCTCGCGGATGCAACGAGCACCAGCACTCAGCTGGCGCAGCCCGTTTCGGACGAGCTCTTCCATGCCGCCGCCGCCGCGTTCACCGACAGCCTCCAGACCGTCTCCGCCGCCGCCGCGGCCGTCACGCTCCTACTCGCCCTCATCGGGGCAGCGCTGCTGCGTAAGGCGGCGCCCACCACCGAGCAAGGCCAGACAGCGTGCAAGCAAACGTGATCCGCTCTCCTCGACCGCCCAAGGCAGCCCAGCCTCCTAGCGACGCGAACGGAGGCCCGCCGCACAACGTGGGCCAAGGAAACGGGCAAATCTCACAACCATCGGAGGTTCCATGACCGAGCACGACGCGACAACCGCACAGGGAGTCCTCGATCGCAACATTTCCGCTCTCAACACCAGGGACCTGGAGGCGTACCTCAACAACCAGCAACCAGACGTTGAATTCCTGCTCCCGGGAGGGGTCGCGCTGCATGGACGCGATCAGGTGCGCCAGTACACGGAAGCCCTCTGGAACGCCTTTCCGGACGGAACTCTGAGCTTCGGCGATCAAGTATTTGCCGAGAATGTCGCAGCGACCGAGGTCGTGTTTACGGGTACGCATACAGGCCCGATGCTTACACCTGAAGGATCGATTCCGCCAACGGGACGACGCGTATCGCTCCGATCGGCGTCGATCCTGCGAATCAAAGATGGCTTGATTGCCTCCGAACATGTCTATCTCGACCAACTCGAAATGCTGACGCAACTCGGACTGATGCCGGGTACTCCGAGCGCCACAGACGACCGTCCGGCGGAATGATTTGCCGCGGTTGGCCGCGCGAAGCGGGGATCACCCAAAGTGGCCCACGGGTCCCGCCTCTCTCGATGACCGCAGCAGCCGCCAGCCGAGCGACTCCATCTCGGTTCCCACCCCGCCCTCGACCGCAGCCGCCCCCTTTCCTCCTCGCCGGGGAGTACGCCGGCGACAGCTCCGCAGCTCTGAAACCGGGATGACGGCTCGACGGGGAAGCGAAAGGCTGCAGCAGAACGATGCCGACCAAGGAGCACACGATGTCCCCTATCGAGAAGGCCGACGTCGCCGCATGATCGCCAATGGCTCCGTTACCTCATAAGACATCACTCCCGCTACAGCCTCGGATATCTTTCGCGATTTCTGGACCTCGGCCGTACCAACGATCGACGACTGAGGCGTGTGGGTTCCAGGCCAGCCAGCGCCGCGCCGCCATCCGAGCAGGCGCCTGACACAGACGATCGGGTACACGTGACGGGTCGAAAATTCCGTCCATGAACGAGCACTCAGCGCGCCATGACGTTCTGATCGTGAGCTGGGGCGGCGGAGGGAATCTGCCGCCGCTCCTCGCCGCGGGCAAGCTGCTCGCCGCTCGCGACCACCGTGTGATCGTTCTCGCTTCTGCCGCCACGCGTCAGCCGGCCGTGGACGCGGGCTTCGATGTCATCAGCTACCGGCGCAGCCCCGATCCAGCGATGGACACCGCCTTCGAGCAGCAAGCCGTCCAGCTGATGGCAATCGCCGCGGGGCCGGAGATCGCCCTCGACGTGCGCGAGGTCGTGGCAGAGCTGCGGCCCGAGCTGATGATCGTCGACTGCATGCTTCCCGCCGCTATCGCAGCCGGCGAATCGACGGGCACGCCCACCGTCTCGCTCGTGCACTTCCCGTACGGGCTCGCGAGAACACAGATGCTGCGAGGCGCCGGCGCCTGGACAACCGACCGTGCCCAGCTCAACATCACGCGCAGCGGCCTCGGCCTGGAACCCACGACAGACGATCTCGCTGCCTGGGAATCAGCCGACCTGCTCCTCGTGACCGTCCCGAGCTGGTTCGATCTTACCACGGACTATCCCGCGAACGTCGTCCACGCCGGGCCGCTTGGCGTGACCCGGGCGCCTCAAGAAGCAAGCGCCCCTGAGGGGCGACCGCTCCTCCTCCTCAGCTTCAGCACCACCGTCATGCAAGGCCAAGACGCCCTCATCCAGCGAGTCTGCGACGCGATCGCCGGTCAGGCAGGGGAGGCGATCCTCACCTTGGGACCGGCAGTGAGCGCCGAGACGATCCGCGCCCCACGCAACATCGAGGCGATTCCGTACGCCGATCACGATCAGCTGCTCCCACGCTGCGCAGCGGTCATCACACACGGCGGGCTAGGCACAACACTCCGAGCTCTCGCCCACGGCAAACCCCTTCTCCTGCTGCCGCTTGGACGCGACCAGCAGTTCAACGCCGAGCGCGTCGTCGAGCTCGGTGCCGGCATCTGCCTGCCTATCGAGGCTTCGCCGGGCGAGATCGCCTCCGCCCTCGTCGAACTCCTCGCTCGGCCGCGGTTCAGGGAGGCCGGGGAGCGCGCCGCTGCAGCGATCGCGACCGACAGGCCCGAGGAAACGGCGGCCGCGGCGCTCAGCGGTCTCGCCCGCCTCCCCCGGTGACCTCATCTGCGCCCGAGGCGCGCTCGGCAGCCTCTACGCGCGAAGTGGCAGCCCTGAACCGAGAAGGGCGTACGGACCTCACCCTGGCGCAGGCAGAGGTGGCACACCGGTTCCCAGAACATGGAGCGTTCATGCAGCCAAGCGGGCAACCGGTGGCAACCGATGGCAAATGAAGAAGCTCGTCGTGGCGTGCCGCTAGACGCGAGGGGGGCCATCCCAGGCCCATCCTGACCTGACGTTTTGGATGAAATACCGAGGAGCGTTGGGCAACGCCGCCGCTTTCAAGCGGCTTTCCGGGCTTCCGCCAATTTCGTCCGTTTTTGGACGAAATGTGCGCGGGCCTGCGCGCGGGGGTGGATACGCCTGTGCCCACGGGCATAGGGGCCACGAGGGAGCGACGCCCGAGAGAGGCACTAAACCAAGGGCGCAGCGTTGTCGATGGAAGCGGTATGCAGGTGCTCGCCGGCCTTGTCGCCCTCGCAACCGCGGTCTGGGTCGGAATTGACGCGCGGCAGCGCGATTGGACCGGCAACCGGATCGGAAACAAGACGTGGCAGTGGATCGTCGGTGCCCTCCTCTTCTGGATCATTGTCCTTCCCCTCTATCTCTTTCAGCGTAGGCGCGTCCCCCTGAAGTCGGAGTCCGCGGGCGAGCGTCTGGAAGGCCTCGGTCGGCGCCGCTGGACGATTCCTCTGGCCATCGTCCTCGTGGCCGGTGCTCTTCTCGGAACGGGCCTGGGTGGTTGGCACTACCTCCGCCTCAATCGCGCCAACGCGCTGGCGGTGAAGTTCGGGGCCGCTCCCTCAAAGGGCGAGGCGACGCTGGCCGACCGCTGCGTTGGTGTCATGCGCGAGGTCTACGAAACGACGAACGATCCGGGAAAGGCCGGCGTGCCACCCAAGGTCGACGCTCTCTTGACGCCGAAGGTCTGCGCCTTGGGTGTCGAGCGCGGTCTCGTGGAGAGTGACGGGACGATGAGCGAAGAAGCCGGGCGCGAGCTCACAATGGTCGTGATCGAGCGGATGGGTCCCGCGCGGGTGCAAATGCTCATTTACAACGAGCTCGCCGTCGACCAATACCATCTAGCCGCCGCGGGCCAGGTAACGCGCTGGCACCGCTGCGTCGCCATGGGCTATGGCGGCTACGACGCCCAGCCCTCGAAGTCGACTCTGCCGCCCCGCGAGGAGTTTCAAGGGGCGGTCCGTGAGCTCTGCACCGCCGCGATCAAGCGCCGACTCATCCCGCCGAGCGGCGCCCCTCAACCGGGCACGCCCGAATGGGACGCCTTTCAACACCTCCTCGCGACCACGGTTCTGGGAGCGAGCTCCGCAGGTTAGGAGTGAAGACGGAGCAATCAGTTCAGCCTTCGAGTAAGGAGGTCGGACCGGGCGGAGGGCCACGGGTGAGCGCTCCGAGCTTTCTGGGGCACTGGCGTTACGCAAGTGGGTTTCTGAACGCGCGTTGGGCAGGGCAGGGAGGGGTCAACGCGGCGCGGCTTACCGTCGATGAGGGGGAGTTCGCAGAGCGTGAGCCGAGGCTAAAATCCGCGCTAGCTAAGCCGACCATTGTTCTTGGCGCGTGACTCTATGTGAACCGGTGTCCGTCGCCAAAGCGCGCCTGGTTCGTTGACCGCACATCGACCTGGCGCTAGAGTCGCTGCCTAGTGGCAGCGGCGCGCGCTCGTACCGCGTTACTAACGAGCGCACTCGCAGAATGAGAATCTCTCGCCGTAACTTCCTGGGTCTAAGCGCGGCGACGGGTGGGGGGGCTGCCCTCGGAGCGCTGGGCTGGAGCATGCGCGGCGAAGCCACGAGCGATGACCGCACGCAGCCCGCTTCCGCGCGGCGGATTCCCTTCGGAGGATTCCATCAGTCCGGAGTCACCACGCCTCAGCAGGAGAGCCTTGTCTTTGCCGCCTTCGACGTGAGGGCGGAACGCTTGGACGATGTGCGCACGCTGTTTCTCGAATGGACGGATGCGGCCAGGCGGATGACCGGAGGCGAACCGATTCGCGCGCGGCAGGGGGGGTTCTCCGATGCCCCGCCCGACTCCGGGGAGACCCAGGGCCTTGATCCTTCGCGGCTTACCCTCACCTTCGGGTTCGGACCGGATTTCTTTGGCACCCGGTCGGACGCACGGTTCGGGCTCGCGCGGCTCCGCCCCCCTTCGCTCGTTTCCCTCCCGCCATTCGCCGGCGACCAGCTCGACCAGGCGCGAGTGGGTGGCGATCTCTGCGTGCAGGCCTGCGCCGACGATCCTCAGGTGGCCTTTCATGCCATCCGCAACCTTGCCGCCCTCGGGCGGGGGGCAGTCGTCGTTCGCTGGATGCAACAAGGCTTCCGCCACATCCGCGCCCCGGTGCCGTTGACCGGGCGCAATTTGCTCGGCTTCAAGGACGGGATCAACAACCTCGACCCGTCAGACGACGAGCAAATGGCAGCCAACGTCTGGGCAGGGGAGGAGGGGCCTGCGTGGCTGCGTGGCGGGACCTACATGGTCGTTCGCCGCATTCGGATGCGGGTCGAGCACTGGGACTCTGTATCTCTGTCCGAGCAGGAGCGGACCTTCGGCCGCAAGAAGGTGACGGGTGCGCCGTTCGGCGCAAACCGGGAGCACGACCCTGTCGATCCCCGCTCACTGCCGCCCGATTGCCACATCATCCAGGCGAACCCGCGGACGGCCGGGAGCGAATCGGAACGGATCCTGCGCCGTAGCTACTCCTTCGCCGACGGCCTCGACGCCAGGTTCGGGGAGCTCGACGCGGGACTCTTTTTCGTCTGTTTTCAGCGCGACCCGCGGCGGCAGTTCGTCGCGATCCAAACGCGTCTCTCCCGAGGCGACCACCTGCGCGAGTACGTCTTTCACACCGGGAGCGGGATCTTCGCGATTCCGCCTGGCACCAGGGAGCGTGGCTACGTCGGACAGCCGCTTCTCGAGGGTGATGTGACGATGCAGTGACCGTCACGTAGCAGAGGGAGACGGATGACTCAGCGGTGGGCAGGTCCGCATCTGACGCCGTGGGGCGCTCCTGCTCCGACACGCGCTGCCCAACGGCGGTGGCGCGGGGCGCCTAGCGGATCGCGCGGACCTTGGCGGCGGAGGTCTTTCACCCATTCGAGGGATGGACAGATGTCATCGACGTATGAAAGAACTAACGCCAATAGGCAGGACCCAGCCCTGAGAGTCGATCCTGTGGCCGCGACTTCCGGGCTTCTCCTCCACCCATAGGGGGCATCCGGGATGTTCAGATCCGTCCGCAAGGTCGAAAGAGACGCCGTCACAGACGCTCCTGGCGGGCGCGGGAGCATCAATCGGTGGGGCGCGCGTCCGCGGGTTTGTCGACCAGCGCGCAGATCGATCCTCCGGCACCGAGCGCCACGGGCGGGCTGCGTTGCCCTCGTCTGCCTCGTGGCCGGCGCTCTTGGCGTCCGCGGCGATCGGGCCCTGGCGACGAATCCCAGCCTTCCCGCGGACAGCATCAGCTACGGCTACGACGAGCTCGGCCGTCTGACGACGGTGATCGATCCCAACGCCGCAACGAACGGCGTTGCGAGGTACCACTACGACGAGGTCGGCAACATCACCTCGATCGAGCGCCTGAGCTCGGCGGGTGTATCGGTCGTGCAGCTGGCTCCCGGGCGTGGAGCGGTCGGATCGTCGATCGCGATCTACGGAACAGGATTCAGCGCCACGCCGAGCTCGAACACGGTCACCTTCGCGAACAGCGCAAGCGCGACGGTTACCTTCGCGACGCAAACGCAGTTACAGGTGACGGTGCCGGCGGGTGCGGTCACCGGGACGGTCTCGGTGACGTCGCCGAGTGGTTCGGCCACGAGTTCGTCCAGCTTCACGGTCGTCGCCGCCGCGCAGGCTCCTTCCGTCTCGGGCTTCTCGCCCGCGATTGGCGCACCGGGGACATCCGTCACGGTCAGCGGGAGCCATTTCCAGAGTGACGCAGAGGATGACGTCGTCGCGATCGGCCAGGTGCGGGGGAAGGTGTCGACCGCCTCGTCATCGAGCCTGACCTTCGACGTGCCGACCGGCGCAACCTCAGGCCGCCTCCTCGTTGCAACCCCCGCGGGCTCGGGAGTGAGCGCCGGCGACCTCTTTGTCCCGCCGCCCGGTTACAGCGCATCTTCCATCGTGAATACGGGCCGGATGTCGATCGGAGACCTGAACCAGACGATGTCCTTCACGGACGCCTCGAAGAACGGGCTCATGCTCTTCGACGGTAACGCCGGTCAGTACGTCTTCCTCAACAACCCCTCCCCCTCGATGTACGCGGCCATCAAGCTATTCGACCCGTTCGGAGTCCAGATCGGCTTAGTCGGGGTCGGACCCAGCGGAGGCTACCTCGACACCATCAGGCTGCCGACGAGCGGCACGTACACGATCCTCGTCGATCCCTCCAGCGGCACCGGCAGCGTCAAGCTTTCGCTTTACGAGGCGACGCCCTCCACGGGGACGATTGCGGTCAACGGTCAGCCGCACACGGTCACAGGCCTCACGGTCGGACAGAACGCGACGCGCACGTTCAGCGGCACGCAGGGCCAGCGCGTCTTCGTCAAGGCGCAGACTCAGATGTCCATGCTGACCGTGCGTCTCCGCGATTCGCTCGGTGTCGTGATGGGATCGACGCTCCTCGGGACGGGCGTGGGGGCGACGACGGCGTACATCGACACGCAGACACTCCCAGTTGGCGGGACGTACACGATCGAGATCGATCCGAGCGGTACCTCGACAGGCGACGCGACCGTCACCCTCTACGACGTCCCCGCGGACCTGAGCGGCACGATCACGCCCAGCGGGTCGGCCCAGACCCTCACCTTCTCGACGCCGGGCCAGAACGGCACGCTCACCTTCGCGGGCACCAGCGGTCAGCGCATCAGCCTCAAGATGACGAACGTGACCATGGGCGGCTGCTGCGACGGCGCCGACATCGCGATCAAGAACCCAGACGGCTCCACGCTCGCCTCCGCGGTCGTCGGTACGGCGGGCGGCTTCATCGACACGAAGACGCTCGCATCGAACGGCACCTACTCGCTCTTGGTCGACCCGCGCGGCGCGAACACGGGCAGCATCACGCTCACGCTCTACAACGTCGTCGATGACACGGGAACGATGACGATCGGGGGCGCTTCCTCGACGATGACCCTCTCGACCCCGGGCCAGAACGGGACGCGCACGTTCGGCGGCACCTCCGGCCAGGCGATCACGCTCACGCTGAGCAGCGTCACGATCGGCTCGGGCTGCTGCAGCGCCAAGGTCTCGATCAAGAACCCGGACGGCTCCAACCTCGTCTCGCCGACCTTCTTCGGACCCGCCAACCAGATCACCGTCAACAAGACACTCGCGGCGACCGGTACCCACACGATCCTGATTGACCCCCAAGGCGCGGTTACCGGCAGCGTCACGCTCGCCCTGACGACAAGCGGCGGAGGCGGCAGCCCGCGCGCCCTCCCGCGCGGCGGGGAGGCCTTGGTGGCGCCTGCTCAGGGCCCGAGCAAGGGCTCCGACGTCACCAGGGCGCCCAGCACCGAGGGTGACAACGGAAAACCAGCAGGCCGATCGAAAGCCCGAGGCAAGATTCGCGGGTACAGGCCCGGCAGCCTCGAGGAGTGGCTTCCGACCTCGACGGAGCCGAGCACGTGGTTCAGCGGCCGCTCCCCCTCCCCGTTCGAGGACGCCTCGCCGCTCCAAGCGCGCCCCGGCGCCACCGCTATCGCTGGGCAGGTCCTGCGCCTCGATGGCCTTCCGCTTGCCGGCGTGCTCGTCCGGAGCCCCGCATTGAAAACGAAGACCGACTGGCTGGGCCGTTTCCTCCTCAAGGGCGTGCGTCCCGGGCATCTCGTAATGACCATCGACGCCTCGACTGCAAACCGACGGAATGCGAAGTACGGCGTCTACGAGATCGGCGTCGAGGCAAAAGCCGGGACGACGAGCGTGCTTCCCTACACCATCTGGTCGCCGAAGCTGGACGTCAAGCATCAAATCCGCCTCCATTACCCGCTCAAGCACGACGTCGTCCTAACCACTCCGTACCTGCCCGAGCTCAAGGTGCGCATCCCGGCTGGCTCGGAGATCCACGACCGCAGGGGTCGGCTCGTTCACCGGCTCGGCATTACGCCGGTGCCGCTTGACCGCTCCCCCTTCCCGATGCCCGGACAATTCCCCGTCTACTTCACCATCCAGCCCGGCGCCGCCTACGTCTGGCCGCACGGATTCGAGATCGTCTACCCGAACAAGATGCACGCCCCGCCCGGGAAGCGAATCGACTTTTACTCCTACGACCCCCAAGACAAGGGCTGGTTCGTGTACGGGAAGGGAACGGTGACCGCGAACGGGCGCCAGATTGTCTTCGACCGCGGCACGCGCCAGTACGAGATCACCTCCTCGGGGGTCAGCATCGGGATCGCCTTCTTCGTCGCCGGCTTCTATCTCGGGTGGCAGCTCGCCGGCGATCCCGTCGACCTCGCCACCGGCCACTTCACCTTTCCGCACACCGACCTCGTCGAGCCGGGGACGCCGCAGATCGACGTCAGTCGCGTCTATCGCTCGGACGACACAGAGGGACGCGCCTTAGGCGTGGGTACGTCGCTGACTTACGGGATGGCGTTGTACCAGCCCGGCATCCACGACTTCTCATGGGCCGATCTCTACTTCGCCGACGGCAGCAAGGTCCACTACGCGCGCATCTCCTCGGGAACCGACTACACCGATATGGTGCTCGAGGCACAGTCGACGCCAAGTGCCTTCTACAGGTCGCGCATCACCTGGAACGGGCAGGCGTTTGAGCTCAGGCGGACGGACGGGGCCGTATACACGTTCGCCAACGGCGGCCTCCTGCAGTCGATCCGCGACCGCTTCGGGAACCAGACGACGATCCGACGCTCGGCCGGGACGCTCGGCGACATCACCCAGGTGCTGTCCTCGAGCGGACGCTGGCTCAACTTTACGTACAGCGGCAGCCGCATCACCCAGGCCAAGGACCAGAGCGGGCGAACGGTGTCGTACACGTATTCGAACTCACGGCTGTGGAAGGTCACGGACGCAAATGGGGGCGTCACCGAGTACACGTATGACGCGTCAGGCCGGATGACGACGATCAAGGACCAGCGCAACATCGTCTGGCTGACGAACCATTACGACGCCAACGGGCGCGTCGACGAGCAGACGCTCACGGACGGAGCGACGTACGAGTTCGCGTACACGCTCGGCGGAAACGGCAACGTCACCCAGACGGACGTGACGACCCCCGGAGGGGTCGCGCGTCGTGTTACCTTCAACGACGCCGGCCACGCTCTCAGCGATACACGAGCGGTCGGCACCCCGCGCGAGCAGGAAACGACGTACGAGTACCAGCAGGGCACGAATCTGCTCCTCGCCGAGACCGACGAGCGCGACCGCAGAACCGAGTATGAGTACAACGACGCGGGCAAGCTAACGGAGATCACGGAGCTGGCGGGGACGGCGGACGCGGTCAGCACCAGTTTCGCCTACGAGCCCCAGTTCCAGCAGCTGACGAGCATCAGCGACCCGCTCGGCCATGGGCCTACGTTCGACTACAACGCACGCGGGGCGCTGACCAAGGTGACCGACGCGCGCGGCAAGGAGACGACGATCGATCCCAACCTTGCCGGCCAGCCGGTCACCGTCACTGTCCCGCTCAGCAACGAGACCACGTACGGTTACACGCTCGGCGACCGCACCTCGGTCGAGGACGCGCTCGGCGCCAAGACGGGGCTCTTCTACGACTCGGCCGGTCGCCTGACACACGTCACCGACGCCCTCGGGGAGACGACAAGCTACGGCTACGACGACGCGGGCGCTCTCACGGCGATTACCGACCCGGCCGGCGAGGTCACGAGCCTCGAGCGGGACGGCAACGGCAACGTCACGAGCGTCACGGACGCGAAGCCGCACGAGACCGCGTTCACGTACGACGACATGGACAGGGTCGCGACCCGTACCGACCCGCTGCTCGAGAGCGAGTCGTTCGAGTACGACGGGCGCGGCAACCTCACGAAGGCGACCGACCGCAAGGGCCAGGTGACTACCTACGCCTACGACGAGCTCGACCGCCTCACCTTCGCCGGCTTCGGCACGACCGGCCCGCCCGAGAGCCCGAGCTACGAGAGCACGATCGGCTACACGTACGACAACGGCAACCGCCTCACGGAGGCCGTCGACTCGGACGCCGGCACGGTCACACGCACCTGGGACGAGCTCGACCGCCTGACGAGCGAGACGACCCCGGAGGGCTCCGTCTCGTACGGCTACGACGACGCCGACCGCCGCCAGACGATGACCGTCGACGGCCAGGCGCAGGTCTCCTACGGCTACGACAACGCCGACCAGCTCACCTCGCTGACGCGCGGCACGCTCTCCGCCGCCCTCGCCTACGACGACGCCTCGCGGCCGGCGAGCGTCACGCTTCCGAACGGGACGATCGAGTCCTACTCGTACGACCCCGCCTCGCGCCTGAGCGGGATCACGTACGAGCGCGGCGGCTCGACGCTCGGCGAGCTCGTCTACGACTACGACGCGACCGGCCTTCGCACCGCGACGGGCGGAAGCTACGCGCGCACCGGTCTCCCCGCCGCGGTCACCTCGACGACCTATAACGCGGCCAACGGGCTCACCGCCTGGGGCTCGCAGTCGTTCAGCTACGACGACAACGGCAACCTGACCGGCGACGGGACGGACACGTACGGCTGGAACGCGCGCGACGAGCTCGCCTCCATCTCGGGCGGGCAGAGCGCGAGCTTCGCCTACGACGCCTTCGGGCGGCGCACCAGCCGCACCGTCGCCAGCATCGAGACGCGCTTCCTCTACGACGGGGCGAACGTCGCCCAGGAGCTCGACGCGGGCGGAACGCCGACGGCGAACCTCGTCTCCGGCCTCGGCCTCGACGAGCTCTTCGCACTCATCGACGGAAGCGGCACCCACTCCCTCCTCACGGACGCGCTCGGGAGCACGCTCGCCATCGCCGACGGCTCGGGGACCATCGAGGCCGAGTACACCTACGAGCCGTTCGGGAAGGCGAGCCAGACGGGCTCAGGCGGGAGCGTCTACCAGTTCACCGGGCGCGAGAACGACGGCACAGGGTTGCAGTTCAGCCGCGCCCGCTACTACGACCCTGTCCACGGCCGCTTCATCTCCGAGGACCCGCTCGGCTTCGGCGGCGGCGACGTCAACCTCTACGCCTACGTCTGGAACAGCCCACTCGCGTTCACCGATCCGCTAGGGACGACGACGCATGTCGAGGCGCAAAGACCGTTCGGCCTTCGCCAGCCGATCGCGAGGCCGTCTTGGCTTCCGAGCGACCTGGGCAGGCTTGGAAAGGTCGCTCGCTGGGGCGGTAGGGCTGCGGGCTGGGCAGGAGCGGGCTGGGCGGCCGGCTCGAGCGCCCGGAAGTTCTACGTCGCGTTTGCAGAGACAGGAGAGAGCAACGGTGGCCAAAATGGTGAGCAGGAGTCAGAATCGGCTGCAGACGAAGCGACGAGTGAGGAATCGACCGTTGCCGACGTACTTGAAGGAAAGAAGGGATCCATTACACGGGCTCCACTGCCGAAAGGGTCCCCCAGCTGGGATGAAATCCGCAACCTTCCGTTCTCGGAGATTGTCCGAAGGGCTCGGGCTAACGAAACAGGATTCAAGACTATCCTTAAGCTTCTGAGAAGTAAGAGGTTCGACAAATGAGCGCATCCGAGTTTGGACACCAAAATACGCTCGCGAGGGTACTTGCTTTTATCGCTGAACTCGACCATCGCCGCATTCATTATGGCTTGACGTCTGATCGGGCCGAAGCGCTGATGGTCCAGATCGCGATTCCGGGAGAGCGTTGGGAAGTGGAGTTCATGGCCGATGGATCAGTCGAAATCGAGCGATTCTTGAGCGGAGGTGACATTGGCGGTGAGGAAGCTCTTGGTGAACTGTGGAAACTCGTCGAAGAGTGAGACTCCGGCCGAATGCGCACCTGCGACGAGCTCGAACGCCTGACGCGCGAGACCGCAAGGAAGAACTCAGCGAGGCAAGCCGTCTTCTTGATCGTTCGGAGTACTTCCTCCCCGCGATGAGATCACATGAGTACACGTATTGACGCCGGATCCCTACTCGCTCGCCTGAAAGCCGGCGAAGCTGTTAGTCCCCACGAGTTTGATGAGGTTGCCGCCCTACTTGCTGATGAGGCGTCCGGTCACGACCGCTACACGCTCATCCATATCCTTGGTCGCGGTGGTCAAACGCAACGCCGTGGCTTGGTGGAGAGTTATCTCGATAGCCCGACCGACCCCCTGCTCGCTCGCATCGCTCTTATAGCGCTCTGCGACTGGTGGGGGTTGACAGCCGATTACCTCGGACGGCTGGAATCGTTTGCGCGCACCGTACCATGGGACGTCGACCAGGACGTTCGGCAAATCGCGCTTGCCATTATTGGTCGGTATCTCCGAGATCACGATGAGCCCCGCTTGTTTCGCACTCTCCTGGCCATCGCAAGTGACGAAGCGGAGTGGGACCTAATTCGGGAAGATGCGATTCGAGCACTTGCTGTGGCAACGGGATCCGAGCAAGATCAAATGCCGCCTGCATCGCGCCGCGAGCCAGTTGACTCTGAGTGGTCGCGGGGTGCCCTAGGTGGTCTCCCACGGAGGCACACCGGGTTGCTCGGGTGCGGCTCCGGCAGTGGCTCGTCACGGGCCGAGTCAGCGTGCGTGACCGGGGGGGCTAAAGGCGATCTCGTCGACTCGTATCAAATCGGGCTGTTGGGCGGGCTGAGCTGCTTGAGCCCAGTGGGTGTGCGGGTTGAGCGGGTTCTCTGCTGGCCCATTTCGCTGGTCCGATCTGGCGGAAATGGGCTGTTGAAACGCCGCCCGGTGGTTTGCGCTTTCTCCGTGGCCTCGGCCCGACACCGGCGGCCTGGAGGTCTGCTTGCGGCGGGGGTTCCGCCCGGTCGGACGGGCGCGGGCGGGGCAGGCTGAGGGCTTGCGATCGTCCCCCTCTCGCCGACCGTTTAGTTGCGGGACCGCCAGGGGAAGCGGGTCCCGGGCAGGTTCAGGGGCTTCCCGTCCGGCTCGTTCAGCTCCCGCATGAGCGCGAGGTTGATACGCCCGCGCGAGGCGTGGGGGTGGGCATGTTGGCGGTTGAGGATGGCGAAGCCGAGCGCCATCACCGAGTCCTGCGTGAGCGTACTATCCGGCAGTCGGTAGGCGGCGAGTTCGGCGAGCAGCTCCTGAAAGTCGGGGTGGATCTTCAGCGTCCGCTGTTGGAGCAGGATTTCGATTTCGGTCAGCATCGCCTGCTTGGAGGCTTGCGTGGTTATCTGCTCGATCAGGTCGCTCGCGGGCAGGCGCAGGTTCTGGATGATGGGCAGGCCGATCGAGTTGGCCTCCACAACCGTGGGGCCGGGATACCGGCCGTGCATCGCCTCGATCTCACGCTGGATGGCGGGGAAGTCCCGCTCGAGGAGGCGCCGGTATCCGACCACGTCCCAGACCTGCGGCTCCTCCTCCGTGGGGGCGCGCAGGACGACGCAGACGCTCGCGTCCTTGCGCCCGACGTCCCAGGCTTTCAGGTAGCGGTCGCCCTCCTGGGCGGGGGAAGGCGGCAGCGCGTCTCGCTGCGCGTCTTCGAGCAGCTCGGGGGCGAAATAGGGCTCGCCGGCATGGGCGAATGCCTCCTCCGCCGTGAGCGGGTAGTTGCGCAGGCTGCGCCACTTCCCTTCCTCGCGGCGCTTCTGCTCCAGCCAGGCAGGCGAGCGGTCGGGGCGCTCGAGCGCGGAGAGGAACACCGGCCGGTGCCGCGTCTCCCCGGCCTGGGAGCGCCGCCAGTATTCGTGCACGAAGTCGCCCGGGCCGCGCGCGGTCGTGATCAGAGCCGAGGTCGCACGGGCTGGAAGGGTCGGCTCGACCGCAGCCCAGACCGCTTCCGGATCGAAGGTGTGCGCCCACTCATCGAGCACCAGGTGCGAGGTCGTCGCCTCGATCGCCGCGGTCGGCGTGGCCGGGAAGACCTTCACGCTGCGCCTGTCCCCCGCGCCGGCCGCGTACAGGAGCACGGTCGAGGTCTCGCGCACAAGCGGCAAGCGCAGAAAAGGGGGCAACCCCTCGAAGCCGCGGCGCAGGGTGCGCAAGAGCTCCTGGGCGGCGTCCGCACGGTAGGAGAGAAGGTGCACGGCCGCGTTCACGTCCCGGATGCGCGCAGTCCAGGCGGCGTGCGCGCAAACGAGGGTGGAGAGACCGACCTTGCGGCTCTTGATCGAGAGGACATGCCCGGCCTCAAGCAGCGCCTCCAAGAAGCGGCGCTGGCCCTCCCAGAGCGCGCCCGCGAGCGTCTGCGACCGCCCCTCCTCGTCGATGAACGTCCACAGCTCAAGCCAGGCCTCCAGGCTCTCCCGCGCCTCCGGGGAGCCCAGACGGCAGACCAGCGGCAGATTGTCGAGCAGATCGTCCAGCCCTGCCAGCGGCACCGGGACGTAGGATGAGTCGGCCGGGTAAGCACCCGCACCGATCGAGGCCACCACACCCTCGAGCGCATCCGGCTGCACAACATGCACATGCAAGACGCTCCCCGCACTCTCGAACGTTGCCGGCGGGATGTAGGAACCGAGCACCTCACCACGGGCCGCAAGCCACATCCGGCAGCGAAGATCACCCTGCGACTCCGGCACCGCCCCCACCCTGCCAAGCTGCGGCGGCCGACCCGCA
>Ga0307278_10000625_pt1 | contig 17526 bp, 16 predicted proteins | sample ER_DNA_117_FD_194482 | JGI IMG/M metagenome (GOLD analysis project Ga0307278, IMG submission 194482) | Bulk soil microbial communities from the East River watershed near Crested Butte, Colorado, United States - ER_DNA_117 | ecosystem: Environmental > Terrestrial > Soil > Floodplain | place...
AGGCCGAGGACCACGAGGCCGAGGCCGAGCCCAGCCACGTCACCGCTCCAGCGGCTGCTGGACGGCGGCGGTGCGACTCGCTTTCCGTGACCGAGAGAACCGCTCCCTGGGAGCTCGCTAGCACCCTGGAAGCTCCCTAGCACCCCGGCCTTGTGTCATACGACAAGCTATAGTACGATCTACAATAGTAGACGACTCGCGGACCCGGCCCCGGTGGCCGAGGGGACCTACCACGCCGTGTAGTCCGAAGACTTGCGGTAGCCCTCCCCCCACAGAATCGGAGACCCAAGCACATGAGACGCATCGCCGTCACGCTGGCCCTGCTCGTCGCAGGCATGTCCTTCACGGCCGCAGCGGAGGCGCGGCCGCCAACGAAGCACCGCCCGCGCGCCGACGCGAGCTCGACCCAGCCCGACCAGGTCATCCAGTGGAACCGCACGCTGCTGCAGATCCTCCAGACCCCGGGCGCCCAACCTGCCACCGTCCATCCGACCCGCAGCATGGCGATCACGCAGCTTGCCGTCTACGACGCGGTGAACGCCATCCAGGGCGGCGGCACGCCGTACCTGCCCCAGCCGCACGCGCCGCACGCGGCGTCGCCCGATGCCGCCGCCGCCGCGGCGGCGCATCGCGCGCTGCTGTCGCTCTTCCCGAGCAAGCAGGCGCTGATCGATGCGAAGTTCCAGGACTCGCTGTCCCAGATCGGCGGCGGCGAGCACGTCCGCCAGGGGATCCGGGTGGGCGAGCAGGCCGCCAACGCCATCCTGACGGCGCGCGCGCACGATGGCTCCGGCGCGACGCCGCCGGTGTTCGTGCCGCAGTCCGGCCCGGGCGAGTACCAGCTGACGCCGCCGACCTTCAGCCAGCCGGTGTTCACGCACTGGGGCGCGGTCGCGCCGTTCGCGCTGAGCAGCGGTAGCCAGTTCCGCCCACCGCCGCCGCCCGCGGTGAACGGCCCGCGCTACACGGCGGACTTCGACGAGGTCAAGTCGCTCGGCGAGGTCAACAGCACCACGCGGAGCGCCGACCAGACGGACATCGGGCGCTTCTGGGGCGCCGCGCCCGTGCAGAACGTGTGGAACCAGATCGGCCAGATTGCCGGCATGTCGTTGAAGAACAGCCTCGAGCAGAACGCCCGCATGTTCGCGCTGCTCGATACGAGCGTGGCCGACGGAGTGATCGCGCTGTACGACTCCAAGTACGCCTACCACCGCTGGCGTCCCGTGACCGCGGTCCGAGCGGCTGACAACGACGGCAACCCGGACACGAGCGGCGATCCCAACTGGACCCCGCTGGCGGCAACGGCGCCGGACCCGAGCTACGCCGGCGCCCACGCCGAAATCAGCCAGTCCGCTGCCGTCGCCCTGCGCGACTTCTTCGGCACCGACCGGCTGGACTTCTCGCTGACGACTCCCAGCCTGCCGAGCGTCGTGCGGAGCTTTCAGAGCTTCTCGCAGGCCGCCGACGAGGCGGCAGCGAGCCGCATCTACGCGGGCCAGCACTTCCGCTACGACGAGGACGCCGGCCAAGCGCTCGGCGACGAGGTCGGCGACTTCGTCCTCGACAGCATCCTGGGACCGGCCGCGCGCGGCCACGGGCTCACGAACGCTGCCTGACGGATCCCCAGGGACGGACCCCCCATGGCCGGCCGGCTGCCGGAGACGGCAGCCGGCCGGGCGGGTCCGGCGGACGTCGGTGCATGATCACGGACGACGACCCCTCCCACCCCAGCGCGGAGACGACCGAACGCGAGGCTCCGCTCGCCCGGCGGTCGGGGTTGTGCCATCCTCGCCAATCCACTACACTGCGTCGTAATGACCGCGACGATGGAGACCCCACCGCCCCTCCACGAACTCGAGGCCGAGGTCATGGAGGAGGTCTGGACGCAGGGCGCGGCCTCCGTGCGCGAAGTCATGGAGGTCCTCGATGCGCGCACCGAGAAGCGCCGCGCCTACACGACCTATATGACGATTATGAGCCGCCTTCACCGCAAGGGGCTGCTCATTCGCCGGCGCGAGGGCAAGACCGACTTCTACCGCCCTGCCTATTCCCGCGAGGAGTACGCCGACCTGCGAGCGCAGGCCGGCGTCGATTCGCTCGTCGAGCAGTTCGGCGACGTGGCGCTGGGTCACTTCGTCCGGCAGATGGCCCAGCTCGACCCGGAACGCCGCCGCCAGCTCCAGCGCCTTGCCCGCACGACGTGACACCGAACGACCGCGGCGGGACCACCGGTTCGTCCTCGGGCTGCAGCTAGCGCTCGGCGCCTGCGGACTGGCCGCCGCGGTGGCGGCAGTGGGTGCGGCCGTCGGTTCTGTGCACCGCGTGAATGGCGGCGCTCCCGAGATCGTGATCGCGGGCGTGCGCTTCACCTATCCGACGGTGAACGTCGCCGCGGCGCTCCTGCTGGCCCTCGCGGCTGTTGGGGCTGCCGTGATCGCGATCGCGCTGAGAGCCAGCTGGAGACAGCTGCGCGACTATAGGCGCTTCGTTCGCGGCATAGCCGTCCTGGGTCCGCTGCCCCGCCATCCGGCCATCAACGTGATCGACGACCCGGCGCCCCACGCCTTCTGCGCCGGATATCTGCGTCCGAGCATCTATGTCTCCACGGGAGCGCTCGCGATCCTCTCGGACGACGAGCTCGCGGCGGTCCTGGCCCATGAGGACCACCACCGCACGCTGCGCGACCCGCTGCGCCTCGCGTCCTCGCGGATCCTGAGCCAAGCGCTCTTCTTCCTGCCCGCGCTGCCCTCGCTCGGCGATCGCTACCGCGACCTCGCCGAGGAGCGCGCCGACGATGCCGCCGTCCGCGCGGGCGGCGAGACGGGCCCGCTCGCCTCTGCGCTGCTCGCCTTCGACGCCGCCGCACCACCCGGCACATCCGCTATCTCCCCAGGGAGAGTCGACTCGCTCCTGGGACGGCCCTCGGGCTGGCGACTTCCATCGTCACTGGTGGCGCTCTCACTGGCAACGCTGTCCGTCCTGACGGTGCTGGTCTGGCGCGCGAGCGCCGCCGCTTCGGCCCACGCGACGTTCAACCTGCCGGTCCTGTCGTCTCAGCCCTGCATGCTGATCCTCGCGCTGGTCCCGATCCTCGGCTACGCCGTGGCCGTCTTCCGGCGCGGAGGCTGAGCCGCCCCGGGCTGGCCCGGCCCCGCTACCCGGCGCCATCACCGCAACGCGGTCCGTCGCAGCGGCGTCCGGCCATTTCGGCCGGGATCGAAGCATCCCGTGTCGTCGGCGTATGACATCTATGATGATCTGTAGTACTATAGTGCGTAGTGGATAGCGAGGTCGCCATTACACCTCGACTCATCCGTCCATCCCTCCCAGGAGATACGCACCATGAACCGCTTCACAGCAATCGCCGGCGTCATCGTCGCCGCGGCCATCGTCGTCGTCGTGCTCGCCCTCACCGGCGGCAGCACCAAGAAGGACGCCGCCCCCAGCGCCGCGACACCGGCTCCGACCGGCGCCACCTCCGCGTACGGCACGCCGGCGCCGAGGACCGGTGCCGCTCGCGCCGGCACGATCATCCAGGCGCACACCTCCTCGCTCGGTCGCCTGCTGACCGACGGCCAAGGTAGGACGCTGTACCTATTCGAAGCTGACAAGCCCAACGTCAGCAAGCTGTCGGCCGCTGGGCTCAGCATCTGGCCGCCGTTCGCGGCCACCGGCAAGCCGCAGGCCCGGAGCGGAGCACTCGCGACCAAGATCGGAACCATCACCGGCGCCAACGGCAAGCCCCAGGGGACCTACGACCGCCACCCGCTCTACTACTACGTCGGCGACACGAAGCCCGGACAGACGAGCGGCCAAGCGCTCGACCAGTTCGGAGCCGAGTGGTACGTCCTGGCGCCCACCGGCAACAAGATCGACAATGGCTAGCGCGCATCGCGTCCCGGCCGCCTCGGCTGCGTCTGACCGGCTGGTGCAGCTGCGGTGGATCACGGTCGGCCAGGTCGCGCGCTACCTCGGCGCCGCCGCGCTCGTCGGGGTCGGCGGCACTCACATCTGGCAGTACTACGTGGACTCCTACTCGGTGATCCCGACAATCGGGACGCTGTTCGCGCTGAACTTCGCCTCGGCGCTCGTCGTCGCGCTGGGCCTCGTCGCCCCGCTGCAGCGCCTGAGCCACCGATGGGGAAGAGCGCTGCTCACGCTGCTGGCGGCCAGCGGCGCGGCCATCGCGCTGGGCTCGTTCGCCGGGCTGGAGGTGAGCGAGACCACCGGGCTGTTCGGCTTCATGGAGTCGGGCTACCGAGCAGCCATCATGCTCTCGATCGCCCTCGACGCCGCCACGGCTGTCTTCCTCACCGCATTCCTGGTGGCCGGCTGGCGCAGCCGGCCCGTGCAATAGCCACCCGGTCGCCGCATCGCGCCCGGCGTTGAGCGCCTGTCCGCAACACCTGGCGTGCCGCCCGGCGAGATGCGGGGCCGCGCCGAGCTCTGATCGACGCGGCCTAGACGCAAGTGCGCGCTGCGCCGACCGGCTGCTCTCCGCGAGCGCACGGAATCGCCGATGCGCCGGTGAACCCCGACGCCGCATCGCGCCCGGCGTGGGCGCCCAGTCGCAGCGGGCGGCGAAAGGTCGGCGAGCCGCGCGCCAGGTACGAACGCAGCAGGCGGACCTCGGTCAGGCTCAGACCCTTATGCCCTTCCCGCGATCACCGGCTACTGGATCAACGCGCTCGCCCTGCCTCCCGCCGGGGTGCTCGTCGCGCTCGCCCTGCGTCGTGCTGAGCGTCGCGCAGCGGCGCTTGAGCACTCCTGCGCGCGAGCCGCGGCGCCGCACGGTTCCGGTGACCGGACGTCAGCGGTTGAGGAGAGCGATGGGGTGAAGTTGCCGGCGGGCCGAGCATATCTGCTACGCTATGTAGTATATGCTACGTTATGTAGTATGACGGCGTGTAATACCGAAGTGAGATCCCTGCCGTGCCCCTCGCGCCACGGACGCCGGCCCAACCCCGATCAGAAGGACTTGACATGAAACGACCCACGATGCTTGCGGCGCTCGCAACGGCGGTGGCCGCAAGCTTTGCCGCAACCGCAGTCCCCGCCGGCGCGGCAGTCAGCTCGGCGTCGATCACCGGCACGACCGCGACCCTCAACCTCGACGGCGCGGACGACAACGTCACGGTGTCGGTGGCCGGCGGTCTGCTCGTGCACGGCCAGACGACCGGCGGGCTCAACAGCGGCTCCGACTGGAACAGCGCGACGGGCGGCGACCAGACCGTCCCGGCCGACGGCACGTTCAGCGTGGTCGTCAACGGCGGCGACGGCAACGACTCGATCACCGTGCTGGCAAAGACCACCGAGATCGCCGGCGCCACGCTCAACGGCGACGGTGGCGACGACGTCCTGACCGGCGCCGACACCAGCGACACGCTCGACGGCGGCGACGGCAACGACCGGCTCGTGGGGGCGAAGGGCGTCGACCAGATGAGCGGCGGGGCCGGCAACGACACCCTGGTGTGGAACAACGGCGACGGCTCGGACAGGATCAACGGCGACGCCGGCAACGACGGCACCGAGGTCAACGGCTCGCCCACCCTCGGCGACGTCTTCACCCTTGCCCCCGAGCCGGGCGGCGTCAAGTTCCAGCGGACCAACCTCGTGCCATTCACGCTCGACACCGCGACCGAGCGCTTCCAGGTCAACGGGCTCGGCGGCAACGACTCCGTCTCGGCCAACGCCGGCGTGGGCGCGCTCACGCTGCTGTCGGTCGACGCCGGCGCCGGTGCGGACACGGTCTCTGGCTCCGACGGACCGGACCTGATCCTCGGCGGCGAGGGCAACGACGTCCTCGACGGCGGCGGCGGCGACGACCGCATCGTCGGCGACCGCGGCAACGACACCATGAACGGCGGCACGGGCGACGACACGCTCGTGTGGAACAACGGCGACGGCACCGACATCGTCAATGGCGACGACGGCCGCGACGACGTCGAGGTCAACGGCGCCCCGGCGGCGGGCGACGCGTCCACGGTCCAGCCCAACGGAGCGCGCATCAAGTTCGACCGCACCAACCTGGTGCCGTTCTCGCTCGACATCGGCTCCAGCGAGACGATGCACGCCAACGGCCTCGGCGGCGACGACGCGATCACCGTCGGCGAGGTTGGCCCCTACGAGGTGACCGCCTCAGGCGGCCCGGGCAACGACACGCTGACCGGCGGCGGTGCGTCGGAGACGTTCCTCGGCGGGTCGGGCAACGACACGATCACCCCCGGCGGCGGTCTCGACGTCGTCTCCGCCGACGAGGGCGACGACCGGGTCAACGTCCGCGACAAAACGGCCGACGTGGCCCGCGGCGGCGCCGGGAACGACTCGGTCGTGGCCGATGCCGGGCAGCTCGACATCCTCGACGGCTTCGAGGCCATCGACCGCACGCCAAACGTCACGCCTCCCCCCGTCGGCACCGCGACGCGCCCGGTGACCATCAGGCGCGGCACGGTGAAGGTGACCAACGGCAGGGCGTTGATCAGGGTGAGCTGCCCGGCGAGCTCGCCCGGCAACTGCACCGGCTCGCTCGCCCTGCGCACTGCCAAGGGCGTGAAGCTCGCCGGGCTGCGGGTCGTCCTGCAGCTCGGCAGCGCGCGCTACAAGATCGCCCACGGCCGCTCGACGACGGTAAGGGTGACGCTGGCCAAGGGCAGCCGGCGCCTGGCCGACAGCAAGGGCCATCTCAGGGTTCTCGCCGTCGCCTCGACGGGCCCCTCGGGCAACATCGCGCAGACCTCGCAGCGCCTGACGCTCGCGCTGGGCATTGCGACGAGCAGGAAGTAGGCACTTCCTCTCCCCGGGACCAGAGCGGCCTCGTCCCCCACCGGGGACGGGGCCGCTTCCCTGACGAATGGTCTTCGGTGCGCCCGCACCCCGTGCCCCGGCGACGTCCAAGATCGCCCCGCCTACATCGAGCCGACGCCGAACCGGTCGGCTCATCTGATGGCGGCGGAGCACGGCGGCCGATTGGTCCTCTCATTAGCCATCGGTGAGCCCCCTGGCGATGCCGACGCCTTACGCCGAGCGCTTGCTGAAGATTCGTGGCAAGCCGAATCCTCTCAATCGCCGGGACGAGGAAATCCGCGCGACGCAAGTTGGCGCTGGCCCGCGTGAACCGCGGCATGACACCTGAAGGGTGCCATTACTCCGGTCGCCCCCGCGCGGGCTTGGGAGGATCGGCGTGATGTGTTTCTGCTTCGCCTGCCTGACCTTTTGAGGTCTGCTCGGTCTGCTCGTCCGCAGCCGACGCGGCCCCGACCTCGAGGACATCGAGCTGATCGTCCTCCGTCATCAGCTCGATGTCCTGCGCCGTCGGGTTGGCCGTCCGGCGCTCCGGACTGTTGATCGCGTGTTCTCGCGTTCGACGCGATCCGGGCGTGATCGTCGCGCGTCGCGGCAATGCGCGCACCTCTGCGATCGTCGCTGCTCGCTGAGCACAACACGGCGCGCCTGGCGCGAGCGGCAGCGGCGAAAGGGGCGCCAGGCGAACGCCAGGTTTCGCTCCGCGGTGCGAAGGAGCGGAACGCGGGGACAGCGCCTCGTGGCGATCCGCCAAGCCAGGCGCCGAGAGCCGCCGTGCCGTACGACGTACGTATCTGCGAACACAAGTCGGCTGCTGGCTCGGCACGTGGTCGTGCGACCCGCCGAGAGCTTCGTGCTCGGGAGCGTGATCAGCCACGTGGTGGCGTTCTTGGCGTGCCGGCGGCGAGTGGTCAGGCAGATGCTCCGCAGCGTCGGTGTTGCGGCCACCAGGGCGACCCGGTCATGTGGTTGGGTGAGCGCCGGCAGCCCCGGCCCCTCGCCCGCGGCGACGATGCCCAGCCGTCATCGCCATCACGGGGTCGGTATTAGATGAACGATCGCGGGCGGGTGATCGCGCCCATCGTTGTGGGTTGCGGTTTGCGGCTCGGGCCGGCCCTTCCGGGCGCCGGCGTTGCGTCAGGCACCGGTCTTCTTCCAGAAGTAGTAGTCGGCGGTGTAGGGGACCTCGGCCACGGTACCTGCCGTCGTCGCGTTGCATTCCGCGGCGGGCGGGGCGAGGCCGCCGGTGGTTGCGATCCGTTGGATGTAGGTAGTCTCCACGAGCCGGTCGCCGTCGGGGCCGGCGGCCGTCGAAGCAGCGGACAGCCGCAGCCAGGGGATGGCGCTGGCGTCGACGGTGATGTTGGCCTCGACCCGGCCCACGACGCTGCTGCCGTCCTTGGCCTGCCAGGTTGGCCCGCCGAAGTGGGTGATGATGAGCTTGCCGTGGTCGTCGTACAGGTTCGCCCGGGGCGCGACGAACCCCCAGACGACGCCATTGCACGAGTAAATCTGGACGCCGACCCCGTGACCGACCAGGAACACCTTGTTGCCATCAGGAACCGCGATTGCGCCCGGGACCACCGGCTCCGGCGGGCCGGCCCAGGCCACCTGCGTCAAAGAGAACGCCGCCGCGGCGGCGACGATCCCGGCCACCAGCAAGGCGGTCGAAGCGGATGAACACCTCATCTCATCCACCTCCAGGCCTGGTTCGAGTCCGAGCGTTTCGCCGGTGTGCCCGTGGCGCTGGAGCACCGCCGGCGGCCGGGGCTCGGCCCGCGGCTCCCTTGAGCAAGTAGCAACGACGGCTGGTCAGATGCTCGTACGGCCCGGTCGTTTCATGATCTCCTGCTTTCGGGTGGCCTTCAGGAGCTGAAGTTCGCGATCGCCGAGGCACAGCCGACACCCTGAATCCAGACGTTCTGGATTCCGGCGATGTCGGGTGCAATGTCGTCGGCGGAGACGATCATCTGCGCGGTGAAGGACTCGTCGTTACCGTCACCGGCGCGGTAGAAGTCTGCGAGGAGGACGACCGTGTTCTCATCGGTGGTTGCGGTCTTCAGGGGCTCCGCCGCTGACCCTGTGCACTTGAAGGTCGTGCTCCTCCGGAGTTCGACCGTGTCCCAGCGAACGCCTTCGCCGCTGAGACACCCGGCCAGCGGGCCCTGGCCGACGTCGCTAGTGCATCGAAAGCCACCAGCCGACTTGACGAAACCGGTCACGGGGTTGTACGAGCCGCCGCCCGTGAGCGAGGCGGCACCGGTCGGGAAGCCGCTGATGTCCCTTGCGTTGAAGCCGAAGCCGATGTTCCCGGGCGCCGCCGAGGCGGTCGCCGAAACGAGGAGTACGGCCGCTGCCAGCACCGCCGGCACGAGTGCAATGATCCTCATCTTCCAAGCCTCCTCGCCTCACATGACAGGCGCAATCGGTGGCTCACACAGCGGCAGACGCCGCGCCCGCGACTCTAACACCGACGTCGACCCGGTTGGTGTCCAGGAACTCGCTGAAGACCTCCGCCATCGCGGAGGTCAGGCAGCCGTCCGCGGCCGCGTACTCCGGATCGTTGGGAGTGACGACCGTCGATGTCCATGTGGGATCCGTCGTCGTCGCCGGGTTGCCGCCGTGCCCGCCCGGCTGGGCGATCGCGGTGACCGGCCGCCAGAAGCCGCAGTGGTATTTGGCGCTCGAGCAGGCGATCTGAGTGTCGGGCCCGACGATGTTGGCCATCGCGGGCAGGCGCGCGGTCTGGAGGAGGGTCAGTCCGTGGCTGGTGGCGAGGACGCGGAAGGCCGTGTTGTACTGGCGGATGACGTTCGTGGTTCAGAACCTCGCGATGTCGGTCTGCTCCAGGGTGCGGGGCTGCCCGTGGCCCGTCGCCAGAGCTTGATCTCGTTGTACTCGTCGACCCACTCGCGGCAATCGAGCGCGGGGGCGGGCCCGGGGTATCAGATCAAGCCGTTCGCGACGTCCGAGAACGTCGACGCGCTTGTCTGGGGCGTGATGGCGCCAGCACTACCGGGAGATCGAGAGTCGCTCGTCATGAGCGCCGGGCGACGCTGAACGCAGAGCGCTGCGGCAATCGGGACTCATCGAAGCAACGGGCGCACCACTCATGGGGTCAGTTCGTTGTCCCACATCGTCGTCCCAACCGGCGCCTTCGACCGTGGCGTGCACGAGCGCACGCACCGGGATCATTGCGCCCTCGGAACCCGCCCCGCCGCCGCTTCGGCCGGCCTCTGCGGCGGCCGGCCGTTCGCGCGCCGGGCGCCCGGCGGCGCATCGGCGCTGGCCCGGTGGGAGCATCCGAGTGCAGGTGGCCGGTGCGACAGTTTGTGGCCGAGATCGAGATCGCCGCGCCCGCGGAGCGGGTCTGGGAGATCCTCACGGACTTCGCGGCGTATCGGGAGTGGAACCCGTTCATGCCGCGGCTCGACGGTGAGGTCCGGGTGGGCGCGCGGCTGCGGGCGCGCCTTGTGGTGGCCGGCGCGCCGACGCTCCGGCCGCGGCTGCGCGTCACACGCGTCGATTCGGGGCGCGAGCTGCGCTGGGTGGGTCGGGGCCCGCTCGTTCCGCGGTGAGCGGACGATGAGGATCCAGCCGCTCGACGGCAGCCGCGTCCGCTTCGCCCAGCGCACGGAGTTCACCGGCCCGATCACGCCGCTGTTGGGCTGGCTCGACCGCTACCGGCCCGGGATGCAGGCCATGAACGCCGCGCTCAAGGCCCGGGCGGAGGGTGCGTCGCCGCGCGCGGGACCCAGCCCGCGAACGGCGCATGCGACGGCGCTCTTCGCGGGCCTCGGGCGCGACTACGACCGCGTCGGCGCACCGCTGAGCCTCGGTCAGGATCCGCGCTGGCGACGCGCCCTCGTCGCGCGTGTCCGCGCCGCTCCCGGGGATCGCGTACTCGACGTCGCGACTGGCACGGGCCTCGTGGCCGAGGAGCTCGTCCGCGCCCACGGGTGCTCGGTCGTCGGCCTGGATCAGAGCGACGATATGCTCGCCGTCGCGCGCGCGAAGCTCGCCGCTCGCCCCGAGCTCGCCGCAAGGGTCGAGCTTGTCCGGGGGGAGGCGGAGCGGCTGCCGTTCCCCGACGCGGAGTTCGACGCGCTCACGTTCACCTACCTGCTGCGCTATGTCGACGATCCGCTGTCCGCGCTGCACGAGCTGGCGCGCGTGGTGCGGCCTGGCGGCACGATAGCCGCCCTCGAATTCGGCGTGCCGTCGTGGCCGTGGCGGGCACCGTGGCTGTTGTACACCCGCGTCGGGCTGCCGACCCTGGGGTCCCTCGTATCGGCGGACTGGTTCCAGGTGGGGCGTTTCCTGGGGCCGAGCATCAGCGCCTTCTACGCGCGCTATCCGCTCGAGCGCCTGCCCGCGCTCTGGCAGGCCGCTGGCATCGGCGCCGTGCGCATCCTGCGCATGAGCCGCGGCGCCGGCGTGGTGATGTGGGGGGTTCGCGCCGATGACCGGCCCTGAGCTTGAGCGCCCGTCCTTCTACGCGCTGCGATCGGGCGGCTGGCGCGACCTCATCACGGTCCTGCACCCGCCGTACACGGCCTGGCACCTGAGCTATGTCGCCCTGGGTGCCGCCGCCGCTCCGGTGTTGCACGGCGACCGCCTCGCGGCGGCGCTCGGCGCGTTCTTCCTCGGGGTGGGGGTGTGCGCGCACGCGCTGGACGAGCTGCACGGCCGGCCGCTGGGAACAGGGCTCTCCGACCGCGCGCTCGTCGCGCTGGCCGCCGTCGGGCTCGTGGGCGCGGTCGGGATCGGACTGACGGGTCTCGTGGTGGTCTCGACGCAGCTCGCGCCGTTCGTCGCCGCCGGGGCGTTCATCGTCGTGGCATACAACCTCGAGCTGTTCGGGGGGCGCTTCCACGGCGACATCTGGTTCGCCGTCGCATGGGGGGCGTTCCCAGCGTTCACGAGCTACTGGGCCAACGCACTCACCCTGCGTCCCGCCGGCGTCCTCGTCACCGCGGGCTGCTTCGCGCTGAGCACGGCGCAACGACGCCTGAGCACGCCGGTGCGCGAGTTGCGCCGCCGGACCGTCTCGGTCAGCGGCGAGCAACGGCTCACCGACGGGCACATCGTCCAGATCACCGCCGCCCGCCTCGCCGCGCCGCTGGACGCCGCGCTCGCCGCCATGTCACTGGCGATCGTGCTGCTCGCATGCGCCGCGGTGGCGGCCCACGCCTGACCACGGGACCCACGACGCGGTCGTCCAGCGAAGGCCAGAGTAACCGGGAGCCGGCGCTCCGGTACAGCGGCCACGGCTTCGCGAGCGCCTGAACTGCGCGGAGCTCGACCGGCAGCGCCGGGACCCGCTCCCCGGCGCACCATCCCCAAGATCGCCGACCGCCAGCAAATCCGGGCGCTCGAACCCGAACATCGGGAGCATGGAGGCGCTTCATTAGCCAACGCCCTCGAATGCGGGCGCGTTCGCCCGGGAGAACCCCCGCCAACCCCATTACGGGGCTGACATAGGCCTCGCGCACCGCAACCGGCGGGCCGCCGGCGATCGGCGCGATATCGCTGATCGCCCGGCACAGACGCGCGCATGCGACAGCCGGCGCTCCTGCTTCGGCAGCGAAAGCAAGCGCGCGGACGGCTCCGCCGCGGACACCTGCTGGGGACGATCTGCGAGCGCGCCGTCCGGGCGCCCGCCGACAACCGCAACCACAGACCAAAGCTGGAGCAAAGCCGCCCGTCGGTCGGACGTCTCCTGTTCGTCCTGAGCAGGCGTGGGCTCCGCGCCAGTGGAGACGCCCGCTTAACAAAGGAGCAGCGGCGCTTCAGCCTTGGGCATTTCCGCCGGTGCTCAGATCGTCCAAGGCGCAAGCGGTGTGACCCTCGGCGGGCCTCGCCCGGACAACTCCCTTGGTCGAGCCGCGGCAGGCGCCGCCGCGCGAGCCGCGCGCTGCTCCGTGCTGGTGCGAGGCAGCCGCGTCGTGACGGAGGCCTCGTCGCTCGGATATCGCCTCACGCGGGTCCGGTCGGGCCCCGAGGCGTCGCGGACATTCGAGACCGCCTGCGATCATCGGCCCATGAGTGACGATGACCCGGATCGCAACACCTTCGAGGACGTCGCGCGGGCGCTGGCTGATGAAGTGAGCCGGGCGATCGAGCGCCTCTCCGAGATCGATGTCGACGAGATCGCGCGAGCCGCAGGCGCGGAGGCCGAGCGCGCACGGCGATGGGTCGATGAGCTGGGCCGGTGGTTGCGCGAGCAGGGCGACGCCCTCGGGAGCGAGCCGTTCGGGGCTGCCGAGGCGTGGGAACACGGGCCTGCGTCGGCAGAGCACGCGCCGCAGGGCCGCGCGGCCGGCGAAGATCCGCTGCGAAACGCCGGACCGCATCCGCTGGACCTCGCCACCGCCGATCAGGGGCTGGCGCTGGCCGCACTCGACTCCGGCCGCTGGAGGGTCGAGCCCGGAACGAGTGCGCTCGCCGTGCACGGCGAGGGCCCCGGGCCCAGCGACGCGCTCGGGCTCGTCCGAGAGCTGCGGGTCCGCGACTGGATGACGGCCGACGGCGAGATCACGCTGGTCGGCCGCAACGCGCTGAGACGGTGGCTGGACGCCGCAGATCGAACCTGAACGCGCAGCCTGCCAGCCGTTAGCCGACCTCTGTCCGGCCGCCGCCTCCAGCGTCTGGTCCCTGGGCGCGGACGAGCGCCGGCGAGGTCCTGCGCGACCGACCGTCGCCGGTTGTGCGCCGCTGCCACCGTCGTGGGTGCACGGTCCGGCGTGTCGCCCAAACGCTTTGCCGGGTTCGTCGGGCGTGATGAAGCCGAAGCCCTTGTCGTCGCTGAACCACTTAACCGTTCCCGTGGGCATGGGGCCCTCCGCGGTGTTGCGTGCTGCGGCGCGGAGGAGCCACCAAAGGCCACGACTGCCGCCGCTCACACGGTACGCGAAGCAGCAGTCCCGACCTGCGCTCCTGCTCGTCGTCCTGAGCGAGCCTGAGCCCGGCGCTCGCGGAGACGCCTGGTCTTCGCGCGGAGGAGTAGCGACGAACCGCCTCAGTGCCGTACTAGCTCGCGTCGGAACGTCCGGGTCAGGTGGATCGGGTGGCTTGCCAGCACGGTGAGTCGCGCCGGCGCGGAATTCAGTGCGTGTGCGAGACCGAGATCACGCAGCACCGTCAGCAGGTCGTAGTGGACGCGTTCGCAGATCAGCGGTCCTCGTCGAAGAGTTATATGCCGCAGACGCGCACGCGGACGGAACGTCCGGCCGGCGGCAGCCCGTGGTAGGTCCCCAGGTGTGTCCCGGAGAACTAAGCCTCCTCGGCCGCGGCGTCGTCACCGTGCATGACCGCGATCGGCTCGACAACCATGTCCGGCAGACCGGCGAAGTTCTCGGCGTGGTAGTTGCGGACGGCGTCCTCGCCATCGAAGACCTCATTGGTCGGGACGATCTCATAGCGTGGGCGGTGGAACGTCGCGATGACCGCGTCGAGACCATGCGCTGTCTCGGCCGCGGAATGCCCATCGAGCACTGCCTGCCGAGCGTCCCGCAAGGTCGGGTGAACAGGGCTCGTCATGGCGCAACGCCACCCCGTCCGCACACGCTCCCGAGAGCATCAGCCGCAGCTAAGCCGTGGCCTTCACCTCTCGCGCAAAGCACGAGCGATCGCAGAGAGAATGGCGCTCACGCGGGGTCGAGCTGCGCGCCGAAGGCTCGCGCGAATGCTCTTGCTGCTGCACGCGAGCCCACGAGTCGGACGTCGTCGCCCGGGAGACGGCGGGCTTCGGGCGGTGCGGTGAGGAACCGAGCCCATGTCTCGGGAGTGGTGTCGACCGTCACGGTGGCGCCTTCCGCGTGCCCGCGGGCGAGCTTCCAGCAGTCTCCTTGCAGGCGGAGGGTGTAGTAGTCGTCCCCGGGAAAGCGCCACTCCCAGACAACCGCCTCGGCGGGGCGCCCGCCGCGTCGGTTGAGCCAGACCTTTGTGCCGATCATCACCGGGTCTGGATGCACCGGCTCGCCCGGGAGGGGAGCCTGGCGCGCATGCCCGATCCCCCAGAGCGTGAGCGCGTCTACGACCGGTTCCAGGTCGCGTCCCGAGTCGGTCAGCCGGTACCAAACCTGGCGCCCGGCGCTGGGCACCTCGCGCACCACAATGCCTGCGGCTTCGAGCGCTCGCAGGCGATCGGTGAGCCGGGTGGGCGTGATCTCGGCAAGGCTGCGCGCCAGGTCGGTGAACCGTCGTGGGCCGAGCAGCAGGTCCCGCACGATCAGTAACGACCAGCGCTCGCCTACTTCCTCGAGGGCTCGGGCCATCATGCAGAAATGCCGGTAGATGCGATCGGAAGCCATGTTCCTGATCGCTACCGTTACGATACTATCGCTCCGGTAGCAGATAGCCGCCCTAGGTGACCAGGACCATTATCGGCGACGCGCAGGCGCCATAGCGGTCGTGCTCCGGCCAACACGAGCAACGACAAGGCCGATCTTGCGCACCCCGATCGCCTCGATGACCAACCGCGAGAGATCCACGGGACCTTGACACCACGAACCGGCGAGCCGGCGATGTCGGTCGCTTCGGTGTGAGCGAAGTGGGCGTCGGATAGCTCGGAGGGGGTTCCCAACGTCCTATCGTTTCGATACTATCGCCGCGAGAGCGACCCTTGTCAGCCAATGGAACCCCACATCCAGCGCAAGCCGCTGATCCTCGCCTCGCTGCTCCTGGCGGCCTTTGCCATCAACCTTGACACGACGATCGTCAACGTGGCGCTGCCGACGCTGGTGCGCGAGCTCGACGCGTCGACTACCCAGCTGGAATGGATCGTCGACGCCTACAACCTCATGTTCGCCGCACTGGTGCTCGCCGCGGGAAACCTCGGCGACAGGGTGGGGCGAAAGGGCGTGCTGCTCGCCGGCCTGGCGGTGTTCGGCGCCGCCACCGTCGCCGGTGGGCTGGGCAGCAGCCCCAGCGAGCTGATCGCCGCCCGCGCCGTCATGGGGTTCGGCGCGGCACTGATCTTCCCGGCCACCCTGTCGCTGCTGACCAACGTCTTTACCCAGCGCGGAGAGCGCGCGCGGGCGATCGGGCTCTGGGGGGCGACCACAGGGGTCGGGATCGCCGTTGGGCCGATCGTCGGAGGCTGGCTGCTCGAGCGGTTCTCGTGGTCGAGCGTCTTCTTCGCCCTCGCGCCGATCGCCGCCCTGGCGGCCGTGCTGGTGACCTTCAGCGTGCCGACCTCCCGGGACCCAGACGCGCCACCCGCGGATCGGGCCGGGGTCGTCCTGTCGACGGCGGCAATGGCGCTGCTGATCTTCACGGTGATCGAAGCGCCGGACCACGGCTGGAGCTCGGCCCGCAGTGTCGTTGGCTTTGCCCTCGCGGCGGGACTGTTCGTCGCATTCGTGGCCTGGGAGCGGCGCGCCCGGGCGCCGATGCTGGACGTCGCGCTGTTTCGGAACCTGCGCTTCAGCGCCGCAAGCGGCGCGGTGACCATCAGCTTCTTCTCGCTGATGGGGTTCATCTTCCTCGTCACCCTCTACTTCCAGTTCCTCAAGGGCTATGGGCCGCTGTCGACCGGCGTGCGGCTGTTGCCCGTGGCCACCATGGTCGGGATCACCTCGGTCCTGGGCACCGGGCTTGCCGTGCGCAGCGGCACCAAGCTCGTGGTCGCGGGCGGCCTCATATCCCTCGCCGCGGGGCTCGCATGGACATCATCGGCATCCGCGAGCACCAGCTACCTGACGATCGCCGGCCAGATGGTGCTCATCGGCTCCGGGATCGGCCTGACCAGCGCGCCGGCGACCGAGTCGATCATGGGCGCGGTCCCGCGCGCCAAGGCGGGCGTCGGCTCGGCCGTCAACGACGCGACCCGCATACTCGGCGGCACACTCGGCGTCGCCGTGATCGGCAGCATCTACGCCTCGCTCTACGCGAGCCAGCTCAGCAGCGTCCTGGCCTCACATCTCCCCGCGCCGGCCGCCAAGAGCGCGCACCAGTCCGTCGGCGCCGCCTTCGGCGCCGCCGCACAGCTACAGGCCGCGGGCCACACGAGCATCGCGCGGACCGTGCACGACGCGGCCTCTACAGCCTTCTTCCACGGCTTCGCGGCGGCGTGCCTGGTCGCCGCCGGGGTCGCCGCCCTCGGCGCGCTCTTCGCCGCAGCGCTGATCCCGGCGCAGCCGCCACGTGCGACAACCGAGGCAAGCCATCTCGAGGCGATTGGGTGAGGCGAGGGGATTGGAAGTGAACAGAGCCGCAACAGGGTTGCTCGTGCTGGTCACCGGAGGAACGGGATACGTCGGCTCGCACGCGATCGCGGCGCTCGCCGCTGCCGGGCACCGCATCCGGGTCCTCGCGAGGTCTCCAGAAGGGGTCCCGCTCGCGCTCGCGCCGCTCGGCGTTGAGCGCGTAGAGACGGTGATCGGCGATGTGACCGACCCCGTCGCGGTGCAGCGCGCGCTCGACGGCTGCGACGCCGTCCTGCACGCCGCCTCAGTGTTCTCGATGGACACTCGTAAGGCGCACGAAATGCGCTCGGTGAACGTTCGCGGCACCGACATCGTGCTCGGCACCGCGTACCGGCTCGGGCTTGACCCCATCGCCCACGTGTCGAGTGAGCTCTCACTTCTGCCTCCCGCCGACGGGGAGATCCTCACTCCCGACTCGCCGGTCAAGCAGGCTCCCTGGCCCTATTGCCGCTCCAAGGCGGATTCCGAGCTGGTGGCCCGGAAGTACCAGGACATGGGCGCGCCCGTCGTGAGC
>Ga0307278_10000626_pt1 | contig 17517 bp, 15 predicted proteins | sample ER_DNA_117_FD_194482 | JGI IMG/M metagenome (GOLD analysis project Ga0307278, IMG submission 194482) | Bulk soil microbial communities from the East River watershed near Crested Butte, Colorado, United States - ER_DNA_117 | ecosystem: Environmental > Terrestrial > Soil > Floodplain | place...
TCACGGTGTAGCCGTCGAGCTCGCCGCGCAGATCCACCACCGGGCCAGCCTCCTGGCGTTGTGGCGCGCTGTCCCTTGAGACCTTCGGCATCTCCATCGTCTCCTTCGTCTGAGTCGTGGCACAGGCGACATGCCGGGAGGTTACGCCCTCATGAGGTGTTCGGCCCTCAAGGAGCTGAGACGAAGCCCACAATGTCGGCCGCCGCTTTCTCGAGCCAGGCGGTGGGGCAGCCCTTCCTTGATGCAGCTTCGGTTTCGCCATCAAAGAACGAGTCCCGGACCAGGGTGATCGGCAGGAGCAAGCGCGGCATGTGCGGAGCATCGCATCGGCATCGCACGGTGCGAAGCGGGACGCCGGCATGCTGCTCCTCCCGACGTCCCGCCCCGCTCGTCGGGTTGGCTACTGGCTCTGGCTCCGCGTCGTCCTGGTCGTCGTTGCCGTTGCCCAGCGCAGGCTCGGTCCGAGTTCGTCAGCCACGACCTCGATGGTGGAGCGGGTGCTGCCGTCCTCAGCCGTCCATGCCCGCTGCTGGAGTCGGCCCACGACCACGACCCGGCTACCCTTTGACAGGGACTGCGTGGCATGCTCGGCCTGGTCGCGCCAGACGATCTCGGTGTAGCGGACCTCGGGGTCGTCGGTGAGGTTGCCGGCGAAGCTGACGCTGGCCTCGGTCATGGTGCTGCCCTCCTGGGACTGTCTGGCCGGGCGGTCTGCCCTGCCCTTGGAACCGGGGGACGGTGGACACCGTGGCATGCCGAGAGAGCACCGGGGGCATGCAGTGGAGCCAACCAGTCGGCCATGCACGAAAGTCGCCGGCTGTGGCCGGCTCCGGTGCCGGGTTGGTTGGTGGGCGCTTGCGGCTGGGGATGGGGCATGCCAGCACCGTCCGGCCAGATCCCTCCACCCTGGGCGTGGTGGGAGAACGAGACTCCCACCACGAGGGCTGCTTGCAGCTCGTCCCAGGCTCAGCCGGTGAGGAGAGCACCAGGTACACGGCGGTGGCGTCGTCGCTGCGCTTGGTTCTGGGCCACTGCCGGCCTTCGGGGTCGACCGCCTCGGCCGCGCGGACCTGGCGCAGCAGCTCGTCCGGACCGTTCTCCTCCAGCAGGGCCAGCAGTTCCTCCCAGGTGGTCAGCTCGAACAGGTCGACCAGGCGGCTGGCGCGGTCGGTCAGCAACACGGCCCGCTGGAGGCTCTTGTGGGGGGTGTGCCGCCCGCCTCCCGGCTGGCCCGCCAAGGTCGTCCGGTGCTCGGCGGCGCATGGCTATCAGGACGCCCAGCGGGGCGTATGGTGGCAGGACTGATTCCTGGTCGGTAGTTGCAGGAATCGGCGGAGAGCCCACACGACTTCGTGGGGCTGTAGGGCCTGATCGGCACCCCAGGGCCATCGTCTGCCTGGCCTGTTGACCGGGTTCGCCAGTTCGGCGACCGGACCCAAAGGCACATCCATGCCGATCGACCCGGCCATGCTCGCCAAGAGCATCGGCACCCTGAACGACCTGGACCCAACTCGGGACCTCACCGCCACCCTGCAGCAGGCTTCTGTGGCGGCCAAGCAACTGTTCGACGCCCAAGCGGCCGGGATCATGCTCGCTGACGCCGACGGGCGGCTGCGGTGGGCCAGCGCCTCGGACGAGCGCGCCCAGACCCTTGAGGACAACCAGGAGATCTTTGCCGCTGGCCCGTGCGCACAGGCGTTCACCTCCGGCCGACCGGCGGTCATGCATGACGCGACCATGGAGCGGCGCTGGGGAGAGGTCGCCCTGACCTTTGTCGAGGTCCAGATCCGCTCGGGCCTGAGCGTCCCGGTGGAGCTGGTGGGCGGCCCGATCGGGACCTTGGACATCTATACCGTCGATCCGCGGGGCTGGGACGACTCCGAGATCAGCGCCTTGCAGGCGTATGCCGGGGTGGTGGCCAGCCTGCTCGCAGCAGCGGCCAAGGCCGAGCTCAAAGATGCCCTGGCCGAGCAGCTCCAGGTGGCGCTGGAGTCCCGGGTGCTGATCGAGCAGGCCAGGGGCGCCCCCTGATGGAACGCGAACGCCTGGACGACCAGGAGGCCTTCACCCACCTGCGCCGGGCGGCCAGGTCGTCGGGGCGGAAGCTGGCCGACGTGGCCCGCGAGGTCGTCGCCGGCCAGCCCCTGCCACGCGAGCGAACCAGGCCCACGCCGACCCAGACCGAGCAACCCAACGGCGACGCTGGCGCACCTCAGTAAGACGCCTGAGCCGGGGTCGGCGGCTGCCGACAGGAATTGCTCGCCTTGGCATCCGATTTTCTGTCGGATGCGCCTTGATCATCCGTGAGCCCTGGGACTCCCTTGATCATCCAGACGATCGGTCTGGATCCGTCTGGATCCGTCTGGACCGACAGGGCATCCAACGTGAGCAGCCTCGATCCGTCTGGAGCCGTCGAGGTCGACGCCGAGCATCCGTCTCGTAATCGGAAGGTCGGTACCTGTTCGGCTTGACTACTTCATCGTGGCCGCGATCCAGCAGCGGGGGCCATTCGTTGGAGGTTGCTGCCCGTTTGCTGCCCGCTGGGGAGAGCGGGAACCACGCCGGCCCGGCGGAAGTGACCCCCCCGGTGACCAGGGCTGTTGTGGGGTGGAGGTGAGGGGATTTGAACCCCTGGCTTCCTCCGTGCGAGATCTGCGCTGGGCCTTCGCGCAAGGAACTGCGTGGTGTTGAGGACCGGGGAAGACGCATGAGAAACCCAAGGTCAGTGGCCGTCGATGGTGGGATCGGCGGTCATGATCCTCCACGGTTTTCGCGCGGGCTCCCGGGTCGTTACGGACCCCGGTTGCTGCCCGTCTGCTGCCCGCACCACCTTGGCGCCACTATTCGGGGGACGAAACCCGGATCAAGCCTTCTTGGACGACCGAGGCGACGAGGCGGCCGTCACGCCTGAAGACCTGGCCGCGCGCCAGCCCACGCGCCCCGGATGCGGCTGGGGACTCTTGGAGGTACAGCAGCCAGTCGTCGGCGCGGAACGGCCCGTGGAACCACATCGCGTGATCCAGACTGGCCCCGGTCACGCTGTGCTCGTCCCAGGCCAACCCGGAGCCGAGCAGGACCGCGTCCAGCAGCGTCAGGTCACTGGCATAGGTGACCGCGCACACGTGCAGCAGGGGGTCGTCGGGCAGGGTCTCGCTGGCTCGCAGCCACACCATGGTGCGCGGCTCCCGTGGTCTACCAACTGCCTGCGCCTGCCACGGCGGATCGCCGACGTAGCGGACCTCGACCGGGCGCGGCCGGAGCCAGCGGGCCGGGACTTGGTCGCCGTACTCCTTCAGGCGCTCCTGCCAGACGGGCACGGTCTCCGGATCGGGCGCCTCGGGCATCAGCGACTGATACTCCGGGCCCGTCTCGGCCACCTGGAACGACGCCGAGAGCGCAAAGATCGCGCGTCCGTTCTGGACCGCCACCACCCGGCGGGTGGTGAACGAGCGGCCGTCGCGGATGCGGTCGACGGTATAGACGATCGGGAGATCGGGATCGCCGGGCCGGATGAAGTAGGCATGTAACGAGTGCACAGGACGGTCCGGCGGCACAGTCCGCCCGGCGGCAATAAGAGCCTGGCCGGCCACCTGGCCGCCGAAGACGCGCTGCAGGTTCTCGTCGGGGCTGCGGCCTCGGAAGATGTCGACCTCGATCCGTTCCAGATCAAGGAGCTCGACGAGCATGCCCTGCGCGGTCGCCATCGCACCCTCCTTCGGTCTCTCGCCGCTGCCGCCGCCCTTGCATGATCGAGTGCCCTGCGGATCAGGTGTCGTGAGGTGTAGAGAGCTGCATCTTTGTGACACCTCTGGTCCTCGCGGAGCCGCGTGCTGACAAGGATGGACGCCAACCTTGGTGTTCCATTCTGGATGCTCGATTGGCAAAATAGTCACCCGAACGCATTGATCGGCACTTTGTCTGGATTCTCTCTTCAGGATCTCTCTCGAGCCAAGCACAAGCGGCTAGTCGGCATCGACATCCAAGGGGAGGACCCATGGCCGAATCCTCGGGAGGACCCGGCACCTCGGGAGAACCCGTCTCTGGGGCCGCTAGCGACCCAGGCACTGAGCCGGGTGCCAAGCGTAAGCCGCTCTACCATCACCTGTACTTCTGGGTGCTGCTGGCGATCGTTGCCGGTGCAGTCGTGGGAGTGGTCGCGCCGGACTTCGCGGTTGGGCTCAAGCCGCTGGCCGACGGCTTCGTCAAGCTTATCCGGATGCTCATTGCCCCGATCATCTTCACAACGGTGGTGGTGGGCATCGCCTCGCTGGGCAACCTTAGCCAGGCCGGCCGGCTCGGGGTGAAGGCCCTGGCGTACTTCATCACCATGACGCTGATCGCCCTGGCGATCGGCCTCGTGGTGGTCAACCTGATCCACCCCGGAGCGGGACTCAACGTCACCCCCGACCCAGCGGACGCCAAAGAGACGCTCGGCAGCCTGCAGGAGACCCCGAGCGGAGTCGCTGCGTTCCTGCTGCACATCATCCCCGACACCTTCGTCGGTGCCTTCGCCGAAGGCGAGATCATCCAGGTACTGTTCCTCGCCATCCTCAGCGGTATCGCGCTCACGTCGATCGGCGATGGCGCCCGCGGGATCGTCGCCGGGATCGACTCCATCGGCAAGATGATCTTCCGTATCGTGCACATCGTGCTGTACGCCGCCCCCATCGGCGCCTTCGGCGGCATGGCCTACACCGTGGGTCGGTTCGACATCGGGGTGCTCGGCAACCTAGCGACCCTCATGGTGGCCTTCTACACGACCTGCCTGTTGTTCATCCTGGTCGTCCTCGGCGGGGTCGCTGCGGTGTTCGGGCGTTTCAACATTCTCAAGTTCATCCGGCTCATCAAGGACGAGCTGCTCATCGTGCTGGGCACTTCGTCGTCGGAGTCGGTGCTACCGCGGATCATGGCCAAGCTGGAGAACGCCGGGGCGGACAAGTCGGTGGTCGGGCTGACCATCCCGACCGGGTATTCGTTCAACCTTGACGGCACGTGCATCTACCTGACGATGGGGGCGATCTTCATCGCGCAGGCGACGAACACGCCGATGTCCATCGGGCAGCAGATCGGCCTGCTCCTGCTGCTGCTCCTGGTGTCGAAGGGCGCAGCCGGGGTCACCGGGGCCGGCCTGGTGACGCTGGCCGCCGGGCTGCAGGCCTTCGGCCACGTCCCCGCTGTGGGCATCGCGCTCATCGTCGGCATCGACCGCTTCATGTCCGAGGCCCGGGCGATCACCAACCTCATTGGCAACGCCGTGGCCACGATGGTCATCGCCAGGTGGGAGGGCGAACGAGACGACGAGCGGTTCCAGGAGGTCCTTGACGACCCGTCGCTGATCGAGGACATCGACGTGCCCGAGGAGTACGAGACTCCAGAGGAGTACGAGCGGTCCCACCGCCCTGCCGCGCTCACACATTGAACAGACTGGGGCGGGACCGTGCCGCCTCCACCCCTACCAACCTTGTCGGAAACCCTTGGCATGGCCGGAGAGCACCTTGAGAGGAACGGTCGCCGAATTGTGCCTGCCTAATGAGGTAGTCGCCGAAGCCCTCAGGGTAGGTGTTCTCGGCGTCGAGTCGAGAAGGTGGCGCAATGTCCGAGCGTCCATATGAGCTGGTCCAAACGCCGGCAGGGACGGTGGCGCGAGTCCGCGTCCGTGGCCGTTCGGTGCTGGCAGCTCCGCTGTTGAACCGGGGGACGGCGTTCACCCCCGAGGAACGGGAGGCGCTGGGGTTGACCGGTCTGCTGCCTTCCGGTGTGTCGACGATGGAGGCACAGCTGCGCCGCACGTATGCGCAGTTCGGCCGGCAGGCCGACGACCTGGGAAAGAACGTGTATTTGGCCAACCTGCGGGACCGCAACGAGGTGCTGTTCTACCGGCTGCTCACCGAGCACCTCGAGGAGATGCTGCCGATCGTCTACACCCCGACGGTCGGCCAGGCGATCGAGCGGTTCAGCCACGAGTTCCGGCGCCCGCGCGGGATCTACCTGTCGGTCGACCACCCCGACAAGGTGGAGGAGGCGCTTCGGAACTCCGGCCTCGGCGCCGAGGATGTCGACCTGCTCGTGGCCACCGACTCCGAGGGCATCCTCGGCATCGGCGACCAGGGGGTCGGCGGGATCGAGATCGCCATCGGGAAGCTAGCCGTCTACATCGCCGCGGCGGGGATCCACCCGCTCCGGGTGATCCCAGTGGTATTGGACATGGGCACCGACAACCTAGCGTTACTCAACGACGAGATGTACCTGGGCAACCGGCACGCCCGGGTCCGCGACCACCGCTACGACGAGCTCATCGACGCCTACGTCACGGCGGCGACCAAGCTGTTCCCCAACGCGCTGCTGCACTGGGAGGACTTCGGGGTCAGCAACGCGCGGCGGATCCTGAACAAGTACGCCGACCAGGTCTGCACCTTCAACGACGACATGCAAGGCACCGCGGCGGTGGTCCTGGCCGCCGCCTTCTCCGCCGTGCGCGCCGCGGGCGGCCGGATGCGGGACCAGCGGGTCGTCATCCACGGCGCCGGCACCGCTGGGATGGGCATCGCCGACATGCTGCGCGAGGTCATGGTCCGCGAAGGGCTGACCCGCGAGGAGGCCACCCGACGGTTCTACGCCCTCGACCGCCAGGGGCTGATCACCGATGACCGGGCGGCCACGTTGCGTGACTTCCAGGTGCCCTACGCCCGCCCGGCCGGCGAGGTCGCCAACTGGTCACGCAGCGGCGATGGGATCGGGCTGGCCGAGGTGGTGGCCAACGCCGAGCCGACCATGCTGATCGGCACCTCCACCCAGCCGGCGGCGTTCACCGAGCAGATCGTTCGCCAGATGGCCTCCAAGGTCGAGCGGCCCATCATCATGCCCCTGTCCAACCCCACCTCGAAGTGCGAGGCACTGCCCCAGGACCTGATCCGCTGGACCGAGGGACGGGCACTGGTCGCCACCGGCAGCCCCTTCCCGCCGGTCCCCTACGAGGGTCACACCTACCGGATCGCCCAGGCCAATAACGCGTTGATCTTCCCCGGCCTGGGCCTGGGTGTGGCCGTGGCCAAAGCCAGCCGCATCAACGAACCGATGCTGGAGGCGGCCGCCGACGCCGTCGCCGAACTCTCCGACGCCATGACGCTCGGGGCGGCGCTCCTGCCACCGGTGGAGAATCTGCGCATGGTCTCCGCCGCGGTCGGCGTTGCCGTTGCCCTCGCGGCCGAGAAGGAAGGCCTGGCCCAAGTCGAGCTCAGCTCCCCGGTGCAACAGGTCCACCAGGCCATGTGGCGCCCTGAATACCCCCAGATCGAACCCATCTAGTTACGTGCCCCTGAAGAATCGGCGGTTGAAGGGCTTCTGAGCTGCGGAAACGCGGGCGGGCGAGGTCAGCTCAGGGCCGATCGGCATGCACCGTGGTTGACCGGTGGTAACCCACTCGGACAGCCCGGTGAGCCGGCGGGACCACAATCTGATTCGGCGGCGTGCATCATCCCAGCCGCCTGAGCCGAACGGGCAGCGACCTGCGGTTCCCCTAGACCGTACGTGACCGTTGATGCCCGTGCGACCGTTGCGGCACGGACCCAGCGCGGACCGGACTCAGCCTTGCTTGCAGAGCTGACTGCCACCGATGACCGCACCAACGCCAGCTGATACAGCGGTTGCCACGATGGCGGGACGGCCTCTGTGCGAGTCCGGGAGCGCTACGGGTCGTCAGGATGCTAGGGAAGACCGTCGTCGAGGCGGCGCTCCTCGATCACCTCGACCGGTCGCTCGTCGACCACCTCGATGGGGCGCTCCTCGACCACCCGGACCGGTCGCTCGTCAACTACCGTGCGGCGGCGGGCGACGGTTCTGCGCCGACCCCAGGGGGACAGGTTGCTCCAGAACAACAGCGAGTACAGCACCGCAATCAAGCCGGTGAGCAGCAGGATGATGCCGAGGGTGTTGACATTGATGCCGGGGGTGGTGGCCTCCACGGCGAAGGCCAGGATGGCGCCGAGCACCATCAGAAAGATGCCGACTCCGATGCTCATCTTCCACCGTCCTTCAAGGCGCTGATGGGGACGCTTGCCCGCTTGGTATTTCACGTTGTAAGACCTCAAACCGGTCGTAGGCGTTACGAGCGAACCTTGCGTGCCTTGCTGGCAGGGCTCGCTGCTGTGTCATGGCCTGGGGCGCCATGACCCTACGGTGCCGCCTGGCGGCGCAGAATCGATGACCACTTCCCTGTGTCAGGGGACAATCAGCCGGTCAAGGCATCTGCCGTTCCGTCGCTCGCGGCTTCTGAGCTGGGAGAATGGCTGACCGCTGTTGACCGCTGTTGACCGCTGTTGACTGCGGTTGTCCGGCGCCGTCTGCAGTATGGTGGCCCCAATGTGGCCCAGGCCGCGGTTGGCCCGACGCCGACAAGCGGTTCCGTGAGCTGGGCTTCCTATCGCGTCCGACCTGACTTACGGACTACGAGCTTGCAAGGGGTGCAAGGTGGTCACCGCGTATGTCCTCATCCAGACCGAGGTCGGCAAGGCTGGGCAGGTCGCCGGGGCAGCCACTGAGATCAACGGGGTACAGCACGCCTATCCGCTGACCGGGCCGTACGACGTGATCGTCCGCGCCGAGGCAGGCAACATCGACGCCCTCGGCCAACTGGTCGTGTCGCGAATCCAGGCCATCAATGGCGTCACGCGCACCCTGACCTGCCCGGTGGTGCATCTGTAGCCGGGCGAAGGTGCCGGCGACACGCGCTGACCATGCCGTCTACGCTGTTGGCGAACCCTGACCGAGGAGGCAGCCGTGGCGGTCAAGCAAGTTCGCGTGTCCGACCTATCCGGGCGGCAAGCGGGCGAGGAGCAGTTTGCCAAGCTCATAGTGCACGAGCATCCCAATACCAAGGACCCATCACCCTGGATGTCCTCCCCGAGGAGATCGGAGCCCGAGGAGATCGGAGAGCTGCCCGACAGTGACCAATACGTGTCGATTGAGGTCATCCAGCCCGGCGAGCGCAGCGGGCAGTGGGCGTTGCTGTCAGTGGATCGGTTCAACAAGCTAGCCGCCAGCGGTGACATGAATTCCGTCCTGATGAACGCCGTGGCGGAGCAGAAGCCGCAACGCCCAACGCGGCAGGGCCGGCGTGGCCGCGCGGCCAGGGATGGCCAGGCCGCCGGCAAGGGCAAGGTCGAGTGGGGACTGCCGCATCGTGGGCGCATCTCGCCCGAGGAAGCCGCGTATGTACGCGAACACCTTGATGAGGTCCAGCAGCTGCGGGCAGCGCGCGGGGTTCCGTTGATTGACCCGGCCGACCCCAGGACCAAGGAGCGCTACGGCCTGTAGAACGTAGCGCCCGCTTCACCAGGTCGCTACGGCGCGCGGAATCCTCGTTGGTTGGTCCGGTCACCTGCCGAACCTTGGTCAGCTGGCATGATTTCCTTCCAGGGACATGCTCACCGGCCAACTGATCGAAGCCTGACTGCTTCCGTGCGAGATCTGCACTGGGCCTTTGCGCAAGGAACTGCATGGTGTTGAGGACTGTGAAAGCGGGTGAGAAACGGCTGGTCAGCGGCCTAGCATAGCCGGATCGACGGTCATGCTCCTTCACCGTCTTTCCGGCACCTTCCCCACCCTCACAACCGCTGGTTGCTGCCCATCTGCTGCCCGATGCCAGCATCAGCATGCGGAGCTCTGCGAAGCACAACGCCAGCGGGGTCGACCCCATTGGGCTGGGCCCCCCTCGGGGAGTGGAGCGGCCGCTCCGAGTGGTGCGCTTCGCGCGTTTCATTGCTCGGCGCACCTTCGTTCTTGGCGGACCTGCGGTCCGCGCCGGCCTACGGCGGCAATCTCAGCTTGGCCAGATCGCCGCGTAGCGTGGTCAGGCACGTCCAGGCCATGCCAGTCGCTGACGGTTTGGCAGCTAAAGGTCCGCGGCCGTGATTATCGTCGGTGCTCAAGATCACACGTTGGCCGGGATCTAGAGCATAGCTCTTGGCTGGCTTTGGTGCGATCGTGCTTCATGGATAGGTCTGTACGTCGGTCGGCGGAATAGACGCCCCCGACAGACCGTCCGGGCGAGCGGGGGTGCGGTCATGCTGATACGCCCGGATCGCGGTGCGGGGATGCCGCGTTATGACTCTCTCGCGCCCCTGCTAGGCATGTTGCTAGGCCTCGGTCTGCTCCGGTCGGTGGCACCGCTTGGAGGCCAGTAGGCGCCGCAGACCACAAGTCCAGGGAGCACTGGAGCGAGCGTTTCAGCCCGGCGGAACTGCGATGGAAGGAGCCTGACGGTGCCACTCAGGTCGTTAGCTACGCCCGCAAGGATTGCGGCCAAGCCGCGGCACAACTCGGTCTCGTGGGCCTTATCGTGCTCATGCTCCGGCTGGTTGCCGTTGCCGCCTTGCTGTGGAGCGCGCGCGCCACCGGTCCGGGTACGTGCGACCCGTGAGGGGCGTGGTGCGGCGACCGCCGATGCGCATCGCCGCTGCGGGCACGCCTCCATTGCCTTGACGATCCCAGAAGGAGCATTTCCATGAGTTCAACGACAAGTGATCCGGGAGATGTGGCGCGGGCCGCGTTCACCGAGATGCTCGGAACCGCCGAGTTCGACATCGTCGCGGAGGCGTCCGCGCGGCTGCCGTCCGGCGAGGAAGTCCGGCTGGTCCACGCCGCCGTCCGGGGAGAGCCGAACCGGACCGCGTCCCTGGTCGTCGACGCCAGCGGGGCGGTCCACCCGCCGCGGCGGTTCGAGGCACTCGCTGGCCGTGACCTGTTCGCGCCGGAGGTTCGTGTGTCCGAGCGGGCCATCGAGGCCCCGACAGAGCCAGTCACGATCGACCCTGCGGCGAACGAGCTGACCCTGCCGGAGTGTGTGACTGAGCGCGAGACGGTCACGGTCCATGTGCCGGTGTCGGGGGTGCCGCCCAAGGCCGACGTCTACCTGCTTGCCGACACGACCGGAAGCATGGGGCCGATCATCGGCGCAGTCCAAGCAGGCATCGGCGCAGTCGTCAACGACCCCGCGCTCGCGGCGTTCGACGTCGCCTGGGGTGCCGGGAACTACAAGGATTTCCCGCCATCTGAATTCAACCCGTACGCCTTCCAGCACCAGCTGTCCCCAACCCCGGGGGCTGCAGACGTCACGCTCGCCGTGAACACTTGGTCGGCGTTCGGCGGGCTCGACACCCCCGAAGGGCAGCTGTATGCCCTGCAGCAGGTGGCGACGGACCCGGCGATCGGCTGGCGGCCAGACAGCAAACGGATCCTTGTTTGGTTCGGCGACGCGCCGGGACACGACCCAGTCTGTGCCGCCATCTCGGGTGTCGCGGACATCACCGAGACCACCGCCAGAGATGCTCTGGTGGCTGCCGAGATCACCGTCATCGCGATCAGCACCGTGACCGGGGTACCCCAAGCGCTGAATGATGACCCAGTCGCCGGCTCCACCGACTACGGTGTCTGTACGGTCGGGGGCACCCCGGGCCAGGCCGAACGCATTACGGACGCCACTCCCGGTGGCTCGCACACCATCGGAGTGGACGCCGCCACAATGATCACGAACCTGACTTCACTCATCTCCTCGGCCGTGCACACCATCGGCCATCTGGAGCTGCGGCCCACCGGGGCGATCGCCCCGTTCGTCGCTTCAATTACGCCTCCTGGATATGATTCTCTGCCTGGAGACCTCGAGCACACACTGCCGTTCGAGGTCACCTGGACGGGCGTTCGGGAATGCGCAGAGAAGGACGAGGTCTTCACGGGCAGCCTCGACGTCGTGGCTGACGGTGTCGTCGTAGCGAGCAAGCCGGTCAGGATCACGGTGCCTGCCTGCCGTTGGCACCACTCTGTCGAGATGATCTGCGGCACGCAGAAGGGGGACGATGACGACCATGGCCCTGACCGGTGCCAGACGGTGGTCGACGGCCGCTACGCCACTGCGGTCACGATCTACAACCCCACCACATGCCCGGTGAGGCTCGTGAAGTACTTCGCGCCGCTGATCCTGCAGGGCGAGCCCGTCGGACGCGAGCCCCGCAAGGTGCGGGCACGCCCCTTCGCAATGATCGAGCTTGCGCCGGGCGAGGCGACACTTGAGGACTGCTGCACCCTAGAGGAGGCCGTTGGCCCGACTGGCGGTCCGCTCGTGCTGGGCGTTCTCGACATCGTCGCCGACCACCCACTCGACGTCACCGTGACGCACACGGCCAATGGAGCTGGCCGGGCGGCCACCTCGATCGACGCCCGGACGATCACCCCGCGACGCGCCTAGAGCGCGTTTGGCCCGTTGCCGGCTGGAGGTGTGTTGAACCGGCGGAAGTTGGTTGACGGCCCGGTGGCCACCCGGGCGTCCGAGCCGGGCCGTCTACCTCCTATCCTTAGAGGACATTCACGAAGCTGATGGCTGCGTAGTGTGGGTGATTGTGCGGCTGCGGGATCGCCGGAGTCGGCGTGGCTGGGGTGCTGCGGGACTGCGCCGGCCGGCGCGCCCGCCAGGACCCGCGCCGCAGTCACGCTCGGGAGCTTGGTCGGAGCCGGCGCGCTGCTCCCGATCGGCGCGCCAGCGCGCCGCTGCCGGGCAGCCCGCCACCCGGCCCCGCCCTGGGCGTCGTCGCGGTGCTACCAGGCCAGCACGGGCTGCGCGGGCCGCAGGGTCGTCTGCTCGGTGTAGCGGTTGAACGCCAGCCGGCAGCAGGCCAGCAGCCCGAACGCGTAGAACCGCTCCGAGGCGCGCTCGTAGCGGATGCGCAGCCGCCGGCAGCCAAGCAGCCAGGCGATCGACTGCTCCGCCTGCCAGCGGTGACGGCCCAGCCGATCCGACGACTCCACACCCTTGCGGGCGATACGCACGCCGATCTTGCGGCGGGTCAGGTAGGCGCGGCAGTGCCGGTAGTCGTAGCCCTTGTCGCCGTGGACCTTGCCGGGCCGGTTGCGCCTGCCGCCGGCGGGGGTGGCCACCAGCGGGATGTCGTCCAGGACCGCGGCGAACAGCTCCTGGTCAGGTCGGTTGGCCGCGCCCAGCAGCAGCGACAGCACCATCCCGCCGCGCTCCACCGCCAGGTGCCACTTGCACCCGCGCTTGGCGCGGTCGACCGGGTTGGCGCCACACAGGTCCCCCCCTGACCGCCCGCACGCTGGCCGCGTCCACGCTCACCCGCGACCAGTCCAGCAGCCCCACCGCGCCCAGCTCGTCCAGCAGCAGCTCCTGCAACCGCTCGAACACCCCAGCAGCGGCCCACTCGGCGAACCGGTTCCAGCAGGTCGTCACGCTGCCGCAGCCCAGCTCACCCACCGGCAGCAGCGCCCAGGGGGTCGAGGTGCGGCACATGAAGATGATCGCGGCCATGCAGGCCCGGTCCGGCACCTTTCGGGGCGCGCCGCCGCCGGGCGGTGGTGGCAGCAGGGGACGGATGCGCTCCCACAGCGCATCCGGCAGCAGCCGGTCGGCCAGCGGCGGGGGTGGGTTGCGTCGTCTCATGCCGGCAACCATCCCAGCGCTGCTACGACCTGTCACCAGGACGCTTGCGTGTCATCCGGCTCCGCCGCACAACCACCCAACCACGGCTTCGTGAATGTCCTCTTAGCCCGGATACACCGCGTATCGCCTGGCAAGCGATACGGATTGGAGATGAGAAGGCTCCTTGAACTGGAGAATCGCATTACGAGCCAGCCATGAAACCAACTCGGAAATCCAAGCCTACTGCTACTCCTTAGAGGAGGCGTCATGGCCGACGGGGATTCGGTTCGCATTGGTCAGAACAACTTCGGAAGCACGCAGACGCTGCTGCAGGCGACCGTAAACGCTCCAGACTCGGTGTTCCTGGCGCAGGTTGGGGGCGGCTTCACTGGCGACGCCATCGCCGGATTGGCCGGTCCAGGCATTGGCGTCGTCGGGGACAACCGTTCAGGAGGCCAGCCCGGGGTGTTGGGCCGATCCGCCGGCGGGATCTTCGGGGGCGTCATGGGTAGCTCTCCCGCCATCGGCGTACGCGGCCACGGGTCGACCGGGGTGGTCGGCCAGGGTGACACCGGGATCGGCGGGCTGGCGTTTGGACCCTCCGGCGTGGGAGGGCGCGGTGACGTCATCGACCAGCTTGGCCAGGACACCGGCGGGGCGGGCCTAATCGGCACGGCCGAGGCTTCCACCGGCGTGGTCGGGATCGCAGACACCGGCGTGGGCGTTCGGGGCACGTCGAACCGCGCCGCGGGAGTCACGGGCCGCTCAGACGAGGCCCCGGGTGTGGATGGCAGCTCGCGCGTCTCGCCGGGCGTGGTCGGTCGCTCGGACCTCGGCGTGGGTGTGGTCGGCGTGGCACAGGGGACCGGCGTCGAAGGCAGCGGTGGCAGCCGCGGCGTCAGCGGGTTCGCCCAGTCTGCATCTGGTGGTGTCGGCGTCCAGGGCTTCACCAACCATGGCATCGGCGTCGACGGCATTGCCACGTTTGGCACCGGTGTCTTTGCGGTCTCGTCCAGCGGATCCGGTGTCATTGCGTACGGGACCGAGTTCGGTGTTTTCGGCACCTGCAGTCCAGGTGTCGGCGTCCACGGAGACTCGATGTATGGCCCGGCGGGCGTGCATGGAACCAGCCCCGGTCGGATCGGCGTCTTCGGCGAGACCGAGGTGGGCTGGGGCGTGGCCGGCAGCGGTGGCGACGGGATCGGCGTCATGGCGAGCGCTCAAGGAACGCAGCCGGCGCTCGTCGCGCAGGCCGGGCGGGGGCCCTCGGCGCTCCTCGACGGGGACGTGGTCGTCACCGGCGGGCTGACCGTAGCGGGTGTGAAGTCGGCGGCGGTCCGCCATCCGGACGGGACGCTCCGGCGGCTCGCGTGTCTGGAGGCGCCGGAGAGCCTCTTCGAAGACTTCGGGGAGGCCGAGTTAGAAAATGGCAACGTCGAGGTCCGGCTCGACCCGAACTTCGCCGCGCTGGTTGACGTCGACAGTTACCAGGTATTCGTCACCAGCTACGCGCCGGTTCCGCTCTACGTCAGCCGACGCGACAGGGAGGCTTTCGAGGTCCGAGTCGCAGGCGACGCCCGCCCAGCCGACGGTGAGCCCGTACGCTGCGGCTGGCGGGTGGTCGCCCGGCGCGTCGACGTGGCGCCAGTGCGCCTTCCGGTCGTGGAGGAGCTGGAGGGGATCGATGTGGCGACGGAGCTCCGCCGTGGACCTTGGCCTGAGGTACCGCGAGCCGAGGAGTCGTCGCGAGCGCGGTACGAGGTGAGCCCAGTGCCGCCCGAGCCGTGGATCCCACCTCCGTCTCCGGCGCGCGAGGCCCAGCGCGCCGACGAAGGGGAGCTCGGCGGTTGAGAGCAGTCCGTCCCATGGTGCGACGCCACCCGCTGATGGTGCCACGGCGACGGGTCACGCGGCCTCGGTCACCTCAACCGACCGGATTACGCCGGCCGGGGCGAGGTGCTTGAAGCGTGACCAGCGCATGTCGCTGTAAGGGCGGCCGTCCTGGTGGCCAGGGTGACTCAGGCGGTCGGACCCCTGGCGGAAGATTGTGCGGCCAATCGGCTCGCCCAGGGTGCGGGCCCGGTTCTCTTCAAGGGCTGGAGGTCGTCGAAGGCGCTTGATGAAGAGCAGGTAGGTGATTTGCTGGATCACTTCGAGCGGGTTCGAGATGCCGCCGGACCAGAACCCATCCCAGATGCGGTCGACCTTCGACCTCAGTTCACCCGTCAGCACATGAGACTCCTGCGGCGCGCCACCCGTGAGCCCCCTCCTTCAATCGCCGACTACAGGTCCCATCATGAGCGGTATTCATTCACGGTTGCTGCCCATTTGCTGCCCAACATTGCGAACTGGCAGGGCGCCGGCCCGACGGAGGCGATCCGCCAGGCCGGTGACCAGGGCTGTTGTGGGGTGGAGGTGAGGGGATTTGAACCCCTGGCTTCCTCCGTGCGAGAGACAATCCGGGTAATCGGGTGACCTGGGGAGACGCTTGGAAACAGCCGCTGACCTGCGCGGTCGGCTAACCGTCGCTAGCCGCTGTTGTCCGTGATACTCCGGCAGTGTGCGGCCCCAGCGCGGCCCCGTACCAAGATCTGGTCTGCCCGGGACAGAGACGCCTCGGGCGCTCCGCAGCTCCACCATGAGGGAGGGATCGGCCGGGTGCGCCAGGTCTGCGCCGCTGGCCATACGTGAACGAAGGATCAGAAGCATAGACGGCGCCGCGTTGAGCGGGCGGACGTCCTGTCGGGTGGCCTATGGCGGCGGTAGCGGCCTGGCTCAGTAGGTCAGGTTCACAGAAACGACGGAACGTACCAAAGGTCCATAGTCTTCTGGATGGGTTTCTGTCTATGATCGCCGTCAGGGTCGCATGTGGTGAGAAGACCCTAGAACGTACGACCAGCATGGGCACACCGTCACTGCTACGGCACCCTAACAGCCCACCTTACGACCGATGTGGCGAGGAGGCCTTGGTGAGCGTTGAAGCTACTCCGCAGCGTATGGGCCGGATTGCGTTCGCCAGGATTTCCCCATTCGAGCGCCCACAACTGTCGCTGTTTCCATCGAATGCGCGGGAGAACCTCATTGAGGATGTCAGGCCGGCCACGCTTATTGAGCGATACAACAGAGTATGGCACATGGGGAAGGTCTATCGCGACGAGCGCTTTATCTACGGGCGAATAGGCTTCGAAGCGGCGGGAGACACAACCCTTTGGAATGAGACGCTCCAAGATTTTGAAGAGGTCGTGTTGCCGCAGGGCAAGACATCACCCTTCGCGGTGGATCTCGACGAATTGCGCGTAGCATTCCAGCTGCGAACTCCATATATTAGGCCGAAGACCTTCACGGGAGCGTTTCAGTCGTTGCTGAACGAAGCGGCGGGCGAGCTTCGCTGGCAGATGCAGCAAGAAGTAACTGTTGTCTCGTGGGAGGACTGGCGACGTTCAGTCTCACGGGTAACTGCGATTCGTTTTACTCTAGAGCGACCTAATCCGAACTATGCCGGCCGCCGCCGAGTTGAGGAGCTGATCGAGGGCACGAATACGGCGATGCTAAATACGATCCTACGTGCCGCCCCAGAGGACTTGGATGGTATATACGTAGACAACGAATTCGTTCAAGAATCGCTAGAGCATGTCTTGGTCGGAAATGGCAGTGCGACAGCCGAGGGTGAGGAGATAGAGGAACGCGAAGCGCATTTCACGTCATGGTCGTCAAGGCAGGGCGGATCACCGGTGCAACGGCCGGCGCCGGTCAATGCAGATACACGTGAGGTGGAGCTAGCGAACTTGATAGAAGCCCTGCTCGAACTGAGCGGCAGCGAAGCCGCTGCTTCGGCCGCACATCAGCCCCCAGACCGGGGCGCTGGACAGGAGGATGAGATTAGCAGGCTTGAAGACGAGGTGCTTGAGATTTCCCTCCTCGAGGTGTCGCCGGAGGCAGAAACGGATCAGCGGTAGCGTGCGATACGGCCGACTTCGTGGCCAGAAGAATGGAGTCTGTCGGGTGGAGGCAGTACACTGACAGCTGGGTCTGCGAGGGGTGGTGAGGCGGCATGGAAGCAGACGAACGCTCCCATCATTCCAAGCTTGCCGGCT
>Ga0307278_10000628_pt1 | contig 17503 bp, 15 predicted proteins | sample ER_DNA_117_FD_194482 | JGI IMG/M metagenome (GOLD analysis project Ga0307278, IMG submission 194482) | Bulk soil microbial communities from the East River watershed near Crested Butte, Colorado, United States - ER_DNA_117 | ecosystem: Environmental > Terrestrial > Soil > Floodplain | place...
GCCGTGCCACCCGTTCCTGGTATCCGGCGAGGGCACGCCAATTCCTGACGGCCGCCATGTTCGCCCATGGGCCGAAGCTGATGAACGCCTGCGGATTGTCCAGGTCGCGGAGAAGCAGCGCGGGAGCTTCGAGTCCTTCGCGATGGCTCCAATCGACCCACTCGCTCCAACGCCTGACGAACTCGTCCTCGCTTCCTGCCCTGACGCGCCAGGTCGTGTGCGTGTACGGCTTCTGCATCAGTCCCTCCCTTTGGCGGCGCAGCATCAAGAACGGCGCTCACGAAGAATGCGGGATGCCGCGACTTATCGCAGACGAGCCGAAAGGCGACAGGCCACAGTGATTATTCGCCTGGCTGCCTGGTCGTAACCTCGAAAACGCGCAATGTGCAGGAAGTTTCGATTCGGAGGGCGCGGGTCTGGAGGTAGCCTAAAGTCGGGTGGGGTCAGACGCGATGAAAGCCCAACCGATCCGGATTCTGCTCGTCGACGACGATGCGTCCTTCCTGCACTCGCTTGAGGCCCTGCTCACCGGCGAACCAGGTCTGGAGATCGTCGGCAAGGCGGCGAGCGGCCAGGAGGCGCTCGCGGCAGCCGCCCGCGCCGAACCAGACGTGGCCGTGATCGACGTGCTCATGCCGACGATGAGCGGGATCGAATGCGCACAGCTGCTGCAGGAGCGCTACCCGAAGGCACGCGTGATCTTGATCAGCGGCTCGATCTTCGAAGACAAGCGAGCCCACCCGGACGAGCGCGGAACAGACGCCTACCTGGAAAAGAGCGAAGTTCCCGAGTGCCTACACGCGACAATCCTGGCGCTCGCGGCCGACACAACCGCCGCACCGCCCAGCCAGCCAAACGCCTAAACGGAAGCGGCATCCAGGCAGGCGGCCGTCGCCGAAGATGTTGCGTGGCGGGTCTTAACGAGCTACTCGTGCGCGTTTCCACCGAGCACTCTGCGTGCCAGTTGCGTCGCTCGACGAGGAAGCGGTCGGCGCCCGTACTCGAGGACGAGCGCGGCGAGCTCGGCAGCGGGGTCGGGCGCCCCGGTCTCGAGCCAGTGCGCCGTTGTCTCATCTCCTTGCTCACGTAACCGCAATTAGACGCCACGTCCGGGATCGGAAGAGCCGACGACCGCTGCACCCACGCGGCGCTACGCGCCGACGTGATGCGATACGCGGCGACCGGTTGATCGTTCAGCTGCAGGCGATCACGGGAGTGCCGGATACGTAGACAACGTCAGCAGACGCCTCTGCAACCGCGTTTTGCTTATTCCGAGATCGCGTCGCGGAGAGCAAAACTCAGCGACCTCATCGCGTACGGGCAGCTGATCTCAAATCGGCTCGACGACCGCTCAGGCCCTCGACTGCGTAAGCAATGACCTCTTCTCTGCTCAGCATCGCGCCCGCCGAGCGCTCACCATCGAAGGCCTCGCTGCCGAGCTGTGTCCGCGCCGCCTCTACCGTCCCGGCGTACGTCGCGGCGTCATCGAACTGGGCGAACCCGGTCTCTTGACGAAGCTGCTCGCACGCCCCGATAAGGCGCGCGGCGCGCGCAGGCGGGCCCTCGGCGCATGCAAGGGCCGCCAGGGTCTCGAGCGCCTGGACGAGTCGCGGGACCGACCCGAGCTCGACTGCAACTTCGAGCCCCTCTCGCACGAGCTCGTACGCCCGTGCGTGCTCGTTCTCTCTTCTCGCGACCTCGGCGAGGGAGAGGAGACCGTTCGCCTCGAAGTCGATCTCCCCGGACTCGCGGCCAGTTTCGAGGATTTCCTCGTAGATCGACCGGGCGCGTTCGAAGTCGCCCTCGACCAACGCCAGGTCGCCCAGCCCGACTAGGGCGTGCGCTATGCCGACCCTTCGCCCGTCCTGACGGCGAAGAACCAGAGCCTCCTCGTGCAGCCTGCGTGCCTGTTCGCGATCACCCATCTGCATGTAAATCTCGCCGAGGTCGTGCAGCGTCGCGGCGACCATGCGAACTTCGCCGAGCTCACGGGCGACCGTCAGTGCCTCGTTCTTGGCCTCGATCGCTTCCTCGAACTTCCCTTGGAAACGCAGGAACTCCCCGAGTGTGCTGACGACCCAAGTCCGAAGCTTCGACGGCGAGTCGCTGCTCTGTTTGACAGCCTTCTCAGCCCAGCGACGGCCCTCTTCGAAGTAGCCACGGAAAAGCCAGAACGGCCAGACAGCCTCGACGAGCTCGAGCGTTTCCTCCGTCACTCCGCTCGCCAGCAGGTACTCGAAGGCCGCGCGAAGGTTGTCTCGCTCCGCATCCAATTGCCGAAGAAGGCGGGGTCCGTGCTCCCCCATCAGATCAGCCTCTGATTGCACAAGCGCCAGCACGTACTCCGCGTGCCGACGTCTCAGCTCGTCGGCTTCGCCGCGCTCCTCCAGCCGTTGGGAGGCGTATTCCCGAATCGTCTCGAGCATCAAGACGCGGGACTCGCCGTCTTCGCCCTCACCCTGACGCAAAAGACTCTTCTCGATCAGCGAGCTGAGACCCTCCAAGACGTCGACGCCGTCACGCTCACAAACCTTCTCGGCCGCCTCAAGGGTGCAACCTCCGACGAAAACGGAGAGATCGGTGAACAGGCGCTGTTCAGGCTCGGGCAGGAGTCGAAAGCTCCAGTCGATCGCATCCTCCAGGGTTTGCTGCCGTGCCGGCGCGTCGCGCGCACCACCGATGAGCAGCTTGAGACGCTGATCGAGCCGTTGAAGAATCGCCTGCGGCGGCATCATTCGCACACGCGCCGCGGCAAGCTCAATTGCTAGCGGCAGCCCATCGACCCGAACGCAGATTTCGGCGACGGCCGCGGCATTCCCACTCGCGACCTCGAAGTCGGGCTTGACGGCTTGAGCCCGCTCGATGAAAAGCGCTACCGCCTCGTACTGTGTCAATACCTGAAGCTGAGGCAGGTGGCCAGGATCTGGCAACCCGAGCGGCGGCACAGCGTACTCGTGTTCGGCGGCGACACGGATCGGCGCGCGACTCGTAACGACGGCCTTCACCCGCGGGGCGCGTGCGATGACCGCCGCGACCTCAGCAGCGGCTTCGATCACTTGCTCGAAGTTATCGAGCACGAGCAGGAGCTTCTTCTCGCCGAGGAAGTCCCCCAACGTCTCGGCAACTGTTTGTCCTGGCTGCTCGTGCACCGCGAGCGTCTGCGCGATCGTTCCAACGACAAGCTTCGGGTCCGTGAGCGGAGCGAGCGTCACGAAGAAGACTCCGTCGGGAAAGTCGTCGACGACCTCTGCGGCCAGCTGAAGAGCGAGACGTGTCTTGCCCGTACCGCCCGGCCCGGTAAGGGTGAGCAGGCGAACGTCTTCCCGCTCTAGCAAGCGCAGCGTGTCCTTCACTTCGCGGCCGCGGCCGATGAGCACTGTTGGCTGAACCGGCAGGTTCGTCGGACGATTCTCGAGCGTCCGCGGCGGCGGGAAGTCCGAGCGCAGCCCCTCGACGAGCAACTGATGGAGACGCTGGGGCTCGCTCAGGTCCTTGAGACGATGGTCACCAAGATCCCTGAAACTCATGCCGTCGAGATCCTCGTCCGCGACGAGCTGGTAGACCGTCTCGGAGACGAGCACCTGCCCGCCCTGCGCCGCCGCCGCGAGTCGCGCAGCTCGATGCACCGCAACTCCCACGTAGTTGCCGCCGCTGATGAGAGCCTCACCCGCGTGGAGCCCCATGCGGACGCGGACCTCCCCGCCCTTCGGCCACTCTGCTTCCGAGAGCCGGCGTTGGCCGGCAGACGCAGCGGCGAGGGCGTCGGTGGGACGGGCGAACGCGACGAAGAAGGCGTCGCCTTCGGTGTCCACTTCAACACCCCCATGGGCGAGGATCGCTTCGCGGAGCAGACGGTGATGCTCCGCGAGGACGGCCGCGTACGACTCGCGACCCAGTTCGTGCAGCAAACGGGTCGACCCTTCGATGTCCGTGAACAGGAAGGTGACCGTGCCGGTGGGGAGCCTCGCCTTCGTTATGGCCCCTCAAGCGTAGGCCGGTTGATCGAGTAGTTCTAGGGTGACCCCGTTCCCGCGGAGAGTGGTCTCAATCCGTGGGCGACCCTTTCGGGGCGGAAAGGCCGCCCCCAACGCGTCAGGACAGGCAGCTCAACCCACGCTGCGCGATCGGATTCCGTCTACCAGCCGTCTACCAGGACAGGCCGGAACCACACGGAATGGAGCGCGCTCCAGCGCACTCCCTGTACGTCCGAACCGGGACGGAACGAACTCAGCGGACATATACGCACTCCAGATGCATCAATCGAGCGACTTCCTCAACCGTGGGATACCCGCCGCGTAAACCAACCAGGATGCGACTTCGTTGCGGGTCGAACCGTAGCCCTTCCCTTGCTCAACGAGTTGGAGGTCTGGCGTAACGGTCGCGGACGAGAGCCCGGCACCGACCGCCCTCTCCCCGCAGAGGCCGTCAGTCCTCTGAGCGCGAGCAGCCCGGGCTCTATCCAAGAGATGCCTGCTCGATCTGAGCTCTTGCGCTGTGCAGAGATGGCTAGGGGCGCGACGTCTATGGCTCACGCCGAATGCGGCCGGCCCTGGGAGAACTAGGCCTGGCCGAGGAACCCTGGACAAGTGTGCAGTTCGCCACAAGTCTGTGGCTGCCTGCGTCGAAACCTCCGCAGGCCGCCGTCGCGATCCTGCACCATCCCGGGGCGTGAGGACACTCTCTTTCGTCGCGTCACTTGTGGCGGCGTGGGGGCTGGGCGCGCCCACGTCTGAGCGCACGGTGCTGCTCGGTCGCTCATGGGAGGGCCGGCCGATCGAGGCGGTCGAGGTCGGCAACCGGTCGGGAACGCCGGTGCTGGTGGTGGGTTGCATCCACGGCAACGAGACGGGAGGAATCGCGATCGCACGCGCCCTCGAACGATTGTCACCGCGCGACCTCGATCTCTGGGTCGTTCCCGACCTGAACCCCGACGGTGTTGCTGCCGACAGGCGCCAGAACGCGCACGGCGTCGACCTGAACCGCAACTTCCCCTGGCGTTGGCGGCCGCTGAGCGGCGTCTACGAATCGGGGCCGCATCCATTGTCGGAGCGGGAGGCGCGGATTGCGCATGCGCTGATCCTGCGGCTGCGTCCGCATCTGACGATCTGGTTTCACCAGCACCTCGACCTGGTCTGGGCTTCCGGCGGCGACCGGCGGGTCGAGAGGGTGTTCGCGCACGTCTCTGGGCTGCCTTACCATCCGCTGCCGCAGCTCGCCGGGAGCGCGATCGCTTGGCAGAACAACACGCTGGGCGGGACGACCGCGTTCGCGGCGGAGCTGCCCGCGGCTGAACCTGGCCCGGCGGCGATTGCGCGCTACGTCCGTGCGGTCCTCGCCGCCGCACACGCGCGCTAAAAGTCGCGCTGCGACGGAAGAACGAGTTCAGAGACGGCGTGGTGGACCCGACCGCAGAGCGGCAACGTAATTCTGCTGGGATGCTGCCGCCGAAACGTGCCGGTCTGCCCGCGCGACGGGGGAGAGCCTCCTCGAACTCGCGCTCAACATCGTTCCCTCGGCTTTTAGCGCCGGACTGATCCGCATGCCGGGACGCTGCGTAGGACGTACGTATCCTCAGCGGGTGCCCGTTGGATCGACGCCCTCGCCCTTTTTGTCGCGCGGTTTGGGTTCGCCTCGGCGCGCGCGCCGGCGCTTCCCGTGGGCCGTGGGCGTGGTGGCGGTCGTGCTGCTGGGGTTGGCCACGGCTGTGTGGGCGTGGTCGGGGGCGAGGCTGGCAGCTGACGCGAGGGCGCTGGCGCGGGTGGAAGTGCAGCCGTTCGGGGGGACGCTTGCGCGTGCGCGGGCGTTCCGACCGGACGGGCGCACGATCCCGCTTTTGGTACGTGGTGGGCGCCTGACACCACGGGTGCAGTTGATGCCGGGTGAGCCGGTCTCGGTCGAGGTGGTGATTCGTCGGCCGGGCTGGCTGGCGTGGGCGCTGGGCAGCAAGCACCTCGAGCGGTTGACGCTGCGCGCGCCGGTCGCGCACGTGAGCGAGCGTTGGCTGACGGTTGCTGTGGGAACCCCGGTGCGGGTGCGGTTCGATCGGTCGGTGAGCGCGGTCGCCGCGGGAGTAGGCGGCGGCCTCGCGTTCCGGCGGCTGGACAGTGCACGCCGCTCGTTCGTATTGAGCCGCCGGGCCGCTGCGGGCTCGGTCGAGGTGGCCGCCGCGGCGCGTTCGTGGGAACGGCTCGGCGCCCCGGTTGGGGTGAGCTGGTTCCCACCCGCGCGGCTACCGGTGGTGGTCAGCAATCCGTTGCCGGGCGCGCCGCTCGCGCCCGCCGCTCCGATCCGGCTCACGTTTTCCAAGCCGCTCACAGCGGTGCTCGGCTCCGCGCGGCCGAAGCTGTCGCCGCCTACACGCGGCCACTGGCATCAGACGGACAGCCATACGCTCGTCTTCATCACTTCGGGTTTCGGTGCCGGCTTCGCTACCGATCTGCGCGTCCGGCTGCCGCGCACGGTGGCGCTGATTGGACCTGGAGGCGGAAGCCTGCGCACGACCCGCCGACTCGAGTGGACGGTGCCGCCCGGCTCGCTGTTGCGTCTGGAGCAGTTGCTCGCCCAGGCGGGCTACCTCCCGCTCGACTGGCAGCCATCGGGTCCGCCGGTTGTGCGCACCCCACCCGCCGAACTGCAAGCCGCAGTGGAAGCGCCAAAGGGTCACTTCAGGTGGCGCTACCTGAACAGCCCCAGTGAGTTACGGGCGCTCTGGCGCCCCACACGACTGAACGCGATCACGCGCGGGGCCGTGATGACGTTCGAGGACAGCCACGGGCTCGCCGTCGACGGCTTCGCGGGAGCGGCGGTCTGGCACGCGCTGCTCGCTGACGCGATCGCCGGCAAACATCACGCCGGCGGCTACAGCTACGTCTACGTCCGCAGCAGCGTTCCCCAGTCGCTGACCCTCTGGCACAACGGGCACACCGTCCTCAGTTCGCCCGGCAACACCGGCGTGCCCGCCGCCCCGACCCAGCTCGGCACCTTCCCAGTGTTCGAGCACATTGCGGTCGGCACGATGAGCGGAACGAATCCGGACGGCTCGCATTACGACGACCCGGGCATTCGCTACATCAGCTACTTCAACGGCGGCGACGCCATCCACGCCTTCAACCGCGCCTCCTTCGGCACGCCGCAGAGCCTCGGCTGCGTCGAGCTGCCGCTCGCCTCCGCCGCCAAGGTCTGGCCCTACACCCCGATCGGCACGCTCGTCACCATCGAGAACTGAACGAGCCACCGAAGCGGCGCTGATCGTCCAAAGCTAGCGGAGACCATGTGCATCAGACGAGCCACAAGCCGCGCGAGGATTGCTGCAAGTGTTGATCTCTTATCTATTGGCGTGGCAAAGGTAACGGTCGATCAACGCATGTGTGAGCTGCTGTTGCCGGCCCACGAGCTCGAGCCGGTTCGACTCGAGCTCGTTGAGGCCGGCGTCGTGGTCTCGTAGCCGCTGCCGCTCTGCGACGAGCATGCGCACCGCTTCGTATAGGGATTCGACGCTAGCCATCGACGAGCGTCGTCTGGTCTCGGACTACGCGGTGAGAGTTCTCGCTCATGGCCGCGTAGGCGTAGGGGTGGTAGAACGCGTCGATCGCATTGGCTGGCGCGACCTCAAGGTGAAAACCCGCACCGGTCGACAAATCGCGGACGGAAAGCCCCACTCGGTCGATCTCGCGGTGCCAAAGGAGGAGAACTTCGACCGTCCCGCTCAGCCGCTGGGCCAGTTCTCGAGTCGGCGCGCTCGAGCATTCGTCCATTGCTGGCCACGCATAGTCGTCGTTTGCGATCTTGCGCTTCATGGGAGTCCCTTTCCGAGTAGTTGATCTCTCGTGGGCTAAAGACACCGGCGAGCGTCGCCTATTCCGCGCCGTCGGTCACGCCCTCACGCGGCGCAGACGGGTCCTCGGTCGCCCCGACGGACGCGCGATCGGGGCGACCCGCAGCGGAGACACCGGCAACGCGGCGCCTATTCCTGCGGGCGGTGGATGACCATGCTGGCGGAATCCGGTCATGCGCGGGAATAATTTCGGCCGAAGCGGGGTCGTTCGGAGTGTGAGGTTTTCTGCACTGTTTCCCTGGATTCGCCTCGCGCCTGCAGCGGCCCACTCGGCATGCGAGTCGGGGTGGCGAGCTCGTGTTTCACGGGGGCGCCCTACTCTCCGAGCGCCGGCTCCCCGGAGGGCGCGGCGCGACGCCTTCGCGCGCTCGTTACCTTTGGCGCTGCTATGTCGATGAGGAGTCGTCGGGAAGACGAGGCCGACGGTCGGGAGATCGCCGATCTGGCGGCGCTCGCGGACGGCTCGCTTGCGCCGGAGCGTCGTGCTGCGCTCGAGGCCCGAGTCGCGGCGTCCTCGGAGCTGGCCGAGCGGCTTGCCGAGCAACAGCGCGCGGTCACGCTGGCGCGGTCCGCCGCGGCCGAGGTCGAGGCACCGGCGGCCCTGCGGGCGCGCATCGAGGCCCAACGACTTGTGCGCCGTGTGCGGGTGCCGCGTCGTCCCGTCCTGATTGCCGCCGCCGCGACCGCTGTGCTGGCGCTCGCCATCGGGTTGGCCGTGTTTAGTTCGGGTACCTCCGGTCAGCGCTTCCATGCTGCCCTCGCAGCGACCGACCTGGTGCCGGGCGCCAGTGGCGAGGCGACGCTGACCAAGACAGCCGCGGGCTGGCGGATCGAACTCGATGCCACGGGACTTCCCCGCCTCGCGCGCGGGCGCTTCTACGAGGCGTGGCTGCGTAACGCTGCCGGGGTGCTCGTGCCGATCGGGACGTTCAACGAGGGCCCGAAGGTCACGCTCTGGGCGGGCGTGTCGCCGAAGGTCTTCACGACGCTGACCGTCACGCGCGAGCAGGCCGACGGCGATCAGACCTCGTCGGGCGAGAAGGTGCTCGTGGGAACGGTCAACACGGGCGGCTAATCATGCTGCGGCTTGCCTTGAGCCCGGCAGGCCGCCTTGGCGATCACTCCAGTCAGGCTGAGCCGCTCTCGATTCGTCGCACCACCTGTTGGCGGGCGCGGTAGAGGCGGCTCATCACCGTGCCCTCGCGGATGCGCAGGGCACGGGCTGCCTCCTTGTAGGAGAGACCGGTGATGTCGACGGCGACGAGGACGTCACGGAAATCGCCTGGGAGCGCGGCGACCGCGGCGTAGAGCTCGCCGGCCTCGAGCGCGGCCTGCGGCTCGCGCGCCTGCGGGTCGGCGACAAGCTCGTCGAGCTGGTCAGGTAGCGGGCCGGGTCTCAGTCGGCGGCTCTCGGTCCGCTTCTGGTTCAGGAACGTGTTGCGCAGCGCGCGCAAGAGGTAGCCGAGGTCGTCCTCCTTGCGGAGTAGGCGCGGTCGGGCGAGCAGGCGCGCATAGGTTTCCTGGACGAGGTCCTCGGCGTCCTCACGCGAGCCGCAGAGCGCCCAGGCGGCCCGGTAGAGCCGGTCGAGGTGGTCTCCGAGCCGGGCGGGGTCGAGCGTGCGCTCCATCGGGTGATCGCCTCCGGCGGCCGGGCGAGCATAAGGCCGGAAACACGTGGCCGCGAGGGATGCCTTGGCGCTCACTGGCTTACTCGAGAGAAGACGGCACAGATGAAGGACCTCTGATTCGCCTCAAGGAGTTCACTGCGACACCTTCCGAGGGCGAGCTGCGCCGGGCCGATTTCGACATCAGCAGGTTCATGCGGCCAGAGCGACGAACATTTTGGTCCAGTGCTTCATCGAAACCTCCTAGTGGTGGACGAGAGAGCCGTCGAGCCCCCTGACTTGTAAGAAACTTATTGGCAAGTAAGCTGGTAAACGTCTTCCTCGTCAACTACATTCCCGCTGTGGCCACAGACGCCGTCGACGCAATGCTCGAACAGTGGGAACGGGAGCGACCCGACCTCGACGTGTCCGCGACGGGCATCCTTGGCCGCATATCACGCATCGCCGCCTTGGTGGATCAGGAGATGGACCGGGTCTTCCAACCGCACGGGCTGACCGGCGGCGATTTCGTCGTTCTCGCCGCACTGCGCCGTTCCGGCACGCCATACCAGCTGACACCAACCGCGCTGAGCCGCTCGATGATGGTGTCAAGCGGCGGCACGACAAAGCGTCTCACCGGCTCGAGGCCCGCGGTCTCATCCGCCGCGATCCCGACCCCACCGACCGGCGCGGCACGCTCGTCACGCTCACAAACGCCGGGCTCGCGACCATAGACACGGTCGCATCCGAACACGCTCAAAACGAGAAACGGCTGGTCGCGACTCTCTCGCCAAACCAACGCAAGACGCTCACGCGGCTCCTCCGAGAGCTGTTACTCGCGCTCGAACACGACTAGGACTTGCTCGAAGTCACCGCTCGCGAGATCCTGACATCGGATCACCGAGCAGGGCGCAAGACAAGCGGGAAGGTTGAAGGACCTTCGGTCAATCGGCGACGGGGAGTAGAAGCGGATGCAGCTGCGGGTCGCGCGTCACACCGATCGGTTCGCCGAGATCGTCCGCTTCTATCGCGATGGACTCGGTCTACGCGAGATCGGACAGTTCAAGGATCACAACGGTTACGACGGGATCTTCTTGGCGTTGACGGAGACCGAAACGCATCTCGAGTTCACGACGGGCGGCGAACACCGCGGGCCCACCCCGCACCCGGATAGCCTGCTCGTCTTCTACCTCGGCAGCTCGGACGCAGTCAGTGAGGCATGCGAGCGTGTCGGCGCTCAACCGGTCGAGCCGGCAAACCCGTACTGGAAGGCACACGGCGTCACGCTCGTCGACCCTGACGGGTTTCGCGTCGTGCTCGTTCCCGACTCGTGGGTGGCGGGCTGATCCCTCCCAACCGAATGTAACCCTGCGCGCACCGGCGAGTCCTTCGCAGCGCTGCTTGCCGGTGTGAGCGACCCGGCCGAACTGGGCGAGCTCGCCAAAGCCAGGCTGCGAACGAAGATCGCCAGCTGAGCGAGGCGCTCGCCATCCTCGCAGCACCCAGGCCCGCTCCCCTCGCGCAGTGCGCGCGGCGGAGCATCGATCCGCCGCTGCGGGAATAGGCGCCGCTTCGCCGGTGTCTCTAGCGCACGAGAGATCAACTACTCCCACTCCGAAAGGAAGACCATGAAGAACCTCGTTCGACTCAAAGAGTCGCGCACCGGGCGGCCAGTGTTGCTGGCGGCTTCGGCGGTCGTCGTGACCGCCACCCTCTTCGGCGCCGCCGGGATCGCGGCCGAGCAGGGGAATGCCGCGGCCGCGATCAAGGCCAGCAAGGTCAGCAAGGCCTCGTATCCGCCCAAGAAGGCCAAGTTCAAGCAGCCGAAGCTCAAGCACGGCGAGCTGACGATCAACGGCACCAAGGCGAGCGACAAGATCGCGCTTCGCCTGCAGGCCGGCCAGCCCGACACTCTCCAGGTCGACGTTGGTGACGACGGCTCGGCCGACTTCAGCTTCGCGCGCAGCACGATCGCGAAGATCGCCGTCAATGCCCGATCCGGTGCGGATGTGGTGCGCATCGACGAAAGTAACGGCGCGTTCACCGACAGCATCCCGACGACAATCGACGGCGGAGACGGAAACGACACGATCGCCGGCGGCAAGGGCATCGAGACGCTGCGGGGCGGCGACGGGAACGACTCGATCGACGGCAACGGGGGCAACGACCTGGCCCTGCTCGGTGCCGGCGACGACACCTTCGTCTGGGATCCGGGCGACGGCAGCGATACCGTCGAAGGCCAGGACGGCACCGACACAATGCTCTTCAACGGCGCCGGCGTGGCCGAACAGGTCGATCTGTCTGCGAACGGAAGCCGCCTCAAGTTCTTCCGTACCCAGGGCAACATCACGATGGACACCGCCGGCGTGGAGCGGGTCGACTTCAACGCCCTCGGCGGCGCCGACGTCGTCACCGTCAACGACCTGACCGGCACCGACGTCAGCAGCGTGAACGTCGACCTCGCGGGGACCCTGGGGGGCGCCACCGGCGACGGCCAGCCCGACCGCATCGTCGTCAACGCCACCACCGGCGACGACGCGATCGACGTCAGCGGAGACGCACAGGTTGTGAAGGTGAGCGGTCTCACCCCGACGATCAAGATCCTCCACCCCGAGGCGGCGAGCGACCGGCTCGAGATCAACACCCTCGCGGGCCGAGACACCGTCGACACCCCCGGCCTGGCCGCCGGTGCGATCCAGCTCTTCGTGGACGGCCTCCTCGTCCCCTAGTGCACCCGTGAGCATCGTGCAAACCCCTCGACATCGACACAACAACAAAAACAAGGAGCTCAACATGAAACGCAAGATCACACTGTTCATCGCTGCGGCCGCGTTGTCCGGGGCCGCGCTCATCGCCGCCGCCTTCGGCGACACCAGCTCGGCGTCGCCTCTGCGGGCGTCGAAGGGAGCCCTCGTCGCGCTCAGAAGCACGGCGCTCGGCAACGTTCTCGTCGACGCACGCGGCCGTACGCTCTACCTATTCGAAAAGGACAAGCACGGCCGGAGTGCCTGCTATGGCGCCTGCGCGACCTACTGGCCGCCGCTGCTCAGCTCCGCGAAGCCTCGACCAGCAAGAGGCGTGCGCGCCTCCCTGCTCGGCCTGACCAAGCGGACTGACGGCAAGCGACAGGTGACATACGCAGGTCACCCGCTCTACACGTTCATCGCCGACAAGAAGCCGGGCCAGACGACCGGCGAAGGCCTGAACAACTTCGGCGCAGCCTGGGATGTCCTCGCGGCCAGCGGCCGCGCGATCGAGCCGACCGCTTCCGATTCCAGCGGTTCCGGCGGCTACGGCGGCGGCTACGGCGGCGGCTACGGCCCACGCCGCTAAGCAAAAGTCCGGGGAGGGTTCCTTCACCCCCTCCCCGGATCAACTCGTGGAGGCGCGCGATCTCAACCGTGGTTGCCCCGCGTCGGCCGTGGCGTCGAGCGGGGCAACCGACGATGCTGAGAGCAGGACGCGCTCCCAGCGCCGGTCGCCCCTCAGCCGACCGGGCGTCCGTAGAGTTAGGTCGTGCTCGACGCGCGAACGGACGTCGTCGGGAGTCTTCTTCGCCCGCCAGACTTGCTCGCAGCGCAGAAGAAGCTCGCCAAGGGGGAGTTGACGCCCTCCGCGTTCAAGCGGGTGGAGGACAAGGCGGTCGACGACGCCCTCGAGCTCCAGGAGGAGGCAGGCCTCGCGGTCGTCACCGACGGCGAGATGCGCCGACTCTCGTTTCAGAGTCAGCTCCCTGCTGCCGTCCAGGGCTTCGGCGAGTGGGACCTCGACGCGTTCCTCTGGGGCGAGTGGCAAAGCGACGAGCTCGGTGAGCTCCGCGTCGAACGACCGCAGCTCGCGGTCGAGCAGACGCTTCGGCGCAAACGCTCGCTCGCGACTGAAGAGTTCGCGTACGCGCGCGGCCGCACCGACCGGGTCGTAAAGGTGACGCTGCCCAGCCCCAGCCTGTTCGCGAACTTCTGGGACCCGAAACGCTCGAAGGCCGCATACCGGAACCTCGAGGAGTTCCTCGCCGACGTCGCCGAACTCCTTCGTGAGGAGGTCGACGAGCTCGTGCGGATCGGCGCGGTGTACATCCAGTTGGACGCACCGCATTACCCGCTGCTCGTCGATCCGACATACCGGCGGTTCTACGAAAGCCGCGGCTGGCCGGCCGAGCGGTGGCTCGAGCTCGGCGTCGAGCTCGACAACCACGTCATCGGAGATCACCCGGGCGTCACCTTCGGCTTCCACCTCTGCCGCGGTAACCAGGCGAGCCGCTGGCTCGTCGAAGGGGGTTACGACTGGCTCGCCGAGCGGCTGTTTCCCCGCGTTCGCGCACAGCGACTGTTGCTCGAGTACGACGACGCGCGGTCGGGGACGTTCGCTCCGCTGCGCGCGGTTCCCGACGACAAGATCGTCGTGCTTGGTCTGGTGACCACCAAGTCGCCGCGCCTCGAGAAGGTCGACGAGCTCGTCGTCCGAATTCGGGAGGCTGCGAAGGTCGTCCCGCTCGACCGGCTGGCGCTCTCCCCGCAATGCGGCTTCGCTACGTCTGTCATCGGCAACGCCCTGAGCATCGACGACCAACGCGCGAAGCTGCGCACGATCGCCGACGCCGCTGCGGTCGTCTGGCCGTAGGGGTGCCGACCGTCCGGATCGAGGATAGGAGCAGCCGCCGTCGCGGGCAGCTGTTCGTCGTTCTCGCGGCCTTGGCGTGGTCGAGCGCCGGCGTGCTGCAGCGGGAGCTTTCGGTCGGCACGACGACACAGCTCGCCGGGCGCGCGTCGTTCGCCTTCGTCGCCCTTGCCGGCTTCGTCGCCGTTTCGAATCGGGGGCGCACGATCGCCGCCTTCCGTTCGATGGGAATCGCGGGTTTCGCGGTAGCAATCTGTACGGCGATCGCGTCAGGTTCGTTCATCGTGGCGCTCAATCATGCGACCGTTGCGAACGTCCTTTTCCTGCAGGCTGCTGCTCCCATCGCTGCCGCCCTGCTCGCCTGGATCGCGCTGGGTGAGTCGATCACCGGCCGCGCGCTGCTTGCGATGGGCGTCGCGCTTCTGGGAGTCGCACTGATGATCGGTGGGCCTGGTAGCGGTGGCGTGGTTGGCGTTGGAGTTTCGCTCGTGATGACGCTCGCCTTTGCGGCGACCATCGTCATCACCCGGCATCGACGCGAGGTGTCGATGGCGCCGGCAATCTGTCTCTCGCAAGCGCTGGTCGTCATTGCAGTCGCCCCGTTCACCCATCCCAGCCCCGTGACCGCGCACGACCTCACATTCCTCGTGCTGCTCGGCGTCGGGCAGGTGGGCCTTGGTCTCGCTTTCCTGACTGTCGGCGCCCGCTTGATCCCGGCTGCCGAAGTCGCACTGATTACGTTGCTGGAAATCGTCCTCGGGCCGCTGTGGGTATGGATCGTGCGCGGAGAACGTCCGGCGCTGATCGCCGTCATCGGCGGCGTCGTGGTCGTCCTCGCCGTGGTGCTCCAGATGACGGAGAAGGTGCAAACGCAGGCCATCCACAGCCCGGCGCCTAGAGTGCCCGCGTGACGGTCGTCCTCACCGGCAACGATCTCCGCTTGGACGAGGTCGTCGCGGTTGCGCGCGGCGGCGAGCCGGTCGAACTCGCGCCGGAAGCGGTCGTGAGGATGCGCGAGTCACGTGCAATCGTCGAGCGTGCGCTTGACCGCGGTGATGTCGTGTACGGCTTCACGACCGGTGTCGCCTCGCGCAAGCGCGTGCGGATCGAGCAGGCTGACGTCGAGGAGTTCAACCGCCGGCTGATCCAGAGCCACCGCGTCGGCCAGGGGGCGGAGGCGCCGGCAGACGTCGTCAGGGCGACGATGCTGCGGATGGCGAACGGGTTCGCCACTGGGACAACCGGCACCAGGCCCGATCTCGCCGAGCGCCTGGTCACCGCGCTGAACGGGAAGGATACGCCGCAAGTTCATCTGCTTGGATCCGTGGGCCAGAGCGATCTTGCTCCGAACGCCGACATCGCACACCATCTCTTCCGCGACACCCCGCTGGCGGCCGGCGAAGGGCTCGCGCTCGTCAACAACAATGCCTATTCGACCGGGTTCGCCGCGCTCGCAATCGCGGATGCCGGGCGCCTGCTCGACGTCTTGCACGTTGCCGGTGCGCTCGACCTGGAAGCGTTCGGCGCCAGCCTCACGATCATCCATCCCGCCGTCGCCGCCAGCCGGCCCTACAGAGGCTTGCGCGCGTCGCTCGAGCGACTCACGCAACTTCTTGACGGGAGCGCCCTCTGGTCACCGGGCGCGGCGCGCAATCTCCAGGACCCCCTCACGTTCCGCGGTCTGCCGCAGGTCCTCGGCGCGCTGTGGGACACGCTCGAATTCGTCCGTGCCCAGCTCGCAGTCGAGCTGAACGCGGCGAACGCGAACCCGCTCGTCATCCTCGAGGAGGAGCGGGTCGTCTCAGTCTCCAACGTCGACGTCCTCCCGCTCGCGGCTGCGCTCGACTTCCTGCGCATCGCGCTCGCTCCGGCGCTTACGTCCGCGAACGAGCGCCTGATGAAGCTCCTTCAGCAGCCGTTCTCCGGTCTGACCGACGGCCTTGCCGCTCGCTCCGGGCTCCACGAGGACGGGCTTGCCGAGCTTGGCAATGCGGGCCATGCAATGACTGCGGAGGCACGTCTGCTTGCGCAGCCGGTCTCGTTCGAGCTCGCCAGCACCACCCAGGCCGAGGGGATCGAAGATCGGATGACGCTCGCCCCCCTCGCCGCCCGCCGGCTCGCCGAGATGGTGGAGCTCGGCGAGCGAATCGTCACGATCGAGCTGGTCGTCGCAGCCCAGGCGGTTGAGCTTCGGGATCCGCCGGCCCTCGGCGTCGGTACCCGGCGCGCCTTCGAGCTCATTCGCGAGCGTGTTCCCTTCACGTCTGAGGGCGCTGCTCTTCCGCCGGACCTCGAACCGATCAGAGACCTTGTCCGCTCTGGGTTGAGCGCGGGATAATCTGGACTCGCGATGACTGCGACCTCCCCAGACAACGGCCGTCTGCGCGAACGGCTCGAGCGAGGCCCGGTGATCTGCGCCGAGGGGTATCTCTTCGAGCTCGAGCGGCGCGGCTACGTGCAAGCGGGCCCGTTCGTGCCCGAGGCCGTCCTCGACCATCCCGAGGTCGTCGCGCAGTTGCACCGAGATTTCGTCCACGCCGGTTCGGACGTCGTTCCGGCCTTCACGTATTACGCCCACCGCGAAAAGATGCGCCTGGTCGGCAAGGAGGACCTCCTCGAGGAGCTCAACCGGCAGGCCCTCGCGATCGCCAAGAAGGTTGCATCCGAGAATGACGCGCTGGTTGCGGGAGACATCTGCAACACGAACGTCTTCGCGGAGGACGCCGCGTCGCAGAGCGCCGCGCGCGCGATGTTCGAGGAGCAGGTGGGCTGGGCGGTCGAGGCAGAGGTCGATTTCGTCATCGGGGAAACGTTCTCGCACGCCGAGGAAGCCCTCGCGGCGCTCCGGGCAATCAAGGACGCAGGTTTGCCCGCCGTCATCACGCTCGGGATACACCAGCATCCCGTCACGCGGGAAGGCTGGACGCTCGGCGATGCATTCCGGCGGCTGGAAGCCGCGGGTGCCGACGTCGTCGGCCTCAACTGCATGCGCGGCCCGGCCACGATGCTGCCGCTCCTCAAGGAGGTCAGGGAGGCAGTCTCGTGCCACGTCGCAGCGCTGCCCGTTCCGTATCGCACGAACGAGCATGAACCGACGTTCCAGTCACTGCGGGATCCCGAGGCCCTTCCGGGCCAGATGCCGTTCCCGACGGCGCTCGATCCGTTCACCTGCAATCGCTACGAGATCGCGGACTTCGCCCGGGCCGCGCAGCAGGCGGGCGTCAGCTACCTGGGGCTCTGTTGCGGCGGCGCTCCGCACCTCGTCCGGAGCCTTGCCGAGGCGCTAGGGCGCACACCGCCGGCAAGCCGCTACTCGGCGGACATGTCCAAGCACGCCTTCTTCGGAACCGACGAGAGCCTCAAGAAGGAGAATCTGGCGTTCGCGGAAGAGCTCTGAGGGCCGTTGTGACCGGCGACGGGCCGTAGACTCGCTGGAAGTGGGCTCAGA
>Ga0307278_10000630_pt1 | contig 17454 bp, 13 predicted proteins | sample ER_DNA_117_FD_194482 | JGI IMG/M metagenome (GOLD analysis project Ga0307278, IMG submission 194482) | Bulk soil microbial communities from the East River watershed near Crested Butte, Colorado, United States - ER_DNA_117 | ecosystem: Environmental > Terrestrial > Soil > Floodplain | place...
ACAACGTCCGTGGGCAGGACAGCTAGTCGCCGGGATTGCGCAAGGGCGCGCCGCCGAGACGCGCCTTGAGCCGGAGGATCGCCTTCGTGTGCAGCTGCGAGACGCGCGACTCGGTGACGCCGAGCACCTCGCCAATCTCGCGGAGGGTCAGCTCCTCGTAGTAGTAGAGCGTGACGACGAGCTTCTCGCGCTCGGGCAGCCGGGCGATCGACTCGCCGAGCGCCTCCTTGAGCTCGGTCTGGGCAAGCGCCGACTGCGGCTCCGGACCCTGGGTGTCCTCGATCGTGTCGATCAGAGCCACCTGATCGCCGCCGGAGGACGAGATCGTCCAGAGCTCGTCGAGCGCGCCGATCGACGAGCGAGAGATCTCCGTCAGACTTTCCTCGAGCTCCTCGGTCTCGATGCCGAGCTTGCCGGCGATCTCCTCGTCTGTCGGCGCTCGGTGCAGTTTCGCCTCGAGCTCGGCGATCGCGCGCTCGATGTGGCGAGCCCGTGCGCGAACGGATCGCGGCACCCAGTCCATCGCCCGCAACTCGTCGATGATCGCGCCTTTGATGCGCGAGATCGCATAGGTCTCGAACTTGACGTCGCGGTCGGGGTCGTAGCGCTCGATTGCGCCGATCAGCCCCAGGAGCCCGTACGACACGAGGTCACCTTCGTCCACATGCGCGGGCAGGCCGCTTCCGAGCCGGCCGGCCACATACTTGACGAGCGGCGCGTACGTGAGGATCAGGCGATCCCGAATCGCCTTGTCGCGCGATTGGCGGAACTCCTGCCAGAGGTCGTGGGTCTCATCCTTCTGCGCCACGGTTAGAGAATACGGCCCTTCGCCGCCAAATCCTCAGCGCGCACGTCTCACGAGCAATGCGCGAAGGCCGAACGTGCCGATCCAGAGGGCGAGAGCAACGCCTGCGACGGCGATCACCCAAACTCGAGCGACCACGGCCGCATAGGCGATGCCGCCAAAGAGGACGGCGAGCAAGAGAAACAGCGTGCCGAGTGCTCGGCGCGGAGGAGCGGCCACGGCGCGACTCTACTGGCCCGGAAACCCGCCAGTACAATCGGTGAGCCGAACCTAGGGGCGTAGCTCAATTGGCAGAGCACCGGTCTCCAAAACCGGGGGTTGCAGGTTCGAGTCCTGCCGCCCCTGTTGGAAAGCCCCCGCAAACGAGGGCTTTCCACTTTCAGGGGTGAGGTTGGGCTAGCCGTCTGTGCCCGAAGTTGTGCCCACGTCGGCGAAGACGCGAGCGCCGAGGATCTCGGCCTCTTCGCGGAACGACTCGCCCGCGAGGTCGATGTAGAGCTGCGTCGTCGCGAGGTCTGCGTGGCCGGCACGTGCCATCAGCGCCGCCGGCGAGATCCCGGCCGCAGCGCCGTTCGTGATCGACGTGTGCCGTCCGTCGTGGAAGGGCCGCATCGGCTTCTCGACCTTCGCCTTGACAAGTGCGGCCTTGAGCGTCTCGGCGTAGCGCTTGTGGTCGAGGGGCCCGCCGGTCTGCGGGTTGCAGAAGACCCGCTCGTCGTCACCGGTGAACGCCGTGCGGGCTCGATGCTCGAAGAGCTCGCCCGCGAGCACAGACTCGAAAAGTCGGCCGTGCGGTCGGGCTTGCCCTGCGTCTTTAGCCGAAGCATGTAACGAGCCATGATCGCGCCCCCTGCTCCGCAAAGGTGCTGGCCCTGCAAGTCTGAACTCTGTTCGCCTTGGCTCCTCGCCTCGCGCGCTATGGAGGGCGCGTCGGTGGCCTTCTGCGGGAAGACACAAGCAGCCGGTTGCCTACTCGTCGAGACCGCCGTCGAGCAGCCGGCAACCTACCTCGTCGCCCGCTCCACCTACCGCGAGCTCGAGGACTCGACCAAGAAGGCGATGCTGCACGGTGACGGCGCGCTGCCGCCGCTGATCCCGCCCGAACTCATCAAGGAGTACCGGGCGAGCGACAACGTCGTCCAGCTGAACGGGGGCGCGACGATCATGTTCCGCTCGCTCGAGGAGACGAACGTCGGCAAGGTCCTCAACCTGACGCTCGGCGGGATCTTCGTCGACCAGATCGAGGAGCTGGACGATGGCGACGCCGGCGAGCGCATCTTCGACACCCTGCTCGGTCGTCTCTCTGACCCTCGAGGCCCGCGCAAGCTGCTCGCCGCGGCGAGTTGTCCTTGCGTGCTCGAAAGTCAGGCCTACGCTCGCTCCCTCTGACCTGGACGGCTGGTTCTAGCTCGACCTCAACCGATTGATCTACGCCCCGAAGGAGGTGAACTGCGCATGCCTCAGTACTGGCAGACGGGTCTCGGTTACGTAGGCGGGAAAGCAACCGTTCGGAGTCTGCAATGCCTTCGAGAGAGGTAAGGCGGGTTCCCAGCGACACAATGCCCGCGGGTCGCAGCGCCCGTCGACGAAGCCTGCGGCGTGAGGCTCTTCGCCGAGTGACCCCGCGCGGCCTCACAGTCGCGATTCCGGCCGAGGGCCTCCTGCGTTCCCCGCGTCTTCGTGTGCCGGCACTAGAAGTCGATGACGCCGCCGAGCGGTTCCCAGCCCAGCACGGAAGGCCCCCAACCGGAGCCGTCCCACCACTTGTGGTAGAGCGCGCGGTCGGTGCCGACGGCACAGAGGTCGAGCCGGTTCGCAGCCCACGACACGGCTGTGGGTCCGCCCCTGATCACACCCCCGAGCGGTTCCCAGCCCAGTACGGAAGGCCCCCAACCGGAACCATCCCACCACTTGTGGTAGAGCAATTGGTCGGTGCCCAGGACGAAGAGATCGAGGCGATCCGCTGCCCACGCGACGGCCGTCGGGCTGCTCGCGCATACCCCGCCGAGGGGCTCCCAATCCGTGACCGAGGGGCCCCAGGCAGCACCGTCCCACCACTTGTGGTAAAGCGCTCCGTCGGTTCCTATGACGAACAGGTCGAGGCGATTCGCCGCCCAGGCGACGGCGGCCGGCGTGCCGATGCACACACCCCCGAGGGACTCCCAGCCGCCCCAGGTGGAGCCATCCCACCACCTGTGCCAGAGCGCTCCGTCCGTCCCGATCACAAACACGTCGAGGCGGTCCGGCGCCCACGAGACTGCGGCGGGCGAGCTGGCGCACACGCCCCCCAAGGATTCCCAGCCGGTGACCGAAGGGCCCCAGGCGGAGCCGTCCCACCACTTGTGGTAGAGCGCCCCGTCGATTCCAACGACGAAGATGTCCAGCCGGTTCGGGCCCCACGCGACGATCGACGGCTTGCGCATCGGTGCGGGCTGGATGAGGCCGCCGAGCGATTCCCAGCCGGTGACCGACGGGCCCCAGGCGGAGCCATCCCACCACTTGTGGTACAGCGCCTCATCGGTGCCGACGACGAGTACATCGAGCCGATCCGGGCCCCACGACTCGACGACGGGGCTGCCGATGCAGACGCCGCCGAGGCCTTCCCAGCCGAGCACCGACGGCCCCCACCCGGAGCCGTCCCACCACTTGTGATACAGCCCTTGGTCGGTGCCCACAACGAAGAGGTCAAGCCGGTCCGAAGCCCAGGCGACTGCGGCCGAGCCCATCTGGCCCGTCGCGTTGACGAAGAACGGGTCGATCGAGGGGTTAACAGTCGCTCCGGTCGCGTCCTGCAGCGTGCGCGTGGCGAAGTTCGCGTTGCGCTGGTAGGTGACGCCGCTAGGAAAGTTGGCGTTGTCCGGCGTGTTATTCGCCGAGAAGATGCCGTAGAAGTCGTTCCCCAGTGCGAGCAGATGGATGTAGTCGCCGATGTAGGGGACGAACTGCGGCGCCGGCGCGTTGGCCGGGACGTCCGCGAGGACGAGGTCGACGGCACTCGCAAACTCGTCCGACGTTAGCTCGAGGATCGTTGCCCACCGCTGGGCCGCGACCGGCCCCGTGACCCGTTGGTACATGAAGCCCACGGCGCCCGACTCGTTCACGGCGAGTGCCGGGTTCGTCGCATTCGTGATCGTGCGGATATCGGCCGACCAGGTCGCGCCGCGATCCGTCGAGCGGCGGACGTGGAGCGTGTAGTCGGTCGCCCCGAGTCGATCTGCCCACGCGATGTAGACCCTCGAGCTATTCCAGGGATCGACCGCGATGGAGAGGTTCGAGCCGACAAACCGCTCCTGCCCGAACGCCGGCTGGCTGATGTTCGCCCAAGGGATCGTGAGGTTCACCATGACCTTTCTGCCGGCGACGCCGTCCGTGGGGTCGGTCAAAGCCGTGAAGGGATTCGCGCCCGCTCCGTAGTTGTCGTCCCGCACCACGACGACTTCGGCGGTCGCGACGGACCCGGTAAAGGCAGTCCAGCGGTAGAACGCTGCGTAGACCGTCCCGTCCCAATGCGCCGCCGGTCGGATTGGCGGGCCGTCCTGCGGCGTTGTCGTCGCCCGCTTGTCGATCCGCACCGAGGTGAAGCCGGCCGGGGGCGCCCCGGCCGCGTTCTGCGATTCATCGATCGTCGCCGTCCGCGGCAAGGCCGCGAAATCGTTGTCGCCGACGTAGACGCGGTCCGGCCCCGGAAGAGGCGAGGTCTGCACGTACGGCTGGTCGACCTGGTTCCGGTCGACGAGGACGGTTGCGAGTGCGGCGCTGAGGAAGTTGGCCGTCCGGAGGATATTGAGGCGCAGAGATCCGGGCCGCCGCAGGATTCCGAGGTAGAGGTTGTTGCTGCGCGGGGCGAAGCGGAGCGTGATGTCGCCGGTCGAGGCCCCTCCGGAGCTGGGGACGATCGGGTTGAGCAGCCAGGTTCGGCCCCCGTTCTGCGAGACGAAGATGGGAGCGTTCGTCCCGCCGAACGGATTCGGCGTGAAGGCGGAGCCGGCGATCGCCCGGGGGAAAAGCGCGTTCACGGCGAGGTTCGGCTCGCTGTCCTGGTTCGTCTCGAAACTCACCGCATTCGGAATCATGTTGACGACCCGAAGCATCGCGTCCTCCTCGTTCTCGGTCCGTGCAAGTGCTAGCTAGGCGCCGCCCTCCTCCACGAGCTTGCGGACGTCGTCGAGCCGCTCCTTCTCGTGGAAGTCGTCACTGTTCGTCACCGTGAAGACCTGCGGAAACGCCTCGTCCGCCGCCGCGGGGACATCCTCTCTGTGCAGGAGCCACACGCCTTCTTGGCCGGGATGGAACTTCGGCGCATCGCGCCATGCGACATCCATGCTCCCGGGGAAAAGCACAACCGTCGGCTCGGCCGTGATGTCGCCTTTGACCACCGTCTCAACGTCTACGACCGCCTCCCACCACTGCGGATCGTGCTCCGTGATCGGCGCGGTCGGCTGCTCGCCGAGCGCGGCGGTGGCAGTCTGTTCCGACGGGCGCACGGCCGTTACACGTCCGGAGATGACCGCATCCGCCTCTTCAACCCGCTGCTGGAGCCTCCGTGCCTGGCTGGCCTCGACCGCGCCGCCCACCGCGGCTCGGAGCGACTCCGGCGCTTCCTCGACCGGGCGGTGCTCGAGCTCCTGCACCGCGATCCCATCGCCGAAGAGCCAGCCAGTAGTAAAGAAGAGCGCCTGCTCGCCTTCCCGAACGCTCGCCGGCTCGCGGAGCATGACTGTGATGCGGCTCCCCGTCAACGCCGCGAACTGCTCCGGCGCGCGCACGATCTCGTCTACGACGACGACCGCCGTCGCGTCGGAGGTCTCGATCTCCGGCAGCGTCGCATCTCCCACCCGCTCAGCTGTGCCACTGAAGACGAAATCCGCCTGCTCAAGGAGGTCCTCAATCGGGGCTTGAGCCATCATTTACCTCCGAGATATCTTTGCAACGCTCATCGTGGAGGCTGCGGCCGATCACAAGCTCTAGCGTTCGCGGCGGCGAGCTAGCTTCGCCGCTCTGACCATGAGGAACACGGCTAACCCAAGAGCCGCAAGAAGGATTGTCTCGAGAGAACCGCTCCCGTGGTCGGGCGAGACGTGAAGCCATCTCTCGATGAAGTCCATGGCGTCTCCCACTGCGTGAAGGACGCCGCAGTCGGAGCAAGTATGCACGCCGTCGAACAAAAGTCAACCTGGCACCCTCGGCGGTGTTCAACGTGCAGGTGTGCGCGCCGTTGGAGGAAGATCGGTTCGCCCTTGAGAGCCGAGCGCGCGATGACCGCCGCTGTCTCGCGCGTCCTGTTTCAGGCTGGCCAGAGAAAGTTGTTCGTGAGGCCATCTTCGTTCGTCGTTTTATACGACGTGAGCAGGAACATGGCACGCTCGGGTCGACCGCTCGGCATGATCTCTCCAATCGCTGCCTCACGCCCCAGAAGCTCGGAAACTGTCTCGAACCGGACGTCCTCGTGGTCGACGAAGCACTTGAACTGGAGGCCCAGCTTCCGCCGGTAGCGCGTTTCTGCAATAAGCGTGACGGCGTCGGCGGCATCGCCCTGTCTCTCGAACCAGTGTTCCTCGTTGATCGTTTCGCTCTCTTGCACACGTCCGTCGCGAACATGAAGGAGGCCGAATTTGAGGCGGTCGTCCGCCGCCACTCGCGCTGAGACCCGCAGCTCGATCGACGCGTTCACCCGTTCGCGCTCAGCTGCCCAGCGACGGAGACGCGAGAGCACGGCCTCAGACAAAAGCCTGGCGCCGGCGCCCGCGAGCACGCCAACCAGCACGCCAAGCAGGAAAGTGCTCACCGGGCAACCAGGAGCGGGCCGCAGGCGTCCTCAATACGCACCATCCGCCTACACCTCCTTGCCTCGTTCCACGGTAGCGCGTGCCCCACGGACCTTCAAGACACGCCGACTCAACCCTTGATGCAACGCACGAACCAGCCGCGGGAGGACGGGCCTCGCGGGCGCGGACGTCGCCGCCCGCGGATGCCGATCTCGCTGCCGATCCAGCCGCGCCGCGACCGTACATCCGGATCGTCCCGCAGCCGCGCGCATCGGAGTTGACGAAGTCGCACTAACCTCCGAGCAACAACCCTGCCCCCGCTATGACGGAATTGAGCGACCGCCCTCGTGGCGGTCGTTCTGTTTCGTTACCGATCAGACCGGATAGAAAGCGCGGCTGCGTCGGGCGTAGAGTTGCCCTCGTGGACTTCGTGGCCTACCACGACCGCACGAGTGCCGACCACCAGGCGCACTTCGATGATCTGTACCCGAAGGGGTGGCGGATGACGAGTCTGAGCGTCTATGGGGCGCGCGGCAACGAGCTCTATGCGGCGGTGTGGGTCAAGCGTTCGGGCCCTGACTGGTCGGCGGTGCACGGCGTGGACTTCCCGGGGTACCAGACGGCGTTCGACAACGCCGTGGCCGCCGGCTTCAAGCCGGTGCTCCTCGCCGCGACGGGGCCCGCGAACGATCCCGTGTTCGCCGGCACATTCGAACAGAGGCTGGGACCCGTGCCGCTGACCCGCCACGGGCTCGTCCGCGGGCCCGAGAGCGACCCGGCGACGATCGATCACTGGATCGCGCAGGCGCGCATGAACGGCTGGATGCCGACGAGCATCGCGGTCTACGGCAGCGCCGCGAACCCACGCTACGCCGGCATCTGGGTCGACAACCCGCAGGGGATCTGCTGGACGATCGACGGCCTCTCGGACACCGCGGCCGGTTACCAGTCGCGCTTCGATGCCGTTGTGCCGGCCTGGGCGCGCCCCGTCCAGGTCGCGGTCTCGCCCGACGACCGCTACGTGTCGATCTTCCGCGACGACCTCCTCGGCGAGTGGATCGCGCGGCACGAGCTGACGAGCGCGGGCTACCAACAGGTCTTCGACGAGTTCGTTCCGCAGGGCTTCTGGCCCGTGTCGGTCCAGGCGGGCGGCGTGGGCGGGGCGGCGCGCTTCGCCGTCGTCTTCGGCAAAAACGATCAGCCGCTCCCCCTGACGTGGCAGCCGCCGACGGGCTCGGTGGCCAACGCCGCGATCGACGACGTCATGCGCCAAGCGATGGAGCGCCACCGCATCCGTGGCGCCGGCCTCGCGCTCGTGCGGAGAGGACGACTGATCTACGCCCGCGGCTACACGCTGGCCGAGCCCGGCTATCCAACCGTGCAGCCGACCACCCGTTTCCGGCAAGCGAGCGTGAGCAAGACGATCGTCGCGCTCGCTATCCACCGGCTCATCCAGGACGGGCAGCTGACGCTGGCGACGCGGGTGCAGGACGTTCTCTCCCTCACGCATCCCGACGGCAGCGCGGTCGCCGCGACGTTCGGGGCCGTGCAGATCCAGCACCTACTGGAGCACCGAAGCGGGCTGCCGAACAATCCGTACGGGGTCGAGCCGCTCGTCGCCGATGCATTCACCGCCGCAGGAACTCCGACGTCGCTGCCGGTGGACGGGCGGATGACGGACCGCTACATGGTGACGCTACCCGCAAGCGCGCCGCCGCAGACGCCGCAGTACAACAACTGGGGCTACTTCCTGCTCGGGCACGTCGTGATGGCGAAGACGGGGCAGCCGAATCTGCCCGCCGCCTTGGGCGGGCTCCTGCTGCAACCGTTGTCGATCACCGGGATGCGCTCGGCGCGGACGCGCATCGAGGGCCAACCGGCCGACGAGGCGCGATATCACCCGACGGTGTTCGCCATCGGGCAGAGCGTGGTGGACCCCGACCGGCGGCTTCGCGCCTCTGGCTACGGCGGCTGGTGGAACCTCGAGCGAGACGACGGCGGGGGCGGGCTGTCCGGCTCGGTCGTCGACGTCGCGCGGCTGCTCGCGATGCTCGACATCAGGACGTCCAACCCCGTGCTGCAGCCTGCGGCGATCTCGAAGCTCTTTGCCCTCGCCGCGGCAAACGGCGGCCACGGATTCGATTCCGCTCAGATCATCGACGCGACGAAGGGCGTCTACTACGGGATGAAGGGCGGCTCGATCCCGGAAAGCAACCAGAACTGTGTGCGCTACCAGACCGACGACTACTCGATGGTAGTCTGCTGGAACCGCAGCGACATCGGCGAGGGGGCAGCAGGCGACGGCTGGTGGTATCCCAACTTCCCGGCGGTGCTGGGCATCGCCCGATCGTCCACCTGGGGGCGGGGCGATCTCTTTCCCGGCTTCGGGATGCCGACGCTGATACCCCGACGACGGCCGCGGCCGCCGTAAGCCCTCCGGGAGCCCGGTGAAGCCTGGAACCTCGCGCAGCCTAGCTCATGCCGAGCACAAGGATCTCGACCTCCTTCGTCCTGCTCGTCGCGACTGCACAGAACGAGCAGCTCCAACAGGCGACGGACAGCCCAGTAAACGAGGGACGGCTGTCAAGCAGTCACACGCCGAGTACGCATCTGCCGACCCTACGGCCTGGGGAGAACCCGGCGTGCCCTCGTCTTCATCCGAAGCCGCTGGCCCTCACCAACGGCGCGCGAGTTTCTGGGACCGACACCTCAGGGTTGCTTGCGTGTCGAAACAGATAGAGCGGCGAAACCCGCGTCTATCGCGCGCAGCGGCAGTCAAGCATGACTGTTCCGGTGCTTGGGTCTCTATACAGGCCCAATCTGCAGGAACCGAATCGGCAGTCGCCTGAGCATTGGAATCTCTGGGTGTTCTTATCGATCAGCAACCTGCAGTCTTTTTGTGGCGACGGGAGTGGGCCGCCTCCCTCCGTGGGCCTGCACACGCAATCGAAGTAGACGCCCCCTCCCCCGGGGCCAGGTCTCCACTGGCCGAAGCAAATCTGTCCTGGGGGGCTTTCGCAGCGACTCTGGACCATCCCACCACCGCCCCACTGATCAAATGCAGGAAGCAGTACGTCACGAGAAGGTCGTCTTTTCAGTTCGGTTGCACCCTCAGTCAGACGTTCGAACTCGCTGCCCGAGAAGTAGACGAGAGGGGCAGGCCGCTCCTTCAACGGCTTCGCCAGGCTGAGCAACTCCTCCAGCCCGATAACACGCGGCAGCTTAGTGGGCATGATGGCCTCCCCAGGCGGAAAAATCGGCTGTCGTGAGCGACAGTGTACGCAGTCACTCCGAGCGTTTCAAAGTTACCGGGTAAGCACGGCCGGAAGGCGAGCAGGCAGTAAACGAGACGTGTTGATCCACGTCTGACCGGGGGCCGCCGCCGGGACAATCCTCAGTCCCGGCGGCACTCGCGCGATGAAGGGTGCAGGCCCTGCAACGGACCGCGAGGACATCCTTGGATCGCGGTCGTCGTCGCTAGCATGGGCGGGCTCGCTGCGAGGCATCTGAAGAATGCGCCGGTCGTGGAAGCTCCGCGAGTACATCGACGAAGACCGACCACTGCGCCGCTCCCATCGCGCCGGCCTGGCGTTTCCATTGCGTTTCCGACACGTCTGGATGCCGCATGGGTTCTACGCTCGCGGGGCGACCGCCAACTGGGGGAGTAGGAGGTCGCGCGACGGTGGATGGGGCGGTCGCAATCTTCCGTTCGAACTGGCTCGCCACCACTGTTCACGGCGTGCCAAAGCATCCATACTCACAGGGCCGTGCCGTACGAGACGACGATCTCGGCGTTCGATCTGAGCGGCGGCGTTCCCGACGTTCGCATCAGTTCGGGCTACATCTGGAGCGTGGCCGGCGAACTGCGCACGATGGACGAAGTGACGCTCGACGTCGCACCGGATGACTTCCTCAGCGCGACGACGCCGGTGACGTTCGGGTACGCGGGGAGCCTGGCACCTCCACCGGCATCGCACTGGGATATAGCCCTATGGATCCAGGAGATCCCGCGGATCGCCAACGGCACCGGTTGGCTCTTCCGCAGTGGCGGCTTTCAGACTGAACCCCCCCAAGAGCCAATTGAGGTCATCCTGGCTCCCGAAGAGATGCTCACGGCCGAGCGGATCGCCAGCGGCGTTGGCCCGCTGCCGATCACTTCCGGAACGACCACGATCACCGCGATCACGCCCGTAATCGTCGGCGCGGACGTTTTGGTCACCGCGGACGGAACCGATACTCGACTCCCGAGCGGCATCACGTTTACATACACGATGACCTTGGTCCTCGCCCCTAACGACAACATCAGGGAAGTCGAGGCCCCACTCAGAGTCCGGCTAGCGAATGCCGGTCTTCACTTCAACGCGGCTCCAGGAACCGGGTTCGGAACCGCAATCCTCACCGCTCTTGCCGATCTGCTGGAGGGAGAGATCGCGCCACGGGTCACCGCGACGATCAACGGACTCGTGAACGCCGGCGTGCTCTCCCAGGTCGCCACGCGCCTTAACCGCGGTACGCCCGCCGCGATGCCCGCCGGTGTCGTCCTATCGATTCGCAGCGTTCGCGCGACGACCCGGCCAACAGCAGCGGGCGGGAGGGAGAACCTGATCGGCGTCCGCGCAGCGTTGGCTGGCTTCGGTGGCGTGTTGAACAAGTTTCCGGCACTGGCTGGTGGAGGCCGCTGCTTCGTCGCCACGGCAGCGTCGGATCCCCGAGCGCCGGAGCTCCAGGTTCTCCGGACATGGCGCGATCTCCGCCTTCGTCGGAGCCGACGCGGCCGACTCATCCTCGTGGCATACGATCGCATTGGGCCTCGACTGGCGCGTTGGATCGGCTGCACACAGCGCCGAAGGGCCTTGGTACGGACGCTTGTTGTACGTCCGGCCGCGCGGCTCGCCCAACGGTCGCTCCGCCGCGCGGCAAAGTGAGCACGAACGCGCGTGTAAGCAAGGTCAGGACGCCCAAGCCGCTCATGCCGAAACCGCAGACGGTAGTGGTCGCCGCGACGACGGAGCCCTTGGAGGAACTCCGTCCACGGCCAGCAGATCGCGGGGTTGGTCAGCGACCATCTTCGACGCAAAACCCGACTCGCGTGGCATTGAGCGCAGCAACGATCAGCCACTTAGCCGGTTGCCGCCGTCGCGTACTGTCCTCGCGGTGGGCGACGTGGGACGCGAGCGGGCAAACGCCGCTCCGAACATGGTGTCCTCAAGCGCCGGTTGCTGAGAAGGTCGAGCAGACACCCGCTGTGAAGCCGAGCACCTGGAAGACCGGAAAGAACGGAAGCGGGCCGAACGGAGACGGAAGTGTGAACCAGACGAAGTCGAGTGCCGTCCCCCCAGCACTCGAACTGGACACCACGGGCCCGGTCGTCGAGAAGAGACGCAACCTGAGGTCCTGGTCACCGGTGAGCGGCAACACGGCACCGTTGGCGAACAACACCCACGATCCGAAGAAGAAGACGCTCACTCCCGCTGCGACGGTGAACCCCCCAGCGGTAAGCGCGAACGGGGTCCCTTCTCCGCTGATCGGGCGGATGGCCGCGAGGGCGCTCGTTTCGCGCTGGGGCGACGCCGGCTCCGGCTTAAAAAAGTCGTCGACCTTCTCGAGCCCGGCCAGCGACCACGTCTGCTTGCGTTGCTCCGACCGAAGTTCGTCGAACCTGCTCTTGAGATCTTCTGCCGTCTGCGCCGAGTCGATCGTGAGCTCGATCGTCGCGTCAGCGAAAACCTCCTCAACCAGTGCCTCGGGACCCGCGATCGTCAGCTCGAACCGCTCGTCTCCGCTCACGTCTCGCACTTCTGTGACCAAGCGGGGGTAGCGCTTGTCACCACTCCGCTCGAACTCGGTGAGCTTCATGGAGGCCTCCGTCCACGCGGCCCCCAGAGGCGCTCGGGGGCACTAGAGCGGCCGCAGGTCCCGAGTATAAGTCCTCATAGCCGCGGTGAATGCCTCGGTCCGTCGGTCGCTCGTCGGCGAGGCCCCGCGCTCCCTCCCGGTTGATCCGTCGCCAACTCTCGTCAACCCACCGAGAGCGACCGGTCCGCGGTCGGCCCCCCGCGAGGCTCCATGACTGCCCTATCCTCGAGGGCTTAAACCTCTGCCACGGCGAACGCACACGTACACGGCGCTCGCCGAGCGGGCGCGGCACGAGCTTGCCTCCTGCCCGCAGTGCCGTCAGCCCGTGCGAGCCTCCGACCTGCTCGTCAGCGGGCGCGGTTGTCTGCTCCCGCTCCCGCGCGGCCTGCACGCGCAGCTCGCTCTCCCGCAGCCGCGCTCGCGTCTGCGCTCGCTCGCTCGTGCAGGCCGCGAGCTTCCCTTCGAGCTCCGCCAGCGACTGCTCGTTGGCGATCGCCTCGAGGCCGCGCTCGAGCAGGTCGACGACGGCACCGGTGAGCGTGAGCGCGCGTTCGGAGGCGCGCGCGTGCAGGGCCTGCTTGAGCGAGTCGAAATCCAGTTAACGTCGTACCTTCGAGCCAAGAGCTTCGAGGAAACATCCAACCCCAGGAGTCGCGCGGAACGCGCTGAGGCCCATAGAAGGTCGGGGCCTAAGACGTGGGCAGATGCTCGGGCAGAAGTCCCTCGGCAAGAGACTGGCTGTCCTGAGCCTAGGGCCGGCGATGTCGACGGCCAAGCCTGAGTCGCTCCCGACGGCCCGCCTCTTTGGTCTCGGAACTGCAACGCCGCCGCGTCGCGCTTAGGAGCGTCACGAGGACATAGAGCGCGGCTGCAGCCGTAAACACCGGTAACAGGACCGAAAGTGGCAGGATCCCTTTCAGGGCGAGACCCGCGAGCACGAGCAGAAGGGCGTTCCGGACGGCGTCGGCGATCTCGCGGCGGTGGGTTACACGGCTCTCCCACTCAGCGTCGACCTCCGCCAGCTGGGCCTCAAGTTGCATCCGCCGCACCCGCAGGCCGCGCGAGCGGTCGCCTTCGTCGAGCAGCCTTTGCTCTGCCGCATAGTGGAACACGTTAGGAAGGTAGTTCGCGAGGGCTTGGTGCATCCTGAGACGCCCCTCTCCGGACGGTCGCGTCGCTGCGCGTTCCGCCTCGTCGAGCTGCTCCTCGTTGTGGAGGAGCACAGCTTGTGGAAGTAGCAGGTAGGGACTGATCCCGATCGTCGGGACAGCCGCCTTGTAGCCCCTGTCGCTCTCTGCTATCGACAGCACGGTGCCCTTGTGGACACCGCACAGGCCCGACTCATCGACATCGAGCGGCGCGAAGGCATCCCCAAGCTCTTGGCCGCTGATCGCAGCGAAGTCGAGCAGCCCTTGAACGATTCCGCCGAGCGCGATTACCTCCGCGGTCTCGAGCCGGGTTTCCGCCGAGAATTCGCCCGAGGCTCCACCATTCTCCTCGTCCAACTTATTCGCGAGGACTGTCTCCCAGATTGTTCCCCAGCTCACTGATCCCATCCACTCCGAGGTGACGAGCTGAATCGTGCCGACGCGGATAGGGACCGACCTCTCGGCAAGAGCCGGCTCGTTGAAGACGGCGGCTGCCAGGGTCCACGCCGAGCCGCGGCCACCCTGCCAGCCAAAGCGGATCGTCTCGGCCGCGTCAAAGGCCTCGCCGGCCTGCCAGAGCTTGGAGAGTTTCACCAAGTCGTATTCGTTGAGGACCGACTGTTCCTCACCGGTCTGGCTAAAAGCCCCGGTGTTGACGCGGCGAGAGACTTAGGCAAGCGTCGGCCCCTCCGAACAAACAGAGCCCGCCGCCACGACGCATAGGCAGAGGTTCATCGCCACCATCAGCCGATCCGAGTCGGATCTCGATGCCGTGATGCGTAGATCGCCGGATCGACCCCCGCCGCTCCCGCTTTCGCCGCCCCGTCGGATAGCCCGACGGGGACGCTTACTTGTTTTCGCCGAGCGAACACGAGCACTATCGTCCGGACACCAGCGGGTAAACGGCTCCGACTGGTGGTGCAGTGTCCTGCTCGGACGCGCTGCTCGCACCTAGTCGCTCTCCAGCTCGTCACGGAACAGCCCGCCTAGCCCCACCAGAACCCACCAGAACAACGCTTTGTACGGGCGCTGTGGCGGGCCACTTGTGCCCGAGGTTGTGCCTGCCTTACCTGACCTGACAGGCCCGGAGCCGATCTCGGCGACCTGACAGACCGCTAACTGAGCCGAGCGACCGTCTGCGACAGACCTCCAAAACCGGGGGTTGCAGGTTCGAGTCCTGCCGCCCCTGCTTCTCGGGATGAGCCGGGAACCCGCATGGTTGGCTGGTTTTCTTTCATTCTTTCTTACTCAGGCTCGATCCGGTCGCGGCTGCTGAAAGGCGCTGAAATCCAGTTCTGACTGTGGCGCGACTGTGGCGCGCCGCCGTCCGATGCCCTCGCTAGCGTCGCTCTCGTGACCGCCGGAATCCGAGCGCGGCTAGCAGCCGCAGCCGCGGACTCCCGCAAGCAACTCCGGCCGACGCCAGCCGGTCCCCAAGAGTCCGGCCGCGGCGACTGACAAGCGAGCCGCTCGAACTCATACCTACCGAACATCCGCTACCGAATAAAGCGCCGCGATCTATGAGGAGGCGAATTCGCGGCTAATGACGGCCGGGAAGTCGAGCCACTCCTCTTGCCGGGGTCGGAGCTCGAGCCAGCGCTCGAGTCCGCGCACGATGAGGCCAAACTCGCTGTGCTCGATGCCGTAGACGAGGATGATTCCGGCGTGGGAGTGGCCGCCCGCGGCCCACTCTCGAAGGAGCTCGGGGAAGTCGGCGACGTTGTGCGTGACGAGAATGCGCTCGTCCTCGGTCGCCAGGGCGAGGACGTCCTCATCTTCGAGTCCCTCGAGCTCAGGCTCCTGATCGAGCGCACGCACGTCGTGACCGTTGTCTCTGAGCGGTCCACCGACGCTCGGCCCCGAGACATGGGCGTCGAGGAGGAAACGCACTGGCGCCTACTCGGGGATCTCTAGGAAGGGGTAGAGAGCCCGAAGCTCATCGAGCGGGCGCCTGTTCGCCTCAAGGAGTGCCTCGATCTCCTCGGGGAAGCGCTCGGCGTAGGCCCGGGCAAGCCTGAGATGACGGTCGCTCACGAGCGGGTGGTTCCCACGAAGCTTCTCGGCGTCGCCTTCGTATGAGCGAAGGAGGTCGACGAGCTCCCAGACGTCGAGACCGCTTCCGATGACCCAGGCGCGGCGAGGCGTGCCGCGGTAACCGATCCCTGGGAAGAGGCGCATCTTGGCGGCCTCCTCCGCCAATTCCTCGACGACCGCGCTCCGAGAACGGCCGACGCGACGAGCCTCCTCAGTCACGAGCACGTTCGCGGCCGGCCCGAGCCGAACGGAGAAGGGCTGTGTCTTAGGAGCATTCCGTCTACGCATCGCTACACTGTAGTTAGTGTAGCTCAGAACCGATCGCACTTCAAAGTGAGCTGTGTCTCCGCTGGCTATCAGGCCTGTCTGGTCGGTGTGATTCGAGTGTGGCGGGATGGAACCTGAGTCGGGTCGGTGGTGTAATCCAGCCGTGAGGCTCGGCTCTTCTCTTGCTGTTGTCAGCCTCGTCTTCATGCTGATTGGCTGCGGCGATGGTGAGAGGAAGGCGCGCCGCTCAACTACCTCCACGGCTCAGGTCGGCGCCGATAACGGCGAGCTCGCTCTGGGCTCGAAGGCATCTGCAATGTGTCGGGTGACGCTTCCTACCCGAGCCGTCAAGCCGGGCGCGGGTTTTGGTGCCGATGCGTTCAACTTCGGGAACAGGGACCTTCGTGCCCGCCTCTACTGGCCGCAGGGCAGGCTGACTGCAGGGGCCCTACCCGACGGCGGAGCGATGGCGACTATCAACGCCGAGGGTTCGATCTCGGCGAAGGTCGGCTGGTGGCGCGGCCTTCCCGGCAGGCTCGTGATCAGCGGAAATCGACTCGATGCATCCGCTCCACCGCTCCGCGCAGGCGTTCCCGCTGGTTACGGGCCTCAAGGCTTCCAGCCGACCCGACTCACATTTTCGATCCCTGGGTGCTGGCAGGTTGTCGGCAAGGTGGGACATGCCGAGCTGACGTTCGTCGTGAGTGTCAGCAAGGTCACAAGGTGAGCCGCCCAAACGCCGTCGCTGCCGTTCGGCGTGGCGGCGACTGTGGCGCCTAACGTGGCGCCGGTCACCGTAACCACATAACTAACGAAGAGGAGGCGACGAGAGCTTTGTGCCCCCGGAGCTACTTCTTCTTCTTCTCCTTTTCCGGACCCGGCGGGCCGGACTGCTTCTTCTGCTTCCCTTTCTGCTGTCCCGGTGGGCCGGTGTGCACGTGGTTCTTGTCTCCCCTGCCCCAACCCGGGCGGGTTCGCACAGGGGGCGGCGGTGGCGGGGCGGGTTGCTGCGCCGGCGGAGGAGGAGCGGGCCGAACCGGCGGCGGCGCGGCCGGCGGCGGTGGTGGTGGCTTCGGCCGCGGCTTGATCCTGGGTTTTCGCACCGGCCGAGCAACCTGGTGAGCTGCGGGAGGCTTTGCCCTACCGCCAGCGCCCGCGCTTGATGGCTGCTGCGTTCTCACCGGGGCCGGGGTAACTCTCGCGATCGCCGTCGCACCGTCCGCCCGATGACGGCGCTGGGGCGTATTCGCCACGACTCGATCTGGAATTCGGCCGCCGACCGGCCTCAGCAGGTCTAGAGGATGGAACGCGCTCTCCGGCAACTGGAACCGAAGCGCAGGCGGCGCAATTGCGAAGAGCTGCTCCCGATCGCGAGGCTCGAGAGCTGCGCGCCAGAGGTACCCGGTCGCGGCCGCCGCAGCCACGAGCGACGCCAAACGAAGCGCTTGTCCGGAGACGGGCACAAAGGAAGTATGCGGTCCGCGTCCGACGAAGCTATCCGACGGGCAGTGAGACCTGGTTTTTCCCCCGCTCTTTCGCGCGGTAGAGGGCAGTGTCCGCCGATCGCAGCAACTCGTCC
>Ga0307278_10000631_pt1 | contig 17441 bp, 12 predicted proteins | sample ER_DNA_117_FD_194482 | JGI IMG/M metagenome (GOLD analysis project Ga0307278, IMG submission 194482) | Bulk soil microbial communities from the East River watershed near Crested Butte, Colorado, United States - ER_DNA_117 | ecosystem: Environmental > Terrestrial > Soil > Floodplain | place...
CCCGTTGCGCGACGCCGGCGGCCACCCGGCCGGCAACGTGTTCGGCTACGAGGGCTCCCCTTCATGGATCTTCGTGGTGGTCAGCTCGTCCAACCGGTCCGGCGCCTACGCGGTCGAGGTCACCACCCACGACGGCAGGCGCTTCCCGCTCGGAACGCTCGTGGTGAGGGATGGCAGGGGGAGCTGGGGCCGGGCGCTCCCGGTCGCGCTGCGGGACGTGGCCCACGTGCGCTTTACGACGAGCGACGGCAGTACCGGGTTCCAGGCGGCATTCCGCCGCCCCTCCCGCTGACTGCCGGGTCGCCGTTGGCTGCAGCGCCGGCCACCGCCGGGGATGCGCATGCGGGTGCGGTCCTAGAATCGTGGAGCAGGCACGCTCCCTGACCGCGACCGGGGAGCCCCGCACACGCTCCTCACGGTGCAGGCGCCTCGCGCGCCTCCGGGGTCTGGTTGAGGGCAGCGTAGGCGAGCCGCTCGATCAGCAGCGCGGCCTCGCGGGAGGACTCCGCGATCCGGTCGATGGCCTGGCAGGCGACGGTGACCGCGAGCGCTGGCAGCGCGGCCAGCTCCGCGGCCAGCGCGAGCGCGCGCGGCAGCGGGTCGGGATCGTCGACGACCTCGGTGACCAGGCCGCGCCGGGCCGCCTCGAGGGCGTCGAGGCGGCGGCCGAGCAGGACCAGCTCCCGCGCAGCCAGCGGGCCGAGCGCGCGCACGACCCGGTACAGCCCGCCGGAGCTCGGCACGATGCCGAGGCCCACCTCGGGCAGGCCGAACACCGCCGAGGGAGCGGCCACGCGGAAGTCGCAGGCGAGCGCCAGCTCGAGGCCGCCGCCGAGGCACCAGCCGCTGACCGACGCGACCGTCGGCTGCGGGAGCTGCGCGAGCACTTCGTAGACCGCGCCGCTGCGGCGGTAGTACGCGGCGATCGCGTGCGGGTCGAGCCCGTTGACATCGCCGAGGTCCGCGCCGACGGAGAACGCCCGGGGTGAGCCGGCGACCACCACGGCGCGGCTCGACGTCACCGGCTCCCGCCCAAGCACGGCGAGCAGCGCCTCCTCCATGGCCGTGGAGATGGCGTTCAGCTTGCGCTCGCGGCGCAGGCGGATCAGCGCGATCCCGCCCTTGCCCTGCCCCGCCGCCGCGGCCGCGTCCACGGTGACCAGCGGCGCGGCTTCGGCCTCGCCGGTGCCGCCCATCAGCCGTCGCCTGCCGCGGGCCCGGCAGACATGGCAACGGCCGCGGGCCCGGCGGCCACCGCAACGGCCGCGGGCCTGGCGGCCGGCTCTGGCGCCGGCATCGGCAAGGCGAGCAGCCCGGTGACGCCGCGCTTGCCGACGTGGTTGCCGACGACCAGGCGCATGATCTCCGAGGTGCCCTCCCAGATGCGGTCGACTCGCAGCTCCCTGTAGAGACGCTCCACCGGGTTCTCGCGCATGTAGCCACGGCCGCCGAAGATCTGCACGCAGCGGTCGACGACCCGCCCGGCGGCTTCGGAGGCGGCGACCTTGACCAGCGCGGACTTGGCGTGCAGCAGCTTCAGGTCGATGCCGTTGTCGGCCTCCCAGGCGACCTGGTGGTTGAGGGCGCGGTTGGTGGCGATGTCGATGGCGCAGTCGGCCAGCATCCCCTGGAGGAGCTGGTGGTCGACCAGGCGCCGGCCGAAGGTGCGCCGCTCCGTGGCCCACGCCGTGGCCAGCTCCAGCGCCCGCTCGGCCGCGCCGACGGTGCGGGCGGCGATCATCAGCCGCTCCTCCAGGAACCACGCCTTGGTCAGCTCGTAGCCCTGGCCAACCCCGCCGAGCAGGTGCTCGGGGCCGACGCGCACGTCGGCGAGCTCGATCTCGGGGTGCTCGTAGACGAAGGTGTGCATGTAGCGGGGGGTGCGCTTGGTGCGCACGCCGGGGGTGGCGGCGTCGACGATGAACAGGGTGGGGGCGCGCTCGGGCTGGACCAGGGCGAGCACCAGGATGTGGTCGGCGACGTCGCCGACGGTCACGAACCACTTCTCGCCGTTGAGGCGCCAGCCGTCGCCGTCGGGGGCCGCGGTGGTGGCAAGGGCGGTGGGGTCGGAGCCTGCGCCCGGCTCGGTGATGGCGACGCAGTCGCGCCGCTCGCCGCGGATCCCCGGCAGCAGCCAGCGCTCGCGCTGCTCGGGCGTGCAGGCCTTGAGCGCGTTGGCGGGCCGCCAGACCACGTCCCACAGCGCGTTGGTGAGCTTGCCCAGCTCTTCCTGGACGACGAACTGCTCGAGCACCGACAGGCCGGCGCCGCCCCACTCGGCCGGCTGGTTGATGGCGGCCAGGCCCGAGGCGCGGACGCGCTCGCGGATGACCTGATGGTCGCCGGGGCTGAGCCCGCCCTGCTCCTCACAGGCCTGCTCGTAGGTCATGAGGAAGCCCGCCAGCTCCCTCGCGGCCGCCTTCAGCTCGGCGAGCCGCGGCGTGTAACGGAAGTCCATGCTTGCTCCTGGTCGGGCTGCTAGTCGGGCTCCTGGTCGAGTTCCTGGTCGAGTTCCTGGTCGAGTTCCTGGTCGGGCTGGGCGGGATCGTCGGAGGAGCGAAGGACGGCACGGGCGTCGAGGCCGACCGCGCCGCTGCCGCGCACGCGCACCAGCAGCGGGTTGACCTCGATCTCGTGCAGCTCGGGGTGGGCGGCGGCCGCCCGGGACAGCGCCGCGACCGCCGCGGCGGCGGCGTCCACGTCGAGCGGCGGCCGCCCGCGGGCGCCGCCGAGGATCGCGGCGCCACGGAGCGAGGCGAGCAGTGCCCGGGCCTGAGCCTGGCAGACCGGGGCGAGCGCCAGGGCGACGTCGCCGAACAGCTCGGCATGGACACCGCCGAGGCCGACCAGCACCAGCGGCCCGAAGCGCGGGTCCCAGCGCGCGCCGGCCAGCAGCTCGGCACCGCCGCTGGTGTCGGCCATGCGCTCGACGCTGAGGCACGGCGGGTCGAGCCGCGCCCGCAGGTCCCCGACCGCCGCGGCCAGCTCCTCGGGGCCGCCCAGGTCGAGCAGCACGCCGCCGGCGTCGGACTTGTGGTCCAGGCCGAGCGCCTTGAGCACTACCGGGTAGCCGATCGCCTGGGCGACCGCGAGCGCCTCCTCGAGCGCGCCGGCCGGCGCGCCCGCCACGAACGGCAGGCCGTGCGCGGCCAGCAGCGCCCTCGCCGCCCAGTAGCCGCCGTCCCGAAGCGGCGCCTCGGGCGTGGGCAGGGCCGGTGGCCCGGCCGGGCCCAAGGTGCCGGCTGCGGCCGGGCCGGCACCCGAGGCCGGGCCGGCACCCGAGGCCGAGCCGGCAGCCGAGGCCGAGCCGGCAGCCGAGGCCGAGCCGGCACCACGCGCTGAGCCGGGATCGGGGGCACCACTCGGGCGCGGGTCGGGGCCCTTGGCGCCGCCGCGGCCCGCCAGGGCCGCCAGGGCCGCCAGGGCCAGGACGGCCTCGTCCACGGTCGCGTACACCGGGATGCCGGCGGCGCGCAGGACGGCCGGAGCCTCCCGGGCCGCGTGCATGGTATGCACCACCACCGGCGGCCCGGAAGCCCGCACGGTCCGGGCCATCGTCTCGGCAGCGGCCAGCTCGCCGGCGGCGAGCTGTGGCGAGTAGCCCCCGTAGCCGCCGAAGTACCCGGTGACCAGCACCGCGTCGACCTCGGCGGCGACCTCGGCAGCGGGGTCGGTGAGCACGCCGAGGACACGGTTGAACGCGGAGATGTCCCGCTCGCCGGTGCCGGCCAGGTCGATCGGGTTGCCCACCGCCGCCGCGGGCGGCAGCTCGGCGCGCAGGCGGGCCTGCAGCGCGGCGCCGAACGCCGGGACCTCCAGGCCCGCGGCCTCCGCCAGGTCGGCGGCGACCGAGCCGTGCCCGCCGCCGTCGGCGAACACCGCCACCCGCCGCCCGCGCGGGCGGCGCGGCTGCACCAGCACCTGCAGCACGGTGGCCATCTGCGCCGGGGTGGCGACGCGGACGGCGCCGGCGGCCTCGCAGGCCGCGTCGACCACGGCGGCGTCGCTGGTGAGCGAGCCGGTGTGGGAGCGTGCGGCGCGGCGCGCCGCGCGGCTGGCGCCGACGGCGAGCAGCACGACCGGCTTGCCACGGCGCGCCGCGGCCGCGGCCGCGGCGGTCAGGCGCCGGCCATCCTTGAAGTCCTCGCAGTAGACGGCGATGACCGCGGTGGCCTCGTGCTCCCCGTACGCGCCGACCAGGTCGCCCACGTCGACGTCGGCCTGGTTGCCGAGCGAGGCGAACCGCGAGTACCCCATGCCGTTGCGGGCGAGCAGCAGGCCGAGCTCCAGCGAGAGGTTGCCGCTCTGGGAGATCAGTCCGACGCACCCCGCCGGCAGGTCGTCGCTGGTCAGGTGCAGCTCGGCGGCGACGTCCATGACGCCGAGGCAGTTGGGGCCGAGCAGGGCGGCGCCCGCGGCCCGGACCCGCTCGACCAGGGCGCGCTGGCGCGCCAGCCCCTCCGCGCCGGTCTCGCCGAGACCGGCGCTGATCCCGACGATGGCGCGGGCACCGGCCAGGAGCGCGCCGTCCACCGCCTCCTCGAACCCGGCTGCGGGCACCGCAACCACGGCCAGGTCGACCGGCCCGGGCAGCGCCGCCAGACTCGGCCAGGTCCGCTGGCCGAGCACCTCCTCGCCGCGCCGGTTGACCAGGTACACCGGCCGGCGGTGACGGCCGCGCAGCGCGCGCGCGGCGAGCCAGTTGCCCCATTTGGACGGGTCGCTGGAGGCCCCGACGACCGCCACCGACGCGGGCGCGAACAGCGCCGTGAGGTCCCGGGTCCGGCCCGGCTCCGGGTGCCGGGGAGGCGTCACGGCGGCACTGGCCGCCTCGGCGGTCACGGCGCGGCTCCCGGCTGAGGGCCGGACCCCTGGTCGGGCCCCGGCGCCGGGCCGGGCCCCGGGTCGGGCGGTGGTGCCGGCTCGCCCGCGCCCCAGGCGTCGGCGCCGCCGTCGACCAGGATGGTGCTGCCGGTGACGTAGGAGCCGCCCGGGGAGGCCAGGAAGGCGATGACCGCGGCGACCTCCTCGGGCCGGCCGAGGCGGCCCAGCGGGACCGCCGCGGCCCAGCGGGCGACGTCCAGGCTGGTGTACGCGGCGTCCAGCCCCTCGGTGAGGATCGTGCCGGGCGCGACGCAGACGCTGCGGATGCCGTAGCGGCCCCACTCGAGCGCCAGGCCCGCGGCCAGGTTCTCGACCGCGGCGCGTGCGGCGGTGGCGTGGACCATGCCGGGGATGCCGCGCCGTGGCGAGAACGCCAGGAACACCACCACGCCGCCGCGGCGGGGCAGCATCGAGGCGTTGGCCACCTCGCGGGTGAGGTTCCAGGCCGCCTCGACCGCGAGGCGGTGCACCGCCCGCCAGCCGCCCACGGAGATTTCCTCGGCGGGCGCCATGAACTGCCCGCCAGCGTTGTTGACCAGCACGTCGACGCTGCCGAACCGCTCCAGGGCGGCGCCGACCAGCCGCGGCACGAACGCCTCGTCGCGGACGTCGCCCGCGACCGCCAGGCAGCAGCCCCCGGCCGCCTCGATCTCGTGCCGCACCGCCTCCAGCGGCTCGGGCCGCCGGCCACAGACGGCCACCCGCGCGCCGCAGCCCGCGACCGCGAGCGCGGTGGCCCGGCCGATCCCGGTGCCCCCGCCGGTGACCAGCACGGTCCGGCCAGCGAGGGCGTCAGGGGCGAGCACGTCGAGCACGTTCATCGAGCGGCGGTCCTTTTAGAATCTCGGCGTGTTCGCGAGCAGCTCCTGGGTGTAGGCGTCCCGGGGCCGTGACAGGACCGCGTCGACGTCGCCCAGCTCGGCGATGCGACCGCTCCGCAGCACCGCGACCTCCTGCGCGACATGGCGGACCAGGCAGATGTTGTGGGTCACGAACAGCAGCGTCAGGCCCATCTCGCCCTGCAGGCGGCGCAGCAGCTCCACGATGGACGCCTGCACCGAGACGTCGAGCGCGGAGGTCACCTCGTCGCAGATCAGCACGCTGGGCCCGGCGGCGAGCGCCCGCGCGATCGCCACGCGCTGGCGCTCGCCGCCGGAGAGCTGGTCGGGATAGCGGTCGAGCAGCTCCGGGCGGAGCGACACCTGGGCGAGCATCCGCCGCGCCTCGGCCCGGTGGTGCCGCGGGTCCAGGTCGGTCAGGGCGCGCAGCGGCTCGGCGACCGACTCCCCCACCGTCTTGCGGGGGTTCAGGGAGTTGTAGGGGCTCTGGAACACGTACTGCACCGCGCGCAGCATCTCGCGGCGGCGGCGGGCGTAGCCGGCGGGCAGGGGTGTGCCGCGCAGGCGCACCGTGCCGCTGTAGCGGTCGAGCAGCCCGGCGACGCAGCGGGCCAGGGTGGTCTTGCCGCTGCCGGACTCCCCCAGCAGGATCACGCAGCGGCCCGTGTCGACCCGCAGCGACACGTCCTCGAGCACCTGCCGCTCGCCGAAGGCGACGCGCAGGCCCTCCACCGACAGCATCGGCTCGGGGGCTGTCCCCGCCGTCGCCGCCGGCGCCCGCTCCGACAGCGTGACGCCGAGCGCCAGTTCCCCCACACGCACGCAGCGGGCCTGGTGGCCCGCTGCCACCTCGACGAGGTCGGGGAGCCGGCCGGTGCATGCCTCGCGGGTGTGCGCGCAGCGCGGCGCGAAGCGGCAGCCCGCCGGGCGCCGCGCCGGGTCGGGCGCGTGGCCGGGCATGCCGGCCAGCACACGCCTGCCCTCAAGGTCCGGCGCGGCCTTGATGAGCCCCTCGGTATAGGGGTGAGCGGGCGTGTCCAGGACCTGCGCGGTCGGGCCGACCTCCACCAGGTTGCCGGCGTACAGGATCGCGACCCGCTGGGCGATCTCGGCGACCACGGCGAGGTCGTGGGTGATGTAGACGGCGGCGACGCCGTGCTCGGCGCACAGGCGCCGGACCGTGGCGAGCACGTGCGTCTGGGTGGTGACGTCCAGCCCGGTGGTCGGCTCGTCGAGCACGATGACCCGCGGCCGGCAGGCGAACGCCATGGCGATCGCGACGCGCTGCTGCTGCCCGCCGGACAGCTGGTGCGGGTAGCGGCGCAGCAGCCCCGGCTCGGCGCCGAGGCCGACCTCCACGAGCATCTCGGCGAGCCGCGACTCCCGCTGCGCCTCGCCGCTGCCGAAGCGGTGGGTGTCGAGGACCTCGCGGAGCTGCGCGCCGACCCGCAGGTTCGGGTTCAGGGCGCTGGCCGGGTCCTGCGGCACGTAGGAGATGACCTTGCCGCGCTGGCGCCGCAGCTCCCGAGGCGGGTGGCGGAGCAGGTCGGCCCCGCCGACGGTGACCGAGCCCGCGGTGATGCGCGTGCCGCGCTTGCAGTGGCCGAGCATGGCCAGGCCCGCGGTGGTCTTGCCGGAGCCGGACTCCCCCGCGAGCCCGAGGATCTCGCCGTGGGCGACCTCCAGGTCGAGCGCCTCGACGAGGGTGACCCCGCTCGAGCGCACCGCGACGGTCAGGCCCTGGACGCGCAGCGCGGCGGCCGGGGTGGCGGCGCCCGGGACCGGGGCACCAGAGCCCGGGGCGCCAGAGCCCGGGACCGGGGCACCTGGGCCCGGGGCGCCAGAGCCCGGGACCGGGGCACCAGAGCCCGGGGCGCCAGAGCCCGGGACCGGGGCACCAGAGCCCGGGAGGCCAGAGCCCGGGACGCCAGGGCCGGTGCGCGGCACCTGGTTCACGGCGACACCTCCCGGTCCACCCCGGCGGACGCTTGCGCGAAGCCGTCGGCGAGCAGGTTCGTGCCGACGGTCAGGACCCCGATGGCGAGCACCGGGAGCAGCACCGGCCAGGGCTGCACGGTCAGCCCGATGCGGTTCTCGTTGATCATCAGCCCCCAGTCGGCCGCGGGGGGCTGGATGCCCAGACCGAGGAAGCTGAGCGCGGCGACGAACCCGATCGAGTAGGTGAAGCGCAGCCCCAGCTCGACCATGAGCGGTCCGGTGACGTTCGGCAGGATCTCGGAGAGCAGCACGCGGCGGCGCCGCACGCCCATCACCTGGACCGCCTTGACGAAGTCGCGCTGGGCCACGTCCACGCTGGCGGCGCGCATGACGCGCGCCACCCGCGGCGCGTGGGTGACGCCGATGACCAGCACAAGCAGCCACTTCTTCGGCCCGAGGACGGTGATCGCGAGCAGCGCGAGCACCAGCTGCGGGAGGGCGAGCACCACGTCGTTGGCGCGCATCAGCAGCTCGTCCAGCACGCCGCCGAGGTAGCCGGCGAGCATGCCGACCAGCACGCCGAGCGTGACCCCGAGGACGGTGGCGAGCAGCGCCAGCAGCAGCAGCCAGCGCCCGCCGTACAGGAACCGGCTCAGCACGTCACGGCCGAGCGCGTCGGCGCCGAACGGCAGGCCCGCGCCGGGCCCCTGGTAGGGCCGCCCGGCGAAGTCCGTCGGCGACGTCGGCGCGAGCGGCGGCCCCACCACCGCGACCACGATGACCAGCACGGACAGCGCCAGCCCCACGCGGCTCTGGCGCAGGCGGAGCGCCTGCGCCAGCAGCGACCGCAGCGGGCCCGGGTAGCGGTCCCGTAGCACGCTCCCGGGCGGGGCCGGTGCCGGTGCCGGGCCGGGGGGGATCGGGACCGGCCCCGGCGCGCTGGCGCTCATCGCAGCGACGTCCTGAGCCGGGCGTTGCCGAGGATCTGCACCATGTCGGCGAGCAGGTTCACGGCGACGTAGATGGCGGCGATGACCACCGTGATCGCCTGCACCATGGGGACGTCGCGGTTGGCGACCGCGTCGACCAGGGCCTGGCCGATGCCCGGGTAGCGGAACAGGTACTCGATCACCACCACCCCGCCGGCGAGCCAGGCGAGCTGCAGCGCGATCACCTGCGCGACCGGGCCGAGCGCGTTGGGCAGGGCGTGCCGCACGATGACCGTGCGCTCCGGCATGCCCTTGAGCCGGGCCATCTGCACGTACTCGCTGTCCAGCACCTCGATCATGGAGGCGCGCAGCATGCGGGTGATGTAGGGCGCCACCGCGAGGGTCATGGTGAGCACCGGCAGCACCAGCACGTCGAGCCGCGTCCACACCGGGTGGCCCGGCGTGGCCAGCGTCACCGCCGGGAAGACCCGGAACACCGTGGTGGACAGCAGCACCACCAGCGCGATGCCGATCACGAACTCCGGCAGGGCCGCCAGCACCAGCGTGACCACCGAGGTCGCGTGGTCGGCGAACCGGTCACGGCGCAGCGCACTCCAGGTGCCCGCGGCGACGCCGAGCACGGTCGAGACCAGCGCCGCGGCGGCCATCAGCACCAGCGAGTTGACCAGCCGGTCGCCGAGCAGGCGCGACACCGGCTGCTGGTCGGCGAGGGAGCGGCCGAAGTCGCCGCGCACGGCGCCGCGGAGCCAGTGCAGGTACTGCGCGGCCGGGCTCTGGTCCAGGTGGAGCTGCTGGCGCAGGGCGGCGAGCCGCTCCGGGGTCGCCTCCCTGCCAAGGATCGCCCGGGCCGCGTCGCCCGGCAGCGCCTGGGTCAGCACGAACAGCACCAGCGAGACGAGCCACAGCGTCAGCAGTCCCAGCAGGAGCCTGCGCAGCAACAGCCGGAGCATGGTCGGAGCGTACCGTGCTCAGCCGAGCCACATGCGGCCGAAGCCGTAGCTGGTCAGCGGGATGCCGCTCTTGTCGGGGACCAGGCCGTTCACCTTGGACGAGTGGGCGTCCACCTGGTTGGTGAACGACCAGATGATGTAGCCGCCGGAGTCGTGCTCGATCTTCTGGGCGTCGTGCAGGAGCTGGCGCCGCTTGGCCTCGTCGACCGTGCTGCCGGCACGGGTGACCAGGTCGATGAAGGTCGGGTCCTTCCAGTGCGTCTCGTTGTACGGCGAGGTCGGCAGGCTGCCCTGGGCGACCTGCGGCAGGTAGTTGCGGGTGAACCAGAAGTCCTGCGCGAAGTCCCACTTCAGGTAGTTGTCGCCGTAGAACACGCCGGAGTCGACCTTCTTGAGCTTGACGGTGACGCCCGCGTCCTGCGCCTGCCTGGCGAAGACCTGGGCCGCCTCGACCGTGCCGGCGGCCACCTCGGAGGTGACCAGCTCGACGCGCAGGTCGCTGTGGCCGGCCTGGCGGAGCAGGGATTTGGCCTGGTCGAGGTCCTGGTGGCGCTGGGGCAGGTCACGCGCGAACATCGGGTCGAAGGGCGCGTAGAGGTCGTTGCCGATCTTGCCGTGGCCGGACAGCACCTGGTCGACCATCTGCTGGCGGTCGACCAGCAGCCGCAGCGCCTGGCGGACGCGGACGTCGCTGAAGGGCGCGGCGTCGACCCGCATGGTGAACGGGATCCACGCACCGGTCTCGGACTCCAGCACGCGCAGCCCCGGGTTGGCCTTGACCACCGCGAGCTGGCCGAGCGGCACCTGGTCGATGACGTCGACCTGGCCGGACAGCAGGGCGTTGACCCGCGCGGTGTCGTCGGGGAAGTCGATGATGGTGAGCTGGTCGGCGTAGGGCTGGCCGCTCTGCCAGTAGCTGTCGTTGCGGACGAACACGCTCTGCTGCCCGGGCGTGAAGCTCTGGAACTTGAACGGCCCGGTGCCGACCGGCTTGGCCGGGTCGTAGCCGGCGGGCACGATGCCGGCCGCGTAGTTGGTGAGGTGGTCGTCGAGGATCACCGAGGGGGACTTGAGCCCGATCGCCAGGGTGTGGTCGTCGACCTTCTTGAGCGCCTCGAGGTCGATGATCGACAGCGCCGTGGCCTGGCTCTTGGGGCTCTTGGGGTCCAGGATGCGCTGGAAGGTGAAGCTCACGTCGTCGACCGTGAGCGGCTTGCCGTTGTGGAAGGTGACTCCCTGGCGCAGCTTCAGCGTCCAGGTCCGGGGGTCGGACGACGGCGTGAGCGACTCGGCGAGGGCCGGGCGGATCGAGTAGTCCGGGTTACGGGTGAGGAGGCTGTCGTAGAGGGCGAACACCCGCGCCTCGTCGGGATGGCTGACCGGGAGATGGGCGTCCACGGTGTCCTTGGCGCCACCGCCGACGATCCCGACGCGCAGGTTCCCGCCCCGCTTGGGCGAGCCGGCCGGCGCGGTCGCGCTCGTCTCGATGCCGCTGGAGCCGCCGCAGGCGCTGAGCAGCGGCGCGCCACCGACAGCCACGGCGCCGAGCGCGGCCGTCTTGAGCAGGGACCGACGCGAGACGCGCCAGTCGAGCGGTGCGGTCATGAGCGGCTCCTTGAGCAGGGGGCCTCGACTGACGCGTCAATCAAAGGTTAGGCTGCATCGCTTTGTCAATATCTCAGTTTCCTGCGGTGATGACCTGATCGGTCAGTCAAGATTCGCATCAAGTCATCACCGCAGGGAGCAGTGCCGTCATGTCACAAGCGAGGAGTTCCCGTCGATGACCGTCCCGTCCACGTCCAAGCCCACCCGCGAGGAGCAGCGCCGCCGCGCGATCCTGCGGGCGACCTGGCGGCTGATCTGCGAGCGCGGCTACCACAACGTCCGCGTCTCCGACATCGCCCACGAGGTCGGCACCAGCACCGGCACGGTCCACTACTACTTCCCGGGCAAGGACGACGTCCTCGACCAGGCGCTGACCATCTCCTTCGAGCAGGCCTTCGCACGCCAGCACGAGGCGCTGTTCCCTCTGGGCGACGCCCGCGACCGGCTCATCCGCCTGGTCGAGCTGCAGGTGCCCGACTCCCCGGAGGTGCGCGGCGAGTGGAGCGTGTGGCTGCAGTTCTGGAACGAGTCGGTGCTCCGCCCGGAGCTGCGCGACCGCAACCACGAGACCTACGAGCAGTGGCGCGACCTGGTGCGCCGCATCACCCTGCGGGGCCAGCGCGAGGGCGTCTTCAAGCAGGTCGACACCGAGGAGTTCGTCGCCCACTTCACCGCCCTGCTCGACGGCCTGGCGATCCAGGTGATGGCCGACTCCCCGGTGGTCTCGGCCGCCGCCATGCGCGCCCTGCTGCTCGCCTGGGTCAGGCGGGAGCTGTTCGTCGACCCCGGCTACGAGCCGCCCTGGCGGACCGGCCGCAACCGGCGCCGCCGCTAGCGGGCCGGTCAAGTAGTGACCGGGGCAGCGCGGCGGTGCAGGAGTGTGGGCATGCGGTTTCGCACCTTTTACGCGTTAATGGCGTGCGTGTCGGGGAAGTCGGGCCTCACCGGCGGTGGGCGGTCGTGCGCCCCCGTCCGGTCGGTGTGAGCTCCTGCCAGGGAGGTGCCCGTGCGCTGGGCCGCGAGGGCTCGTTCTGCGCCTCGGGACGCCGGGCGTGCCGAGCTCGGGGGCGGGCCGAGGGCCGAGCGTCCCACCATCCTCCACGTCGTCGAATCCCTCGGCAGCGGGGTCACCACCGCGCTCGAGGACTACCTGCGGAGCACGCCGGACTACGTCCACGTCGTGCTCGGCTGGCGGCGGCGCGGCGCGCAGACCGGGGACGAGCTGGCTCGGCTGGCCGCCGGCGTGCTGCCCCTCCCGGCCGGCCGGCTGGCCCAGCTCCGGGCCGTGCGCCGGTGGGTCGAGGAGCTGCGGCCCGACATCGTGCACGCCCACTCCTCCTTTGCCGGCGTGTACGCGCGGCTGCTCCCGAGGAGGCTGGCCGGCGCGGTCGTCTACACGCCGCACGGGTTCTCTTTCGAGCGCCGCGACGTCCCGGCGCCGCTGCGGGCTGTGTTCTGGCTCGCCGAGGCTGCTCTCAGCCTCCGTAGGGCCGATGTCGCCGCGGTCGGCCCGCGCGAGGCCGAGCTGGCCAGGCGCCTTCCGGGCAGGCAGCACGTCACCTACGTGCCGAACGTCATCCGGCTCATGGAGCCGGTCAAGCCCCCCGCGGCCGCCGAGGAACCGGTCGAGCCGCCTGCGGCCGCCGAGGAACCGGTCGAGCCGCCTGCGGCCGCCGAGGCGGGTGCGCCGCCGTGCCTGCGCCTGGCCACACTCGGCCGGATCACGCCGGCGAAGGACCCCGGGTTCTTCCGCCGTCTGGTCCTCCTCGGCCGCGAGCTGGGCCTGCCGCTCCGCTGGATCTGGGTTGGGGGCGGGGAGCCCGCCGAGGAGCAGCGGCTCCGGGACGCGGGCGTGGTGGTGACGGGCTGGTCTTCGCGGCCGGCGGCGCTCGGCTGGCTGGCCACAGCGGACGTGTACGTGCACACCGCCGCCTGGGAGGGCTCGCCGGTGAGCGTCCTGGAGGCGGCCGCGCTCGGGCTGCCGATCGTGGCCCGGCGCAACCCGGCGCTGGCGGCCCTTGGCATGCCGTCGTCGGGCGAGACCCCGGAGGCGTTGATCGAGGCGATCGGCCCACTCGTCGACGGGCACTGCCGCGCGGAGCTGCGCAAGCACTCCGAGCGCCTGCTCCGCCAGCACCGCCCGGAGGCGCAGCGGGAGGCGCTCGAGCGCGTGTACGCGACGGCGCTGCGCACGGGCGCCGGCGGGCGGGCCGCGACCTCAGCAAAGGGCGGTGACGCAGGCCGCCGGGACCTCAGGAAGGGGCTGTGACGCAGGCCGCGTAGCGTTCCCGGTAGCGCGCGAGCATGGTGTCCAGCGCCCACGCCCCGGACGCGCCGCGGGCCGCCCGCGACAGGCGCTCGGCGAGGCCCGGCTCGGTGAGCACGCGGTTGACGGCGGCGGCGACCGCGGCCGGGTCGCCGGGCGGGACCAGCAGGGCGGCGTCCGGCGGGACGACGTCGGCGACGCCGTCGACCGCCGTCGCGACCACCGGGGCGCCGAGTGTGAGCGCCTCCAGCAGCGCCAGCGGCAGGCCTTCCCAGGCCGAGGTGGACACGACGCAGCGGGCCAGGCCGACGAGCGCGGCCGGCCGCTCCACCGCGCCGACGAACCGCACCCGGTCCCCTGCCGCGGCGGCCGTTGCCTCCAGCTCGGCCCGCAGCGGCCCGTCGCCGGCGACCAGCACGTCGGCATCCCGGATGTGCCGGGCGGCCTCGACCAGGGTCGGCCAGGCCTTCTGGGCGACCAGCCGGCCGATCCCGACCACCAGCGGCCTGCTCCCGACCGCGAAGCGCTGCCGCACGGCCGCCAGCTCGGGCTCGGAGGGCCACTCCACGGCGGCGCCGTTGGTGATGACCTCGAGTCGGCCGGCCGGGAACCCGGCGGCCAGCAGCGAGCGGCCGACCGCCGGGGCGCAGGCGATCACCGTGCCGCCGGCGAGCCGCAGCAGGCGAGCGGCGGCGGGATAGTCGGCCGGGGCCAGCCCGTGCAAGGTGGTGAGCAGCGCCGCTCGCCGGCCCGGGCGGGCGAGCGCCAGCGCCGCGGCCAGCGTCGCCCGCACGTTCTGGGCGTGCACGACCTCGGGCCGGAAGCGTCGCAGCACCGCAGCGAGCCGACCGGCCGCCCTGAGGGTGGCCGGCGCCGAGCGCTGGTCGAGGGGGACGAGCTCGTGCTGGGCTCCGGCCGCCCGGACCTGCTCGACCCAGGGGCCGCTGGCCGACGCCACCGTCACCGCGTCGCCGCGCCGGACCGCGTCGGCGGCGAGCTGCACGACGATGCGCTCGGCGCCGCCAGGGCGCATCGCCGCGACGACCAGCAGCAGCCTCATAAACGCCGCCCGGCGGCCAGCAGCAGCCTCATGAACGCCGCCCGAGGAATGGCGAGCGGCTTGGCACGCACCGACCAGCGCTCACAGGAGGTCTGCGGATGACCACTAATTTGTCCAGACTTGGCGTTGTACGGTCCGGTTGGACGGGTATGCCAATATGGTGATCGATGCCAGTGGTTCGGGTGCCTGGAGCACCCACCGGTCGAAGGGGGGGAATGGTGGTCCTTCATTGGGGACAACGCCCGCGGCCGAGCCGGCGTCGACGTGGTCCCCGCGATGGCATGCCGTGTCGCTCGTCCTGGTCTGCGCGCAGCGCGCCGTCACGCAGGAGCCATGCCGGTGCCCGCAGGGGATCTGGCTCGCGCAGTGACCGCTGGCCGTTGCCCGGCATCAGGTTCTGACGACGAGGGGTACAGCTGTCCATGGTGGCCGAGTCCTCCGCGTTCCGTACCGAGACCGAGACGGGGACGATCTCACACCGCGGCGCCGGGCCGTTCCTGCCGGCGCTCGTCATTCCCGCCGCCGACGCGGTCATGCTGCTCGTCGCCGTGACGCTCTTCGGGCGCGGGAGCGGGCTGGGAACGGCCTATGGCGTCATGGTCTTCCTCACGCTTGCGGCCACCGGCACCCTGCGCCCCCGGCTCAACCCGACGCTCGGCCACGACCTTCCCGCGCTGCTCGGCCGGCTCGCCGTCCCGCTCCTGCTCCTCTCGGGCCTGGCGCTGCCGCTTGGCGTGTCCTCCGCCTCGCTCCAGGATCTGGTCCGGGTGGCGGCAGTGGCCACCGTGCTGGTCCCGGTGGAACGGTGTGTGACCTACGCGGCGATCCGTCTCGTCCGGGCGCGGGGGTATCTGCTCGAGCGGGCCTTGATCGTCGGTGCGGGCGAGGTCGGCGCACAGGTGCAGCGGGTCATCCAGGAGCACCGCGAGTACGGCCTGGTGCCCGTCGGGTTCGTGGACTCGTCTGAGGGCAGCGCTCTGGCGATGCCGATCCTCTGCGACGTGCACGCGTTCGCCTCCACGGTGAAGCGAGCCCAGGTGACGACCGTCATCATCGCCTTCGGCGCGATGGGCGACGAGGAGCTGGCAGGCATCCTCCGCGCGTGCGACGCCCTGCCGGTCGAGCTGTACGTCGTGCCACGGTTCTTCGAGCGGGGGGGCACCCCGGCGGGCCTGTCCACCGAGGACGTCTGGGGCATCCCCCTGGTCTGGCTGCGACGACCGGCGCTGCGGCGGACCACCCGCCTGACCAAGCGAGCGTTCGACCTGGTGCTGGCCACCGTGGGCCTGCTGCTGGCGGCGCCCGTGTTCCTTGCCGTCGCCGTGGCGGTGCGACGCTCGAGCCCCGGTCCGGTGTTCTTCCGGCAGCTCAGGATCGGCAGGGACGGGCGCCCGTTCGAGCTGCTGAAGTTCCGGACCATGCAGGTCAACAGTGACTCGGACACGACCTGGTCGGTGGTGGGCGACACGCGCATCACCAGGACCGGGATGTTCCTGCGGTGCACCTTCCTGGACGAGCTGCCGCAGCTCCTCAACGTCCTGCGGGGGGACATGTCACTGGTCGGCCCGCGGCCCGAGCGGCCCTACTTCGCCGAGCGCTTCGCCCAGGAGGTGCCGCGCTACGGCGACCGGCACCGGATGCCCGGCGGCATCACCGGCTGGGCCCAGGTCCACGGGCTCAAAGGGGACACGCCCATCCTGGACCGTGCCAGGTTCGACAACCACTACATCGAGCACTGGTCGCTCTGGCGCGACGTCGTGATCGCCGCCCACACCTGCGCCAACATCCTGCTCCGCAGGTGACGGCCCCTCACCGCAGCCCGCGGTGGGCGCGGGTGATCCCTGGCAGCGCTGCTGTCCGGGAGGTGGGAGCCTCACCACAGCGCGCCAGAGCGCCTGGTGGGCGATGTGATTCCGGGCAGCGCTGGTTCGGGAGGTCGGACCTCACCGCACTGGTTCGGGAGGTCGGACCTCACCGCACTGGTTCGGGAGGTCGGACCTCACCGCACTGGTTCGGGAGGTCGGACCTCACCGCAGCGCGCGCCAGAGCGCCTGGTGGGCGTCTGCGCAGGCGGCGACCGAGAAGCGCCGGGCCGCCGCCGCGGCCGCCTTGCCCAGTGTGTGGGCGAGGCCGGGATCGTCGGCCAGGGACGCCATCGCGGCGGCCAGAGCAGCTACGTCGTCGGGCGGGACCAGCAGCCCGGTCCCGTCGGCCAGCAGCTCGGGGACCGCGCCCACCCGCGAGGCGACGCAGGCGAGCCCGGCACCCATCGCTTCCATCAAAGCGAGGGGGAGGTTCTCGTTGACCGACGGCAGCACGAACGCCTCGGCCCGGGCGAGCTGCGTGGGCACGTCGGTGCGATACCCGGTGAACTCGACGACCGCGCCGACGCCGAGGGCGGCGGCCCGACGCTCGCACGCGATCCGCTCGTCGCCGTCGCCAACCAGCAGGAGCCGCAGGTGGGGGCGGGTCCCGGCCACCGCCGCGAAGGCCTCTAGGAGGGTGGCGACCGACTTGGCCGGCGCGAAGGTCCCAACGGAGACGAAGGTCCGCGCCGGGCCGGCCGGCGGCCGCGGCGCTGGCAGGGCCACCCCGTTCGGGACGACCCGGAGCTTCGCAGCGGGCACGCGCAGACGCCGGCGCAGGAAGGCAGCCATCGCCGCCGAGGGAGCCACGGTGATGGCGACCCGCCGGGCCACCAGGGCGTCGGCGGCCAGCACGGCGGCCGACCCCGCGGTGGGGCGGCGGCCCGCGAGCGGGCCCTCCTCGACCCAGAGCCCGGCCGCGCCGTCGGGCACGCCATGGTAGGTGGCGGCCACCGGCGCCCCGGCGCGGGCGACCGTGGTGGCCGCAAGCGCCGCCCGCCGGTCCTGGGCGTGGACCACGTCGGGGGCCCAGCGGCGCAGGACCCGGCCGAGCTGCCGGCCGCCCCGCACGTCGGTCTTCGAG
>Ga0307278_10000632_pt1 | contig 17434 bp, 16 predicted proteins | sample ER_DNA_117_FD_194482 | JGI IMG/M metagenome (GOLD analysis project Ga0307278, IMG submission 194482) | Bulk soil microbial communities from the East River watershed near Crested Butte, Colorado, United States - ER_DNA_117 | ecosystem: Environmental > Terrestrial > Soil > Floodplain | place...
ACGCTGCGCCGTCACGGGCTTGGCCCGGCGCCGCGACGCACGACCACCACTTGGCGGATGTTCCTGCGCCAGCAGGCCGCCGAGATCGTCGCCTGCGACCTGCTTCACCGTCGACACCGTCTGGCTGCGGCGGCTGTACGTGCTGTTCTTCATCGAACTGGACATCCGGCGGGTCCACCTGGCCGGCGTGACCGCCAACCCCGACGGTCGTTGGGTCACCCAGCAGGCCCGCAACCTGCTGGCCCTGGAGGAGCGGGGAAACCGCGTGCGCTATTCTGCTGCGCGACCGCGACGCCAAGTTCTGCCGCGGGTTCGACGAGGTGTTCCACTCTGAGGGTGCTGAGATCCTTCTCACACCCGTGCAAGCACCCAACGCGAACGCCTACGCCAAGCGCTGGATCTCAACGAGTACGGACGAGCTGCAAGAACGCATTTGCGCACCCTACGGAGCTGATGGCGAAGCACCAGGATCTCGAGATCCTTGGCTGCTGAGCCGCGGGCGAGGAGGGCGGGCAGCTGGACGGAGCGGCACAACGAGAGGTAGGCGAGTCTTGGCAGCACGGGGGGAGCCTCCGAAGCGGACATGAGGGCATGCGGGCGATACCCGAGCGGTCCGCGTACCGGCAGCTCACAGGCCCCCGTCGCAGTTAACGCACCCCACGGGGTCCTCTCTCGCCCTCCACTCACCTATTCCAGTAAGGCAAGCGTCTCACGAGAGGTTGACACGGAGGGGCGCCGCCGCAGGTTCACCCAACTGCACGTTCACCCAACTGCGCGTTGACGCGGAAAGTCGATGCTCATCGCCCTGGCGCACCATGGCGTGGTGATTCCGGCTGACGATGCGCCCACACCACAGCGACGGCCCAGCCCAACCCGGCAACGACCAACGCCACCCTTGTTCGGGAGGTGCTTGCGTGGCGATGTCGAGACGCCCGGGCCGGCTCCGACTATCCATTGACGGCGCCGGACGGCGGCGCCGAGCCGACTGAGGAGGCACGATGAGCAAGCTCCGGTGTCACATCTCGATCTCGCTGGACGGTTTCGTCGCCGGCCCGAACCAGAGCGAGGAGAACCCGCTCGGCGAGGGTGGCGACCGGCTCCACGACTGGGTGGTTTCGCTGGCCGCCTGGCGCCGATCCCACGGTGAGCAGGGGGGCGAGGTGAACGAGAGCACACCGGTGTTGGAGGAGTCGAGGGAGAACATCGGCGCCGGGGTGATGGGCAGGAACATGTTCGGCCCCGTCCGCGGTGGTGCCTGGGGCGACGAGCAGTGGACGGGCTGGTGGGGTGAGAACCCGCCCTACCACTACCCCGTGTTCGTCGTTACGCATTACCCGCGTGATCCGGTGGAGATGGAGGGAGGGACCACGTTCCACTTCGTCACCGACGGAATCGAGTCCGCGCTCCAGCAGGCAAAGAAGGCCGCCGGCGGCAAGGACGTCATGCTGTGGGGCGGCGGGCACGTCGCTCAGCAGTACCTGGCAGCGGGACTGCTGGACGAGCTCGAGCTGCACGTCGTTCCGGTGTTGCTCTGTGGCGGTTCTCGCCTCCTCGACAACCTCGGGGACGCGGATGTGCGACTCGAGCAGGTCCGGGCCGTCGAGGCGCCCGGCGTCACCCACCTCAAGTACCGGATCTTGCCGGGCAGGGTCTGAGTTCTTAACCACACATCGGAGGTCTGATAGCTGCCGAACCGAGCCGGCGAGCCACAGGTCAGGGGTCGAGCTTGCTCGATCGCGGGCGACGCCGGAGGCGCCCTTGACGTGTGGCTCGCTGGCCGGACAATCCGGGCGGCGGGGAGACGGAGCCATGCCGGTCAGCGGCCTCGTCGACAGGCCGTGCCGGGTTGCCCAATGTGATCAGCCGAACCGCTAGGGATGGGCGATAGTCGAAACCACGGATCGCGGCAATTGAGTGCGCATCGCCCGCGAAGGTTCACAGCCCCTAGGCGGGCGGACTCAACCCGGAGTCCCTTGGAGCAGCACATCGAGGGCGTGGGCCAGATGCTCGTGCGGCTGCTGACCGGCAACTTCGAGGAGGCCGTGGCCGCGCGCAAGGAGGAGCGCCCGCCGCAGTTCCGCGACTGCCGGCGTAGGACGACCTGGCGGCCCGCCCGTGCGTCGGCGATGCTGTGACGCGTGGAGTACGTGTCCAGAGTGCCGCGACCGCCGCTGGACGGGCTGATCGACGACCTCTACTACCTGCAGGGCGCGCCGCCGTACCCCCGGCTGACGCTGCCGCCGATGCCGTCGGCGGTGCTCATCGTCAATCTCGGGGCGCCGTTCCGCATCCGCGCCGGCACCGACATCGAGACGGCCGAGCACGCCGACGGCTGCGTGGTCACCACGCCCACCCGCGCCTTGGAGTTCGGCTACCCACCGGGGACCCGGTCAGTCGGCGTGCACTTCAAGCCGTGGGGGCTGGCGCCGTTCCTGCCGATGCCTGCGGCCGAGCTGTGCGACCGGCCGGTGACGGTGGAGCAGGTCTGGGGCCGCCCCACCATGGCTGAGCTGCGAGACCGGCTGGCCACGGCGGCCGGGCCGCACGAGATGCTGACGCTGCTCGAGGACCAGCTGCTGCGACGGCTCTGCGCGACCGCCGGCCTGGGGCTGGTCCGCCACACGAGCAGCGTCATCGCGGCGGCCACGGGAGCGGTGGCGGTCGGCGACCTGAGCGTGGCGGCCGGCGTCAGCAGCACCCATCTGGCACAGCGGTTCAAGGAGGTCATCGGCGTCACGCCGAAGCGGCTCGCCCGTACCTACCGCTTCGCCGCCACCGTGCTCGCGATCGACCCTGCCGGACCGGTCGACTGGGTCGACCTCGCCGGTCGCGCCGGCTACTACGACCAGGCGCACTTCGGCCACGACTTCCGGACGTTCACGGGGCTGACGCCGACCCGGTACCTCGACATCCGGCGGCGGTTCCTGCGCGAACATCCCGGCCATGCGCTCGACGTCGGACCGCTGCCAGCAGATTGATTTCTTACAAGACCGGCAACTCCCGACACGCCAGGATGGGCCCTTCCCGAGCAGAGGAGAGAGAGCCCATGGGCAAGGTGGTCCTGTACAGCTCGGTGTCAGTGGACGGCTTCATCGCGGACGAGAACGACCAGCCCGGCCCGCTGTTCGACTGGATGTCCAGCGGTGACGTCCCGTTGGACGAGACCGGGGAGGCGAAGGTGTCGCAGGCGTCCTACGACTACACCCGGCCGTACTGGGACCAGATCGGAGTGACGATCGTCGGGCGCCACGTCTTCGACATGACGGACGGCTGGGCTGGGAAGCCACCGGGCGGGATCGACCACGTGGTCGTCGTGTCGCACCGGCCGATGCCCCAGGGCTGGGACCCCGAGGCGCCGTTCCACTTCATCGACGGCGTCGAGGCTGCCATGGCCAAGGCACAGGAGCTCGCGGGCGACCGCACGGTCGAGGTCGCCGCCGGCGACGTCGGCGGCCAGGTGCTGGCCGCAGGGCTCGTCGACGAGGTCGCCATGGACGTCGCGCCCGTGGTGTTCGGGTCCGGCAAGCGCTACTTCGGGTCGGTCGACGCACAGCACCTGTTGGAGGATCCTGACGCGGTGATCCAAGGCAACCGGGTGCTCCACCTGCGCTATCGGGTGCGCCGATGACCGATCTGAGCCGAGCTACGCGCGCCGGGTGCGCGCCGTAGGGTTCACCTCCAACGTCATGCTGCGGCCTCGTAGTACTCGTGAACAAGACCGCCGAGACGATCCCGGCGTTGGACCGCGGTGGCGACGGCGACACCGTGCGGCGCGGATCCGGCGCTGGTCGCCGTTGGCGGCCGAAGATCCAGGCTGCGATGCGGTCGCTGGTCGTTGTAGTGCCGCACATACTCGTCGAGGACTCCCTCAAGGTGGCGCCGATCCCAGATGAGCAGCCAGTCCAGGCATTCCTGTCGGACCGTCTGCACCCACCGCTCGGCGTAGGCGTTCGCATTCGGCGCCTGGATTGGGGTCTTGATGATCTGGGTGCCGTCGGCGATAAACACGTCGTCGAAGGCGCGGGTGAACTTGGTGTCGCGGTCATGGACGAGGAACTGAGGCACGCTGCTCCCCGGCCGCTCGGTCTCCGTCTCCATCGACAACTCCCGTGCCCGCTGCACCATCCAGGGCCCGCTCGGGTGGTCGGTGACGCCGCCGAGCCGAACCCGTCGTGTCCCAAGCTCGATGAAGAACAGGATGTAGAGGGTCTTGAGGCGCACCGTCTCCACGGTGAAGAAGTCGGTGGCGACGATGCCGGCGGCCTGCGCACGAAGGAACGCCCGCCACGTCGCGGACGGCCGTCGAGGTGCGGGTCGAAGCCCGTTGCCCAGCAGCACTGTGCGGATGCTGGTCGCCGACACGCGGATCCCGAGCTTCTTGAACTCGCCCTGGATGCGCCGGTAGCCCCAGCGCGGGTTCTCCCGGGCCAGCCGTAGGATCAGCGCGACCAGGTGGTCGGCGAGCGGTGGGCGGCCGCCTCGGCGGGAGGGCTGGGTCCATTTGCGGGTGACCAGCCGACGGTGCCACCGCAGGAGCGTATCCGGCGTCACCAGGAAGATCGACCAGCGCCACCGAGGAAGCGCTTGGCTCAGCACTGCGAGCAGCGCACGGTCACAGGGGCGGTACTCGGGCCGCTTGACCTGGCGGCGCAGCACCTCGAGCTGGTGGCGCAGAACCGCGATCTCGACGTCATTGGCATGCTCGGTTTGGAGGCGACCAAGCAGGAGGTCGAGGAGTCGGCGCGTGATGAGGTAGAGGAAGGACAGGGGCCATCGGCGGATTATGGCTTGACTCGATCCTCGCTGCTCAGCACACACGGCCGAGTTTCTGAACCCTACGCGCCAGGCGATAGCCCAAACGCTGCGTGACTGATCGCTTATCCAGCGGGCTCGTCGGCACGATTCGACGATGGCATGCTCCCGAATCCAGATTGTTGGCACATCCAGGAGCTCCCGGGGTTAGAGCTGTGTCACAGCACGAGGAACTGGACTGAGACTGGCACGGTGATGTGGCGGGGACAGGATGGGCTCTGACAGTCCGAATCGGCGTGAGTGTCGCGGTCGGCGTGGATCACGCTATGGAGAGCCGCCTGCGTCCTCCACCTTCTCGAGCTCCTCGGGAAGCAGGCGCCACTTGCCTTTGCGGACTGGCACCCGGCGACGAACGGCCATGTAGTCGGGTTTGCCATCCGGGAGATGCCTGTCGGCCTCAGGAACCGGTTGGGCAGCTTCTACACGGGCGCGAAGCGCAGCGGCACCGCGTCCTTCCTGCTTCGCCGCTCGGCGCCGCTCCAGAAGCTGTTGCGGCGTTTGGGCGTCGGCGCGCCAGTCGGGACGCATGTGCCTGTCCCAGAGCTGAACGACGAGGTTGTCCAGCTCGGCTGGCGGGTGGTGCGCGAAGGCCATCACACCAAGCGCCTTGACCTCGTCCTGGAGCCGGTCGTAGTAGTCGTCGAGTTCCTTCAGGGCGGCCTTGAACGCGGTGGCCTCAGCGAACGACTGATCGGGCCGCAAGAAGAGCGGCGCCGTCCGTCGGTGGAGCTTGTCGCCGGATGCGAAGAGCATGCAGGAGGGCAGGTAGTAAAGGTAGGCCATGTCGGCTTTGTTGCTTGGCCGGTCGCCTGAGATGAAGCCGCGGTCGACGCCGAGGTAGTAGAGGAGGTCGACCTTGAATACGTGCGTCGCGTACGGCGCGAACGCGTCTAGCGTTGGACGGCCGGCTGCCTCCCAGCGAGCCAGGACGTCCCGTGTGGGGCGGTCCGGCACGCCGAGCAGGTCAAGAGCAAGGCGAATTGCCTGCCTTTCCGCGCTGGCGCAGAAGGCGTCGATCGCCAGCTTCAACGCCGCCAGGTCGGGCATGCTCGCGTCGACCGGAAGGATGTTCCGCAGGACGCCGATCGTCCGATCGCGGTCGTGATCCGCGAGGTCGGCGCGCCAGCGCCTTGCGAGCTGGCGCTCGATCTCGAGGAACTCGTGGTTCTTCCACCGGTCTAGGGCGACGGCCTCGTCGAACTCGTCGACGTGAACCCCGACCGCTCCCTGGGGACCGCGCATCACATCCCCACCCGCGATCGGCACCCGTCCATCCATCGGCACGCTCCAGCCGGTCAGCTCGGCCAAGATGAGCGAGCGGTGGTGCGCGTTAGGGACGGCGTTTGGCGGCGTCTTCGCTGCCAGCATGCCGACAAGCTCCTCTGGCGACTTCCCTTCGGCTACCTCCTTCTCAAGGTCGGCAAGCGTCTCGGCGTAGAAGACCGGGACGACGTTGACGAGGAAGAAGGCGTCGAGCCAGACCGACTCGTCCATGCTCAGCGACTGCAACGCAGACTTGTCGAAGATCGTGATCGGACCTATCCCCATCGCGGGATCCTGCCAGCCGCCGGCTACGGTCACAACCACCGGAGCAGTTCGATCCCAAACGCCGTCGAGGAACCGATTCCTCCGCGCCCACAAAGTGCCGACGAACCCAGGGCAACTTCAAGCATGCGAGCTGGCCTTGCAGGACGAGGCCAACCACAAATCCCGTCGCCATGGCGGCGATATCTGTGGGTACTACTCCGTGTCGGCCGTGATCTCGGCCTGTGCATCCTCGTGCTGGGCTTGCCGCTCGTAGGTCTCGGCTAGGCCGCGTAGGACGCGCGCTGTCCGTGGCCAGCTACCAGCAGTCTGCCTGGACCAGTGTCGGTAGCGAGCCGCAAGAGCACGCTCCTGCTCGCCCCCTTCGAACACGCCCCGGCTGGTCACGCCACGGTCATTCACGGCACCAACGTGGACCCCGGTCTCCACGCTTGGACTGCCGATGGCCTCAAGGATGTTCCTGACAGGTTCCGCGGGCCATATGGCGTCATTGCCCGGTGGGCTCGCGGCGAGCACCCGGCCGACTTGCTCATCGCCAATGTCGGCGCGGTCAAGCTCGGCGAACGCGAGCCGCGCATCGCGAACCCATCGCTCTAGGTGCTCTCCATCCACCGTTCCGTCCTCGCGTCGACCTGGAAGCCCCCGCCAGTGCTGCAGGACCCACCATGCCTGGTTGGCGAGCGCCTCCTCTTGCTCGCTCAGCCGGCGGCGCGGCTCGTTCCTTCCCCGGTACACCCGTGCGACAAGGTCCACGAAGAGAGTCGGATCCCTGCTCAGTGCGGCAAAGAGCGCCCGCGGCTGGCGATGATCTTCGATAAGCCTGAAGAACACGAACTCGTAGCGCAGGAGTCGCTCGGCGTCGGTGCCCTGCGCTTCGAGGTAGTCGAGCAGTAGCCCAATCTCGTAGCCGATGGACTGTGCGTGGGCCTCTGCGTTTGGGTCTGAGGCGAGGGCAGCGTCCAAGACGTCCTGAACGAGTGCCGGCGCGACCGCGTCTGGCACGTTGGCGGTGTCGGGCAGCCTGGCTGCGAGCAGGTCCACCGCTGCCCATGGCCGACCGTGCCGCAGGAGCTCACGGGCTGCACGATCAGCGTCTTCGGCGGGGACACGCCAAGGATGCATTCCCTTCCAGTAGGCACGGAGGAGTTCACTGTCCGCCTGAGCGAGTGCGTCCCAGTACCCGCTTGTCGAGGGGACGTTGAGTGCGAGCGCATGGCGTCGCGACGGTGGCGTTGTCTCTGGCCGAGCGAGCGCCTCCAAGAGCCACGCGACGCCTTTGTCATGCAGCTTGCGCGACGCCCAGCTGACTGCCATCTCGCGTAGCTTTGGATTCTCAGCGTCAAGCCATGTCAGCAGTTCTGGCGTCAGGTCCTCCGATGCGACCGCTCCGACGACCCACCCGAGTTGAGAGGGAACAGGGCTGCGGTCGGCCAGGTTGCGAAGCCCCTCGGTGGACCCGCTGTCGAGGGTCTTCTTGACGGCCTGCGTGCGCAGCTCAAGCAGCCTAGCGTCGTAGGCCGCATGGTCGTACGGGTCGATGCCCGAAAGATCGGGGTGCCAGTCAAACAGGTAGCCGAAGCGTTCCACGCTACTGGTGGGTTCCAGCCGGTCGGCGATTGCTTGCATGGTCGAGAGGGGACCATCGTCCATCGACCAGTCAGCATTCGCGAACCGCTTATGACGCGCGACCTCGGTGTGGAGCCGCTCCCAAAGGTGTAGGCGCTGCTGGGAGTCCAGTGCCTCCGGATCGGCGAACGAGTCAAGGGCATCCAGCAGGCGGGCGCGTTCCCCAGGAGGCAGTGGCCCAAGGCGCTCGCTTAGCTCGGCCCAGCGTTCTGCGTTGGTGCCGGCCAGACCGATCGCTAGTCGAACCAGGTGGCCGATGTATTCAATCCATTCGGGGATGAGGACGGCGCGGCTCTCGGGCTTCCAGTCGTGGAATCGCGGGGCTTGCGGTGCCGACGAGATCGCATGCTGGCTTGGCCACAGCGCAAGGATGAGACGCCAGCCGACGTCGGACATCTGGCGGCTGATCTGCTCAACCGCGCGCACCTTCTGGTCCAGTGGCGCTGCGGTATGGCGGACCCACCCGGCCAGGACGTTGTGCAGGCTCTCAAGCGGTCGATTCGACAGCCGGCCGCCCGGGTCGACGAGCTGGAGACGTGCTAGGGCTCGGGTCGCTCCGAGCAGGAACTCTGAGGACCAGCACAGGGTCTCAAGCGCCCATAGCAGGCCGGTGTGAGGTGAGGAGCTGTAGAGCCAAGAAGTGTGATCGGCGTCCTGGAACATGCTGGCAAGCAGCGGCTCGTCCCGGTCGAGGTCATCGTGGACTGCGTCCAGGAGCACCTCAGGCGCTGCCTCAGCCAGCAGCGGCAAGACGTCTGCGAGTGACCGCCACAGCTGCCCTGATGCATCCTTTTGAGCCCGACTGAGGATTTCGCGGACCACGCGGCGAGCGTGGTCCGCGCCGCTGGCGCCGTCACTCAACCGCTCATTGCCCGCAGAGGCAACCAGCGCGACGCCTTCGGCGAGACCGCGCCGCAGGACCAGGGAGCGACCCCGAGTGACCCCTTTGACAGCGGCCATGGGACGGTCTTGGGGTGGCAACTCAAGCTGAGGGTCAGCCTCCAACAACACCTCCGCCGCGATCTGCCGCCAGCGTTCGAGGCTGCTCGAGCTAAGGGCGCCGCGCAGCACGAGGAAGGCTTCTTCCGGGGAGGCAAGGTGCCACTGGGTGCCCGACCGCACGAACGGTGGGTCACCGGTACCGCGCCAATCCAGCAGGGCCTTCTCGATCATCGACCACTGCTTGTCGGCCATCCGGCTGACGACATCCGTGTCGGCGCTGCTCGCCGTCCAGGCACCCACCAGCATCAAGGGCGCAAAGATCGCCGCAGCGGGCAACTGCGACCAGGAAGGGCGGGCGATTCGCGGATCCCGCGCCAACGTGCGGACAAGCGACGGCATACTCCGTCGTGCCAACGCCGCCAACTCGTAGGCACGGTCAGAGCCGACGCCAGCAGCCTCGAGCGCTTCGCCGGCGGCCTGTCGGTGGGGACGAGGAAGCTCGATCCTGCTTCCACGCGCCACCTGCTCGCGGCCAAGCGGGAGGACGACGTGATGGCCTCGCTGCTGGGCCGTTGCGATGTCCGGATCTTCGAACAGCGGCAGCAGGGTCATCCGGCCCGGCTGGGCCACGACGCGATCCCACACCTCCGCCGATGACACGATCAGAGGCGGCTGCACGTACTTGCTGGCCTCCCGCTCCATCGTCTGGATCGTCGCGCACGCGAAGGCGATGGCCTCGTCGCGCCAGGCCGTCTGGACGGCGATGGTGCCGGGAGGACCGGCCAGAAACTCCACGAGCTGCTCGCGCTCCGGATCCCGTCCGGCCAGAAACAGCTCAGCGGGCAGAGCGGGGTCGGTCCGTGCTTGGAAACGGGCCCACCACCGCTCGAGCGTTTCTGCGTCGCGCGGTTGGCGCCCAAGAAGCTCGGAGATCCAGTGGTGGACGGCTGGCGTGGCTTGAAGCCACCCCTCGAGGTCGTCGGCGTCGAGCGCCTGGACGTCCGCGAAGACGCCCTCCGCGCGCCGAGCGCTCGCCCACCCCCCCGCGCCGGGCCACCGCCTGGGCGTGACGAACACGAAGGTCACGTCCGCCGGGACGGTCCCTCGTGGATCGTCACGTCGCTTTTCGTAGTCCTCGTCAGCCTTCACCTTGGGCTGGCCACCGACGCCGAACTCAAAGCACAGCGACCCGCTGGGCAGGTAGGCGGTTCCCACCGACTCGGCCCGACCGTCCCACCCTGGGGCAGCGACGCCCTCGCCGGAGCGGACCGAGACGTTGGTGATGCCCGGGGTCGAGGCGAGGAGCCGGCGCACTAGCTCGGGGAACCGGTCGTGGGCATCCCGCGTGGCTGCCCAGTGGCTGAGCTGGGTGGCGTCCACGAGCTCGGGGCCGATCGTGCGGCGCTCCTGCTCTATCGACGACACGGCCTCCCCGCGCTCGCGACGAAGGCGCTCCACGTCCCGTGCGTGGAAGCGGTGGAACCGCGATCCGGGTATGCGGGCGGTTGGGAGAATCCCGTCCCGGGCCCAGTTGCGAATCGTGTTCTCGTGCACGCCGAGGCGTCGTGCAGTCTCGCGCACGCTCAGGAACTCCGCCTCGCCCTGCTCCATACCTATCTCACCTCGCTGCGATCCCCATTCTCGCACTCAAGGTATGACGTTGTTGACTTTGGGGACTAGACTACACCATCGGCTGGGGTTCGTCGCCTGATCAGAGCAAGCCGACCGCTCGGGCTCCGCCGAGCACCGCGTGATGAGCGCACTCCGCTGGACCGCTGGTTACTGCCTCCCGTGGTCCTGGAGACCGGAGGTACCGCGGGATGGTGGCGAGGATGTTGACGTTCCAGGCTCGAGCATCGTCGGTGATCGCCACCGCGGTGCTGCTGCTGCCCTGGGTGCTCCTGATGATCCCCGTGATGGTGCTGGCGATCGCCTCATTGGTGGTCCCAGCTCGACGTCAGCGCCACCTCCTCAACGTGCTCGACCGGCTCGTGCAGATTGCCGCCACCCTCCGAGGGTCGGACGGACATAGGTCTCAATGACCGCCGACCGAGCAAAGGCGAAGTGCCATCACCTGGGACGGAACACACCAACGACACCGCGCGGACATCCACCCGGAACACCGTCGGCGCGCGGCGACGCCACCAAGGACCATGACGTGGCGTTGCCTCCGCGCGGGGCGGCGGTCAGGGCAGCCGGTAGCACCCGCTCGCCGGCGCTCGCCCTTCAACACCCGCGCGACCACCACCCCCCGACCATCCAGGACTGTCCGGGCGTGAGCGCGCGATGTGCTTGCCCAGACCAGCCCCGCACGAGGCCCTGTTCGCCTCAATGTGACGCCGGACGCGCGGTCGGCGTCAGCACGGCGTCGGGCGGAGGGAAATCGGAGGGAAAGCGCGGTCGCTCGGAGGCCATCACCCAGCGGATTGCAACCGCGTTTCCGCAGGTCAACGGTGGTGTGGCAGGGACAGGATTCGAACCTGTGTAGGCGAAGCCGGCGGTTTTACAGGTCGCAGCGGCGTTGCCACGCGCGTCCCTTCCCATCCCGGCCTGGCCCAGATCATCGCCCGTGACCTGCCCAAACGGCCTGCCGACAGCGTCCGCCGTCACCCGGTGTCCCTGCCTGTTGCCCCGCGTCCCGCGCGGCCTGGCGTCTGGTGGAGGGAAGTCGGAGGGAATCCCGGCCGCCATCTTCTGAACCCGCGGATTCAGGCTCAGGCTTCGGGCTTGATCTCGATCTCGTAGATAGCCGCTCGAACGCGAACGTCGAACCAGCGGAAGAACCCTTCCTGGCCAAGGAGATGGAACGCGAGCGGCCAAGGGTCACAGAACCACACAGGCGACTCCCAGGTCACCTCGCCCAAGGTCAGCTGCACGGATGCCCGCCGCGCGGCGGTGACGAAGCCCCCCACGGCGAAGTGCTCCTCATCCGCAGCGGTCAAGTCGACTCCGGCGGCATCGGCGACCCACGCGGCGAACCGGTTGTGCAGGGCACCCGTGTCCAACAGGCAGAGTTGCGGTGCGCGTGCGATACCCTCGACCGTCACCGGCACTGCCGGACGAAGGTAGTCGCCCGAGGTCCCCGGAAGCTCCTTGAACGGGAACCTCATGCAGGCGCCACGCCGGTTGCCTCGGTCTCGTCGCCGGGGACACGGAACATGACATCGGCCTGCTGGTTGTGGCGCTCGAGCCACTCCAGAACGGCCTGTGGCGTGTCCGCGGCCACGAGCACCTCGAGCCCGCGTTGGGCGACCCATCGACCTGCGAACGGCCGCAGGAGGTCGGCTTCGCGACCGTGGTGCGGGCCGCGCCTGCCCGGGGACGCAAGCGGCGTCCCCCGGCTCCGCCGGCCCACCGTGAAGCCCAGTCGGCTCAGGATGCGGCGGGCCTGGTGGGTGTTGAAGTCGGCGCGGTCAAGGCCGGTTATCAGGCTGATCACCTGCTTGGGCGGGAACCGCTTGCCCGCTACGACGACGTAGTGCTCCCCCAGCGGCTCCGGCATGACCTCGCGAAGCCGTCGCCTGATCTCCGCGGTGTCGAAGGCGAACTGCTGCTGTGCGATCGTGGCCTGTACCTGACTCATACTTACCGTATAGCACTTACCGCCTGCTCCCACAAGTGGCGGCGTCATAGCAAGATCCTGAGCCTGTAGGTGCCGAGAACCCTGTCCCCATCCGTGACCTGCGGCTTCGCATTGGTCGCGGAGGCCAGCTTGCCCAAGCGAGGACGACCTCGACCGTCCGCTGAGCTCGCCTCAGCCCCTCGGGTAACCTTCCGCCTCGGGCCTCGGCGCCTCCTCGGCACGCAACGCCCGGAAGCCCGAGTCGTCACCAAGGTGGAAGTAGATGTGCCCACGCAAGGACCCGTCCTCCTCCAGCGCCGCCCAGCCACGGCCACTGGCGGGATCGCTCTCGTCGTTGCCTTCCCAGGTGAACTCCACGCACGGGCGCCCGTCGCGCTGGCCGCTCTGGCAGTCCATCCACCCCTGGACGGCGATGAACCGGAAGTGGCCGGTCCGATCCGCGTCGAACTGGATACAGCCGGGCCCCAGCAGGTCGATGGCCTCCGCATCCCAGAGGTCCATCTCTACGATCCGCCACGCACCGGTCACGCTCATCGCTGCTCCTCCCGGTCCTCGGACCTCGACGCGCGCGGCGATGGGGCGCGTCTCCTCCTCTGGCGCGAAGACTACCTGGTATGCCGTCCGTAACCGGCCGTGTGCACGTCTCCACCAGGATGCTTCGCTTGTGGACCGATCGGCTGGTGCACGAGACTGTGCGCATGCACCAGGGATCCGAGACCACGGTGGCGGCGGCGCTGGGCGGCTGCGCGCCGAGGACAAGCGCGTGGCCGGCGACGCTGAGACGGCGCTGGGCTCGCTGACCTGGGACCAGGGACTCCCGGCCATCACCCAGCACGGGCTGCGGACGTTCCTGTGGCATGAGTTGCCGCGCAAGTGGCTGACCGAACTGGAGGGCAAGCTGCACATCGCTGCCTCGCTGGGGCGGCTACTGGAGCTGGTCGGGCTGCCCCGCTACGCGGCGATCTGCCGTCAGTCACAGACCGCCGCCGTGCCGCAGGCGTACGAGCGCAGCGACCAAGAGGGCTTTCGGGTCTTCCGTCGGGCGCAGGACCGCTCCGGGGTCCAGCAGGACTACCTCGCCGCGCGGTGCCTGGAGCTCACCGGCCAGCCGCCACCCCGCCGCCACCTCCGCGCAGTCCAGTAGGCGAGGGTCACCAACGGCCCCATCCTGGTCGCACAGCAGCCCAGGCACCCTACTGTGGCGCGCGAGGTTGTCCTCCGGTGTCGGGGTCCACCAGCGCGCCTGGCTCCGGTGCCGGTTCGCCGTCCAGGACCCAGTCCAGCCCCAGTTCGCACATCCGCGCCAGGCCAGGACAGGCCACGGCGCTGGTAGGGTCGCAGGGTGGCCCGCAGGCCCCCGGGAGGCTCGACAGCGGCTCGCCCGGCCCCGGCCAGCCGGTCGACGAGGTCGGCCAGCGCGCCAACGGCGTGGAACTCCACCCGCTCGCCGTCCACCACCAGGCTGCCGGCGAGCGCGGCGGTCAGCGCCTCGGCAGCGGGGATCCGCGGGCCGCGCCGACGCCGCAGCCGCTCCAGCAACTCACGGTTCACCCGCACCCAGCGGCCGCGCAGCCGCACCAGCGGACACTTGGCCTCGGCCAGCGCGGCGACCTCCTCGGCCGTCAGCGCCTCGCCGCCCACCGTCGCCTGCCAGTCGAAGTCGAGCAGCGCCTCCAGCCGGAACGCGGGCTGGGCGGCGCCGGCCGGTGCCGGGGCCGCCACGGTGGCACGCACCTCCAGGCCTTCGCCGAGCAGCTCGGCCGGCCACAGGACCTCGATGCCCGCACCGCCGAGCGCCTCGGCGCCGGTCTCCAGCAGCTCGGCGACCTGCGCCTCGTCGAGGCTGACCTCGGTCGGCGCCGCCGAGCGCAGCAGCGGCGCCAGCGGCGGCCATGCCCTGGCACCGCGCCGCAGGGCCAGCAGCAGATCGGTCTCGGCGCGCTCGCCCAGCCGCGCCAGCACCGCCGCCGGGGCGCTCCACAGCTTCCCGGCGTCCACCACCAGGCTGGGGTCGGCCACGCTGCGCACCTGGACCACCGCGGCGAACGGCTCCTCCTCCTTGGCCGGCAGCTCGACCCGGAGCTGCGCCTGCGCCCCGGCGTCCAGCCCCCGGTCGGTCTCCGCCAACCAGCCGGCAAGCTCACCGACCCCGACCGGCTCGGTGGCGGCAAAGGCGCGCGCCCCGGTCGCGTGGACCGCCGCCGGGGTGCGCACCAGGGTGTCGGCGATCACATCCCACAGCTCGCGGACCAACCCCTCCGGCGAGCGCAGCCGCAGCGGGCGCCGCGCGTCAACCGGCAACGCGTGCCCCTCCGGCGGCATCGCGGCGGCGATCCGCCGAAGCCAGTCCAGGTCGGCCGCATCCAGCGGCCCGGCCCGCCACGCACCGTACCCGCCGGGGCTGGCGGCGGGCAGCAGGCGCCCGCGCGCGACCAGCCCGACCCCGGTCGCCGCCGCGGCCGACCAGGCCGCCACCGAGGCGCCCGCGCCGCCGGCGGGTGCCAGCAGCGCCGGCAGTGCCGACGCGAGCGGCAGCAGCCGCCCGCGGACCCGCCGGCGCCGCGATCCCCCGCCGGCCGGCACCACCACCTCAAGCTCGTCCGGGCCCTGGCCATCGCCCCACACGGCGAACGCGCCGGAACGCGGCGGATCGGCCGGGACGAAGGTAGCGAAGTGCTCAGACTCCGGGCGCACGTCGGCACTCTACCCAATGCGGGCCTGCACCGCTGGACGCTCTCGGCGCGGCTCCGGCTTACGGGGCGCGCCGTGCGTGGTTTTGACGGCTCCAGCTGGGCCATGAACGATGCCGGCATGGACAGCGAGGAGCTGCTGGAGCGGGTGCGTGCGCTGCGCGCGACCGGCCGTACTTCCAAGGAGATTGCCCGCGCCCTCGGCCTGCGGCCCGCACAGGTGGCCCCCCTGGTCAGGACCATCGCCGCCGAGGACCACGCCGGCGCTTCCGAGCGCCAGCTCACCGGCTGCTGGGTGAGCCCTGGGTGGAGTCAGGGGCTCACCGTCAAGGGTCCTCCCGGCTGGCCCGATGTCGATGCCGCCGACCCCGAGGCTCTCGGCCTGGTCAGCGTGCTGGTCACGCGCCACGAGCGCTACGGCAGGGTGCGTCTGTGCGGCTGGCTGGTGGACGTCTACTGCCTTGGCGTCAAGGACGTGGTCGGCCCGCGCGTCACGGACGAGCGCCGCGCGGCCGACTTCTCCGGCTCGTTCTTCGCCGCCTACCAGGCCAGACCGCTGGAGGCGCCGCTGGAGCTGGCGCAGCATCTGGTGTTCGGCGCGGTCGAGTATGCACGGGGCCTTGGGTTTGAGCCCGCCCGGGGCTTTGCGGCGACCACCGACCAGCTGGGGTCGTGGGCGGGCCCGAGCGCCATCGGGTTCGGGCGCGACGGCAAGCCCTTCTTCGTCCAGGGCCCGCACGACGACGCCGACGCCGTCCTGCCGGCACTGGAGCGTTCCGTCGGGCGCGGCAACTTCACCTTCCTGGTCCAGGCATAGCCGTAGCGGCGGCGCAGGAGGTCGCGACGGGCGAACTGCTGGGCCTGCCTGCCAACTCCGCAACGCCGCCTCCCGCAGCAGGTGCATGAAGGGTACGCAAAGTCGGACGTGGCCTCTGAGCTGCTGGTTCGCGCCAGACTACAGCTCGACACTGAGCCATCTGTGACCCTCGGAGGCCGTCTTTGGTGCTGTCCAAGCTTGCCTACCTCACGCTGTGCCGCTCCATCCAGCTGCTCGCGCTGCTCGCTCGCGGTGACGCTGCCAAGGATCTTGAGATCCTCGTCCTGCGGCATCAGCTCGCCGTGCTCCGCCGCCAGAGCACACGACCCAAACTCGGGCCCGGCGACCGTGTCGTGCTCGCCGCGGTCAGCCGGGTGCTGCCCAGGTCCCGCTGGTCGTGCTTCTTCGTCACGCCGGAGACGCTGCTGCGCTGGCACCGGCGGCTCGTGGCCAGGGCGTGGACCTACCCGCATCACCAGACCGGTCGGCCGCCGCTGGACCAGGACATCCAACAGCTGATCGTCCGCCTCGCCAGGGAGAACCCACGCTGGGGCTACCAGCGCATCCAGGGCGAGCTGCTCCGCCTTGGCGTGCGCGTCTCGGCGACGGTGATCCGCACCACGCTGCGCCGCCATGGGCTGGACCCCGCTCCACGGCGGGCGGCCACCACCTGGCGGGCATTCCTGCGCCAGCAGGCCGCCGGGATCGTTGCGTGCGACTTCTTCACCGTCGACACCGTCTGGCTGCGGCGGCTGTACGTGCTGTTCTTCATCGAACTGGACACCCGCCGGGTTCACCTGGCCGGCGTCACCGCCAACCCCGACGGCCAGTGGGTCGCCCAGCAGGCCCGCAACCTGCTGCTGGTGCTGGGCGAACAGGGCCGACGGGCTCGCTTCGTGCTGCACGATCGGGACGCGAAGTTCTGCCGCAGCTTCGACGACGTGGTCCGCTCGGACGGTGCCGAGGTGCTCTTGACGCCCGTGCAGGCGCCCAGGGCCAACACGTACGCGGAGCGCTGGGTACGGACGGTCCGCTCCGAGTGCCTCGACTGGCTTCTGGTCGTTGGCCGTGGGCACTTGCAGCAGATCCTGCGGGTCTACGTCCAGCACTACAACCGCCACCGTCCCCACCGGGCACTCATGCTTCGTTCGCCAGACCCGCTCGTCCGGCTGACCATTCTCGGCGAGGATGACCGAGGCGCCGTGCGCCGACGCGACCTCCTCGGCAGTCTGCTTCACGAGTACCGGCAAGCTGCATGAACCCGTTTACGCACCCCACACCCGCTCCAGATGCCCTCGCCCGACGATCAGGAGCCAATCGAGGCAGTCAGCGCGGACCGTACGGACCCAGCGTTCCGCGTACGCGTTCGCCCTGGGCGCCCGCACCGGCGTGAGCAGCACCTCGGTACCTTCTGAGTGG
>Ga0307278_10000633_pt1 | contig 17415 bp, 18 predicted proteins | sample ER_DNA_117_FD_194482 | JGI IMG/M metagenome (GOLD analysis project Ga0307278, IMG submission 194482) | Bulk soil microbial communities from the East River watershed near Crested Butte, Colorado, United States - ER_DNA_117 | ecosystem: Environmental > Terrestrial > Soil > Floodplain | place...
AGGGTTCCCTCCCCCTCGACCCCCTCCACATCAGGTAGCCGTCTGAGCTGGGTACTCGTCCCGGTTAGCGTTCCGGTCATGTTCCGTCGACCAGGCGGGAGCGGCCCTCATCAGCAAGAGAAGCGGTATCGAACTGTGCTGGTCAGAGCGTCGCTCAAGTAGCTCGAACGCACGTTCGATCCCTCGCACGGAGGAAGCCAGGGGTTCAAATCCCCTCACCTCCACCCCCGAAACGGCAGGTCAGGGCGTCGTCGGTCACACATCGGCGGCGCTCTCGTCGTCCCCGGGGCCGCAGTGGGGCCGCGCATGGTGAACGGCGGTCAGCGGAATCGCGGGATACCCAACTGCGTGCATATGGCCCGGGCCGTTGTCCTCGGGAACTCCCGATGACGGGGGACAGAGGAGGATGAGCCGGTGGCTGGGTTCCTCCAGATGGTGTGCCGGCCCCCTTGGCGCACGACGACACAGCCATGCTGGCGAAGATGGCGCTCGAACTCCTGCAAGTTGATCAAGAGGCTGCTCGCCGCCTTCTAGTCGGGCGCCCGGCGTGCGGGCCAAACGGTGGTTTCAAGGTGTAGTGGGACTCTTCGGTTACGCCGATGGCCGACAGCGGGGCCACCTTCAGCTCGGTCCGGCGCTGAAGAAGCCCGTTCCGGCGCAGCGTCCGAAGACCGCGATCAGCTGAGTCGGGCGAGAGGTCATACCAGTCTGGGGCTCGCTCGGCCGGTAGGATGAAGTCATCCCGTAGGCTCAAGGCGATCAGCAGGACGGCCTTGGCTGGCAACTTGAGAGTTCGATGCCACTCCTGCTCATCGGTCCAGTACGCGTAGGGCAACTTGAAGTACGGCTCCCGGTCCCGACCCCTGCCGGGATGGGTGTAGGGCTCACCTGATCCGTCCTCCCGGAGAAGGGTCACGGAGGCCAGCCGGCGGCTGCGGGTCCGGGCGACCAGCCCTAGGTCTTCCAGCCGCCGCCAGGTCTTGGATACCGCCGACGTGGCGGTCTCCCCCGCCAGGCCCATCGCCCGCGCCCAGGTCGCTGCCGGTAGATCTACGTTCCATGGATCCGCGCTGGCGGCGGCATGCAGGAGGAGGTACTGATCCAACGCCCGCTCGTCGTGACGATGCACAAGCTCAGCCAATGGCCCCGGTTGCGGGTGGCGGAGGGTACCCTGTTGGAGGAAGGTCCGCCGGATCGGCAGTGCGTTGTTTGGGCGCTTGGATCGCTCAAGCAGGGCCTCGATGGTGGCCTGGCGGGTTATGGTGGGTGGCCGTTTCATGAGCCGAACTATGGCACAGAACAGCTCGGGGGATCACCGGAGCCTGGTCAGCCGACATGCTGTTCCAGCGGGTGCTATAGGTAAGTACCATCAAACGCCTAAGTCAAAGACCACTCTAAGTACCACTCACATGTCCAGGACCCCGTCAGTTGCCGCGGTGGCCCTCAAGAGCGGTGTTAGGTCGAATTGAAAACAGGCGGTGCGGCAAGTTTCTCTGGCCTTCTCACCGTCCCTGTACGGGCTACACTGCGATCATGGATACCAAACTGGCGTTCACCGTCGTGTACGAGACCGTAGAGGATGGTTGGACGCAAGCGCGGATCGAAGAGCTGCCTGCAGTGATTACAGTGGCGCCGACACTCGACGAGGCCAAGGAGCTACTCCTTGATGCCCTACGCGAGTTCCTTCTGGCCCTTGGCCACCCCGAGCTGGCCCTTGGCCAACCCGAGCCCCTGCCAGTTCCGGACACGGCCAAGCGTGGCTCGCTCGACATCGTGCTTCATTCGTCCGGTCGTCCGTAAGCGGACGCATAGATAGCGTCCAGCCGGTCGCGCAGGGCGGCATCCGACTCCGGGTATAGGTGGCCGTAGCGGTCTAGGGTGAAGCTCACCGAGGTATGCCCGGGCTCGTGCGGCGACTTCCTTGGGGTTGGCGCCGGCCGCGATCCACAGCGCGACGGCCGTGTGGCGCAGGTCGTGGATGCGTAGACCGTCCAGCCCGGCTGTCCTGGTCGCTGGCCGCCAGATGCGGGCGCGGAAGGCGATCACCCGCAGCGGCCCGCCCTTCGGGGCAGTGAATACCAACGCATCCGGCTCGGCTGGCGCTGCCAGGTGGGCGGCCAGCTCCTCTACTACGGCACGGGGTAGCCCGACAGTGCGGCGGCTGGCGCGGGTCTTGGGTGGCCCCACGCGCAGCCGGCCGCCAACCTCAGTGACGATCTCGGCGACCTCGACCGTGCCCCGCAGCAGATCGACCCGGCTTCGACGTAGGCCGGCAAGCTCCCCGATCCGTAGGCCGCCGTAGGCGCCGACCAGGACCAGGGCGCGGTAGCGCGAGCGGATGGCGTCGGCCAGGCGGGCAATCTCGGCCGGGGTCAGAAACCGCATCTCCTCCCGCTCGATCTTGGGCAGTGGCACCCGCTGGCACGGCGACTGCGCGATCATGCCGGCGTCAACCGCGGCCGCCAGCACCTTGCCCAGGAGGTGGTAGGACTTTCGGACGGTGGATGGCGCCAGCTCGGTCGCGGCCAGGTCGGCCACCCAGGCCCTGACCTCGCGTTGCCGGATGGCCGCAAGCGGCTGGTTGCCGAAACGCGGGACCGCGTAGCGGCGAAGCAGCATCTCGTCACGCGCTTGTGTGGAGGGGCGAAGGTTGGTGGTCGTCGACCACCACTCCGCCAGCCAGTCGCGGAACAGCACCCGGCCAAGCGCCGGGTCAGTCCAGGTGCCGCGGAGCTTGCTGTTCTCGACCTCGGTCAAGAAGCGCTGGGCATCCACCCTGCGGTTGAAGACCCGAGCCTTCTCCCGCCCGGCGGGATCGCGGTAGCGAGCCCGGTAGGTCACCCGGCCCTTACGGGTACGCTTCTCGATGTGCGCCATCGCTATGCACCACGGCGCGTTGGCAGCGGTGTCCTCCCGACCTCGACCCGACCAGCACGGATGAAGGCGTCCAGGTCGCGAGCCGCGATCCGCACGTGCCGGCCGAGCTTGGTGTAGGGGATACGGCGCTCAAAGATGAGTCGGCGGATGAACCGTTCGGCCGTGCCTAGCCGGTCGGCCGCCTCCTTCACGGTCAGCAGCTCGTTCATGGTCACCTCCCTTCTGCGCGGTCTGACGGGTCGTGGTGCATTAGGCTGCCAGCCGCGGGGCGGTCGCCGTTCGGGTGGGCAGCGCGTGCCGGGTTAGCGGTGAACTCCGCCAATAGTCGTTGCCCGTACCGCTCGCTCACGCCGGCCGCCCGGGCCAGGCCGGCGCCGGTCGACGTCTGCCCAGCCGCGACCTGCGCCTCGTAGACCGCCCGGACCCGAGCCCGAGCACCTACCTGGGCGCCCTGGTCCGGGCTGGCTGGCTCGGGTGCGGGGTCGTCGCCCGGCCTGTGCGGGTGTGTGAGTGCGGGGCCGGTCTGGTGTACGGCCACAGGTTCGTTTAGGCCGGGTGTTGGCCGTCGCCAGCCTGCCTGCTGCATGAGCAGGTGGGTGGTGAGCACGAGCGCGACCGGGGCCATGGCGAACACCAGTTGGGCGACCGGCCGGTCGGGGGCGTGGGCGATGTTGAAGGCGACCGAGGCCAGGGAGAACAGCCCGGCCAGTACCCATGGGTAGGCGGCCTGGGCGGCGGCGCGTTTGGCGGCCAGCACGTTAGGAGTGCGACCACGATGGTGCCGTCGATCACGACCGGCCATAGCCAGGCCAGGGCGGGTCGCACTCGGCTGTCGAGGGCCAGCTGATGCAGCGCGTCGTAGGAGAGGGTGAAGGCGGCCGCGGCCAGCAGCAGGACGCCGGCTGCGCTGACCCGGTAGGTCCAGCGCCCGGTCATGACCCATCCTCGTCGATCCTCAGGCCGGGTCCGGCCGGGTCGGTGCGGGAGTTGGCCAGGCCGGCCGGGCGGGCCGAGGCGAGCGTGCGGCCGGTCTCGGCCGCACCGAGCCCGATGGCCAGGGCGGCGGTGGTGAAGGCGAGGGTGACTTCCTGGTCGTCGAGCAGCCCACCGGCGACGTAGCGGTAGACCTTGAACGCGCACCGGTTGAGGGTGAGGTTGCGCTGGCCGGGGGTGGCCCGGCCGAGCGCGGCCAGTTCGGCGGCCAGCACCCGGCGGCCGTACGGGTGGCCGAGTGCGGCCGGCCGGCCCAGCCCGGCCGGCCGCGTGGTCGTTGGCGGGTCGGGGTCGAGCAGGGCGCGCAGGGCGGCCGGGACCTCGGGCAGCGGTGCGGCGTCCAGGTCGACCAGCCACCGGTAGGCCCGGCCGGAGCTGTGGCGGCTGGGTGGGGCCAGCACGCATCCGCCGATGCCGCGCCAGTCGACGTGGTCGAGGCCTCGGGGTGGGCGGTTGCCCAGCCCGGTCGGGGTGAACCAGTGGTGCCAGCCACCGCCCCCGGTGGCCACCAGCGGGCCGGGGAACCGGAGGCCCGCCGTGCGGGCGAACTGCCGCGGGGCGGCCAGGCCGGCGGGGCCGTCGATGTCGAGCGCGTCGAACACGATCCCGGTGGCCAGGCCAATGTTGGCCTGCGGCCAGCGTTGCCACCAGCGCTCGAGCTGGGCCGGGTTGGTGGTGGCGTCGTGGATGCCGTGGCGGACCAGAGGATGCTTGGCCGGCCGATCACAAGAAGCGCCGTGTCGGCAGGAGCAGCCGGGGCTGGCCCCGCCCGGAGCGGGACAAGGCCAGTGGGCCGGGTAGACGGGGATGCCGCGAGCGGCATAGCCCAGGGCGGCGTCCAGCAGCGCGTTCATGCCACCCGGGCTCCCTCGATCGGCGCGGTGCTGGCAGCGTGGGCTTGCCAGGCGGCCTCCTCCTCGGCCTGGACCGCAGCCTGGATGGCCAACTCGGCGAGGCGGCGCATCATCTCGGGGGTGCCCCACAGCACGCTGTCGCCACGCGAGTCGGGGAAGGGGCCGTGCAAGTCCCACTCGATCTCGGCGAACAGGCCGCTTGGGGCGGCGAAGCCGTGGGCGCGCAACTTGGTGTCGTCGGTCAGGTGCAGGTTGATGTTCACGATGCCTCCTCAACCAGCGTCGCCTGCGCAGGTGCCTGGGTGAGTGCCGGGTCCTGATCGGGCTGGCTGCTGGGCTGGACGTCGGCGACGGTGACCTGCTCGACGCCAACGGCCGCCATCAGGTGACGCAAGGCGGCGGCCTGGTTGCGGTCGAGCGCGGGTCGGACGTGGCTGGAGCGGGCCATCACGGGAACTCGTGGCAGACCGGGCAGACTCGGCGGCGGCTGCGGCGCTCGCAGCGGGCCTGGGTGCGGGCGCTGGCCAGCTGGAACCCGCAGGTCGGGCAGGAAGCAACCCAAAGGCCGTGGAGCAGGTGCAGGGCCGGCTCGGGCCCTGGGCGGGTCGGATAAGGTGATGGGTGCATCAGAGGGTCCTCACTTCCTGTGGTGCGCGAGGCCGGGACGGGTGAGCTCCGCCCCGGCCTCCCTGCTGCCGAGGATCTAGAACGGTGGGTCGTCGTTGACCTGGCCGGCCGGCTTGCCGTTGGACTTGCTGGCCCGTTCGGGCTTGGCGGTCGCCCACCTGAGGCTGGGACCGATCTCCTCTGCGGTGACCTCGATCACCGAGCGCTTGTCGCCCTCGGGGGTCTCCCAGGCGCGCATGCGCAGCTGGCCTTGGACGATCACCCGGTCGCCCTTGGACAACGAGTCGCCGACGTGTTCGGCCAGTTGCCGCCAGGCGGTGATCCGAAAGAAGCTGGTGTCGCCGTCCTTCCAGCCGTCCCCGTCCTTGATGCGTGGGGTGACGGCCAGGCGGAAGTTGCACACCGCCTGCCCACTGGGGGTGAAGGTGACCTCGGGGTCGTCGGTCAGGTTGCCGGTGATGGTGACGTGGGTATCGGGCATGGCTGCCCTCCTCGGGCTCGTGGTGCTGGTGGTCGGTTGTAGTGGCGGTCCGGTCGGGGTGTTCCTTGCCTCCTTCCTGGGTTGGTGGTCAGCAGGTGCCGGCGGGGGTGGTGGTCCCGGCCTGGTCCGCCACGGTCCTCGCCTCCTGCCTGCTGGTCGGGCGTTGCTCCTCGCCCGCCCCGGGCGACCGGTGTCTCCGGGCCGACTGGACGACGGCCGGGTCAAGGGCCGCCGTAGGCGGTCCCAACGGGACGCGCAGCGCCCTTGACGCGGATGGCGGCCAGGTGGCAGCCCGTCCAGCAGGCAACCGGCCGGGCCGTGCGGGGTCGGGGTCCCCGCACGGCAGCGAAGCGGGGAGGCCGGTCGTTGCCGGTGACCCGGGTGGCCGGTCATGGCCGTGCCTCCCGGTCGGTCAGGACGCCAACCCGGCGCCGTGGCTGGTGCAGCCGCCGCAGCCAGGCGGCGGTCCAACCCCGCCCGGCCCGGAAGGCCCGCACTGGCAGCCGCGGCTTGGGCCAGTGGTGCTCGGCTACCGCGACCAGCTCGGCCGCGTCAAGGCCCTGGCGGGCACCTTCGCGGACGATGGCGGCGGTGGCGTCGTGATCGCCGTCGCGGGCGGCCGCTGCGACCGCCAGCCGCAACCGATACCCGCCGGGCAGCGGCGCCGTGGGCGGCCCACTTTGGGTACCGGACAGGTCGGTGTCAGGAGGTGGCTCGATGGCCAGATGTCCGCGCAGGCCGCGGAGGGCCTCCAGGCCGCCCGACTGCGCCTCGGTCCAGGTGCGAGCACCCGGCATGACCTCCTGGGGTTGCCAGGAGCGGGCCAGGGCGACGACGGCGTGGGCGCGTGCCCGGTAGCCGTCCGAGATGGTGGTGCGGGCCACCATCAGGTGCTCGTAGCGGCCTCGGGCGACATACCAGGCTTCCCCTTCGCGGGCCTGCTGCACCGCCCCCGGCTCGATCCGGGGTCGCTCCCCGACCCGGGCTGAGCTGTTCCCGGTTGGGCCTTGGCTGTCCAGCCGCCAGGTCTGCTCGACCACCTTGACCACGCCAGCGGCGCGCAGCAGCGACTCCGGGTCGGGCACGGCATGCAGCAGCAGCCCGCCCGAGCAGGCCCCGACCAGGCGGGCCTGCTGGCGCTCATCGCCCAGCCCGTCCGCGGACTGCGCCGACAGATACAGGGCGCAGCCAGCATCCCGGACCCGCTCGACGAGCTGGATGGCGGCCTCGCGGCCGCCGGCGATGGCCGAGAACTCGTCGAACACCAAGGTGGCGTCCTCGCCCTTGCGGGGCTTTCTGAGGGTGGCGTAGTGGGCGAAGTCCTCCAGCAACAGCCGCATGCAGGCATCCGCGTCCTCCCGGCCAGCCAGGTAGGGGGCGCGGAGGTAGGCGAAGTCAACGTCCTCGAAGCTCCACCCAGCCTCGGCGGCGTCGAAGCCGCCTGAGGTGGCGGCGAAGAAGTTGGCGAACCGCCCCACCGCGCCCTTGACCGCGCGGGCCTGGTCGCGGCCGACAAGGCTGTGGGCTTCGCGGCGTCGGTCGGGGTCGTGCTCGTACAGCCGCACCAGCAGCTCCGGATCCATGCGGGCCATCAGCTGGCTGGAGGAGCGGACGGGGCCGTCCTCCCCCGGCGCGTTGAGCGCCAAGCGGAGCAGGAGGCCGGCCACGTCCTTGTAGTAGGGCTCGCTCCAGCCGAGCATGGCTAGCAGCCGGTTGTGGATGGCCGCGGGGTTGCCCCGCCAGCCGTCCATGGGCAGCTCGGGCCACAGCGCGATGCGGGCATATGGGTTGCCCCAGAGGTAGCCGGCCAGGGCACGCTCCACGAACCCGGGGTCGGTGCCTTTGCCGTCGATGAGGAAGAACTTGCGGCCATCCCGGGCGGCCCGGAAGGCCTCGCGTTCGATGTCGGTGGTCTTGCCGGTGCCCGAGGTGCCGACGATCAACCGCGACCGGCCCTGCGTCAGCCGGGGGACAACGACCAGGCGGCGCTTGTCGGCCCAGCCCAGGTCGCCGTCGATCTGGACGCCCAGGGCGACCGGGCCGATATGGTCGTCCCGCACCACGGCAGCCCGGCGGACGGCCAACTCCATCCGCCGGGTGGCCTCGCGCTGGGTGCGCTTGACCTCGGCCGGGTCGATCGCCTGCCGGCGGCCGGCCAGGTTCAAGGCGGCGGCCAGCAGCCCGACCGGGACGGCGAGGGGAAACTGCGGCCATAGGAACGCCCCGGGCGTGGGGAAGTCGAGCTGGGGAGCGCCGATCTGGCGCAGCCAGCCGGCATAGCCGGAGAAGTGATGGGCCAGGGCCGCACTTGGGCCACCCGCTGCGATGATCACGGCGGCGATCGCGGCCAGCGAGGCCAGGGCGAGCTTCCACCAGCGCAGGCCGGTCACCCGCAGCAGCGCCTGCCCGACGGCCCACGCCAGCAGCGTGACCGGGCTGAGCAGGAACAGGAACAGCGCGACAGCCATCCCCAGCTGGCCCTGGGCGGGTGGGCCGCCGGTGGGTAGCCGGTGGCCGAGCTGGTTGTCGTACAGCGGCCGGCCGGGATGCCCCCAGCCCCAGGTGGGTTGGTGGCGGCCCCAGCGGGGATCGTGCGGCCCCCAGCCGCCCCAGCTGCGCGGGTCGTCCGGGTGCCAGCTCATGCGCACCACCGTCCAGGCGAAGCTGCGGCGGCCCATCCGGGGCCGAGCACCAGCCGGGCGCGCCAGGCCATCGCGTAATGCGGGTAGTGATTCCCCCGAGCAGCGAAATCTAGGACACTTCGTTCGTCACGGACGACCCACTGCTGGAAGCTCCGATGGATCAAACGCCTCAACGACAGCCAGATCTCCGCCGCGTACGTCACGTCGGGCTGGGTGTGCTGTGGACGGCAGCGCTGCTGGGGGCTGCCTTCTTTACAGGGGAGGGCGTCCTCGACGGCGTTGTCGCCGCTTTCGGTCGGCGGTTCTCCCGGACTGGGTGGGCGTTGCCCCTGGCGGCTGCCGGTTCCATTACAGTGCTGACCAGCTCGCTCGTGCGCCGCCGGTGGCCCCAGCCGACCCGCCGCATTCTGCTTGGACTCATCGTGTTTGCCGGGCTCTACGGGTTGACCGCTGCCGGCGGGCCACTTCAGGTTCTGCTGGTCCTGGGGCTGGTAGCCATCGTCGGGCTGCTGGCGGCGTGGGTGCTGGTACTTCCGCGCCGGCTCGCCCCGCCCCTGCCTGCCGAGACGTTGGGTGCCCTTCAGGATCGTGACCGTCTGGAGCTGACCGATGCCCGCCTCAAACTCCAAAACGATCTGCGTACCACGGCGTTGCAGGCCATCGCCGGGCTGGCCGTCCTTGCCGGCGCCGTCCTGGCCTTCCAGCAGCTCAGCAACGACCGCCAGCAGGCCAACGCCACCCGGGCGCTGACCCTGCAAGGCCAAGCCAGTGAGCGGTTCACCCGCGCGATCGACCAGCTCGGCAGCGACCGGCTCGAAGTCCGGCTCGGCGGCATCTACGGGCTGGAGCAAATCGCTAGGCAGGCGCCCGACAACCGCCTGGCGGTGACCCAGGTGCTGGTCGCCTTCCTGCACCGCCGAGGCGCACGACCTGCCAACCCGACCACGCAACCAGCGGAGAAGCTGCGCGTCCGTGCCCCCGAGGTGCAGGCCGCGCTCACCGTCCTCATCCGCCGCGCGCCCCCGCCTGCCGATCCTCCACCTGACCAGAACCTGAGAGGCTCCTTTACTACCGATCCTCCGCTGGACCTGAGCGGTCTGGACCTTGCTGGGGCAGACATCCGCGGCGAGGTCATCCTTGTGGGCCCAGACCGCGAGCGCGCTGACTTCAGGCCAGCAAGCCTTCTGAACGCGGACCTCCGCGGCACGGACCTCCGCGGCGCGATGTTCTTGGGTGTGTATCTGAGGTTCGCGGACCTTGGCGGAGCGGACCTTCGCGGCACGGACCTTCGCGGTGCGGATAGTTACCTGGGTCGAGAGCAGTTCTTGCTCGGCTCGCCGGCGGGCTTCGACAGGACGAAGTTCCGCGGTGCGCTGGCCGACAGCTCCACCCAATGGCCAAGCGGGTTTGACTGGCGTGCTGCCGGCGTCATCATGACGTAGCCGCAAAGCGCCAACGGAGCACTTGCGCAACCACGGCGGTCCATCCCAGCGCCGCGTGAACTGCTCCGGCCAGTCCCAGACATCCCGGTTTGGGAGGCTGACCAAGACCCATCGGCGCTGCTCGACCAGTCGCCGCGTTGGCGGACCCAAGATAGTGGCCGGATCGCACATCCAGTCCTGCGGGCTGGCCCACGCCAGCTGGCTGACCTCGGTCTGGTAGCGGGCGACGGCCTCAACGTGGGCGGCCGGGCTGGTCTGCCAGCGGTCAAAGGGGGCGAGGTCGGTGAGCCGGTCGGAGTCCAGCCCCCACGGTGCTCGCGTCGTGGGGAGCCGGCGGGGGTGGCGCAGGGTACGGTGGCTGACGAACACGGGCACGTCCAACCGGTCCAGCCGGCCGGGCTGGTGGGTGCCGAGGAAGTAGCCCGCGCCGGTCATGTCCTACTCCTCGCAGCGAGGTCCGCAAGGTCCGGCAGCCGCTCGATGGCGACCGGAGGGCGGCCGCCCAGCTCCCGCACCACCCCGGCCAGCTGTGCGGCCAGGGCGGTCTGGAGTGCGGCCGGGACGTAGTAGGTGACGGTTGCGGTGTGCGGGGGGCGGGTCTTGAGTGCGGCAGCCATGCGGGGGCGGGCCTTCTGGGTTAGCTCGACCTCGATCAGCTCCCACGCCTCACCGATCCCCTGCTGGGTCCAGCTGGCAGGAACCGGTGCCGGGAGGGCGGCGTCGGCCAGGTGCCAGCTCGCTTTGCCGCGGCGGCGCCACAGTGCTCGCTCACACACCCAACCGCCCTGCCCGGGAATCGGTTCGCGGTGCAGGCGCACGACCGCGGCGGCGTGGTGGTGGTCCAGCCGATCAAGGGCCGGCGACCACACCTCATAGTCCAACCCGGCCAGGCGCAGCCCCGCCCGGGTCAGGGTCACCCAGGTATGGCCGAGCAGCCGTCGCCGCTCGGCCCAGCCGGCCTGCTCCCAACGGCCCAGCTGCTCACGCACCGCCCGGCGGCTGAGCTGGCTCCCCCGCTCCGGACCAGCCGTCGACAGCCGGGTCAACAGGACGGTGGCCACGTCGGCGCGGACGGCGTACTGCTCGCCCACGAACCGCAGCGCGGCCAGGTCGCGAGCGGTCGGGGCAGGGCCGGTGTCCCAACGCCGAGCACGACCGTCGGTGCGCGAGCGGCGCCGGACCGGGGGCTGGGCCGGCGTGCCCACCGACACTTCCAGGGCAAGCACGGCCCTCATGCCGCCCCACCCCCATGAGTGGTGGTGCGGTCGGCATCTAGCTGCCGCCGCAGGCGGCACGGGCCGAAGGTCCGCCAAGATCGCGGACGGGCCGATGAATCAATCGCGCGAAGCGCACCACTCGGCGCGGCCGCTCCACTCCCCCTGAGGGGGGCCAGTCGGCCGCGGTTTTTGCGGCCGACTGGCCCCCCGAAGGGCATCTGAACTGGAACGATGCGGGCGAGCGGGGATGGCTGGCCCCCGCCATCTGGGGCGGGGGGAATGCCAGGGGGAATGCCGGGGGGAATGCCAGGGGGGTCCAAGACCGTGGAGCGGAGCAAGCCCGGCTCGTGGTGGAAGGCTGCGGAGCTTGCCAGCGAAGCAGCACGCGCCGAAGGCGCGTCTACCCCCGGGAGGCCTAGCAGCCGGCGAGCGGACAGCTCAGGCACCGCAGCCACCTCCCGTCGGGCAGTTGGTGGCGGCCTGGCGCCCGGCGCGAACCAGGCCGAGCAGGCCGGCCCACTCCTCGGGATGGGCGGCAATCAGCAGCCGCATGGCGGCCTGCCGGCGGCGGCTTGCCGGCCTGGACACGGTTCGCTGGCAGTCCTGGCAGTGGGAGGAGGCGCTGCTCGGGGTGGTCCCGAAGTCGGCCAGAGGCTTGGCCTGCTGGCAGGCCGGGCAGTGCTTCGAGACAGGTGGTTGGACCGGTGGGCAGGAGTCGGTAGGCTCGACGTGCATCGACACGTCCTTTCTCGTCTTCGCGGATGAGGGGAGATCGATGCTGGCCTCGGCGGTGTTAGCGCACCGCCGGGGCCGCTTGGTTCTCAGGGCGGGCTACGGGCATCGCTCATATGGCTCCCTTTCGCACTACAAGCGTAAAGCTCCTTAGGCGTTATGTGAAGTGTGATTAGCTGACCGCCTAACGATACTCGACGCTCGCCGAAGCAGTAGGGCATGCTCCTCACCAGACCGCCTGACAGATCATCAGGACACGAGCGAGGGTGACGGTGGCCACAGACGAGCAGCGCGAGGCGTTCCGCCACGCACTGCGCCACAACCGCGAACAGCGGGGCCTGACCCAGCGCGCCCTTTCGCGAGCCATCGGCCTGACCAACAGCGCGGTCTGGCAGTGGGAGCAAGGCAAAGCCATCCCACGCCCCGAAATCGTGGCCAAGCTCGAAGCGGCCTTGGACCTCGGACCGGGCGTGCTGTCTCGACTGCTTGGCTACCTGCCCATCACCCAGCCGCCCGACAAGGCCACCATGGACGTCCTGGAGGCGCTGCAGGCCGACCCCAAGCTCGGAGAGCGAGAGCGCAAACTGCTCGCCACGATCTACCGTGAGCTGGTCGCCCAACGTGAGGCCGGGCAGAGCGCGTAGCTCGGGCAGCGGCTGCATGCGGGGGTCCTCCAGACGGCTAGCCCGGCAAGGGCCGGGTGTACGGTGCCTTCAGGAGACCGCAGCTTCCCGATCATGCCAAGTGTCCGAAAGAGATATGTTTTCGCTAGAAAACTCAACGCGAGCAGAAGCAACCAGGCAGCAGGACGGCGCCATGCCACGCCCGCTCAAGCCCACCAACCCCTACGCCTCCTGGACCGCCCTGTTCGGCGCTACCGTCCAACGGCTGCGCCAAGAACTGTCAGTGCAGCCGGTGGTCACCCAGGCCGAGTTCGGCCGGCGAGTGTGCGCCTCGGGGTCGAAAGTCAGTGCGATCGAGCGCGGCCAGGTGCGCCCAGATGCGGCCTTTGTGGAGGCCTGCGAGCGGGAGCTGCCGGCGGGCGGCATCCTGCGCGCCATGCTCCCACTGGTGATCCGCGAGTGGGAATACTGGGCGCGCCTGGGCACCAGTCCCCCAACCGGTGGGCCGCTCTCGCCAGACGGCATCGCGCCTCCCGGCGAGGTCGCCGCCACTCCTGCCGAGCTTGCCGACGTCGCCTTCCTGGAGGGAGCCGCCGATGGCGCGGTTGAGGCGGCCGAGCTGGCTCGGGAAACAGAGGCTTCCGACATCGGTGCTGGCACCCTGGAGAACATCGACCTGGCCGTGGACCGACTCCGCCGCAGCTATGCCAGTGCGCCACCTGCGCTGCTGATCCCCCGCGTACAGGCACGGTTGCGAGGTCTCCGACGGCTCCACACCGGCAAACTCAATCTGACCCAGCGCCGGCAGCTGCTGGTGGCCGGAGGATGGTTGGCGACCCTGCTTGCCACCCTGGAGTTCGATGCCGGTGATCAGCCGGCCGCCGAAGACAGCCGCGACGCAGCCCTGCAGCTCGGCAAGGCGGCAGGCCATCAGGAGATCATGGCGTGGTCGTTTGAGCTGCTGGCCTGGTTCGCGCTGGTCAACCACCAACCACTAGCGCAGCAGGGGTTGACGCTTGCCCCCAATACCTCGGCCGGTGTGCAACTGGCGATGCAGCAGGCCAGGGTGTGGGCGCGCCTCGGTCAGCGCCGGGAAACCGAGCAAGCGCTTCGGGCTGGGGCAACCGCTCTGGCCAGGTTGCCGCCCCCCGCCCATCCCGAGGACCACTTCGCCTTCGACGCTCCCAAGCTGACGTTTTATGCCGCCATGTGCTTCACCTGGCTCCACCAGACCGAGCGAGCTGAAGAGCACGCCCGACAGGTCATCGCGCAGAGTACCGGGACACCCGGGGTGATTCGCTGGCCTACCCGCTTCTTCGCCGTCGCTCAAATCGACCTTGCGCTGCTGGCAACCCAGCGCGGCCAACCAGATGAGGCCGCGCTGCGTGGAACAGCCGCCCTCAACTCCGGCCGGGTCGTCGCCTCCACGCTGGGATGGTTCGCTGAACTGGACGATCTCCTCATACGCCACCATGGTGCGGTGCCCGAGGTACAGGACTTCCATGAAGGCTACGCGGTAGTTCGTCGCTCGATCAGCTAGACGAAGCGGTCGGCGTCTGGGAGTGAGCGAGCCAAGCAGCGTCCTTGATCGATGCCAAAGTAGATGTCGGCTCGCCGGCTTGATCCGATCGTGAAGGAGTGGTCCCCCTTCTATTGCTACGAACCAGCTCGCGCAGCCAACCCCCTATCAAGGCGGCTGAGCCTTTTCTTGGGGATGCCCAGTCTCTTCGTTTTCCAGATAGCCGTGCAGACCCGAAATGATTCGCTTCTTATCCTCGTCAGTCGGCGATCGGGAAATGATCGAATCGATCGCACGCACGAACAAGCTCTGCACGTTCTCGGGCTCGTCAAAGAGGCTTGTCTGTAGTGGCGGCGATGGGTCCACATACTCAATCGGCTCAATCAAGTAATAGCCATGATGGGTTGCTTGCCAATCTCCCTTCGAGGCTTCCTCTCTTCGCTCATCGCCCATTGCTTGCCCCCTCCTCTACCTCAGCCGCCATGGCCATACTCGGACTCGCTTCTTCGCAAGAGGGTGTTATAGTAGGCAGTTCGCACGAAATACTCAATCAAAATATAGAACAGGTTCATTGCGGCTAGAATTACCAAGCCTACCCACAGCGGTTCTCTTACTCCTAATAGGTTCAGTCCGTGCTGCACCAGAAAGTCCTTCGTGTCAACACCTAGGAGATACACCCCTGCCGCTACGAAGCAAAGAACTCCGCTGCTGATTAGAGAAATTCTGGCGGCAAGCGAAGCGCGAAGCACTGATTCGCTGTCGGAGGCATAGCCGAACCATGAAGCGGCGGCTATAGGGAAAGCTAGAAAAAGGGCAGGAATTCCACCGGCCGTCGAGCCGCCATTAGAAACTAGCCCTCCCACGACACCGATCAAGATAGTTGCCGCCCCAGCGGTAACAGCGGCGCTGGCTAAGGTGCCCGGTGGTGTTTCTCCGAATCTAACTAGAAGCTGTATGCGACGAAGGCCAGAGTTCGAATAGCCTCGCATATATAGATGCGCATAGTTCTGGCCCCATTTACGCCTCAGCCTAAAGTAGTAGATCGGCTCAGCCTCAGAATCTTGATGACTACAGTCGTCATCTGTGGAGCTATGCAACGTAGTTGCTTTGCCCTGCCAATATGGAGGTCGTTTGGGTGCCAGCTTTTCACACCGGCGGCATCGAAGGTATTGCTCCATTAAATATTGCTCAGCTGGACCTTCGACATGAAGATGATAGCTTCCTGACAACAGAGCAAGATCCACCGGGATGCTAACTTGATAAGGGCGCAGCCCGAGCTGCAGCCGCAGCCAGTCCTTGAAGGACTTGCTCAATGGCGTGGAGATTATAGTAAGCTCATACCGAATGAGAACTCGCTTCGTGTCTTGTTCGACGGGTACGACGGCGACGATAGGGTATGCGGGGCCTAGCGCCAACACGAACTTCTCAAGTCGCTGTCGCTCGGCATCTCTCTTGTGAGATATTTGACTGCCAAGCAGGCTAAGTGCTTTGGCGGTTTGTTCCATAGCCTGTTCAGTGGTCATATTCCCACGCTTGGAGATAATTCCTAATAGCAGAGTCTCCGCGCTGCTCGCCTCGTGGATGGCATGGCCACTGTCTTCATCAAAGCAGGCAAGCAACAGGGCATGTAGAGCAACTGATAGCAATCGTAACGTTTCTTCGTAGGATAAGTCAGTTAAGGTGCTGCCGCTTGCGCTGGACAAGGCGAAGTTGTCAAGCAGTTCACCCTTCAGTGGCCGCAGGATCGGCACATAGAGTGCCGAAATATCAGGCCTGGTGGCCTGGCCCTCTTCGCCATTATGGAGATCTGTCCCTCCAGGGAGCACACGTTCGAAATCAGGTAGTGAGTATTCGACTGATACGCGTTGCTTAATCCTTCGTCCGTCTAGAGAGATCGTCTCTACAGTGCGGGCTCTATACGAAGCCGGATTAATGAGCAATTCGACGAAGGCGACTATGCGAGGGATATCTTCCTCTTCAAGAGTCTGCGCGTTCTTGAGGTCCCTTGCCGTCTCCTCCTGAAGGCTAAGAAGCTCAAAGAGCCAACGCTCCAGGTCGCGAACGCGGTCCGCATCGGTTCCCTTGGGCGACGACCCCAATTGTCGTGCGGCGCGGCCACGAATTCTAAGGCGGATCATTAGGGCGAGTAGCGCGCACGCCCCAATCGCGAATCCTCCCCGTAGCCGCCCTTCAGTTACTATGCCTGTACCGTCTCTATACCAGCCGCTCAGCGCTCCACCGCAGAGCAATATAAATGCCAGAATAGCGAGGATCAGCACGGTAAGTCGACGTGCCCAGTACCCCTTGTCTTTGTCCCCCATGACGTCTCTCAGTCGCAGCTCAAGGCATGAAGCCCAAACAGTGCCTTGGGACCGCGATCCGCTGCAGCCAACGTCCGGAACGACAGTTCACTCCGAGTCTGCCTTCACTGATCATGCGGCACCTCCACATCCGAAAGCGTCGATGGGGAAGTATGCAGCCTTCTGCTACGGATGTCACTACCTAGCCTTCTGACAGGTTTGCGTATCTGCTCGCTCACGTGCAGCTTCGCTTGATGCCGCCACAACTTCATGTCCGTTCGCAGGGCGGAGGTTCATTGCAGACCGCCGGCTTGCCTTGCCAAGCCTACCAGCAGCCATGTTGGGCGTCCTCACAACCCCAACAGGCCCCTCATCCTCGCTTCGCGGCCCACTCGTCTTACGAGGTTCGCACGGCTGAGGAGTACAGCAGAACGACCCACTGGGTCCGCTCTGGGTCCGTGCCACAACGGTCCAGTACGGGCGTCAGCGGTCATGAGCGGTCGCCAACGGTTCAGAGGAACCGCAGGTCGTCGAGCCTCCAGCTCAAGCAGTGGGGATGATGCAGGTAGCCGAATCAGATTGTGGTCCCGACGGTCGAGAAGGAGAGGTGAGCATCCCCGGATTGCTGCTCCTCTGGTCAGCCGACATGCTTCTCCCGACGGCGGCGCAGTAGCTCCCGACGCGCGGCGTCCATGCCCTGGAGAATGTTAAAGCGCATTTCGCCATGCCAGGACGTCATATTGATGAGCTGCAGGGTGCCCACCAACGACCACATGGCCAGGAAGCAAGGAATTGCGAGAAGTAATGACTGAAGCCAACGGAACGATGGTGCATAGGCGAATAGCGCGATCATCGAAGTAGCTGTCGTGAGGATGCTCGTCGTGGCGACTATCTTGAAGGGCCGCATTGCGCCGGGCCATCCTCCCGGCGCCTTTTGGAGAAATATACGGTACGCATCATCGAATAGCGCCACAATGAGAGCAAGTACGGTGGCCACAATGGCGGTAAGCGCGACGCCTAATGCAGCCAAGGCCGCGAGGATGACGATGCCGCCGTTCTGTATAGTGACGCTTCCCTCAGCACCGAAAAAGGCGACAATTCCTGCCAA
>Ga0307278_10000634_pt1 | contig 17406 bp, 19 predicted proteins | sample ER_DNA_117_FD_194482 | JGI IMG/M metagenome (GOLD analysis project Ga0307278, IMG submission 194482) | Bulk soil microbial communities from the East River watershed near Crested Butte, Colorado, United States - ER_DNA_117 | ecosystem: Environmental > Terrestrial > Soil > Floodplain | place...
GTTCATCGGCCGCCCGGACACGGTCAACTACGCGATCATCTTCGCGTACGTGTGGGCGTCGACCGGCTTCGCGATGGTCGTGCTCTCGGCAGCTCTGAAGGGCATCCCGGAAGAAATCATCGAAGCGGCCCGTACGGACGGCGCGAACGACTGGCACATCTTCCGCCGAATCCAGTTTCCGCTGCTTTCGTTGCCGATGGCCGTCGTCACCGTCTGGCTGACGATCAACGTGATCAAGCTGTTCGACGTCATCTACGTGTTGACAGGCGGCGGGCCGGGAACGTCGAGCGAGGTCATCGCCGTGCAGATGTTCGACCAGGTCTTCCAGAACGGCGAGGCCGGCTACGGCGCCGCGATCGCCGTGGTCATGCTGCTTCTGATCGTTCCTCTGATGGTGTGGAACATCAGCCGCTTCCGCACCGAGAAGGTCGTCACATGAGCGTCGCCGCCGAGACGATCGCGCGCCCGCGCCGCACGCCCGCCGAGCGGATCGTCCGCTTCATCTCCCGCACACCCGTCCATCTTGCGCTGATCTTCATCGCCGCCCTCTGGCTGGTGCCGACGCTCGGCCTGGCGATCACGTCGTTCCGGCCGCGCGACGAGATCCAGGCCACAGGCTGGTGGACGACCTTCAACCACTTCGCGTTCACGCTGCACAACTACAGCCTCATTCTCCACGGCAACGTGCAGATGGGATCGAGCTTCGTGAACAGCATCATGATCACGGTGCCCTCGACGCTCCTGCCGCTCGCCCTCGGCGCCGCAGCGGCCTATGCGTTCTCGTGGATCAACTTCCCGTTCCGAGACACGATCTTCCTGACCATCGTCGCGCTGATGGTCGTCCCGGTGCAGATGGCGCTCGTCCCGTTGCTCCGGCTCTTCCGCGATCTCGGCCTCACCGACTGGTTCATCGGCATCTGGCTCGCACATACGGCGTTCGGCCTGCCGCTCGCGATCTTTCTCCTGCGCAACTTCTTCATCACGCTGCCTCGAGACCTGATCGAGGCGGCGCGCGTCGACGGCGCCTCGAACTTCCGCATCTTCCTGCGGGTCGTGCTCCCGCTCTCGGTCCCCGCGCTCGCGTCCTACGCGATCTTCCAGTTCCTCTGGGTGTGGAACGACCTGATCATGGCCCTGATCTTCATCAGCAATTCGGACCTCTTCCCGATGACCCGCGCGGTCTACAACACGCAAGGCACCTACGGGGCCGAGTGGCACCTCCTGGCCTCCGGCGCCTTCCTGTTGATGATCGTGCCGCTGGCCGTCTTCTTCGCGCTCCAGCGGTACTTCGTGCAGGGGCTGCTCGCCGGCTCCGTGAAGTAGGGACGGCGGTTGGCGACCGTCGTCCATCTCGTCCCGCACACGCATTGGGACCGCGAGTGGTACCTGCCGTTCCAGAGCTTCCGGCTCAAGCTGGTCCCGCTCGTCGACCGCATCCTCGAGCTGCTCGAGGCTGACTCGCGCTTCGTCTTCACCCTGGACGGGCAGCTCGCGACGATCGACGACTACGTCGAGGTGCGGCCCGAGGCCGAGGAGCGGATCCGCCGTTTCGTCGAGGAGGGCCGCCTCGCGGTCGGCCCTTGGCAGACGCTGATGGACGAGTTCCTGGTCTCGGGCGAGTCGATCATCCGCAATCTCGAGCGGGGGCTGCAGCGCGGCGACGAGCTCGGCGGTGCGATGCGCATCGGCTATCTCCCGGACATGTTCGGCCACATCGCGCAGATGCCTCAGATCCTGCGCCTGGCGGGGATCGAGCAGGCCGTCGTCTGGCGCGGAGTGCCCGCGGCCATCGACCACCACGCGTTCACATGGGAGGGCCCGGACGGCTCGAGCGTACGCGCCGAGTACCTGCCGAGGGGCTACGGCAGCGGCGCTGAGCTCGCCGCCCCGGGGCGGTTGGCCGAGCAGGCAGAGGCACTGGACGACGCGATGAGGCCCTTCTACGGCGAGGACCCGCTGCTCGCGATGTGCGGAAACGATCACACGGAGCCTGTTGCGGAGCTCGTCGACCTCGTCGCGGCGGCAAGCGAGCGCCCCGAACGGCTGCGAGTCGAGCTGAAGACGCTTCCCGCCTACCTCGAAGCGACCGATGGCGCCGAGCTGGCGCGCTGGCGCGGTGAGCTGCGCTCGGGAGCCCGCGCGAACCTGCTGATGGGTGTCACCTCGGCGCGCATCGACCTCAAGGCGGCCTGCGCCCGTGCGGAGCGCGCACTCGAACGCTACGCGGAGCCGCTCCAAGCGCTCTACGGAGAGGACTGGCCCGAGAGTCTGCTCGCCATCGCCTGGCGGCGCGTGCTCGAAAATTCCGCGCACGACTCGATCTGCGGCTGCTCCGTGGACGAGGTCTGCGCGCAGGTGCTCGTCCGCTATGCGGAGGCCGAGCAGATGGCACGCGGGCTCGCGGCGGAGGCGGTCGGCGTCGTCGCCCGGACCGTGGACGCCGGAACGATCGTGGTCATGAACCCCTCGCCGCATGCGCGCACGGATCTCGTCGAAATGGAGCTCTCGGTCCCGGACGAGTGGGGCGATGTCGGCCTCCGGCTTCCGGACGGAAGCGTGCGGGCCGCGCAGCGTGTCGACGGTGGCATCGTGGCGCAGGTTCCGGCTCCCCCGCTCGGCTGGACGACGGCGCGTCCGGTACCCGCGGCGGGCTCGATCGAAAACCCGGTCAGCACCGCCGAGGCGACTCTCGCGAACGGGCTGCTCCAGATCGAGGTCGCGGGGGACGGGACGTTGAACATGCAAGGCGGCAGCCGCGAATTAACCCGCGTGGGACGGCTCGTCGACGGCGGCGACGCCGGAGACACCTACAACTACGCTCCGCCCGCTGACGACCTGCTCGTCGAAGAGCCCGAGGAAACTCGCGTCGAGATGGTCTCGGCCGGCCCGGTCAGGAGCGAGCTCGCGATCGTGCGCACGTACCGTTGGCAGAACGAGACCGTCGAGGTCACGACCTCGGTCGAGCTGCGTGCCGGCGAGCCGTTCGTGCGCGTTCGGGTCTCGTTCGACAACCCGTGCTCCGACCATCGGGTGCGGTTTCACGTGCCGGTTCCCGAGCGGGCCGAGGTCTCCGCGGCCGAGGGGCAGTTCGCCGTCGTCGAGCGCGGGCTCGAGGCAGAGGGCGGCCACGGCGAGGTGCCGCTCGCGACCTATCCGGCACGCGGCTTTGTCGACGCGGGCGGCGTGGCCATCCTGCTCGACCACGTCATGGAGTACGAGCTCCTCGACGGACGCGAGCTCGCGCTGACGCTGCTGCGCTCAGTGGGTCTGCTGAGCCGGACTCTGCATCCGTACCGGAAGGTTCCGGCCGGGCCCGAGCTGCCGGTGCCCGCGGCGCAACTTCACGGCCCGTGGTCGGTCGGTTTTGCCATCTTCCCGCACGCGGGGTCGTGGCAGGGCGCGGATGTGCTCGGCCAGATGGAGCGCTACCAGCACCCGTTTCTCACCGCCACCGGAATCGGCGAGCCTTCCGAATCCGCTCAGGAAGCGGGGCTCGAGCTCCGCGGGGAGGGCATCCTTCTCACGGCGTTGCGGCGGCGCGGAGACGTGCTCGAGGCACGGCTCGTCTGCGAGCGGCCCGACCCCTGTTCGGCCTCGCTGATCATGGACGGCCGTCGGCTCGACCTCGAGCTCGGCCCGTGCGAGATCCGAGCAGTGGAAGTTACGGGAGCCTGAACTCGCCGCGCGCGACAATGACCGCGGAGCCGCCGACCTCGACGAGCTCGACGGTCTCGGCCGAGCCCTCGACGCGGGCATAGAGCGTCGAGGGGCGGTTGATCTCCGCGCCCTGCGAGATCTCGATTTCGTCCCCGAACGCGATGCGTCCGTGCCTGGCGAGGTGGAGCGCAAGCGGCCCGGCGGCGGAGCCGGTGGCGGGGTCCTCGGGGACACCCCCGGCCGGGGCAAACATCCGCGTCTTCCAGCGCGAGCCCGACCCGGCGATGCAGTTGACGCCGAGCACGGCGGGCAGCTCGGCGAGGCGGGTCACGTCCGGCCGCAGACCGGCGACCTCGTCCACCGAGCGAAGCGTCACGTAGACGTGGCGTATGCCGTTGTCGTAGACCTCAACGGGGAGCTCCGACCGCTCGACCCCGAGCACGGCGAGCAGCTCGGGCTCGGCCTCGTAGTGCTCGACGGTCGGCAGCGGCTGCTCCATGCGGCCGAACACGATGCGAGATCCCTCGCGCTCGAGCCGCACCGGCACCACGCCGGCACCGGTCTCGAGCCTGATCTCGTCCAGCTGCAGCGGCCCGGCGAGAACGAAGGCCGACCCAAGCGTCGGGTGGCCGGCGAACTGCAGCTCGGTGCTCGGCGTGAAGATGCGGATCCGCGCGTGGCCATCACCCTCCGGAGCGAGAGTGAACACGGTCTCGGAGAAGTTCATTTCCCGGGCGAGCGGCTGGTACAGCTCCTCGGGGATAGCGCGCGCGTCCGTGAAGACGGCCAACTGATTGCCCGCGAGCGGCGAGTCGGTGAAGACGTCGCAGACGACGTACCGGTAGCTAGCCAAGGACAGAAGCCAGGGCAGTGAGCGGCTCGGGCACGACGCGGAAGTAGGCCCAGCTCCCACGCTGCTCCCGTTCGACGAGCCCGGCGTCCCTGAGGACCTTGAGATGGTGGCTCACCGTCGGCTGAGACAAGCCGAGCGGCTCCGTGAGATGGCAGACGCAGGCTTCTCCATTGGGCTGGGTTTGGATGAGTCCGAGCAGCCGAAGTCGCGCCGGGTCGGCCAGGGCCTTGAGCGCACCCGCCAGCCGCTCCGCTTCGCCGGCATCGAGGGCCTGACCCTGGAGCAGCGGAGGGCACGAGGCCGCAACGGTCGCTATCGTCTGCACGAATTGATCTCGACACACATCGGGATTGTATACTTGACACAAGGGTCAAAATCACTTATCCTTCTTCTTAATGGCTTTGCTATCAGCTTTCTCCGCTTCCTTCTTGGCCCGAGTTACGACCCGGCGAGGGAACAGCCTCTTGACGGCCTCCTCAGTCGTTAGGTCTTTCGGAGAACGGCGCGGTCTACCCACAGAAGGCCCCTCGTGAGCGCTGCGCAGGAATTCGACCTTGTCGAGCTGATCGAGCAGTTTGGTTCCGAGGATAAGTGCCACGACTACCTAGAGGGCTTGCGCTGGCCGGACGGCGTGAAGTGTCCGCGCTGCGACTCGGACAAAATCTCGAGGATCGCCAAACGCCGGCAGTTCGATTGCGACTCATGCCGCTACCAATTCTCGGTGCGCGTCGAGACGCTCTTTCACGATTCCAAGCTTCCTCTCTGGAAGTGGTTCCTTGCTGTCTACCTGATGGGCGAGTCCAAGAAGGGGATCAGCGCAAACCAATTGAAGCGGACGCTCGGCGTTAGCTACAAAACTGCCTGGTATCTCTGCCACCGCATCCGTTCCGCGATGAACGACGACAACGGGGTGCTTCTCGGCGGCATCGTTGAAGCCGACGAGACCTACATCGGTGGCAAGTTGCCGCGCGGCCATCGGAGCCGGAAGGAAGTTGCCATGACGAGGCGCGACAATAAGACCATCGTTCTCGGTGCCGTCGAGCGCGGCGGTCGCGTTCGGCTCCGTGTGGCTCCCGACGCTTCCAGCGAGTCGATCAAGGGCTTCCTGAAAGACGTGGTGCATGAGGACGCGGAAGCGATCTACACGGACTCGCATCGGTCCTATCGTGGGATTGGTGACGGTGACACCAAGCACGAGTACGTCGACCACAGCCGCGACGAATGGGTGCGCGGCCAAATTCACACCAACACCGTTGAGTCGGTGTGGAGCTTGTTCGATCGCTCCGTGATTGGCGCGTACCACAAGCTCTCCGTCAAGCACCTTCCGGCGTACCTTGACGAAGCAGCGTTCCGCTGGAACAACCGGAGGAATCCCTATCTGTTCCGCGACACGATCATGGCTTTGGTCGAGGGCGACACGCTCACGTACAAAGAGCTCGTCACAGCCAAATAGGTGAACGGCCCCGCGTGAACGGGGCCGTTCAATCCGAACCGCACGGGGCCGCGCGCGGCGCCCGTAGCTCAGACACTCAGGTCGAACGGCCTCAGAATAGGTATCCGTTCGGACAATGTCTAGACCGGATTTGCAGGGATTTTCCGAAAACCCTCGATTTGCGGGACCTTTCCGTCCGACGACGCTCCTAGTCTGGCGGTCGGCCCCGTAGCTCAGTCGGGAAGAGCACTCAGGTCGAACTGAGAGGTCGCCGGTTCGAATCCGGCCGGGGCCGCCCATAGGGGCGGTACCTTGTGATGAGGAGAACCTGTCGACGAAAGCTGAGTCGAGGTCGATGGCCATGTTCGAGTTCATTTGTAACTGCGGCCATGTTGGCATCATCATCCCTTGCGTCGTATGCGGACGCGGCCGACGACGACGGCCACAAGGCATCACCGGGGGTATTGCCAATCTGACTATCGACGGGAACAACCAAGCCAGCATCGGTCTACAAGTTGTTGGCGAAGGCACTACAACGGTTCTGGCCAACGTGCATTTTGTGAACACCACAGATGCCGCGATCGACAACGAGGGCCGCGTCGAAGTGGTCGGGCCGGTCACGTTCAAGTAGTCACTCAAATTTGGATTCTTCGGCCTCAACGTCTCCCTCGTTCTCGATGCCTGTATCCAACTTGCTTCCGAAGCGTGCGCCGCGGAGATTTGCGCGGCTTCCTTTGCGTCCTCGATAACCCGTTCGGCCGGCTGCTAGTTGCTGGTCAGCCTCAGCGCCTGTCAGCCATTCGATCATTTCGCCCAGACGATCGATACGCCAGCGAAACCGGAGCACTATTTGGTCAAGCTTCGATCCCACCAACGAAAACCCCGGTGCATCGCCAGTGGCTGGATTATCAAAATGCTCCGCAAGTTCCTGTGACTTTTCTAACAGCTGCCGCGTCTCTTCCGTCCACGTCGCCTCCTGCCGCTGGGCGTCCTTGATTGCAAATTTCTCGAAGTCCGGTCCTCCCACAGCTGTGCCCCGCTGAACCTGCATGGCTTCGACTAGGCGGAGGCGTTCGCGCCCGAGCGCATGGTGCTTCTTTAGACGGCCTTTGTAGGCGCTGTGCTCAATCAAGCCCCGCGTGACGGTAGGCGCAGCAGCAGCTAGCTGCTCGTTAGTTTCGCGCCAAACGCGGAAGGCCCCTTCGCCAAAAAGGACCACGTAAGCAGCGCAAAGGATGAGAGCGCCATACCACCAGTGAGGCAGTGTCACAGACGAATAGACCGAGACCCCAAGAACGGCCACGAGCGCAGCTACAGCACTGACGTGATTACTAATCTCTACAAGCCAATGCCAGCCGGAAACAGTCGCGGCTTTCACGAAGCGAAGCCTTCCCATCGCGGGAAGTCTACCTTGCGTGAGGTATACAATCTCGACACACATCAATGTCATTGAGAGATTGGTGGCGGTCGATATCGCAGGAGTGAACATGGCCCAGGCAGAGGGAGTGATGAACAAGGAGCACCCCGAGGTTCTCTTCGTCTGCGTGCACAATGCCGGGCGAAGCCAGATGGCCGCTGGGCTCGTCAAGCTCCGCTCGGAGGGAAAGGTCCACGTCCGCTCCGCCGGAAGCACACCCGCCGACGAGATCAACCCTGCGGTCGTCGAGGCGATGAGCGAAATCGGCGTGGACATGAGCGAGGAGTTCCCGAAGCCGCTCACGGATGAGGTCGTCCGAGCCGCAGACGTGGTGATCACGATGGGGTGCGGGGACGCGTGCCCGATCTATCCGGGTAAAAGGTACGAGGACTGGGAGCTCGACGATCCGGCCGGTCAGGACGTCGAGACGGTGCGGCGCATCCGGGACGAGATCGACGCCCGTGTCCAGCAGCTCGTCACCAAGCTCACGGAAGCCTAGGTACAGCTAGGCCCTCGGGTGCCGGCGCTTCCAGTCCGATAAGGAAGCGCATGGATCGCCGCCCGCTCAAGACGCGCAGCCGTCCGACGGCGGCCGCGCTTGCAGCCGCGCTCGCGAGGCGCGGCGTGCGGCCCAATCACGTCTCGCTCGCCGGCGTCGGCTTCGCGCTGCTCGCGGGCAGCGCTCTCGTTGCCCTTCCCCACGCGTCGCCACCGCTGCAAGCCGCGCTACTCGTAGCCGCAGCCGCAGCCATCCAGCTCCGCCTTGCCTGCAACCTGCTCGACGGGCTGCTCGCCGTCGAGGCCAAGCTCGGCTCACCGACCGGCGAGCTCTACAACGACGTGCCGGACCGCTTCGCCGACCTCGTGATCCTCGTTGCCGCCGGCTATGCGATCGCCTGGGACTGGGGCGGCGCGCTGGGCTGGGCCGCCGCGGCGGCCGCCCTCCTGACCGCCTACGTCCGCGTGCTCGGCGGGGCGCTCGGCGCGCGCCAGCACTTCCTCGGCCCGATGGCGAAGCCACACCGGATGGCCCTGCTGACGGCCGCACTCCTCCTCTCCCTCGTCGAGCTTTCAGCCGCCGAGTTCGAAGGCAGGCTCATCGCGGTTGCACTCGCGCTCATCCTCGCCGGGTCGCTCGCCACCTTCGCCCGCCGCTTGAGGCTCGTCGCACGGGGGCTGAGCGCGCGATGATCGGCCGCCTCGTCGCAGGTCTAGCCCGGCTCATCGCCGGCGGCTACGTCCACTGGCGGGAGCCTCCGTCGGGAAACCGGCCGCGCGTCTACTTCGCGAACCACACGAGCCACCTCGACTTCGTCCTGCTCTGGTCGTACCTGCCACCCGACCTACGGCGGCGGACGCGACCCGTGGCCGCACGCGACTACTGGGAGCGTGGCCCGCTGCGCCGCTACCTCTCGACGCACACCTTCCGAGCGCTGCTGATCGACCGCTCCGGGCCCGACGCTCGCGCCGCGGTCGATCGTATGGCCGGAGGGATCGCGGCGGGCGACTCGCTGATTCTCTTTCCCGAGGGGACACGCGGGTCTGGCGACGGCATCGCTCCCTTCAAGGCCGGGCTCTATCACCTCTGCGCCGCCCAGCCGGGGCTCGAGCTCGTGCCCGTCTCGATGGAGAACCTCAACCGCGTCCTGCCGAAGGGCGAGTTCGTGCCGGTACCGATGGTCTCGCGCGTCATCTTCGGCGAGACCCTCACCCTCCGCGACGGCGAGCCCAAGGAAGAGTTCCTCGCGCGCGCGCGCGAAGCCGTCGAGGCCCTTCGCGAGGAGCAGTCGTGATCGACGACCGCGAGCTCCTCTGGCTCTTCGGCGGCGTTGCCGTCACCCTTGTGCTCGCGACGGCGGCCGGCCAGGCGCTGCGCCTGAGCGTCGCCGGCGCAGGCGCGCGAGACACGATCGCAAACGTCAATGCGCGGATCGGGGCCTGGTGGCTGATGAGCGCCGCCTTCGTCCTCGCCTCGCTCACCGGCGGAATCGGCTCGGTGGTCCTCTTCGCCCTCGTGTCCGTGCTCGCCCTCCGCGAGTTCGTCACGCTGAGCCCGACAAGCCGCGCCGACCACCGCGCGCTCGCGTGGGCCTTCTTCATCGTCATTCCCGTCCAGTACGTGCTCGTCGGAGTCGAGTGGTACGGCCTCTTCAGCATCATGATCCCTGTCTACGCGTTCCTGCTACTCGCGACGCGCATGGTGCTGGCCGGCGAGACCGAGCGCTTCCTCGAGCGTGCGGCAACGGCCCAATGGGGGCTGATGGCGTGCGTCTACTGCGTCAGCTACGCGCCCGCGCTCCTGCTGCTGGACATCGACGGCTACGACGCGAGCAGCGGGAAGCTGCTCCTGTTCTTGGTGATCGTCGTCCAGGCAAGCGACGTGCTCCAGTTCGTCTGGGGCAAGCTTCTGGGCCGGCGCCGGATCGCCCCGACGATCAGCCCGAACAAGACCTGGGAGGGCTTCGCGGGCGGCATTGCCAGCGCGACGCTGCTCGGCACCGGCCTCTGGTGGGCGACGCCCTTCAACCCCTGGCAGGCGGCCGCGATGTCCTTGCTGATCGGGCTCGCTGGGTTCGCCGGCGGGCTCGTGATGTCGGCGATCAAACGCGACCGCGGCGTGAAGGACTACGGGGGTCTCCTGCCCGGCCACGGCGGCGTGCTCGACCGAATCGACTCGCTGCTCTTCGCCGCCCCGATCTTCTTCCATGTGACGCGGTTCTTCTTCTAAGAGGCTCCAACATGATGACGTTCGTCGCCGGGGTGCGATGGTCGTTCCGAGGCACGGACGCAAGGAGCCCCAAGGCTGTTGAGCCTTGGGGCGACTGAGGACACCGCCTCGGGGCGAGCAGCGCGGCCCGGCGGCACAAGCTCATTGTGTTGGAGCCTCTAGGCGCCTATCGTGCGCGCGTGCGCCTCTACCTCGTCCGCCACGCGGAGGCCGCTCCGGGCGACCCCGACGAGCTCCGGCAGCTGACAGCCCTGGGGAAAGCGCAGGCGCGTGCGCTCGGCGAGCTTCTTCGCGACGAGGGACTGCAGGCGGACGCCATTCTTACGAGCCCCCTGCTGCGGGCCCGCGAGACCGGTGAGGAGCTCGCCCGCCAGCTCGGAACCAAGGCTGAGCCCGACGAGCGGCTCGCTCCCGGGGCCGATGCGGAGCACGTCCGGGCCGCGGTCGAAGGACGCGGCGAAAACGTCGTCGCCGTGGGACACCAGCCGGATTGTGGCCAGATCGCCGCCGAGCTAGCCGGTGGGCCCGAGCCGGCGTTCCCGGCCGGCGGGCTCGTCGTGATCGAGCTCGAGTAGCGGCTTCCCGGCGGCCAGGTGCTGCTCCGTCTTCACGTACCAGTCGCGCATCCACGTGATGAGGCCGATCCCGTATTCGAGGGCTAGGTAGGGATGGAGCTGGTCCTCCGCTGCGAACCCGGTGCGCGCATCGACCTCGATCTCCCTGAGCCGAGCGAGAACCAGCTCGAGAAAGCCCTGCTGTGCCCTCAGGTTCGCGACCACCTCGTCGGGGCTGAGCGCGTCACCGAAGAAGAGGCGCAGCAGACCCTCGTCGCGCATCTCGAAGGTGAAGCTTTCAGTGTCGGTCAGCCAGTCCTGCAACGCCTGCTCCCCGGCCGGCGTCAGCGAGTAGACCGTGCGCTTCACCTGCCCGCGCGGGACGTCCTCCCCTTCGATCAGACCCTCGTCGCGCAGCCGCCGCAGCTCCGGGTAGATCTGACCGAAGCTCGCGCCCCAGAAGAAGCGCGTCGAGGTGTCGATCGCCTTCTTGATGTCGTAGCCGGTGCGGACGCCGAGCTTCAGCATCCCGAGGATGACGCGTGCTGTCGGGGTCAGACTTGACATATCTGGCAGAGAGGTTTTAGCATATCTGGCAGATATGTCGGTCGTCGTCAATGATCTGCGTAAGACCTACGGCGAGGTCGAGGCCGTTCAGGGCGTGAGCTTCGAGATCGGGACCGGCGAGATCTTCGGTTTGCTCGGCCCGAACGGGGCTGGAAAGACGACGACTGTCGAGATCCTCGAGGGTTACCGCAGCCGCGACGGAGGCTCGGTCACCGTGCTCGGCGAAGATCCGGCTCGGGCCGGGCGCTCCTGGCGCGAGCGCATCGGGGTCGTCCTGCAGTCCTCATCGATGTACCCGACGCTCACCGTGACGGAGAGCCTGGCCTTGTTCGCCGGCTACTACGAGCACCCGCGCCGGATCGACGAGGTCGTCGAGCTCGTGGGGCTCGAGGAGAAGAGAGACGCCTTCGTACGCACACTCTCGGGCGGGCAGAAGCGGCGGCTCGATCTAGGCCTCGCGCTCGTCGGCGACCCCGAGCTCCTCTTCCTCGACGAGCCGACGACGGGCTTCGATCCGGAAGCGCGCCGGCGAGCCTGGGACACGATCGCTTCACTCGGAGAGCTCGGCAAGACGGTCCTGCTGACGACGCACTACCTCGACGAGGCCGAACGGCTCTGCGACCGGGTCGGCGTGCTCCGGAGCGGGCAGATCGTCGCCCTTGGGCGCCCCGGCGAGCTGACCGGCGCCCTGCCGCCGACCGAGATCCGGTTCCGGCGGGACGGTCAGGAGGTCGTTCTCCGCACCGAGGAGCCGACCCGCGTCCTCCACGAGCTGACCGCCGAGGCGCTTGCGGCCGGCCAGGAGCTCGAGTCGCTCGAAGTGCGGCGTCCGAGCCTGGAGGAGGTCTACCTCTCGCTGACCCAGGAGGAGCGCGAATGAGGCTCTTCCTCCACGAGCTGCGGGGCGAGCTTCGCCTCTACTGGCGCAGCCGAGAGCTCGCATTCTTCACGTTCCTGCTGCCGATGATCCTGTTCCTCCTGCTCGGCTTCGCCTACGGCGACGACAGGATCGACAAGATCCGCGGCTCCGACTACCTCCTCGCCGGGACGATGGGGTACGGAGTCGTCGCGACGGCATTTGCCGGGCTCGCGATCGTACTCGTCATTCGTCGTGAAGAGGGAATCCTCAAGCGGCTTCGCTCGACACCTCTCCCCGCCCCGACTTATCTCACCGCCGTCCTGGCGACGACGATGGTCGTCTTCCTCGTGCAGGCCGTCTGCATCGTCGCGCTGGGCATGGCCGTCTTCGACGCGTCGTTCCCGCACCGAATCGCCTCGCTCGCGCTCGCGCTCGTGCTGGGCGCGATCTCGTTCGCGGCGCTCGGCGTAGGGCTGACCGGGCTCGTGCGGCGAGCCGAAGGCGCCTCGGCGGTCGTGAACGCGATCTACTTCCCGATGCTCTTCATCTCGGGATCGTTCTTCGAGCGGGATACGTTCCCGGGCTTTCTCCAGGCTGTGTCGAACGTCTTGCCGCTGACCTACTTCATCAAGCTCGTGACGGACATCATGCTGCGCGGCGATGAGATCTGGGACCGCCTCGGGGACGTCGCCGTCCTGGGGGCGTGGGGCGTTTTCGGGGCGCTCCTCGCCGCGCGCCGCTTCCGCTGGGTTCCGGCAGAGGATTAGCTTCTTTCAAAGCGGGAACCGGAAAGCCACGATGGGGTCTCAAGAGCCGGTGATCGCCCTTGCGACGAGGACCTTCGAACCGCCTGCCCTCGAAATTCGGGTCAATTTCGGCATGTTCGCCGGACGTGAGGCGACACCGGCGGAGATCGAGGAGCTCGCCGCCGAGCTCCTCGACAAGGTCGGCGAGGTCGCGATCGTGTCCGAAGCCCGGCACGAGATCGGCCGGCACTCCGAGGCCACGCTCCACCAGGTGCGAATCGAGGTCGGCCCAAACGAGCTGCCGGAGAGCGAGCAAGAGGTAGATGAGTTCCGAGGGCGCCTGATCGAGACGACCGAGCGCTGGGCGCGCGCGTGCATCGCCGACCGCCACGTCGAGCTCGGCGACGCCTAGCCTGTCGGGCTCGACGCCCAGTAGCTCCTACTAGCAGTTGAAGATGATTTCGTTGCTCGGCGCCGACACGTTTCCGGACGTGTCGACCGCCTTGATCACGATCGTGGTCGGGCCAGGCTCCCGGCAGTAGGTGATCGTCGAGCCGTAGCCGATCACCCCGTCGTCGTTCCGCACCCCGTTCAGATAGACGTCGTAGAGGATCTCGGATTGCGGATCGGTGTCGTCGGTGGACTGATCCCAGTCCAGCCACGCCTCGGGCGGGGCCGACTCGGAGGACAGGCTCAGGTTCGCCGGTGCCGTCGGCGGCACCGTGTCGGTAGCCAGCGGGGTCGTCAGGGAGAGGACATTGCTCTCGGCGACGTTGCCGAACGCATCGCGTGCGGTGACCCTGAACACGTACGTCGTCGACGGCGTCAGGTTGAGGACCGTGGACTCTCTGTACCCGATCTGATCCGCCAGGTGCACACTTCCGTTGACGAAGAGCGAGTACCAGACCTGGCTCACGTTGTCGATTGACTCCGTCCACGAGACCGAGATCCGCGTGGGCCTGACGGACGTCGCGGTGATCGTCGGCGGCGGAGCCGGCGGGGTCGTGTCGGACGGAGTCGTATAGCTCACGGTGTTGCTGTTCCCGGAGCGGTTGCCCGCAGCGTCGAGGGCGGAGACGGAGCACGAATACGTGCGGTTCGGCCAGAGCCTCGTGTTCGTGAAAGTCGTCTGCGGCGGGTTGACGCGAATGCTCCCTCCGCAGCCCTGCACGATGTACCAGAAGTTTCGGGAGTTGTCGGTCGACGCGTCCCAGGCGAGCGAGATGCTGGTCGGCCCGGTCGCGGTGATCCGAAGGTTCGTCGGTGTCGTCGGCGGCGTTCGGTCACGGGCGGCGCCAGCGGTGCTGGCTGTGAAGACAACTGCGAGCACGAACAGTCCGGCGGCGAGTGCGGCGTTCCGGAAGAACATGTGTCTCCTCCCTTTCCCCGTTGAGGCGTACCTGTGTGAGATACGGCGATCGCCCGCGGCCGGATTCGCCGGCCCCGCGGACTCAGCTACGGAGGCGTGATTGTGCGCTCGAACGCGCGGAGGTGCTCGTCCGAGAAGAGGACGAAGCACACGTGCTCGATCTGTTGATAGGTCTCGAGCGCCTCGCGCGTGGTGTTCAGGGCGATTCCCGCTGCCCGCTCGACCGGGAAGCGGTAGACGCCGGTCGAGATCGCTGGGAAGGCAACCGTGCGGCAGCCGAGCTCGGACGCCACCTGGAGCGAGCGCCGGTGGCACGAGGCGAGGAGCTCGTCCTCACCCGCCCCTCCGCCTTGCCAGACCGGCCCCACTGTGTGGATGACGTAACGCGCCAGAAGATCGCCGGCGGTGGTCGCCTTCGCGTCGCCGGTCTCGCAGCCGCCGAGCAGCCGGCATTCCTCCAGGATCGCGGGCCCACCGCCGCGATGGATGGCCCCGTCCACACCGCCGCCCCCGAGCAACGACGAGTTCGCGGCGTTCACGATCGCGTCGACCTCCTGGGCCGTAATGTCGCCCTGCGCGAGCGCTATTCGTTCCGCTTCGGCCACACGATCACGGTATCCGAGGCCATCGGGAGCAGGGCGATGCTGAGCTACGAGGACGTCGGTGGAGCCGCCGACTGGCTCGTCAACGCGTTCGGGTTCGAGGAGTCCGACCGGATCGAGGACAACGGCGAGGCCGTCCACGTCGAGTTGCGGCTCGGGGCCGGCGTGGTCATGTTGGGAAAGCCGGGCGCGACCTACGTCAACCCGAAGCGGCTGCGCGAGCGCTGCGATGCCGCCGCCGAGATGTATTCCGTTCCGTGGGTCATCGACGGCGTCTGGGCCCAGGTGGACAACCTCGACACGCACCTCGAGCGAGCGCGGGAAGCGGGCGCCCGCCTCCTGTCGGAGATCGAAGACGGCCCCGACGGACAGCTCTACCGGGTCGAGGATCACGAGGGCCACCGCTGGATGTTCGCCCAGGCCCAGTAACTCAAGGCCTCGGCTATCTTGGCGTCGGCGCGCCCCCGTAGCTCAGTGGATAGAGCAGCGGTTTCCTAAACCGCGTGCGCAAGTTCGATTCTTGCCGGGGGCACTCTTCCATCGCCTGTAAAAAGTGGCCTCTTTGCAGGACTTCTTTCTTTCTTTCATTCTTGCGGAGACCTTCGCCGGCGACCGCACCTGATTGCTAGAGGCATCGGAAGACTGTCGCGCGACTGTCGCGCGGAACGTCCGACGTCGGCAGTACCGTCCTCCTCATGGCGCAGCTAACGGGCATCGAAGTGAGGCACAAGAGGGCCTGCGCCTCTCGCGATGGCCGCCGCTGCAACTGCCAGCCCACGTACCAGGCGAGCGTCTGGAGCGCCCGGGAGTCGAAACGCATCCGGAAGACCTTCACCACCCTCGCCGAAGCGCGAGCGTGGCGCTCAGAAACGCAGACAGGCGTCCACCGAGGCACCCTTCGCGCGCCGGCGAACATGACCGTCCAAGAGGCCGCCGAGGAGCTCGTCGCCGGCATGAAGTCGGGTCGCGTCCGCACTCGGTCGGGTGACCTCTACAAGCCGAGCGCGATCCGAAGCTACGAGGCGGCGCTGCGCTACTACATCGTCCCGCGCGTAGGTCGAACGCGCCTTGCCGACGTTCAGCACCGTGACGTTCAGCGCATCGCGGATGACCTCCTCGCTGAGGGACGCGATCCGTCGACGATCCGAAATGCCCTCATGCCGCTCCGCGTGATCTTCCGCCGGGCAGTCGAGGACGGGGACCTCGCCGTCAATCCGGGCACGCACCTGCGGCTCCCGGCAGTCCGTGGCCGACGTGAGCGGATCGCGTCGCCCGACGAGGCGCAGCGGCTCCTCGCCGCGCTGCCCGAACACGATCGACCGATCTGGGCGACAGCCCTCTACGCCGGCCTGCGCCGCGGCGAGCTCATGGCGCTTCGCTGGGAGGACGTCGACCTCGCGGCGGCCGTCATCCGCGTCGAGCGCGCCTACGACGACAAGGGCCGAGTTGAGATCGAGCCGAAGAGCCGCGCCGGACGCCGGACCGTTCCAATCGTGGGCGCGCTCCGCGACGTCCTCACCGAACACAAGGCTCGTCAGCGTCGCGGCCACGGGATCGTCTTCGGCTCCAGCGAGGGAACGCCGTTCCAACCCTCGAGCGTATGGCGCCGGGCTCGCGCCGCTTGGAAGCGTACGGGCCTCGAGCCGATCGGCTTACACGAGGCACGCCACACCTTCGCCTCGGTCCTCATCGCCTCCGGCGTGAATGCCAAGGCGATAACGGCCTACATGGGTCACGCGTCGGTCGAGACGACGTTCGACCTCTACGGAAAGCGCATGCCCGGTTCGGAAGCGGAAGCTGCGGCGCTGGTCGATTCATACCTCGCTCGAGCCAACACTTCCTCGCGGATCGCGCGACTCGACGAGTAGCGAAGTTGACCTGTTCGATCTTTGCGACGTTCGAGTGGGTCGAATTCACGCACGCTTGTAGCGGCTGTCCTTGTAGTCCTGGACCCACTGCCTCGTCGAGTACCACTGGTCCGTCCGGCGAACGGCACGCAGCCGACCGCGCTTGGCAGCAACGGAGAGCGCGTTGCCCGAGAGCTCGGAGTCGGCCAGCGACCGAAGCGGGACCAGTCGATGTGGCCCCGCCAGGCCCGGAAGCAGGAAGCGGTAGATGCCGTCAGTGACCGCCCGCGCAACGATCTCGGCGAGCGGCCCCGCGTCGCCTCCGTCCGCCCTCCTGAGCGCGTTCAGGTACCGCGTCCGATCGCGCTTGTAGATGACAGCAGGTGGATATCCGTGCCGGACAAGCAAGAGGTTCGTCGCCAGGCGGCCGACCCTTCCGTTGCCGTCGCGGAAGGGATGGATCCGCTCAAACCGGGCGTGGATGTCCGCTACGAACAGCATCGGATGCTGACCGTCGGCCGGCCCTCGACTGGCGTCGCCTAGCCAGTCGGTGACGAGCGCTGGCACCTCCGGGAACGGTGGCGGTGTCATCCCGCCGGTGAACGGACGGATGTCGTGCTGACGTAACGAGCCGGGGCCTTCGCGCTTGTCCAGGCCCTCCGGCGGCGAGTGCAGCCACGCCGGCTCGACGACGAGCCGGTGGATCTGGCGCAACTCGGTCAGGTTGATCCGCTCTCCGGCCGACCAGTCGGGAGATTGCTCGACTGCCTGTGCG
>Ga0307278_10000635_pt1 | contig 17392 bp, 10 predicted proteins | sample ER_DNA_117_FD_194482 | JGI IMG/M metagenome (GOLD analysis project Ga0307278, IMG submission 194482) | Bulk soil microbial communities from the East River watershed near Crested Butte, Colorado, United States - ER_DNA_117 | ecosystem: Environmental > Terrestrial > Soil > Floodplain | place...
GGGCCAGCTTGCGGCGGTCGCTCGCGCCCAAGAGACGCTTGCGCAGCCGCAGCGACGACGGCGTCACCTCGATCAACTCGTCGTCTTCGATGTACTCCAGCGCCAGCTCCAAGGTCATCTGGCGTGGCGGCTCCAAGATAATCATCTCGTCCGACGCCGTGGTGCGCATGTTCGTGAGCTTCTTTTCCTTCGTTGCGTTCACGTCCATATCGCCGGGCCGCACGTGCTCCGCGATGATCATCCCCTCGTAAACCGCGTCGCCCGGCTGTACGAACATCGTACCGCGCTCCTGAAGATTGAAGAGGGCAAACGCCACCACCGCCCCTTCCCGGTCCGCCACCATCACACCCCGGTTCCGCCCCGACAGCGGGCCGGCCCACAAATCGTACTCGAAAAAGCGGTGGTGGATGATCCCCGTCCCCCGCGTGTCCGTCAAGAACTCCGACCGGTACCCCAGCAATCCCCGCGCGGGGATCTTGAACCGCATCCGCACCATGCCAAGCCCGGGGTTCTTCATGTCCAGCATGGTCGCGCGCCGCGGGCCCAGCTTCTCCATGACCACCCCGACGTACCCCTCGGGGCAATCGATCATCAGCTCCTCGTACGGCTCCAGCCGCTCGCCGTTCGGCCCCTCCCGCGGAATGATCCGCGGCCGGCTGACCTGGAACTCGTACCCCTCCCGCCGCATCGTCTCCATCAGGATACCGAGGTGCAGCTCGCCACGCCCCGACACGGTGAACGCATACGGCGTGTCCGTATCTTCGACGCGCAACGCCACGTTGCGCTCCAGCTCGCGGTACAGCCGCTCGCGCAGCTGCCGCCCCGTGACAAACTTCCCCTCGCGGCCCGCAAGCGGCGAGTTGTTGACCAGCATGTCCACCGAGATCGTCGGCTCCTCGACCGCGATGCCGGCCAGCCGGTCGAGGTGATCGGGCGCCGTCACCGTCTTCCCGATTTCGACACCGGCCAGCCCCGCGACGGCGACGATCTCGCCGGCGGCCGCCGTCTCGAGCTCGGCGCGCTCCAATCCCTCGAACGCGAAGAGCTTCACGATCTTGGCCTGCTCGAACGCGCCGTCACCCACAGGACCCGGCTCGCCGATCGGCAGTAACGCGACCGTGTCGCCGACATGCACCTGCCCGCGCTCGATGCGCCCGATGCCGATCCGTCCGAGATAGGACGAGTAGTCGAGCGTCGAGATCAGCATCTGGAACGGGCCCGATTCCGTCGCCTTCGGCGGCGGAATCGTTCCCAGAATCGTGTCGAACAGCGGCGTCAACGTCGTTCCCGGCTCGTCGAGCTCCAGCGTCGCCGTGCCCAGACGACTCGACGTATAAAGGAAAGGACAGTTGAACTGCTCCGGCATCGCCTCCAGGTCCATCAGCAGCTCCAGCACCTCGTCATGCACACGCATCGGCTCTGCGTCCGGCCGATCGATCTTGTTGACCAGCACGATCGGCTTCAGGCCGAGCGCCAGCGCCTTGCCCGCAACGAACCGCGTCTGCGGCATCGGCCCCTCGGCCGCATCGACGAGGAGCAGGAAGCCGTCCACCATACGCAGGATGCGCTCGACTTCGCCGCCGAAATCGGCGTGCCCCGGCGTGTCTACGATATTGATTTTCGTGTCGCCCCAGCGAACCGAAGTATTCTTCGCCAGGATCGTAATTCCGCGCTCCCGCTCGAGCGGATTCGAATCCATGATGCGCTCCGCCACCTGCTGGTTGGCGCGGAACACGCCCGCCTGGCGGAGCATCTGATCCACGAGCGTGGTCTTGCCGTGATCGACGTGGGCGATGATGGCGATGTTGCGGATTTTCACAGGCTTACGTCCCGTGGGTCCCCTTAATTGAGGGGCGCAGTATAAATGGGTGGCTGGACCGAAACAAGGGACTGCGTCACTTCTCGCGCGTGCGCAGCTCGGCCTCTAGTAGCTCGCGCCGCAGGATTTTGAGCGCCGCGCTCTTGGGCAGTTCCTGCTTGAATTCAATCGACCTTGGGACCTTGTAGGGGGCGAGGTTCTTGCGGGAGTGGGCGACCAGCTCCTCAGCAGTCGCGTTGGCGCCCGGGCGGAGCACGACGAAGGATTTGACCGTCTCGCCGCGCTTGGGATCCGGCACGCCGATCGTCGCCGCCTCGAGCACGGCCGGGTGACTCATAAGCACGCGGTCGACCTCGTCGGGATAGACCTTGTAGCCGCTCGCGTCGATCATCTCCTTCTTACGGCCGACAATCGTGAAGTAGCCGTCCGCGTCCATCGCAGCCAGGTCGCCGGTGTGGAGCCAGCCGTCGCGGATGGCGTTCGCGGTCTCGTCCGGCTTGTTCCAGTATCCGCGCATGACCTGCGGACCTTTGATCAGCAGCTCTCCCTCCTGGCCGGTCGGCACGTCGCGGGTTCCCGTCTCGGCATCCACAATGCGGCAGTCGGTGTTGACGATGGGGACGCCGATAGTGCCGATCTTCCGCAGACCCTGCAGCGGATTGATGTGCGTTATCGGCGACGTCTCCGTGAGCCCAAATCCCTCACAGATCTTGCCACCGGTCAGGCCCTCGAAGCGTTGCTGGACGTCCACCGATAAAGGCGCGGAGCCCGAGACGCACACCTTGACGCTGGAGAGGTCGCGGCGGGAGACGCGCGGAAATTGGTTGATCGCGTTGAACAGGGCCGGCACCAGTGGAGCGATCGTGACGCGGTGCCGCTCGATGGCGTTCACGATCGCCGGGACGTCGCGCGGGTTGGGAAGCAACACCATCGTCGCGGCGATGTGGACCGGGAGATTCATGCAGACCGTCATTCCGAACACGTGGAAGATCGGGAGCGCGGTGAGCATCACCTCCCGCCCATCGCGGAGCGCCGGCAGCCACGCGCGCGCCTGCTGGACGTTGTACGAGAGGTTCCGGTGGGTGAGCATCGCGCCCTTGGAGACGCCCGTCGTACCGCCTGTGTACTGAAGCACCGCGACGTCGTCAAGGTCGAGGCTGACCGCCGGAGGCCGGGGGTCCGTCTCCGCGACGAGGCGCTTGAAGAAATGGATCCCGGGACCTGACCTGACCTTAGCGATGGCCGGGTGTGGCTTCTGCCGCTTGAGCTTGAGCGGCGCAAGCACGTTGAGCGGGAACCGCAGGTACTCCGGGATCGAAGCGATGACGTAGTCCGAGATCGGCAACCGCGAGCGATTATCCTTGATCTTCTGGTCGTACGTGAAGTCCGCGACCACGGCGACCGTGCACCCGGAGTCCTTCCACTGGTGCTCCATCTCCGGCGCCGTATAGAGCGGGTTCGTGAGCACGACCTGCGCGCCGAGCCGCACGACGGCGTAGTAAGCGATGACCGTTTGGGGAAGATTGGGCAGCTGTATCGCCACCCGGGTGCCCTTCGTAACGCCCATGCCCGCAAGCGCGGTGGCGAGGCGATCCACCCGATCCTTCAGTTCACGATAGGTGAGTCGGCCGTTCAGGAAGACGACCGCGGTCGTGTCAGGGTAGCTCGCCGCCGCGCGCTCGAGGAACTGCGGGAGTGTTAGATCCGCGAAGGTCGCGTCGCGCGGCACGCCCGGATCGTAGTGGTTGTACCACGGACGGTCTACTCGCAAGTCGGATCCCTCTCCACCTGCACAGTGACGTGCGCAATTCCCAACCCTCGCATCCTGTCCTGCACCGCCTCCAGCACGGGCTGATTGTCGCTCGGGTTCTTCACGACCAGATGCCCACTCATCGCCACCACCCCGCTCGTCACGGTCCACAGATGCAGGTCGTGAACCGATTCGACTCCCGGCACCGACGCGATGCGCTCGTGCACGTCCGACAGCGCGATGTGTCTTGGCGTCGCCTCGAGCAGCACGTCGGTGCTTTCCTTGACCAGTCGCCAGGCGCTGACCAGGACCAGCCCCCCGATCAGTACGGAGATCAGCGGATCGGCCATCACCCAGCCTGACGTGAGCACGATGACGCCCGCGATGAGCGCGCCCACGGAACCGAGGAGATCACCCAGCACGTGCAGGTACGCGCCCCGTTGGTTGAGCGAGTGCTCATGCCCGCGGTGCAAGACGACGACGGCGGCGAGATTCGCGACGAAGCCGATCGCCGCGACGCCGAGCAGCAACGGTCCGTTCACGAGCTGCGGCACCCGCAGCCTGTGCCACGCTTCGACCCCGATGCCGATCGCGATGGCGAACAGCACCGCACCATTGATGAGCGCCGCAAGAATCTCCAGCCGCATGAACCCGAACGAGCGCTCCGGCGTGGCCGGCCGTTGCGCGATCCACGCGGCGACGAGCGCCAGGCCGAGCGCCGCGACGTCGGCGAGCATATGCGCGGCATCCGCCAGCAGGGCCAGGGAGCCGGCGAGCCACCCGCCGATCAGCTCGACCAGCATGACGACCGCGGTAATGGCCAGCGCGAGTGTCAGGCGCCGTCGAGTCTCGACGTTGATGGGCGCGCGATAGGTACAGTGGGCTTCAGCGGGCAGCACGGATGTGTCCTCGGCGCAAATCTAATACTATTAGGCCGTGAACGTCCTGGGCCTGCGCCTCCTGGCCATCCTCGCGCTGGTCGCGGCGAACGCCTTCTTCGTGGCAGCCGAGTTCGCGCTGGTGGCGTCCCGCCGCACGCGGATCGAGGCGATGATCCGGCGCGGGGACCGCAAGGCGCGGGTCGTGCGCAAGGCGCTCGGCGAGCTGTACAAGCTCCTCTCGGCGACGCAGCTCGGCATCACACTCACGTCCATCCTGCTCGGTTACGTTGCCGAGGATACCGTCGCACACTTCTTTCACGATTGGTTTGCCTCGCTTCCGTCGACTCTGAATTTTCTGACGCGCGGCGGCATCGCGTCCGTCGTCGCCGTCGCCACTATCTCGTTCCTGCACGTCGTGTTCGGCGAGCTAGTGCCGAAGACATGGGCCATCACCCACCCCGAGGCCACCAGCCGCTGGGTTGCCACGCCGCTGATCGTCTTTTCCTGGATCACGCGACCGTTCAATTTCTTTCTGAACGCAAGCGCACGCCTCGTGCTGCGCCTGCTCGGTATCAGGAGCAGTAACCCCGAGCTCGACCGCGTGCATTCGCCCGAAGAGATCCGGATGCTGGTCGAGCAAAGTCGCAAGACCGGCGGCCTCGGCGCGGGCGATGCGCGACTGCTCGAAGGCGTCTTCGAGTTCAGCGAGAAGAATGCCCGCGATGTGATGACGCCACGCACACAGATGGTCGCGTTACCCGCCCAGGCATCCCTCGCCGAGGCGGCCGACCGCGTCGCCGCCGCGGGACGATCGCGCTATCCGGTGACCGGCGAGTCGCTCGACGATGTCATCGGTATCGTCCACGCCAAGGATATCCTGCGCGGGTTGCTGTCCGGCGCCGAAGCCCCCGTGCAGGACATCGCGCGGCCCGCGTTCTTCGTGCCCGGCACGCGTGAGGTCGAGGACGTCCTGGCCGACATGAAACGCCAGAAGGTGCATCTCGCCATCGTGCTCGATGAATTCGGCGGAACCGCCGGGCTCGTCACGATGGAGGATCTACTCGAGGAAATCGTCGGGCCGATCTACGACGAGTACGACCAGGCCCCGGCCGCCGGGCCGGGGACCGCGGCGAGCAGCGCAGGGGGCGGCGTGCCGATTCTGCCCGGCAGTGCCGAAGTTGATGACGTCAATCGCCTGCTCAAGCTTCACCTCGACGACGCGGACTACACCACGATTGGCGGTCTGCTGTTCGGGCGGCTCGGCCGGCTGCCGAAGGTAGGCGACCGCGTCAATCTGCAGGGTGCGACGTTCGAGATTCTGGAAATGGATGGCCGGCGCGTGGGGAGAGTGCGCGTCTGGCCGGCGACAACGCACGTACCGGAGCCGTCGAGCTAGTCCCCTCGCTGCCGCCGGGCGCCCACCAGTTGCACCGCCAGCTCCAGCGACGCGCGCATCGACCCCGCGTCCGCGATTCCCTTCCCCGCGATGTCGAACGCCGTCCCGTGATCGGGTGACGTGCGGATGAACGGCAACCCCAGCGTCACGTTCACCCCGGTACCAAAGCCCGAGACCTTCACCGCCGTCATTCCCACATCGTGATAGGGCGCGAGCACGGCGTCGAACTCGCCACGCAGCGCGCGCACGAACACAGTGTCGGCGGGGAGCGGCCCGGCGGCGTCGAGCGCCGTGGCGGCGGGCCGCAGCAGGCGTTCGTCCTCGTCGCCGAACAGTCCGCTTTCGCCGGCGTGCGGGTTGAGCGCGCACAACGCGAGGCGCGGCGTGGTAATGCCCCACCACTGCCGCAGCGCATCGGTCGCGATGCGTCCCGCCTGCACCACGCGCTCGGTCGTCACCGAGGCGATCGCGTCCCGCAGCGAGAGGTGCGTCGTCACCAGCACAACCCGGAGTCGCCCGGTCGTCAACATCATCGCCACCGGGACATCACCGGCGATATGGGCGAGGAACTCCGTCACTCCGGGAAACCGATAGCCGGCGGCGTGCAATGCCAGCTTGTTCACGGGTCCGGTGACGATGGCGTCGGCTTCACCGGAGAGCGCGAGTCGCGCAGCGGCCTCGATGTTTTGGGCGGCCGCCCGACCCGCCTCGAGGTCGTTCGGCATCTTGGCTCCGTCCTCCCAGCCACCGACGATGCGGACATCCGCATCGAGGGGCTGCCGCAGCGCTTTGCGCACCACTTCGGGGCCGATCCCTCGCGGATCACCCACGGCCACCGCCAGGCGCGGCCGAGAAGGGGGAGGAGCCAAGGCTAGAGTCTGATGTCGATGTAGATCTGACGCCGCAGTTGATCGATGAAGTGCCGGATGGCGAGCTGATCGCCGAGCGACTGGCGGATCCGGATCTTCACGTCCTCGAACGACAACTCGCCCGCGTCGTGGCGAGCGGTTACCTCGAGGACCACGAACTTGGTGCGCGGCGTATCGGCTCCCTGGACGATGACCGGCTTCAGTCCCACCGTCGTATCCGTCGCGAGGACCTTTTGGTACTCCGGCGGGATGTCGGTGAGCGGTGCCTCCTCCGCCAGCTTGGGCTCTTGCGGGTCGGCGTAGGTCTTCGCCAGGGAATCAAAGGACGCCCTCGCCCCTCCGCGGGCCAGCGCGTCGTGCAGTGAATCTGCCCGATGCCGGGCGATCGCGATCTGCGCCGCGCTGACTTCGGGAACGACGAGAATGTGCCTGGCCAGAATCTCGGCCGGCTGCGTGCGCTCGACGTTGATGATGTGGAACCCGAACGATGTCTCGACCGGGCCCGCGATCTCTCCGGGACGGACCCGGAACGCGACGTCCTCAAACTCCTTGACCATCACGCCGCGGCGGAACCACCCCAGTTCGCCGCCTTGCGCCGCGGAGGCGCTGTCACCCGAGAACTTCTTCGCCGCTGCCGCAAAATCGGCGCCTGGGTGCCGTAGCGCCACCACGAGCGACTCCGCGAGCTGAAACGCCCGTTGCCGTGCGGCAGAATCCGGCGCCGGCTTGAGCACGATCTGACGGAACGACACCGTCGCCGGCCGCTTCGGCTGCTGCTCCTTGTTCTGTTCCCAGAACTCGCGCATTTGCGCATCGGTCGGCGGAATCGGGCGGAGTTTCCCCTTTTGCCGCTGCGCCTCGATCAGGCGCTGCGCATACAGCTGCCGGCGCTGTTCGTCGGCCAGCCAGCGCCGCCACTCTTCGACCGATCCGAAACGCGCCTGGCGAATCTGATCGCGGAAATCGTTCTCCGAGGTGAATTGCTTGCGGACGTTCTGATACGTCTGCTCCACCTGATCGAGCACTTCCTGGTCCGTCACCTTGATCGAGGTATCGCGCTCGGCCTGCTGCACCAGAATCTCGAGTTCGACCAAGCGGTCGAGGACTTGTCGCCGCATGGCAGCGAGCCCGGCGGAGTCCGTTGGCAGCGCCTGTCCTTGAGCTTGCTGCTGGACCATTTCCTCTTCGATTTGCGACGCGAGAATGGGACGCGTGCCCACGATCGCCACGATCCGATCGAGTGTTTGCGCGGCGGCGGTCGCCGCGACCATGGACGCCGCCAGAAGAAAACCAAGAGCTTTCATCGCGGCGCCTGCCTTCTCGTCGTGTCGATCGGCGCGGGTCCTGGTGCGGGCGCCATACGCGGCGCGTTGGATGCCTGGGCCGAATCGGACCGAATCTCCTGGCCCCGCTCGACCGCCCGCCGCACGCCCGCCGCGTCCACATCCCAGCGCGCGTCCGCGAGCAGAGTATCGGCCAGGAAGGCGGGCAGCGGATAGAACCGCGTCCGTCCGTGGAACACGCGATCGAAATAGTCGTTCACCCGTCCCAGCGCGAAAGTGACGCGCTCATCAGGCGTCTTGCCGGCCGAATCGCGGAGCATCTCCGGTGACAGGTTCAGGACATTCGTGATCATCAGCATCGTGGAGTCGTGCTCCTCGCGCACACGCTGCCAGTCCTCCGCAGTGAGCGCGACCTTGGCGGAGTCCGCCAGCTCCAGCATGAGCTGCTGCTGCGCCAACGACTTCAGGAACTGGTTGATCTGCTCGTCGTTCGCCTGCGGCAGCGCGCTGATGATCTGGGGGTCGAGGGCGTTCAACCAGCGCGCGAAGTCCCGCACCTTCAACGATCCGCCGCGATACTTCACGAGCACCCGGTTGCTGGAGCGCGCGGCATCCATGTCCTGCGCGGCCGCCTTCGCGTACGCGGGAGCATTGCTCACCGGTTGGATCTTTCGCCTGACTACGAGGCTGTCAGCGTACATCGAGTCCGCGTGGCGCGACATCCGTTCCTGTAGACCGATGCGGAACGAATCCCGCACCTCGGCCAACGGTGGACGACGGATGATGTGATAGCCGAACTGGCTCTTCACCACCTCGGTGATCCCGCCCGGCGCGAGCTGCCAGGCCGCGTCATCGAATTCCGCAACGTACTGGCCTCGCGTCGAGAGCCCCAGCGATCCGCCGTCCACCTTCGACGTTGGATCCTCTGAATACCGCGAGGCGAGCTGCGCGAACCGAGCGCCGGCCGTACGCGCCTGTGGCAGCAGCTGTTCGGCTTGGCGGCGCTTCTGCGCGTCGATTCTGATCAATTGGTTCGCGTCCGTCGTTTTACTGCCCTGGGGGGGGAGCACCCGAAAGAGAATGTGCTGGAACACACGGTATGGCCCGCTCTGATAGGCGGAATCCAGTTGTTGCGCCGTCAGGTCTTTGCCCGTAACGATCCGGTCGTGGAAGCGTTGCCACTTGAGTCTGGACACGACCGGCCACATCGCCGTCGCCGCCGTCGCGGAATCGCGGAGATTCTTGCCGGATGCCAGCGCTTCCGCAAACAGGGAGTACTCGACCCAGTAGCGCGACACGCGGGTCAACGTCATCGGATCGAGCGGCACCTGCTTGCTCTCGCCCGCCCACCCGCCGAGCCGTTCCACCGTCAAGGTCTGGCCATTGGCGCGCGCCACGACGTCCGCGCGCGACGAGAAGGCGTCCCGCAGCGCGTTGCACCCGAATAGTGTCAGTGAGGTCAGCGCCGGCAACACCAGACTCAAACGTCGCATCCGTTTCCTCTTTCTCTCGTTAACCGTGATGGTCACGCAGAACGGCCGTGAGCGCCCGGACCAAGCCGGGGCCGATCGACTCTCCGCCGAGCCGGCGGAGCCTGAGGGAGAGCGGCATCGCGCGCCGCACGTCCGCTTCGAACTGCACCGCCTCGAGGGCCACCTGCAGGCCCGCCAAACGCGGCGACGCGTCGCGCCGGAAAGTGAGCCGCGCTTCGTCGCCTTTGATCAAGACCGTCGCCAAACCGGCCTGAGCACCCAGCGCGCGCAGCTCGGCGACGAGCAGGAGCCGCTCAGCGGCCGCCGGTAATCGCCCAAAACGGTCACGCAGCTCGTCACGAACGGCTTGAATCTCGCCTGGTTGCTCAGCCCGCGCCAGCCGCCGGTACAAATTGAGCTTCGCGTCATCATCGGCGACGTACTCATCCGGCAAATGCGCCGGCGCGTCCAATGTGACATCCGGCGGCGACCACTCTTCCCGCTTCCCCCGTCCCCCTTCCCCGGTTTTCAGCCCGCGCACCGTTTCTTCCAGCCACCGCAGATACATGTCGAAGCCGACCGCCTGCACGTGCCCCGACTGCTCGCCTCCGAGCAGATTCCCCGCGCCACGGAGCTCCAGGTCCCGCAGCGCGATGCGATAGCCCGATCCTAGATCAGTATGATGCTCGAGCACCTGCAAACGTTCCTCCGCCTGGGCATCGACCTGATCGGGTACGAGCAGATAGCAGAACGCCCGGCGGTGGCTCCGCCCCACCCGCCCGCGCAGCTGATACAGCTGGGCGAGACCGAAGCGGTCGGCGCGGTCCACGATCATCGTGTTGGCGTTGGGCACGTCGAGGCCCGATTCGACGATCATCGTGGAGACGAGGACATCCACCTCGCCACGCACGAACTTGCCCATGACGGCCTCGAGATCCGCCTCGCGCATCTGCCCGTGCGCCACCGCGAGCCGCGCGCGCGGCGCGAGCGACCGCACCCGCGCCGCCACGGTTTCGATCGTCTCGATTCGGTTGTGGACGAAATAGACCTGGCCGCCGCGATCCAGCTCTCGTGCAATCGCCTCCTCGAGAAGCGCATCGTCCCAGGGCTCGACGAACGTCAGGACGGGAGACCGGTCCTTCGGCGCAGTCTCGAGCAGCGCGAGGTCGCGCAGACCGGCTAGGGAGAGGTGCAGGGTTCGCGGAATCGGTGTGGCGGTGAGCGTCAATACGTCCACGCTCAGCTTGAGCGCCTTCAGCCGCTCCTTGTGCCGTACGCCGAAGCGATGCTCCTCGTCGACGACCAGCAGACCAAGATCCTTGAACGTGACGTCCGCTGAGAGCAACCGGTGGGTCCCGATGACGATATCGACCTCGCCGCCGGCGAGGCGCTCCACCAGCGGCGCCGTCTCCTTGGTGCTGCGAAAGCGTGACAATACCTCGATGCGCACCGGGTAATCGGCGAGCCGCTCGTGAAAGGTGCGGCCGTGCTGCTCGGCGAGAATCGTCGTGGGCACGAGTACCGCGACCTGCTTCCCCGCCTGCACCGCCTTGAATGCCGCCCGCACGGCGACCTCGGTCTTCCCGTATCCGACGTCGCCGACGAGCAGCCGGTCCATCGGGCGGGCACGCTCCATGTCTCGCTTAACCTCGTCCGAGGCACGCCGCTGGTCGGGGGTGTCTTCATAAAGGAAGGCGGACTCCAGCTCCCGCTGCCACGGTGTATCGGGAGGGAAGGCGAAGCCCGTGGCGAGCTGACGTCGCGCGTAGAGGTCCAGCAACTCCGCGGCCATCGCCCGGATCGCGGCCCGCGTCTTGTCCCGCTGCCGCTGCCAGGTCTTCGCGCCGAGCCGGTGGAGACGCGGCGGCGGCGCGTCGCCGTCGCCGTCGCCCGCCGTGCGGTAGGGCTCGAGCTGATCGATCCGGTAGAGCGGCACGTTGAGCCGGTCCCCGCCTTCGTACTCCACGACCGCGACCTCGAGCGTCACCCCCTCCGCGCCGACGGCGATCGTCTGCAGGCCGCGGTAGATCCCGATCCCGTGCTCCAGATGCACGACGTACCCGCCCGGGGTCAGTGGTCGTGAGGCGGCGGTCGAGACGGCGCTGCGATAGCGACGCGGGCGCCGCAGCCGTCGTGCCCGACGGAAAATCTCGTGATCGGTGAGGACTCGCAGCGTCGGCATGATGAAGCCACCGTCGAGCGCGCCGACCGCCAGCGTCGCACGATCAGCGCCGATCAGCTCTTCCAATCGCTCGAGCTGTCCCTCGTTGTCGCAGAGGATCACGGTTGGCGGAGGCTGGGCGACGATCTGCCGCAGCCGCTTCAGGTCACGGTCGATGTGCTCGGGCGGGGCAAGTGGAAAGCGTTGCTCGGTCTCCGCATCCGATACCGCGATGCGGGCCAGGCCGTTCAGCCGTGCACGCCATGCTCCCGGGTCTATGAGCAGGTCCTCACGGGCCGGCGGCTCTTCTCCCATCCGGCGGGCGACCTCGAGATGGTGCGCCGCATCCGCCCAGGCTCGTTCGACCTCGCGCTCCACAGCGGATTCCTGATCCGTGATGACGATCGTGTCGGTCGGCAGCAGATCCAGGAGATTCTTCCGCCGGGGGGCGTCATGCTGCGGCCCCGCCTTGAATTGGCCCCCCCCCGGTACCGATTCCGCACGCACCGGGAGAACGGTCACGCGGTCCAGCGCGTCGCCCGAACGTTGTGTGTCGAGATCGAAGCTGCGGACCGAGGCGATCTCGTCGCCCCACCATTCGATGCGCGCCGGCGCCGCCATGCCGAATCCGTAGACGTCGAGGATTCCGCCACGCACGCTGTACTGGGCGACTTCAGTGACGGTTGGGACGCGCTCGTAGCCCATCTGATCGAGCCGCTGAGCCGTGTCGGTGAGGCTCCTTTCCTCTTTACTGACTTCGATCACGAGTCGCGCCTGCTCCAGTGCCGCCGGGACAGCCGTCCGCTCCGCGCTCGCTCGGGCGGTCGTGACCAGCACACGGACCGCTCCGCGCAGTAGCGCCTCGATCGTCTCGATGCGCTCGCCCGCCAGCTCGTAATGCGGCTCCTCGGCGCCGAGCGACTCGCGCTGTGGATACAGCGCCGTCGACTGCGGTCCCAGGAGCGTCTGCAGATCCGCGAGCCAGCGCTCCCCATCCGATGGAGTCGGAGCGACGACGGTGAAAACTCGCTGCGGCAACGCGCGGGCGAGCGTTGCGACCAGCACGGCCGGGCTCGAACCGGGAAGCCCGCCCACCCCGATGCGCTTTCCGGGCGAAGGCAGGCGCCCGGCGAGCGAGCGCGTGGCGGGAAGGTCGTGAAACCTCTCGAGCAAAAAGTCGAGCGGCATCAGCGCGTCCGGGTCGCGACCCCCAGCTCGGCGGCGGCGAGCAGCAAGGCCAGGACCAGCAGGATCCCGCTCGCATCGGCGCGCCGCGTGCCGGAGAAGGCCTCGGCGGCAAATCGATCGGCACTCAGCACCGATGTACGGTCCTTGCCGCCCAGCGCGGCCGTGACCAGCGCAGTCGAGGCAGGCGTGAGGTCGGACTCGCGCGCGTCGGGACCGAAAACTGTCGCTCCGACCGTATCGGTTCCGCGCGTGCGGAACTCCACGCGCGGCGCGCCTTCGGCTGAGGCGACTTCGGCTTCACCGATCACGATCCGATTGACGAGCGCATCGATGAACGGCACGAACCCCGGCGTGGCCGGCAACGCCGTCCAGGCGGTGTCCAGTCGACTGCCGAGCATCACGACACTGCCCGAGCGCACGAGCCAGGGCTCGCTATTCACGGTCGCCACCACGACGTCTGCTCCTTGCTCCCCGCTCCCCCCCCCTGCTCCCTCTATGCGATATCGCCGCACGACCGGCACGCCATTGAGAACTGTCAAATTGGTCGACGAGAGCACTCCAGGGGTCGCCAGTTGACCCCAACGCCACGGCACGCCGCGCGACGCCAGCGCGCGATTCGCCTGTCCGACGAGCGCCGGATCCTCGGGCGGCTGTACGATCGCGTGGGGACTGGTGGGGACGTCACCGCCGCCGATCACGACATCGCGGCCATCGACGATGTGCCTGCCCGTCTGGAGCACGTCGAGCGCCGCCGCGACAAACGATCCAGCACTGGGCGCCGCCATGACTTTCGCAGGCGGTGCTACGCGCCAGGCGAAAGGCCTTCGGTCGTCGGCGCGCAGCTCGTCGGGCTCGAGCGCCGCTTCGCCAACCCACCACCCTGGCGCAAGCGATTGCGCAGGCAGCGACACGGTCACCGCCGCTCGCGTCGCTCCTTCCGTGCCCTCCCGGCCCGCCGTCGCCAACCCGCGGGCGACGATTTCTCCACGGTTGGGGCCGGCACCGATGCGCATCGTGACGGGCACAGACTGGGGTGTTCCTCCATTGTCGAGCGTCGAGCCGCTCAATTCGATGACCGCGGCTCCCTCGGAGACCGTGACCGCCACGATTCCGCGATTGGGCGCCCCGCGTCCTGGAGCGAGCGCCAGCACCCGGACCCCGCTCGGCACCGTGGCCCGACTCGACGCGAGCGCCGTGCGTTGCCCATCGCTGAGCACGTGCACTTCCCGGCCGACTAACGGCTGCGCATTCACCATGTGGGAGGCGCGTTCGACGGCTGGTACCAGATCCAGCCGTAGCCAGCCAGGATGTGTGCTGTCGATCGTGGCGAGCAGCGCTTCGCGCGTGCCCCCGCGCAGCACACCGTCGCACAGCATCAGCCACACGCGATCGGCGGACGTCGTGCGTGCCAGGGACGAGTGCGCCGCCACGCGCAACCGGTCGAGGACGAGACCGCCATCGACGATTGCTCCAGAGGACGGAGAATTATCGAGAATGATGACGGCGGCCGTCGGCTGATGCGCGCCCCCACCGCGCAGCGGTACCAACGGTCGTGCCGCCGCGAGCACGATCACCACGATCAACGCCGTGCGCAGAATCAGCAACAACAGGTGGCGGAGCTTCAGCCGACGAGCACTCTCTCGTTCCGCCGCGCTCAGATAGCGAACAGGTGGGAAATCGAGCTCGGGGGGAATGCGTCGCTGCAACAGGTGAAGCAATGCCGGGATCGCGGCGGCGGCGAGTCCCAGGAGTGCGAGGGGGTGAATGAAGCTCACGTCAGCAGGCGCAGCGCGAGGCCGAACGGCATGTCGGTCTGGATGTGGTGGTACGCAATGCCGTGCCGCCGGCAGGCCTTCCGCCACGCGGCGATCTCGCGGCGCACCGTGTCCGCGTACGCGCGAGCCAGCTCGCGCGGCCGTACCACGACGCTCACCGCGGATTCTGGATCTTTGAACCGCACTTCCGGCGGACCGCTGAGCTCGACTTCCGCTGGGTCCATGGTGTGAAAGACGACGACCTGGTGGCCGCGATGCCGGAGATATCGCAGCGCGGCGAGTGCCAACTCTCGATCGAACAACAGATCCGAGATCAGCACGACCATTCCCCGCCGGGCGAGCAAGGCGGTCAAGCGCTGCAGCGCGGCGTGTGCCGCGGTCCCCAGGCCATCCGGCGTGTCGAGCAAACCACGCACGATGCGAGTCCATTGACCGGTCTTCACCCGCGCCGGGATCACTTGACGCACGTGCTCATCGAACGTCACGAGTCCCGTCGCATCGCGCTGCCGCAACAGAATCAGCGCTAACGCTGCCGCCAGTCGATCCGCGTACGCGCGCTTGGTCAGACGTTCGGGCGTACCCTGCCACGCCATGGATCGACTCGCATCGACCAGGATCATGGAGCGGAGATTCGTCTCTTCTTCGAATTGTTTTACGAACAGTCGATCGGACCGCCCCAGCATCCGCCAGTCGAGATACTTCAGCTCATCGCCCGCCTGGTAGGCACGGTGCTCAGTGAACTCCACGGAGAACCCGCGGAACGGCGACCGATGCAGCCCGGCCAGGAACCCCTCAACGACGCCCTCGGCAACGATTTCGATGCCACCGAGGCGGGCGACTTCGGCCGGATCGAGCAGGTCTAGGCGCTGCGCCAAGAAATGTCCTTGCCATGGGACAGCGGAGATGGATCACAATCGAGCCAAGTCATTATAACAATATAATTTACGCGTATTATGGCGCTGGCACAGTCTCTGCCTTACCCGGGGCGGGAGGCTCTATGTTCGCAAACCTAGCGATGCTCAGCTTGGCCGTCCTGTCTACGTCCACGGCGCGGGATCCGAGCTTGTACCGGCCGAAAGTTGAGTTGTGGACTAACCGCGGAGACGCGGCCGTCTATACCCGCGGTGAGCGGGTCCGGCTGTATTTCCACCTCGATCAGGATGCCTACGTCACGATCTTCCGAGTGGATACGGATGGTCGTATTCGCGTGTTGTTCCCCCGGGATCCGTGGGAAGACAACTTTGCGCGCGGCGGCCGAGACCTCGAAGTCGATGGAAGTGAGCTCGCCCGCGAAGCCTTCACCATCGATGACTACCCAGGCGTTGGCTACCTCTTCGCGGTGGCCTCCGCTGATCCGTTCGTCTACGACCAAATCGAAAGCGGACAGCATTGGGACTATCGCGTGATCGCGGATGGTCGCGTACGCGGTGATCCGTACGTTGCCATGACCGACCTCGCGGAGCGAATCGTACCGGACGGGTACGTCGATTGGGACTACGACGTCATCTCGTACAATGTCGGTCAGCACTACGACTATCCGCGCTTCTTGTGCTATGACTGTCACACTTATGTCAGCTATCCGTACTGGGATCCCTATTTCAACTCGTGCGTGCGCTTCCGCATGGTCGTGTACGACGATCCCTGGTACTATCCGTACCGCTACTATGGCGGCAGCCGTACCGTGTTCGTGCGGCCCTTCCGTCCGCAGCCGCGCTTCATCTTTAAGGATTGGGGCACCGATCGTCCCAGCCGTGAGGGCTTCGTCTCTCGCGAGCGCGAGCGCCCGGTCAACGACAACACGCGTCGCGGGGTGACGGGCCGGGATATCGGCGGGCTCGGCAGCGTGCCGCCGCCCAACGTGCGGGACCGTCGCGGTCGTCCGGGCGACGACCACAACAACGGCGGCGATGATCGTGGCAATAACGGCAACGATCACGGCAACCGTGGCAACAACGATCACGGCAACCGCGGCAACGACGATCGCGGCAATCGGGGCAACGACGACCGTGGCAATCGCGGCAATGATAATCGGGGCAACGGCGGCGGCCGTCCGGACCGGCAAGATGCCAAGCCTTCTGACCGGCCGATGATTCTGCCGCCCAGGGACCAGCCGCGCGTGGAGCCCCGCGTCGTGGAGCCGCGTTCGGAGCCACGCCGTGTCGAGCCGAGGTCCGAGCCACGGCGAGTCGAGCCGCGCAACGAGCCGCGCAGCGAGCCGCGCAGCGAGCCGCGGCGTGTGGAACCGCGCAACGAGCCACGGAGCCAGCCGCCACGGGCGGAACCGCGCAACGAGCCTCGGAGCCAGCCACAGCCACGCGCCGAGCCGCGCCGCGATCCACCGCGCGAATCACCAAAGCCGCGCGATGAGCCTGAGGTGCGGCGTCGCAAGCCTTGAACGTTCAGACTGAAACCTGACGCGCCCGATCGTAGTCTCACACGATCGGGCGCGTTACCTTTTTCATCCCTTCCTTTTCTTGAGGCTGTCTTGCTCGCAATGCTGTTGCTCTCGAACGCCTTGTTCGTCCAATCACCGGCCGATGTACAGCAGGCGGCGCAAACTATCCTGCCGGCCGATATCCGCCGGCGCATCGGGATTATTGCCGATGATTCCATGCGTGGTCGAGACACACCGAGTGCCGAGCTCGACAAGGTCGCAGCCTACATCGGGCGCGAGTACCGCCGGCTGGGCCTCACGCCAGGTGGCGACAACGGGACGTTCATTCAGCGCTACTCACTGGATCGCGTACAGGTCGTCGCCGAGAGTTCCGTGGCATTCGTGCACGGCGGCGGCGACGCCA
>Ga0307278_10000636_pt1 | contig 17383 bp, 21 predicted proteins | sample ER_DNA_117_FD_194482 | JGI IMG/M metagenome (GOLD analysis project Ga0307278, IMG submission 194482) | Bulk soil microbial communities from the East River watershed near Crested Butte, Colorado, United States - ER_DNA_117 | ecosystem: Environmental > Terrestrial > Soil > Floodplain | place...
CCCCTGGTCGACAAGCCCTCGATCCAGTACGTGGTCGAGGAGGCCGTGGGGGCCGGGATCGAGGACATCCTGATCGTCACCGGCCGGGGCAAGCAGGCCATCGAGGACCACTTCGACCGCTCGGTCGAGCTGGAGCAGCTGCTCACCGACAAGGGCGACGACGACAAGCTGGAGCTGGTCCGCCACATCTCCGACATGGCCCAGGTCCACTACATCCGCCAGAAGGCCCCGCTCGGCCTCGGCCACGCCGTCAGCATGGCCGAGCAGCACGTCGGCGACGAGCCGTTCGCCGTCCTGCTCGGCGACGACGTCATCGACGAGGGCGAGAAGCTGCTCTCGGAGCTGATCACCAGCTTCGAGCGCCACGGCGCCAGCGTGGTCGCGGCCATGGAGGTCGAGCGCTCCCAGATCAGGTCCTACGGCTGCGTCGACCCGGCCGACGAGGTCGAGCCCGGGCTGTTCCGGATGGCCGACGTGGTCGAGAAGCCCGACCCCGCCGACGCCCCCTCGAACCTGGCCGTGATCGGCCGCTACGTGCTCCACCCGGAGATCTTCGACGCCCTGCGGGCGACCGAGCCCGGGGCCGGCAACGAGATCCAGATCACCGACGCCCTCAAGCGCCTGGTCCACGGCTCCGAGCGGGGGGTGCTGGCCTACGCCTTCACCGGCACCCGCTACGACGCCGGCGACAAGAACGACTACCTGCGGGCCACCGTCGAGCTGGCCGCCCGCCGCGACGACATCGGCCCGGGGTTCGTGGCCTTCCTGCGCCGTTTCGTGGCCGACCTGGACCGGCAGGCGGAGGCGCGGGGGCCGGCGAGGCACTAGCATCACCCCCATGGATCAAGAACCGCGGGTTGACTAGGCTGCCGGCAACGTTCGCAGGAGGTGGCAGCGTGGCATCCGCCTTCCCCCCCGACCGGCCCAACCCGCCCGACCTGGTGCCGTTCGCCGAGGCGAGGGCGGCCGTGCTGGCCCGCCTGGGCCCGCTGCCGGTCCGCGAGGTGGGGCTGGCCGACGCCCTCGGCTGCGTCCTGGCCGGCGACGTCGCCGCCGCCGAGGACCTGCCGCCGTTCGCCAACTCGGCCATGGACGGCTTCGCCGTGCGCGGTGCCGACCTGGCCGGCGCCGGCGAGGCGACCCCGGTCGCGCTCGAGATCACCGGGGAGGTGTTCGCCGGCACCGGGCGGCTGCCGGCCGTCGCGCCGGGCGGCGCCGTCCGCATCATGACCGGAGGGGCCGTGCCGCCGGGGGCGGACACGGTGGTGCCGGTGGAGCAGACGGCCGTCGAGGGCGGCAACGTGCTGGTCCGGCTCGACCCGGGCCCGGGCCGGTTCGTGCGCGAGGCCGGCGAGGACGTCCGCCGCGGCACCGTGGTGCTGGAGCGGGGACGGGTGCTGGACCCCGCGGCGGTCGGGATGCTGGCCTCGGTCGGCCGCAGGGCCGTGCCCGTCCACCCACGTCCCCACGTCATGGTCGTGTCCACCGGCGACGAGCTGGTCGACCCCGGCGACCCGCTGGGCCCCGGCCAGATCCGCGACTCCAACTCCTGGCTGCTGGTCGCCCAGGCCCACGCGGCCGGGGCCGACGCCTTCCGCTGCGACAAGCTCCGCGACGACCCCGAGGCGCTGCGGCGCGGGTTCGCCATGGCCGCCGCCGAGGGCGACCTGGTGCTCACCTCCGGCGGGGTCTCGGTGGGGGAGCGCGACTACACCAAGCAGGTCCTGGCCACCATGGGCGACGTGCGCAGCTTCCGGGTGGCGATGCAGCCGGGCATGCCCCAGGCGTTCGGGCTGGCCGCCGGGACCCCGCTGTACGGCCTGCCCGGCAACCCCGTCTCCTGCTTCGTGGTCTTCGAGACGCTGGTCCGCCCGGCCCTGCGCCGCCTGGCCGGCCACCCCGACGACCGGCTCGACCGGCCCCGGGTGGTCGCCCGCCTGGCCGGGCCGGTGCGCAGCCCCCAGGGCAAGGTGTCGTTCCTGCGGGTCCGGCTCGAGGTCGGCGACGAGGGCCTGGTCGCCGCCATCACCGGCAACCAGGGCTCCGGGGTGCTGTCGTCGTGCGTGGCCGCCGACGGGCTGGCGGTGGTCCCGGCCGAGCACCGCGAGCTGCCCGCCGGCGCCCCGGTCCAGGTGGTCCTGCTCCGGGAGGACCTGGCATGGGTGACGGCGTGAGCGAGCGGAGCCGGCGCCTGAGCCACCTGGACGAGCAGGGGGCGGCGAGGATGGTCGACGTCTCGGCCAAGCCCGAGACCGAGCGGGTCGCCACCGCCGGCTGCCGGGTGGTGCTCGCCCCCGCCACCCTGGAGCTGCTCGTCGCCGGCGGGCTGCCCAAGGGCGACGCCCTGGCCGTGGCCAGGGTCGCCGGGATCATGGGGGCCAAGCGCACCCCCGACCTGATCCCGCTGTGCCACCCGCTGCCCATCACCGGGGTCGAGGTCGACCTGGTCCCCGAGGCCGGCGGGGTGCGGGTCACCGCCACCGTCCGCACCACCGGCCGCACCGGGGTCGAGATGGAGGCCCTCACCGCCGCCGCCACCGCCGCCCTGGCCCTCTACGACATGGTCAAGGGGGTCCAGCGCGACGTCCGGGTCGAGGACCTGCGCCTGCTGGCCAAGCGCGGCGGCCGCTCCGGCGACTACCAGGCGACATGAGCCGCCTGGACGGGATCACGGTGGCGGTGCTGACGGTCAGCGACCGGGTGGCGACCGGGACCCGCGACGACGCCGGCGGCAGCGCCCTGTGCGAGCTGCTGGAGGGGGCCGGGGCCGAGCTGGTGTCGCGGGCGGTGGTGGCCGACGAGCGCGAGCCGGTGGCGGCCGCCCTGGCGGCCATGGCCGCCGACGCCGACGTGGTCCTGACCACCGGCGGCACCGGCCTGGGCCCGCGCGACGTCACCCCCGAGGCGACCAGGTCGGTGCTGGACCGCGAGGCCCCGGGGATCGCCGAGGCCCTGCGCCAGGCCAGCCTGGCCATCACCCCGTTCGCCATGCTGTCGCGGGCCACCGCCGGCCTGGTCGGCCGCACCCTGGTCGTCAACCTCCCCGGCAACCCCAAGGCCGTCCGCGAGGAGTGGGCCGTCCTCGCCCCCGTCCTCGCCCACGCCGTCGAGACCGCCCGCGGCCCCGTCCCCGACGAGTCCCACCGCCCCCCGCCCCGCTCCTAGGACAGCTCGGGGGGTTCCTCGTCGAACTGCTCGTAGTGGCGGGCCAGGTGGCGCCAGACGGCGCGCCGCTCCTTGTCGGGGATGTCGACCCCGCCGCGGCCGCCGGCCAGGACGTTCATGGCGTGGGTGACCCCGCGCCACACCACCTGGAGGCGCCCGTCGATCAGCTCGTGGTGGGGCAGCTTGTAGGCGCCCTTCTTCTCCGGCGGGTCGCCGTCGCTGTCGTCGTACCAGGCGTGCGCCTCGGCGACCCGCTTCCAGCCGCCGTGCTCCAGCATCTCGTCGACCTGCTTGGCGCCCTGCTCCGACCAGCTCCAGTCGCGGTCCTTGTCGGCGGTCGCGCCGCCGTGCGGCTTGGGTACGGCCATCGTCGCCTCCTCTCCGGTCGACCGTCACCGTACCCCCCGCGCAGGTCGTTGAACGGCCAAATGGCCCGTGCTAGGTTGCCTCGGGCCCTGCCGGCCGAGAGAGGGGGACCACCGTGAGCCTCGCCGTGTTCGCGCTCGTGGTGGTGATCTGGGTCGTGCTGCTGGTCCCCCTGGCCCGGCGGGGGAGGGCGGAGCTGGCCCTGGAGGCCTCCGAGGGCGGGCGGCGGCTGTCCAGCGGCGGCGCCCGGCCCTGGACGAGCGGGAACCTCCCGACCGAGCCCAGCGACGAGGAGCTGGCGGCGGCCGCGACCGCGGCCCGCCTGGCCCGCCGCCGCGCCGCCGCCCGCCGGGCCGCGACCCGGCGCCGCCGGGTCCTGCTCCTGCTGCTCGTGGCCGCCGCCGCCGGGTCGCGGGCCTGGGCGGTGCTCGGCGGCCGCTGGTGGCTGGCCGCCGCCGCCACCGGGCTGTTGCTCGCCGCCGACCTGCTCACCCTGGCCGGCCTTGGCTGGCGCCGCGCCCGCCGCCGCGCCCGGACGGCCGGCCGGCCGGCGGCGGGCCGCCGGGAGCGCTGGGCGGCGCCGGCGGCCTGGAGCGGCCAGGTGCCCCTGTCCACCGAATGAGCCTTGGCGACGTCGCGGCCGGGCTGCGGGCCCGGCTGGAGGCCAAGCACCGGGCCCGCGAGGTCGGCCTCCGCAACGCCCGCCGGGCGGTGCGCTGCTCGGCCAACGCCATCCGGGCCGCCCACCGGGCCGAGCTGGAGCGGGCCGACGAGCTGCTGGCCGAGGCCAGGGAGCTGCTCGAGGTCGCCTCCTCGGTGCTGGCCGCCCACCCCGACGTGCTCTATGCCGGCTTCCTGCAGGACGCCCAGAAGGAGTACGCCGAGGCGCTGGCCACCAGGGCCCTGGTCGCCGGCGACCCGCTGCCGCCGCCCACCGACGTCGGGGTCGGCGACGCCCCGTACCTCAACGGGCTGGCCGAGACGGTCGGGGAGCTCCGCCGCCACCTGCTGGACGTGCTGCGGGCCGGGGACGTGCCAAGGGCCGCGGCCCTGTTCGCGGCCATGGAGGAGATCCACGCCCTGCTCGCCGACCTCGACTACCCGGACGCCATCACCGGCAACCTGCGCCGCTCCACCGACGTGGCCCGCTCGATCATCGAGCGCACCCGCAGCGACCTCACCCTGACCGTGATCCAGCGTGACCTGGCCGACGCCCTGCGCGGCCAGGTCCAGCGCGAGGAGGGTGCGCCATGAGCCGGGACCGCGACCAGGTCGACATGGGCTTCGTCAAGCTGCTGGGGCTGCGGTTCGAGGAGGCCTCCGGCGACCGGGTGGTGCTGGCCTGCCCGGTCACCGCCGACCTGCACCAGCCCTACGGGCTGGTCCACGGCGGCGTCCACGCCACCCTGGCCGAGACCGCGGCCAGCGTTGGCGCGGCGCTGTGGTTCGGCGACCGCGGCAAGGTGGTCGGCATCTCCAACCACACCGACTTCCTGCGGGCCGTCCGCGGCGGCGAGCTGCGCGCCGAGGCGACCCCGCTGGCCCGCGGCCGCACCACCCAGCTGTGGCAGGTGGAGATCAGCGACGGCGACGGCCGGCTGGTCGCCCACGCCAAGGTCCGGCTCCAGAACGTCGCCGAGGCGCCCGGCGCCTGACCGCCCTCCCGCACCGGGGCTCATCCGCGCCCGCGATCTGCCGAAACAACCACAGAGAGCGGGATCGACGGGTGACAGGAGGGGAGCTGTGGGAAGGACCATCCGGCTGTTCGTGGTGGCACTGGTGGCGGCGCTGGCGGTGGCCGCCTGCGGCGGCAAGGACGAGGCGCCGACCCCCAAGGCGGCGGCTCCGAACGCGTCGTCGCCGCAGGTGGTCAACGACGGCACCCTGGCCGCGGGGCAGAAGGTCGCGGCCCCCAAGGGCGAGGTCGTGCTCACCGTCAGCGGCGACATCGGCGAGGCCAACAAGGGCAAGCAGCTGCAGCTGGACCTGGCCAGCCTGGAGCGGATGCGCCAGGTCCGCTTGGAGGCGGACGAGCCCTTCCTCAAGCGCCGGGTCATGTTCCAGGGCGTGTTGCTGTCCGACCTGCTGGCCGTGGCCGGCGTGAAGGACTCGGCCAGCACGGTCAGCCTGACCGCCCTGGACGACTACAAGGTCGACTTCAAGGTGGCCGACGTGCGCAGCAGCCAGATGATGCTGGCCACCAAGGCCGACGGCAAGCACATGCCGGTCGACCGGTCGGGGCCGATCCGGATCGTGTTCCCCGACAGCTCCAGCCTCGGCCGCAACCCGGACCTGTGGATCTGGAGCGTCTCCAGCATGAAGGTCGCCTAGGCCCATGGCCGACCAGCACCGCCGGCTCGGGCCGGCCGCCGGCGCGGCGCGGGCGGGGTCCGTCGACCCCACCCTCGTGCTGCGCCGGCGGCGCGGCCCGCTGCAGCTCGCCCTCGCGGGCGTGCTGGTGGTGCTGATCCTGGTCGTCGAGGTGCTGATCCTGCAGGCGTACGTCAACGTCAGCCGCTCGACGGCCATCTTCGGCCAGGTGACCTTCCTCACCGGCAACCTGGTCAACGTCCAGCGCGAGGCGCTGCTGCTCAACGTCAAGATCGAGGAGCTGCCGACCACCCACGACCTGCAGGGGGTCATGCTCCGCCGCGGGCTGCTGGGCAACCAGCTGCGGGTGATGGAGGGGCTCGGCCAGGGCGACGCGCGGGTCTCCGAGGCGCTACGGGCGATCGACCCGGACCTCCGGCTGATCGACTCGGCCCTGGCCAGCGCCGAGGCCGACCCGACCGAGGCGAACCTCCACGCGCAGGCCAAGCGCATGCGGCCGGCCATCAGCCGGGTCATCTTCACCATCAAGGACCTCTACGACGCCGAGGAGCAGGGGTTCTTCGGGGCGCTGAGCGGCACCCTCAAGGCCCGCTCCAGCTCCGAGCGGCTGCTCGTCGGCCTCAGCGGCATGGTGCTGGTCGTGGGGCTGGCCCTGGCCCTGTCGCTGCGCCAGCGGGTGCGCAAGGACTTCGCCCGCGCCTACCAGACCCTCACCGCCGAGGTCGAGGAGCGCAAGGCGGCCGAGCGGGCGCTGCGGGCCAGCGAGGAGCGGTTCCGCTCCCTAGTCCAGAACTCCTCGGACGTGATCAGCATCGTCGACGCCGACGGCGGCGTCCGCTACCACAGCGAGTCGGTCCGGCGGGTGCTCGGCTACGACCCCGCCGAGCTGCTCGACGGCGACCCGATCACCCTGGTCCACCCCGACGACCGCGAGCGGGTGGCCCGGTTCGTGGCCGAGGCGGCCCTGCGGCCGGGGGTGACCTCGGCCGAGACCTGGCGGGTCCGCCACCGCGACGGCACCTGGCTGCACACCGAGACGGTGGCCGCCAACCTGCTCGAGGACCCCAACGTGCGCGGCCTGGTGCTCAACACCCGCGACGTCTCCGACCGCAAGGAGCTGGAGGCCCAGCTGGTCCACCAGGCGTTCCACGACGGCCTGACCGGACTGGCCAACCGGACGCTGTTCTCCGAGCGGGTCGAGCACGCCCTGGCCCGCTCCGGCAAGGGCGACCTGGCCGTGCTGTTCATCGACCTGGACGACTTCAAGCACGTCAACGACAGCCTCGGCCACGCCGCCGGCGACCAGCTGCTGGTGGCCGCGGCCCGCCGGCTCCAGGGCTGCCTGCGCCCGGCCGACACCGCGGCCCGCCTCGGCGGCGACGAGTTCGCCGTGCTGCTGGAGCGGGTGGCCGACGCCGAGGCGGCCGCGGCGGTCGCCGGCCGGGTGCTCGACACCCTGCACCAGCCGTTCGGCCTCAACGGCCGGACCATCCCGATCAAGGCCAGCCTGGGCGTGGCCACCGGCCGGCCCGGGGCCGACGAGGCCGAGGAGCTGCTGCGCAACGCGGACGTGGCCATGTACGCGGCCAAGGCCGGTGGCAAGGACCGCTACGAGCTGTTCCACCCCGACATGCACGAGGACATGCTCCAGCGCCTGGAGCTGGAGGCGGAGCTGCGCCACGTCGCCGACCGCGACCAGCTGGTCCTGCACTACCAGCCGATCGTGGAGCTGGTCTCGGGCCGCATCACCCGGCTGGAGGCGCTGGTCCGCTGGGACCACCCGACCAAGGGCCTGCTGGGGCCGGGGGCGTTCATCCCCCTGGCCGAGGAGCAGGGGCTGATCGGGCCGATCGGCAACTGGGTCCTGCTCCAGGCCTGCCTGCAGGCCAGGCGCTGGCAGGACCAGTTCCCGGACGCGCCGCCGCTGGACGTCCACGTCAACCTGTCCGGCCGCCAGCTCGAGGACCAGGGGCTGGTCGGCGAGGTGGTGCAGGCGCTGGAGACGGCCAGGCTGGCGCCGCGCCTGCTCACCCTCGAGATCACCGAGAGCGTCCTGGTCAGCGACATCGAGGCCATGAGCACGCGGCTGCGGGAGCTCAAGGGGCTCGGGGTGCAGCTGGCGATCGACGACTTCGGCACCGGCTACTCCTCGCTCAGCTACCTGCGCCGCTTCCCGATCGACATGCTCAAGATCGACAAGGCGTTCGTCGACGGGATCGGCCGGGGCCGCGAGGACACCGCCCTGGCCCACGCCATCATCAAGCTGAGCCACACCCTCCAGCTCCACGCCGTGGCCGAGGGCATCGAGGAGGCCGAGCAGGCGGCCAACCTGGTCACCCTCGGCTGCCGCGACGGCCAGGGCTTCCTCTTCTCGCGCCCGCTGGCCACCGCGGCCATGACCGAGCTGCTGGCCAAGTCCCTCGCCGAAGGCGGGTTCTTCCTGCCGCTCACCACCGAGCCGCTGGAGTCGCTGTCCGGGTAGGCTGCAACGGCCCAGCCGGCGAGGTCGTTGTCGGAGCGGGCTGAACTCGCGCACGGCAGGCAGGATGGTGGGATGGAAGCTCCTTGGCTCGGGCACTACGACGCCGGGGTGCCGGGGACGCTGGCTCCGTATCCGGAGCGGACGCTGCTGGACGACCTGGCCGAGGCGGTGGCACTGCGGCCGGGTGCTCCGGCCGCGCTGTTCAAGGGGCGTACGGTCAGCCACGGCGAGCTGGACCGGACCAGTGACGCCTTCGCGGCCGCCCTGGCCGCCCTCGGGGTGGCCAAGGGCGACCGGGTGGCGCTGCTGCTGCCCAACTGCCCCCAGTTCCTCGTCTGCGAGCTGGGCGCCTGGAAGGCCGGGGCGGTCCTGGTCCCGCTGAACCCGATCTACACCGAGCAGGAGCTGGCCGGCGCGCTGGCCCGGACCGGGGCCGAGACGATCGTGGTCCTGACCCCGTTCTACCACCGGGTCAAGGCGGTCCAGCCGCGCACCGCCATCGGCCGGGTGATCGCCACCAACATCAAGGAGTACCTGCCGCCGCTGCTGCGGGTGCTGTTCACCCTGGCCAAGGAGCGCAAGGACGGCCACCGGGTCCGGATCGAGCAGGGCGACCACTGGCTGGGCGACCTGCTGGCCGCCCACGCCAGATCGCCCCGACCGAGGGTCGCGGTGGCTCCGGACGACCCGGCGGTGATCCTGATGAGCGGCGGCACCACCGGCACCCCCAAGGGGGTCGTCGGCCTCCACCGCCACTACGCCATCACCGGCCGGCAGCTCGGCACCTGGCTGCAGGCCGGCACCGCGCCATGGGACGACGTCGTCATGGCCGCCCTGCCCCTGTTCCACTCCTTCGCCAACATCGGCATCCAGAGCGTCGCCCTGCGCAACCACAACGCCATGGCGCTGGTGCCCAACCCGCGCGACCTCGACGACCTGCTGGCCACCGTCAACAAGACCCACCCCGCCGCTTTCAGCGGCGTCCCGACCCTGTTCAACGCCCTGCTGCACCACCCAAAGGTGATTGCCGGCAAGGTCGACTTCCGGTCGGTCAAGGTGTGCTTCTCGGGGGCGGCGCCGCTGCTGGCCGAGACCAAGCGCCGCTTCGAGGAGCTGACCGGCGGGCGCATCGTCGAGGGCTACTCGCTCACCGAGGCCATGCTGGCCTGTGCCGTCAACCCGGTCGAGGGCCCGAACAAGATCGGCTCGGTCGGCATGCCCCTGCCCGACGTCGAGATGCGCATCGTCGACACCGGGACCGGGGCCGCGCTGGCCGCCGGCGAGGTCGGCGAGGTCCTGATCCGGGCGCCGCAGCTGATGGCCCGCTACTGGGACGACCCGGAGGAGACCGCCAGGACCGTCCGCGAGCACGACGGCGGGCGCTGGCTGCACACCGGCGACCTCGGCTACCTGGACGGCGACGGCTACCTGTTCATCGTCGACCGCCTGAAGGACCTCATCAAGACCTCCGGGTACCAGGTGTGGCCGCGCGAGATCGAGGAGGTGCTGGCCGCCCACCCGGCGGTGGCCGAGGTGGGCGTGGCCGGGGTGCCCGACGAGGCCAAGGGCGAGGTGGCCAGGGCCTGGGTGGTGCTGGCCGCCGGCCAGCGGGCCAGCGCTGAGGAGCTGCGGGCGTTCTGCCGCGAGCGCCTCGCCCCCTACAAGGTGCCGGCGGGCGTCGAGTTCCGCTCCGAGCTGCCCAAGTCGATGGTCGGCAAGGTGCTGCGGCGCGCCCTCACCGCCGACCCGGGAGCAGCGCCTTGACCCGTGCCATCAGCTCGCAGGGGTCGAAGGGCTTGACCACGAAGTCGTCGGCCCCGGCGTGGCGGGCGACCTCCCGGTCGGCGCTGATGAAGTTGGCGGTGAGCAGGATCACGGGGATGGCGGCCCCGCGGTCGTCGGCCCGCAGCCGCCGGCACACCGTGTAGCCGTCGATCCGCGGCATCAGCACGTCCAGCAGGACGACGTCGGGCCGGAGGTCGAGCGCCTTGGCGAGCGCCTCCTGGCCGTCGCGGGCGGTCACCACCTGGAAGCCCTCCAGGCGGAGGTTGACCTCCACGAAGCGGACGATGTCGGCGTCGTCGTCGGCCACCAGCACGGTCCCGGTCAGTGTGAATCCCTCCCTCGCTGCCCTCACGTCCCTCAGGACGGTCGCTCGTCGCGCCGCAGATGATCTCACCCGGAGCGGACGACTTGCACCGAGCGGGCGAAAGCGGGCCGGTTGACAGTAGCCGGCAGCAACGGGCAGCGTGATCGCCTCATGATCGGCCCCTCCTTCGAGGCGGTGCTGGACGCGGCCGCCGGCGGCGACGAGGCCGCCTTCGGCGTTCTCTGGCGCGACCTCCAGCCCGGCCTGCTGCGCTACCTGGACGCCATGGCGCCGGGGGCGGGGGAGGACCTGGCCTCCGAGACCTGGCTGCGGGTGGTGCCGCGGCTCGGCCGCTTCACCGGCGACGAGCGGGCCTTCCGGGCCTGGGTGTTCACCGTCGCCAGGCACCGGGCCGTCGACCGCTGGCGGCGCCGGGTCCGCCGCCGCGACGACCCCGTCCCCGCCGACGCCCTGGCCGGCCTGCCCGCCCCCGACGACCCGGCGGGCGCGGCCGTCGACGCCGTCTCCAGCCGCGCCGCGGTGGCCCTGATCGCCACCCTCCCGCCCGACCAGGCCGAGGTGGTGCTGCTGCGGGTGGTCGCCGGCCTCGAGGTCGCCGAGGTGGCGGCGATCACCGGCAAGCGTCCCGGCAACGTCCGGGTGCTCGCCCACCGGGCCCTGCGCCGCCTGGCCGAGCGCATCGAAGCCGACACCGGGGTGCGAGGGGCGGTGTAACGCGATGCTTCCCGACGGCGTGTTCCCCACCGAGATGCCCGGCGACCGCCCCAGCCCGATCCCCCCACTCGACGACGCCACCGCCGAGCGGCTCCTGGACGGCCGGCTCCCCCCCGAGGACACCCCCCGGCCCTACGACCAGGTCGCCCGGGTCCTCCGCGCCGCCGCCGGTCCCCCCACGGGCGACGAGCTCGCCGGCCAGGCCGCCGCCCTGGCCGCCTACCGCGGCGCCCAGGCCGCTCCGGCCCGGCCCCCGGGCACCCGGGTCGGGTGGGGCCGGGCCCGGACCCCGGGGGCCCGGGTCGCCTGGGGTCGGGCGCGGCTGGTGGCGGTGGCGCTCGCCGGGACCCTGGCCGTCGGTGGGCTGTGGATGGCCGACGGAGCCCGAACCGCGCCTGGGCTACGCTCCCCCACCGGGGGGGCCGCCAACGGCGGGTCGGGTTCCGGCGCGTCCGGGTCCTGGACGTCCGGGTCCGGAGGGTCCGGGCTCGGTGGGTCCGGGTCGCTGGACCCGGCCAGAGGGGCCGCCGGACCCCTCGGTGCCGGCGGGTCGTCCGTCCCGCCCTCGGCCCGCGACCCGGCGGGCGCCTCCCGGGGCGGGGAGGCCGGCCACCGCTCCCACCCCGTCCACCCGAAGAAGGCCAAGCCAACCAAGCCCAAGGCGAAGGCGCCCAACCCGAAGGCCGGCAAGCCCAAGGCACCCAAGCCCTAGCCGCCGGGCTTGGTCACCTCGAGGCGGCCGACCCGCAGGTGGCCGATCTCCAGCTCGCCGACCCGCAGCTGGCGGATCACCGCCCGCCGGATCGCCAGCCGCCCGATGGCCACGGCCCCGAGGGCGACCGCCCCGCCGGCCACCACCAGCAGGGCGGTGAAGCCGGAGCTGGCCGCCCCCGTCGCCGCCGCCCCGGTGGCGCTGGCCCCGGTCGCGCTCGCCGGCACCGAGACCGGTTCCCGCCCGAGGGGCTCATGATGGTCGCTCATGGTCCAACTCCCCAGCTTGGCCGCGCTCGTGCCGGGGCAGTCTATAGGCTTGCCCCGGACCCGGGGCGCTCCAGGCGGCTGACCTGCGCCGCGGCGCGCTCCCGGGGCCGCCGAACGGCCCGATTTCTCACGGATTTCTCACCCGCCGTCACGGCCGCCGATCACCAGGTCCAGCTGGGCGGCCGCGCGCCGCTTGTTCTCCTCCAGCGGATGCACGTACACGCGCAGGGCGAGCGCGCCGCCGTCGGCGTGGCCGAGCTGGGCGGCGATGTCGCTGGCGGGCACGCCGGCGGCGGCCAGGAACGACGCCGCCGAGTGGCGCAGGGTGTGCAGGTGCACCTCGGCGGGCAGCAGCGGCCGGTGGATGGCGCAGCCGCAGCGCTTGACGGCGCAGGACCTCGGCGCGGCCTGGTGGTGGGCGCGCGCCGCGTGGCCGCAGTCGCAGCGGCTGGCCAGCACCCGGAACTGGTCGGACACGTGGTCAGGGTCCAGCGGCGCCCCGTCGACCTTGCACACCACCAGGTCCTGGTCCGCGTGGTAGGCGGCGCCGAACGCCAGCCGCCGCTCCAGCTGCTCGGCCCGGTGCCGTCGCAGCGTGGCCACCGCGACCGGGCCGAGCCCGACCGTGCGCGTCCCCGCCGCCGTCTTGGGCGCCTTGAACCGCAGGCCGTGCTCGCCGCGGCGCAGCGACCGGCCGATCCGCACGCTGCCGGCGTCCAGGTCCAGGTCGGCCCAGCGCAACGCCAGCAGCTCCCCACGGCGCCCGCCGGTGGCGACCGCCAGCAGCAGCAGCGGCGCCCACCAGCCGGCCCGGCCGGGCCCGGCGGCGACCTCCAGCAGCCGCCGCGCCTGGCGATGGTCGAGGGTGACCATCTGGGGCTCGACGACCGGGGGCAGCTCGAGGTCGGCGGCGGGGTTGAGCGGCAGCAGCCGCCAGCGGACCGCCTGGTGCAGCATCCGGTGCAGCGTCTTGTGGATGTTGCGGACCGTGCGGGCCGACAGCCCGCCCGGGCGGCCGTCGAGGCGGCCTGAGGCCAGCAGCGCCGCGTACAGGCCGTCCAGCTCGGCCGGGCCCAGGGACTTGAGCTGTAGGCCGCCGAGCGTCGGGAGCACGTGGTTGTGGAGGTAGCGGCGGTACTCGACCGCGGTGCCCTCGTCGCGGGTCATCCGGACGTGCGCGAGCCACCGCTCGGCCAGGGCGGCCACCGTCGCCCCGGACCCGTCCAGGCTGATCCCTTGGTCGCGGCGGGCCAGCTCTTCGCGCAGCGCCTGCTCGGCCGCCTTGCGGGTCGGGAACCCGCCGCCGAGCGACGCCTGCCGGCGGCGGCCGTCAGCCCGCCGTGGGGCCTCGACGACGACGTACCAGCGCAGGCACCGACCGGAGCAGCGCGGCCCCGGTCGCCGGCCGGCCGGCCCGGCCGGATGGCCGCGCAGGCACTTGGATGTGATGCCACCGCCTCGCATGGCTACCCTCCTCGATTTCCTGACGAATCTTTACGCATACTAGCAGGTCGCAGCGCCGCTGCATTTTGACGCATCTTAACGCATTAGCAAGGTGTCCGAGCATTACCCTAGCGTGATGGCATGACCACGTCGATTGCCCAGCTAGAGTCCCTCGCCAGGGTCCGCGTCATGGCCGCCAACGGCGACCTCTGGCGTCTCTGCCAACGGGTCGGCGTTTCCCAGCGGGAAATCGCTCGGACGGTCGGCGTGACCTCACCCACCGTGTGGAGCTGGATGCACGGCCGGCTGCGGCCGACCGGTGCGCCGGCCCTGGCGCTGGCCGAGCTGGCCGAGCGCCTCCAGGCCATCGCCACCGACACCGAGCCGGTCCCGTGACGCTCGCCGAGGCCCGCAAGCTCCCCCTCGTGCTGACGGTCGAGCACGCCGGCCGCCTGCTCGGGCTGCGGCGGTCAGCCGCCTACGAGGCCGCCCGACGGGGGGAGATCCCCACCCAGCGCTACGGCCGGCAGCTCCTGGTCCCGACTGCTGCCCTCTTGACGCAGCTCGGCTTCGACGTCGGCCGTGTGGCCCGGTCGCCCCAGCGGAGCCGCCGGTGCCGTGACCTGACCAGTCGTCGCGGCTGGCTGGCAGGCGAGGCCGGCTGGTCGCGACCCGAACGAGGAGACTCGCCCGTGCCCGACGGCGAAGGCCGGGACCTCACCCGTCCCGGCCTCGACACCAATCGCCCGCTCAGCGACCTGCTCAGCATACCCGACCCGGCCGACGCCGCCGCCGGATACTGCCAGGCCGGCTGGAGCATCGTCCCGTGTCGCGTCACCGGCAAGCGTGCGCTGGTGCGCTGGAAGCCGTGGCAGCAGACCCCGCCCGACGCTGAACAGCTGGTGCTCTGGTGGCGGCGCTGGCCCAGGGCCAACCTGGCCGTCATCACCGGCCGGGTCTCGGGCGTGGTCGTGGTCGACGTCGACCTGCGCCACGGCGGCGACCGTGCCCTGGCCGAGCTGGAGAGCCGCCACGGCGACCTGCCATGGTCGGCGGTGGTTGAGACCCCCGGCGGCGGCTGGCACGTGTACCTGCGCCACCCCGGCGGCCGCGTCCCCAACAGCGCGGGGCGGATCGGGCTCGGCGTGGACGTGCGCGGCGACGGCGGCCTGGCGCTGCTGCCACCCTCCCGGCGCCACGGGGCCGCCTACCGCTGGGCGCTCGGCGGCCCCGCCACCGTGCCCCCGGCATGGCTCGAGCTGCTACGCCCCACACCGCGGCCGCGGCGGCCGCCGCCCGGGCCGCCGCTGGGCCACGGCGGCCAGCAGGAGGCGCGGCTGGCCGGGCTGCTGCGGGTGCTGCAGCGGGCCCCGGAGGGCCGCCGCAACGCCACCCTGTACTGGGCCGGGCGGCGGCTGGCCGAGATGCTCGACCAGGGCGCCCCCGACCACTGGCGCGAGGTCCTGGAGCAGGCCGGCCTGGCCGCCGGACTCGAGCCGGCGGAGGTGCGCGCCACCCTGGCGTCCGCGCTCGACGGGGCCGAGCCGTGACCGTCGACCGGGCCCGGCTCGCCGCCTGGCTTGACCGGGAGCGCGACCTGGCCGCCCGCGGCGTCAAGCGCGGACGCGAAAGCCCTGCTCAGACCCCGGTGTCACGGGTCTTGCCATACGACAGCCGCCTCCTGGACTTGCTAGCTGCCCACGACGGCCCCGCCGGCATCTGCCCGTCGGTTGCGCGGCTGGCCGAAGTGCTGAGCGTCTCGGAGTCCACCGTCCATCGCTCACTGCGACGCCTGGTCGGCGCTGGGCTGGTCGAGCGCATCCCCGTGTACGAGCTGCCGGACGATCAGGAGTGGCAGCGCCGCGGCCGACGCATCAGCCACAAAGGGCGGCAGACCAGCAACACCTACCGAGTGACACCCGGGTCTGCCCGAGTTGTCGATAGTGACACCCCCCCCGGTGTCACGGCCTCAGAAGAACCCGCAGCTCAGACCCCGGTGTCACCGGATTTCGTGACACCCCTAGAAGGGAGGAGTGGAGCAGGTGGTGGGTACAGGGGAGTAGATGAGGACGAGCGCGCGCTTTCGCCGCCAGAGCCGATCGAGGTCGCGATCGAGCCGCCCGCCGCGCTCCTGCTCGACCACGACCCCGGTGTCAGCGAGGTCCTGGCCACCCTCGGCCGCGCGCTCGGCCCCGTCCAGGTCCTCGCCGGCCCGGCGACCTACCACACGGCCCGCGGCCGCGTCATCGACCTGGCCGCCGGGAGCACCAGCGACTTGCACCAGGCCGTCGCCCAGCTCGACCGGCACAGCTGCCGTCGCGCGAACGGCGGGTCGGAGCGATGCACACCCGGGCGGCCATGCGGCCGCCACGCCCGCCGACGGAGGCCAGCATGACCGGGGTGTCGAACGCTTGTTCTACACTCCGCGCTAGGTGTGCGCGTCCGGCCGCGGCTCGAGTCCCCGCGGCCGGCGCCCGCCCTAGGACTCGGACCAGGAGCGACCCATGAGCACTCCCAGCGACTTCGAGCGGGCCGCCCTTGCCCGCCTGGAACGCGAGGTCTCGCTGCTGCGGGCGCAGGCCGCCAAGCGTGACCGCGAGTTCGCCTCCATGCACATGAGCCGCCAGCAGTGGAGCCGCGTCTATGGCCAGCCGATCGTCGGTGCCAGCCGCCCCATCGGCGAGGTCGTCGCCGAGGCGCAGCTCGCCGCCAGGGGCCGCGTGTACGGCGGTGGCCAGCCCGAGCCCGAGGTGCACTACGGGTCCGAGCCGGCCGGCTGGCGATGACCGCCACCGCGCCCGCCGGCCAGCTCGCCTACACCCGGGCGACGCTGGCCGCCCCACCCGGTGAGCATGGCCCGGTCGAGTTCGTCGCCTCCCAGGCCAAGGCCAACCGGTACGGGTTCGCGCTCCGTCCCGACGGGTGGCTGCTGGAGTCGTACAGAGCCAACCCTCTGGTGCTCTGGATGCATGACCCGATGCGGCCACCGATCGGCCGGGCCGATGTCCGCCAGGTCGGCGGCGAGCTGCGCGCCACGATCGCCTTCGACCAGGGCGATGAGTTCGCGATCGACATCGAGCGCCGCTACCGCCTCGGCACGCTCAACGCCGTCAGCGTCGGCTGGGGATTTGTGAAGGCCGACGGGTCGCCCATCCAGAACTGGTACGCGCTCAAGCCGCAGGAGATCGCCTCCAAGGAGGTCTTCTACGACCTCGAGGAAATCTCGGCCGTGACCGTACCCGGTGACCCCCGGGCAGTACGGGCGCAGCAGTCCCTCGCCGCTGCCCTCGGCCATGCCGCTGCTCCGGCCCGGTCGCGCTGCCGGATCTGCGAGCAGCTCGGGCGGCAGTGCTACGCCTGCGAGGCCGTCGCCCGCTTCGGGCCCGACTCCCCGACTGGACGGTGGTACTGATGAGCAGCCGCGAGAGGATCGCGACCTGGCCGAGCGAGCGCGCCAATCGTCAGAGCAACCGGGTCGTCGAGGTCCTGACCGGCACTCGGGTCCTGTCCCTGGACGAGGTCGACCGCTGGCAGGCGGTCGCGTTCGACTGCAACGGCGCCGCCCGCAACCTCGACCTCCCCGACGAGCAGCACTGCGCCGGCCTGTACCTGTACGTCACCAACGCAACCGCGGCCACCTTTGCGCTCACGGTCCGCAACGACGCCGCCGGCACCATCGTGGCCATCCCGGCCGCGGCCACGTTCCGGAGCGCGCGCGTCTGGTGCGACGGGACCGCCTGGCGGTCGCTGCTGGGGGCGTGATGTGGACGTGTGGGCGGCACCGTTGCGGC
>Ga0307278_10000637_pt1 | contig 17373 bp, 20 predicted proteins | sample ER_DNA_117_FD_194482 | JGI IMG/M metagenome (GOLD analysis project Ga0307278, IMG submission 194482) | Bulk soil microbial communities from the East River watershed near Crested Butte, Colorado, United States - ER_DNA_117 | ecosystem: Environmental > Terrestrial > Soil > Floodplain | place...
AAGGGGCCTACGCCATTGGCGTGATTTGCGGCTTTCAGAGCGGCCAGTGCGAGTTGGAAGTTCTGCGGCTATCAGGTCCAACACATCGAGTCGAGCCTGTGGGCGTCGCACAAACGGTCGTTTCTGCGACAGCCGCCCCCGGGGGCCTCACTCCCTGTCCTGTGGGCGTTCAGAACCCGTGTCCGAAATCAACGTCGCACAACTAGCGCTGTCACAGGGTTCTGCGACCGTCATCGGCATGGGACACCTGCTCGGCTACGTCCGCGTCTCCACCGCCGACCAGCAGCCGCACCTCCAGGTCGACGCCCTCACGGCGGCCGGCTGCTACCGGGTCTTCACCGAGACCGCCAGCGGCGCCCGCACCGACCGGCCCACCCTCGAGCAGCTCCTGGACCAGCTCCGACCCGGCGACACCCTGGTCGTCTGGAAGCTGGACCGGCTTGGCCGGTCGCTGCGCCACCTGGTCGACACCATCACCGGCCTCGCCGAGCGCGGCATCGGGTTCCGCAGCCTGCAGGAGGCGATCGACACCACCACCCCCGGCGGCAAGCTCGTCTTCCACGTGTTCGCCGCCCTGGCCGAGTTCGAACGCGACCTGATCCGCGAGCGCACCAGCGCCGGGCTGGCCGCCGCCCGGGCCCGCGGCCGCCGCGGCGGCCGACCGTCGGTCCTGACCGGACACAAGCTCCAGGTGGCGCAGGAGATGCGTGCATCCGGGCAGTACACGATCGCCGCGATCGCCAAGACCCTTGGCGTCAGCCGTGCCTCCATCTACCGCCACCTCAGCCGCGCCAGCGGCTGATCAGCCGCCACGAGTACGAGCGGTTGTAGAGAGCGAAGCCGACCGCCTGACCTCTTGCATGCCATGCCATCCGCACCCCTTCACAAGACCCCCCGCCGCCTCGCCCAGCACCGCATCAGTCCTGTTCAGGGAGGCTCCGGGACAAGGCGCCGTGGTGCGACGCGAGGCGGCGCGCGGGATCGTTGCTGACATCCTGCTGACAACTGACACCACCAGCCGTAGCATTTGGCGAACATCAGTTCGAGCACGGGGAACGATGGCTGATCGCTGCTCCTTCTGCGGCTCCACCGCTGGACCCTTCAACAGGGTGGGCGGCCTCTTCACCGTCCTGATGTGCGCGGACTGCCAGGCCGCCCGCGGCCACGGCAGCGGCCCCTATCCGGTGATGACTCGGGCGGAGATGCGCGCCGGCCTGGACCAGCTGCCCACCTGGGTCCTGGAGCAGAAGGCGGCCGCCAACCGCCACGTCATCGCCGTTATGCGCACACGACTGGCCGCCGGCGACCGGGTGGCTCGCATGTACCAAGAGCCGGGGCTGGCCTGGCTTGAGCGTCAAGCCGAAGTTGCCGAGCAGCTAATCTCAGACCGCCAAGCCAGAGCAAAGCCCGACTCCTAGGCAGTCCTGTCCCTGAGTGTGTGGCGATGGATCCATGCCGTATTGCTCCAGGAGGTTGGTCCGTCGTGCGCCGCATTGCGAAGGAAGGTTCCCTTCCTCTAGCACCTTCCCACGCTATCCTCACGCCGTGGACACGAACCGAGGGCCGTCTGGGTCTATGACCCCAGCGACATCGCGCCCGGCTGAGAGTCCTTCCAGCACAAGCACACCGCCGCGCGGCTGCCCGTGAATAAGCGGGAGCTGTCTGAGGCGGACATCTGCGCCAAGTTCATCACCCCCCACGTCGAGGCCGCGGGCTGGGACGACGCCACCCAGATCCGGCGCGAGGTCTATTTCACCGATGGGCAGATCCACGTCCGGGGGAAGATGGTCACCCGCGGCAAGAGGCAGTTCGCCGACTACGTCCTGTACTACAAGCCGAACATCCCCATCGCCATCATCGAAGCGAAGGTCAACAGCCTCGCGGTCGGTGATGGCATGCAACAGGCGTTGGAGTACGCCGAAATCCTCAACATCCCCTTCGTCTTCTCGTCAAACGGTGACGGGTTCGTGTTCCACGACCGCACGGGGACGCTTCCGGACGCGGAGACCTCCCTGCCGCTGGCAGGCTTTCCGTCGCCGGCGCGGCTGTGGTCGATCTACCGAGGCTGGAAGGGACTCTCACCTGAGCAGGAGCACGTCGTCCTCCAGGACTACTTCGAGGACGGTAGTGGCAGGCAGCCGCGGTACTACCAACGCAACGCCATCAACGCGTCCATAGAGGCGATCGCCAAGGGGCAGGACCGCCTGCTGCTGGTCATGGCCACCGGCACCGGCAAGACCTACACCGCCTTTCAGATTATCTGGCGGTTGTGGAAGGCCGGGCAGAAGAAGCGGGTGCTCTACCTCGCCGATCGCAACATCCTCATCGACCAGACGATGGTCAACGACTTCCGGCCCTTCGGCCCCGCGATGGCGAAGCTCAACCCGGCGCCGCAGACCATCGAGAGCGCCGACGGCACCACCAACCAGATCGCCTCAGCTCTTGACCGCAAGCGGCGGATTGACCCCTCGTATGAGATCTACCTCGGCCTGTACCAGGCGATCACCGGGCCGGATGAGCGCCAGAAGCTGTTCCGTGAGTTTTCGCCCGGATTCTTCGACCTGATCGTCATCGACGAGTGCCATCGCGGCAGCGCGGCTGACGACGCCGCCTGGCGCGAGATCCTGGACTACTTCTCCTCGGCGACCCAGATCGGTATGACCGCCACCCCCAAGGAGACCAAGTACGTCTCCAACATCCAGTACTTCGGCGAGCCGGTGTACATCTACTCGCTCAAGCAGGGCATTCAGGACGGATTTCTTGCGCCGTACAAGGTCATCAACGTCCACATCGACGTGGACGTTGAGGGGTACCGGCCGACGCAGGGAGCCACCGACGTCGATGGTGAGCAGGTGCCGGACCGCATCTACAACCAGCGGGACTTCGACCGCACGCTGGTGATCGACGACCGTACCAAGCTGGTGGCGAAGCGTGTGACCGAGTTCCTCAAGGAGTCGGAGAGCCGCTTCCAGAAGACGATCCTGTTCTGTGTCGACCAGGAGCACGCGGCGCGGATGCGGCAGGCGCTCGTCAACGAGAACGCCGACTTGCAGGCCGCGAACCGGCACTACGTCATGCGCATCACGGGCAACGACAAGGATGGACAGGATCAGCTCGGCAACTTCATCGACCCGGAGTCGACGTACCCGGTCCTGGTGACCACCTCACGGCTGCTCTCGACCGGCGTGGACGCCCAGACCTGTCGGTTGATCGTGCTCGACCGCCCGGTCGGGTCGATGACTGAGTTCAAGCAGATCCTCGGCCGGGGCACGCGCGTGCATGAGGACACCAAGAAGCTGTACTTCACGCTGATGGACTTCCGCGGCGCGACGAGCCACTTCGCGGACCCCGACTTCGACGGCGCGCCGGTCCAGATCTACGAGCCCGAGGACGACGAGTCCATCGTCCCTCCCGTCGAGGAGGGTGAGGAGATCCCGGAGGGTGAGATCGTTGTCGATCCCGGCAACGACATCTCGATCAACGAGAACGAGCCTCCAAGCCGCAAGCTGTACGTCAACGGCGTGCTGGTGACGATCATTGCGGAGCGGGTGAAGTACCTCGACGCCGACGGGACGCTCATCACCGAGAGCCTGCGCGACTACTCGAAGAAGGCCGTCGTCGGCCACTTCGCCTCACTCGACACGTTTCTCCACCGCTGGAAGAGCGCGGATCGCAAGCAGGCGATCATCGACGAGCTCGAGGCGGAGGGGCTGCGCATCGAGCCCCTCGCCGAGGAGGTCAACCCGAACCTCGACTTCTTCGACCTGATCTGCCACGTGGCCTACGGCCGGCCGGCGCTCACTCGGCGGCAACGGGCGGACAACGTCCGGACCCGCGACGTCTTCTCCAAGTACGGCCCCCAAGCGCGGGCGGTCCTCGACGCTCTGCTGACCAAGTACCAGGACGACGGGCTCGTCGACCTCGGCGATCCGCGCGTCCTGCAGATCCCGCCGATCGATACGATGGGCACCCCGGTGGAGCTGATCCGCCAGTTCGGCTCCCGGGCCGGCTTCGAGCAGGCGGTGCATGAAATGCAGGACGCGCTCTACGAGGTGGCTTAGGACATGAGCGTCCGAACGACGGTCAAGTCAATCCAAGACATCATGCGGCAGGACGCGGGTGTCGACGGAGACGCGCAGCGCATCTCGCAGCTCTGCTGGATGTTCTTCCTCAAGATCCTCGATGATCAAGACCAGCAACTCGAGCTCATGCAGCCCGGATACGCGTCCCCGCTCCCGGGCGACCTGCGTTGGGGAGCATGGGCTGCTGACCCCGAGGGGATGACCGGTGATGCCCTGCTCGCCTTCATCAACGATCGGCTGTTCCCCGGCCTCAAGGAGCTCCCGATCGTCGGAGGGAACGCACACCGTTCTCGGGTAGTGCGCGGTGTCTTCGAGGATGCCTACAACTACATGAAGTCGGGCTACCTGGTTCGGCAGGTCGTCAACAAGATCAACGAGGTCGACTTCAACAACCTGGCGGAACGGCAGCACTTCGGCGACGTCTATGAACAGCTGCTCACCGACCTGCAGAGTGCCGGCAACGCCGGCGAGTACTACACGCCTCGCGCGGTCACCGCCTTCATGGCGGACCGGATCGCCCCCAAACCCGGGGAGATCCTGCTCGATCCGGCGTGTGGCACTGGCGGCTTCCTCACGTGCGCCATGCGCCACATGCGTGATCGGTACGTCAAGACGCCCCGCGACGAGCTCCTGATGCAGCAATCGCTGCGAGCAGTGGAGAAGAAGCCACTCCCCCACATGCTCTGCACGACGAACATGCTCCTGCACAACGTCGAAGATCCGGTCTTCGTCCGGCATGACAACACACTGGCCCGGCCGTACATCAGCTACAGCGCTGCGGACCGCGTCGATATCGTGCTCACCAATCCGCCGTTTGGCGGCAAGGAAGAGGCCGGGATCGAGAGCAACTTCCCCAAGCAGTTCCAGACCCGCGAGACGGCCGACCTGTTCTTGGCGCTGATCATGCGCCTGCTCAAGAAGAACGGCCGCGCCGCGGTGGTGCTTCCGGACGGCTCGCTCTTCGGTGAAGGGGTGAAGACCCGCCTCAAGGAGGCGCTGCTTGCCGAGTGCAATCTCCACACGATCGTGCGGCTGCCCAACAGTGTGTTCAAGCCCTATGCCAGTATCGGCACAAACCTCCTGTTCTTCGAGAAAGGGACACCGACCGAAGAGATCTGGTTCTACGAGCACCGTGTCCCCGAGGGACAAAAGGCCTACTCGATGACGAAGCCCATTCGAGTTGAGCATTTCGCTCGGTGCGTGGACTGGTGGGGCGGCGCGTCACGCGGAGGCCGCGTGGAGACCGAGGTCGCCTGGAGGGTTACGGCGGATGAGGTCAAGGAGCGGGGCTACAACCTCGACATCAAGAACCCGCACGTTGTCGCTGAGCAACATGAGGATTCAGAGGATCTACTTCGACGGCTGGACGCTGCCGAGGGGCAGGCCGGGGCGTTACGAGCCCAACTGAAGGCCGTCCTCGAGGATGCGTTGCTGCGGTGAGCGGCGAATTGCTGCTGCAGGAGTTTGATCGGCTCGCAGACGCCCCAAATGCCATCCCGCACCTACGCGAGTTTGTGCTCGAATTGGCAGTCCACGGGCGCCTCGGTACGGCGGACCCAAACGACGGCGCATTCGAGGTCAAACCTAGCGCTGAGGGAGCGAACAGGGCCGCTGAGATTACCGACTCTCAGGACCACGAGATTCGGATGGAGTCCGGGTGGGTTAGAGAGCCTCTGCGGCATCTGCTCGTTCATTTGCAGACAGGTCCGTTCGGCAGTTCTCTTCATCAATCCGATTATGTTGCTGGTGGCACTCCCGTCATCAACCCTGCTTCCATCGTTGATGGCCGTATCGTCCCATCTCTCAAGATGGCTGTCGGGGCCGATACAGTTACCCGCTTAGCTTCGTTTAAGCTACGTGAGGGCGACATCGTGCTCGCGCGACGGGGTGAAATGGGTCGGTGTGCAGTCGTAACCTCGGTCGAAACGGGATGGCTGTGCGGAACGGGGAGCTTGATACTCCGATTTCCGCCGACGATTGTCCCCAAGTTCATGGCCCTTCTTCTGGGCTCTCCCGGAGTTCGAACATACCTCGGCGGGTCGGCCGTTGGCTCAACCATGCAGAATCTGAATCAATCGATTCTTATGAACCTCCTCGTGAACTTGCCTCCTGTCCCTGAGCAACACCGCATCGTCGCCAAAGTCAATGAGTTGATGGCGCTGTGCGACCATTTAGCGGCCACGAATCGGGAGCGTGAGGTACGACGGGATGCGCTCCGGACGACGTCACTCCGAAACCTTGTTGGACCCGCTGCATCAAGGGAGAACGCGCAGTTTTTCTTGCGCCATTCATCGCGGGTGATCACGACGCCATCGCACGTTGGTGATGTTCGTCGTACGATTTTGGATCTCGCTGTCCGGGGCGCGTTGGTGCCCCAGGATCCAGCAGACGGCCACGGCTCGCGGTTGTTGGAGTTGATCGCGTCCGATCGCGAGACGACCGCAGCACGAAGGGCGGTATTCTTTACCGCTCCCGAGGAGCCACTGCCGCACATACCGCCAACGTGGGCATGGGCGGCGATTGATGAGATCGCGGCCTGTGAGGCCAATGCGATTACCGACGGACCGTTCGGCGCCAACTTGAAGAGCGCCCACTATATTGGGCAAGCGGGATACCGGGTCATAAGGCTTGAAAACATTGGCCACGGCACCTTTCGGGCCGAGTTCCATAGTTACATTGCCCAGGACCACTGGGAGCGCTTTCCCAAGCACCATGTCTTCGAAGGCGACCTCGTCGTAGCGGGCTTGGTGGACCCCTCAGTGCGGGCTTGTGAGGTCCCGGCTGGCATAGGGCCTGCGCTGGTGAAAGCTGACTGCTACCGATTCCATGTCCACCCGGGTTTCGCGTCTCGGTTTGCTCTCCACTATCTCAACTCCCCCACCTGCCAGGGGTTAGCTGCGGTACACCATCATGGGATGACACTAACGAGGCTCGGCCTTGGCAACTTTCGACGCCTTCCGATTCCGGTTCCACCGCTAGCCGAACAACACCGCATCGTCGCCAAGGTGGACGCATTGATGGCGATCTGCGACGAACTGGAGCAGAGTCTCGCTTTGGAGCAGACCGCGCGGGGCCGGCTGCTGGAGGCGTTGTTGCATGAGGCGTTGGCTGGTGGCGTCGTCCCCGTCGCCGTGTGACGTTGCGCCAACCGGCGGCGGGCCTGCGTGCCCGCCAAGCTCTCGCCCTGGAGGCACGGTCTGGGCGTCCATATCACCGGAGCATGGATCCTCAGCGCGACGCGCTAGTGTGAACGTGCAGAATGTGAGTCACGCCGGGCCTGACTCACCCGAGACCCGGTAAGGGCCTTTCACTCGGGATGGATCTGGCTCGCACGACGCGCCTACCGCGAGGAATCAGCGAGCCTTCTGCCCAGCGCCACAGATCATCCGTGGCCCGTTGCACGCTTGCTGGCGCGGGCCGGCCTTGCTGACGGGCAGCCCGAAGCAGAACGACCAACTGTGAGGCCAGGGTTGCCATTCGAGCGTCCAGCGGATCCCGATTCAAGCGCTCAGGTATCGTCACGCAATGACCCTGGAGCCTTGGGCAACGGCGCAGGCTGAACGGCTGATTGCACCATTGGGCAACCGGTGGGCGCATGTCCAAGCGGTCGCTCGCCAAGCGGGTCGTGTGGCGGCGTCCTTCTCACCCGAGGATGGTGACGTGCTGGTCGCGGCGGCGTTCCTGCATGACGTCGGCTATGCCCCGTCGCTGAACCGGCTTGGCTTCCATCCAGTGGATGGCGCGCGGTTCCTTCGTGGCGTTGGCCAGGAGCGGCTGGCCTGTCTTGTTGCCCATCACTCCGGGGCGCGCTTCGAGGCCGAGGAGCGCGGCCTGGTCGACGAGCTGGCTGCCTTCCCGGCTGAGGAGGGCCCGGTGATGGACGCGCTCACGTATGCCGACATGACCACCGGACCAGCGGGCCAGCCGATGACCCTGGATCAACGCGTTGACGAAATCCTGCGTCGCTATCCGCCGGATGATCCGGTGCATCGGGCGATCGTTCGGGCTCTGCCGCTGCTCCAGGCAGCGGTGAAACGGACTCTGCGTCGGCTGGACGTCGGGCCTGCTCAGCCGACGTAGGGCGCGCTGCGCCGCTCAAAGTAGTGGTCGATCCGTAGTCGCATCGACGGGTGGATGTTCAGGCTGTCCAGCTGTGCGGGCGCGACGAATTCCACTTCGCTGGTTTCGCTGCTGGTTGCCAGTTGACCGCCAAGCATCCTGGTCGTGAAGCAGATGGAGCATTGTTGGCGGACTTCGCCGTTGTCGTAGGCCATGACGTGGTTTGGGTTGGTGTAGATGCCGACCACGCCGATAACCTCAACGTCGATGCCGGTCTCCTCCTTGACCTCGCGCACCACTGTCTCGGCCATGGATTCGCCTACGTCCATGCCGCCGCCGGGCAGCGCCCATAGGTCGTTGTCGGTCTTGTGCACCAACAGCAGTTCGCCGCGATCGTTGGGGACGATCGCGGTCACGGAGGGGACGAGGCTGTTGGCCTTGGGGGCATTGGGGTCGTTGAAGTAGTCGATCCGAGCCACAGCTACCGCCTTTCCCCCAGCATCAGCGCCCTGGGCAGGTTGTCTCCATTGGCTTGGTCCCAAACTCGCTCGAATGAGGCCTGGTAGTGGTCGACCAGCCGGCCGCCCGGTAGACGGCGTAGGTGGAGCACTGGCGAGTGGGCGGCCGGGGCGCCGTAGACGTGAGCGTTGACCAGCATGTCGTCGTCGAATCGGTAGATCGAGTTGTAGAGCGTGGTGGCATGGAAGCGAAGCTCGACACCCGGAGCGCTGATTGCGTCCTGTAGGTACATCAGGCCCAGCCGGATCCGGGCTGCCATGCCCTCGCCGATCTGTTCTTCTTCTCCCCGCCGGCGCACCGCGTCGGAGTCGGGATCTCCCAGGGCGAGACGGATCTTGGCCCCTTGCTCGGCCTTGGCGGCAAGCAGTTTGGCCACCTCTGGGTAACCGTCTGGGAGGAACAGCCCGGCAAAGACCAGCACGTCGATGCGGTCGGCGGCGCCATCCAACAGGCTCCGCCACAGCGGTCCTGGCACGGCGCCACGGTTGGGGTAGAGGGTGACCAGCTCGGCCGCGCTGGCCGCCTGGGTGCGACGGTCATCTGCGATCTCGGGCCACAGGTAGGCCTCGTCGGTGCCAAGCAACGAGGCCGTCGCCCATCGGTGGGAGCGGTGGGGAACCCGGCCGGGGACGATCCAGCGCTCGACTGTCTTGGGGTCCACGCCGATCTGCGCAGCCACATCCGAGACGGTGAGCCGCGCTCCCGTGATGCAGCTGCGAAGTCGCTCGTTCGCCACCGAATCCTCCGAGCGGTGTCGCTATCGAGACGTTTCCAGCGTACTCGGACGTCCCGACACGTCCTCTGGCGCAGTTTCGCCGTCCTGGCCAACGACCCCCCAATGGGGCCTCGCAGCAGAACTCAAAACTATCCGCCGAACTCTGAGCAGAGGGAGCCATAGCCCGTTGAGGCCCGCGTAGGACGCGTGAATCAGGTTCTGAGAAGTCGGGGCCGGGGGCGGTGACGCGCCCCCGGAACCCCCAGAGCATCGAGTGAGGTCCCGATGCATAGCCAGTCTGCTCGGCCTGCGCCGAGCGTTGCAAGCTTCCTGCGGTCGGCCGAGGTCGCCGCCATCTTCCAGGTCTCCCCCAAGACCGTCAGCCGCTGGGCCCAACACGGCCTGCTGCCCTGCCAGCGCACCCTGGGCGGCCACCGCCGCTACCCGGCCGCCGCCATCGAGGAACTGGCCGCCTCCCTGCATCAGGAGGTGCGCGCCGGATGACCACCTCGCACCCCACCCCCTCCCCCACCCCGGCCGGGTCTGGGTCGGTGTTGGACGGCGACCCCCGCATCCTGATCCCCCTGCCCGAGGCCGCCGAACGGCTTGGGATCTCGCGCTGGCAGGCCTACAAGCTGGCCCGCTCCGGCCGCCTACCCACCACCCGCCTCGGTGCCCGGGATCTGCATGTGCCGGCGGCGGTGCTGCGCCGCATTGAACACGAAGGCCTCCCCCCGGAGCCGGAGGGGAGCGTGGTCACATGACCCACCCCGATCCCCTGACCGCGCACGTCCGCCGGCTCGGCAACCACGAGCTGAACGAGCTGCTAGTCCAGCTCCCCAAGCCCACCTTCGCGGCCCTGGTGGAGGTCGCCCTGGCCCGGCCGGTGCTGCCGGCCGGGTTGATGGTGCGGTACGAGCCGGCCCCCGGCGTCGATGGCTGGGCGGTGGTGGCCTGTGCCCCGCGTCGGCGGCTGGGCACCCTCACCCGCGACCGCGACCGGGGTAGCCAGGTGGTGTGGCGGGCCTGGACCCGGGCCGGCGACCCGGTCCAGATCAGCGGGATCTCAAGCTGGCGGCGTCGCGGGGACGCGGCCGCGGCCCTGGCTTGGGTCACCCCGGCCAGCCGGGCCCGCTTCCTGGCCCTGGCCGCGCACGTCCGCGGCCTGGCCGACCCCCAGCTGCACAACCTGCTGCGGGCGCTGCCCCGGGCGGTGTTCGACCAGCTGCTGGATGCGGCCTACGCCGCCGAGGGGACGGCAGCATGACCGCCGCCAAGCGCTGTCCCCGCTGCGGCAAGGTCAAGCCAGCCGACGAGTTCTACCGCCGCCGACGGACCCGGCTGTCGTCCTACTGCCAGGCCTGCCAGCGCGCCGCCGCCCGCCTGGCCCGCCGCCGGCGCCACGACCCGGCCGCGGTCGACCAGCTGCGGGCGGTCGACCGGACCCGCCAGCGCCGCCACCGCACCCTGGGCGGCCAGGACCCGGGCGGTGGTGACGCCGCATGAACCGGCCACCCTCCCCCGGGCCGGGCATGACCTGGCCGGCGCCGCACCGGCCCGCTCCCGGTGGTGGGCTGGCGGTGCTGGTCGTGGTCACGGTCCTGGTCGCCCTGGCCGCCCCCCACGCCAAAGCCTTCCGTGGCCTGGTCGCCGGCGGGCTCCCGACCATCACCGCGCCCACGCCCTCCACCACCCGGCCGGCTTCCCGGCCGCCAGCGGGGCTGAGCTTCACCAACGCCGCTGGCTGCCGACCCGCCGGCGACTTCACCTCCCCGCGTCTAGACCATCGGGTCCGGACGGCGCTGGTGGCTGCGGCCGGCCGCTACCGGCTTCGGGTGTCGTGCCTGCGCAGCGGCCATTCCTGGTTCGTCAGGGGCACCCGGCGGGTGTCCAACCACTCGGTGTGGCGCGGGGTCGACGTCGACCAGGTCGACGGCCACCCGGTCAGCCGCGCCAACCCGGCGGCGCGGCGGCTGGCGGTCTGGATCGGCCAGGGCCGGGCCGGAGTCCAGCCCAGCGAGGTCGGCTCCCCCTGGACCTTCGGCGGCCGGCCCTGGTTCAGCGACGCCGGCCACCAGGGGCACCTGCATGTCGGCTTCCCCGGTCCGACCCGGCCGGGTGGTGGCCGATGATCGCGCTGGACCTAGCCCGGGCCATGGGAGTGCGCGGCACCATCGTCCTGGCCTGTCTGCTGGTCCTGGTCGTGACCGCCTATGGCGTCGCCCAAGACCTCGGCCTGCTCGAGGCCCCCGCCCGGGCCGCCCCGTCCCGCACGCCGGCGGCCGATTGCCAACCCAAGCCGACCCGGGACGCCACCGCCGACATCCCCCGCTTCTACCTGCGGCTCTACTGCAAGGCGGGCGCCCGCTACCGGATCCCGTGGTCGGTGCTGGCGGCGGTCGGCAAGGTCGAGTCCAACCACGGCCGGGTCCGCCTCCCGGGGGTGCGTTCCGGGAGCAACTGGGCCGGGGCCTGCGGACCGATGCAGATCGGCTGCGTGGCGGGCAGCAAGGCCGGCAACAGCTGGGCCCGCTACGGCCACGGCCGACCCCACGACCCCGCCAACGCCATCCCGGCCGCCGCCCGCTACCTGGTCGACCACGGCGCCCGCCATAACCTCGACCGGGCCATCTACGCCTACAACCACTCCCGCGCCTACGTCGCTCGGGTCAAGCAGCTCGCCGGCCGCTACGCCCGAGGCGGTGGGCGCAGGTGACCGCGGCCGAGCTCGGCCCCACCGACCGCCTCCCGGCAGCCAGGTCGCGGGACGAGCTCCGCCTGGCCCAGGTCGCCTCCGGGCTGCTGTTGCTGCTGGACGCCTACCGGCTCACCGGCCGGCTCCCCCTCGAGGTCCAGGTCCAGACCAGCCGGCTGCGCCACGCGGTCAAGCTGGTGATCCAGGCCGAAGCCGCTCGCTCCCCCACCACCGTGCCGCCCTCGCCGGCAGCGCAGGGGCTGGACCCGGCCGCGGCGACGTTGCGGGCTTGGATCGCCGCCCAACCCTGGACCCAACCGGGCCCGGTCGGCTGGGTGTACCTGCTGTGCTTCCGCGACCCCACCACCGGCGCCCACCGGCCCCTCCAAGGCGACGGTGTCCGGGGTCAGTACGCCGGGCACTACTGGGGCTGGACCGACGACCTCATCCGCCGCATCACCCGTGAGCACCGCAACCCCCGCTGGCGCGGCGCCGGGCGGCTGGTCCAGGTCGCCCTCGAGGCCGGGCTGACCTTTGAGCTGGCTTGGCTGGAGTACCCGGCCACCCGGGGCCGGGAGCGGCGGCTCAAGAACCAGGGATCGGCCTACCGGCGCTGCCCGCTGTGCCGCGGCACCGGCGGCCCCCTCGACCCCGCCCAAGCGGTCGCCGCCATCCAGCCTTCCCTGCTCCCCCATCCCCCGGCTGCTGGAAGGAGGTAACCCCTATGGCCCGACGCACCATCTGGCGGATCGACATGGGCGACGGCACCTGGGCCGTCTGCTGCATGGCCTGTCGCATCGCCCTGTACCGCGGCGCCAAGGGCGGCGCTGACCGCGCCGCTGCCGCCCACTTCTGCGAACCCGTCATCCCCCTCGGCCGCCGCCGCCGGTCGGCCTGACCACGTGGCCCACCCCTGGGCCCCGGTGTGGCGGCGCGACCCCGGACCCCTCCCGTGGACGGACGCGCCGCCCACCGCCAACCCCGCCCCTCCCCTTGTGAAGGAGCAGCTACGTGAACAACCGCATCCGCTGGGGCCAGCCGGCCGCCGGCTGGGACGCCCCCGGGTGGACCTCGCTGGTCGACCACGGCCCCCTCCCCCTCCAGACCGTCCGATCGGTCGGCCGCTGGCTCTGGCCAACCCTTTCCGTGAGCGGCTTCCTGGTCGTGACCGGCTTCGTCTTCGGTCACGACGACCCCACCCCCGGCCTCTCGCTGCGGGGCCTGTGCACCATCGCCCTCGCCGCTGCCGTGGTCATCCTGCTCACCGTTCGCCGTACTGCTGGCCCGGGCCCCCTGACTCGGGCGGTGTTCGAGTACGCGGTCGTGTTCGTGCTGGCCGTGCTGGTCGCGACCACCGGCGTCGCCCTCGACCAGGCCCCCACCGCCGGCACGCGCGCTGCCGTGGACCAGCGGCCGGCGCTGGTCAAGACCATCGACGGGTTTGGTGACTGGCTCAGCCAGTGGCGGGACTGGGCTCGCAAGGAAACCGACCGCCGCTCCCCGTCCTCCGCCACCCTGCCTGACCCGACGGGCCAGGCCATGGCCCCCTCCCCCGCCTCGCCATCGTCGACCAGGAGGCAGCTGTGACCCTGAAATTCTCGGACCTCAACCCCCTCGGCCGGGCCATCATCGTGGTCGTGGCCGCCCTGACCTTTGGGGTGGCTGCGGTGTCGTTCGCCACCAGCTACGGCGCCCTGTACGCCTACGCCCGCGACACCGGCCTCTACAGCGAGCGCCTGACCCGGCTGTGGCCGCTGCTGCTGGACGGGGCATTCGTCGTGGCCCAGCTGGCGGCAATCTTGGCCGGGATCCTGCGCGGCTCCCGGGGCTGGCCGATCCTGACCATGCTCCTCACGGGTGCTCTGACGGTCTGGTTCAACCTCCAGCACGCGGGCAGCGACCCCGGCCGCCGGCTGGCTGCGGCGCTGCCGCCGGTGCTGATGATGCTGGCTTTCGAGATCGACGTGCAGATCGTCCGCTGGGTCATGCAAGCCCTCGGCAAGCCCCTGGGACCCATCGCTCCCCCACCCACCGACGGCATGTTGCCGGGGGCGGTCTGGAGCTCGGACGGGCTGGACTGGAACGTTCCGCGCCCTGGTGTTACCCGCGGCTGGCCGCCTTGGGACCACGGTCAGATTCCGGCAGGCCACTACCTTCCGGAAAACCCACAGAACGGGCAAGCCCGACTACGGGGCGGGGAGGGTCCTGACCCGGCCGGGGTAACCAAGCGCCAGCGCATCGAGGAATACCTGGACCGGCTCAGTTCCGAACAGCTCCAGAACTTGACCGTGCGCGAGCTCACCGCCGAGCTGGCCAACCAAGGCCTGGCGGTCACCGAGCGTTACGTCAAGCAGATCCTCGACCAGCGAAGGCCCGCACCCAGGTCCCGCCGGCGGGGGAGTGGTCCCCGCAGCCCACGCCGATGACCGGGCCTAAGCGGACGGCCAGGGGCCGTCTGCGGCCGGTGCCTGAGCCCGACCGGCAGCCACCCCACAACGTGGAAGCTGAGGAGGCGGTCCTGGGGGCGGTCCTGGCCTCCGGGCGGCTGCTGGCCGAGGTCGCCGGCCTGCTCGAGGAGGCCGACCTGTATCGGCCAGCCCATCGAGCGATCTGGCGGGCGATCCTGCGCCTGGCCGACCGCGGCGAGCCGACCGACCCCATCACGGTGCTGGGGGAGCTAGAGCAGGCCGGCGAGCTCGCCGACGTCGGGGGCGGCCCGTTCCTGCATACCCTGGTTGCGGCCGTGCCTACTGTGGCCAATGCCGGCCACTACGCCCGCCTGGTCGCCGAGACGGCGCGGCGGCGGCGGGTCATCGACCTCGGCATCCAGCTGGCCCACTCCGACGCCGACCCGGCCGTGCTGGCCCACCTCGCCGGGGAGCTAGCCGACACCAGGACCGCCGCACTCGGCGAGCGCGCCTGGGAGCCGCCCCTGTCGGTCGGCGCCGCTGGCGATGTGCCGGGCTTCCCGGTCGAGATGCTGCCCGGCTGGCTGGGGGAGTACGTGGCTGCGGTCGCTACCGCCACCCAGACCCCACCGGATCTGGCCGGCATGCTCGCCCTGGCCGTGCTCGCTACCGTCGCCGCCGGCGCCGTCGAGGTCCAACCCCGACCCGGCTGGCGCGAGCCGCTGTGTCTGTTCGTGGCCGTGGGCATGGATGCCGGGACTCGTAAGAGCAGCGTCTTCACTGCCCTCACCCAGCCTGTTGCGGAATTCGAACGCGACCAGGCGGCCGCCGCCTTCCCGGCGATCACCGAGACCATCACCCTGCGGCGCATCGCCGACCACGCCGCCGCGGCCGCCGAAGCCGCCGCCAGCAAGGCCCCGATCGACCAACAGGAAGAACGCCAGGCCGAGGCGATCGCCCGAGCCGCCGAGGCCGCCAACCTCGTCGTGCCCCCGGTGCCACGGTGGCTGGTTGATGACGCCACCCCCGAGGCCCTCGCCGGCTTGCTGGCCACCCACGGCCGCATCGCTTTGCTGTCGCCTGAGGGGGACGTGTTCGACCAGATGGCCGGCCGCTACAACCAAGCCGCCGGCCCCAACCTGAGCGTGTACCTCAAGGGCCACGCCGGCGACCTGCTCAAGGTCGACCGCCGCGGCCGCCCACCCGAGTACGTTGAGCGGCCCTGTCTGACCATTGGCCTCGCCGTCCAACCCGAGGTCCTCCAGGGTTTGGCCGGCCGGCCCGGGTTCCGGGGTCGGGGATTGCTGGCCCGGTTCCTGTACAGCCTCCCCGAGAGCCTGGTCGGCCGCCGCCGGGCCGGCGCCCCACCCGTGCCGCCGGCAGTTGCCGACCGCTACACGCTGGAGCTTCAAGCCCTCGCCGCGAGCCTGGCTACTCCCGCCAGTAAGGAGGGCCCCGCCTTGCTCACCCTCGACCGGAGGGCAGCCGAGCTCCTACTCGGGTTCGAGCGTGATCTGGAGCCTCGGCTGGCCGCCGACAGCGGCGACCTGGCCCACCTGGCCGGGTGGGCAGCAAAGCTCGCCGGCGCCACCTGCCGCCTCGCCGCCCTCCTCCACCTCGCCGGCCACCTCCGCGACGGCTGGGCCCAGCCCATCAGCTCCAACACCTTCGCCGCCGCCATCCGACTGGCCGACTACCTCATCGAACATGCCCGGGCCGTCTTCGATCTGATGGGCGACGATCCCTGCATCGACAACGCCCGCTGGCTCCTGGACTGGATCACCCGAACCAACCGCACCCAGTTCAGCCGCCGCGACGCCCACCGAGCCGCCCCCCGCGGCCGCTTCGCCACGGCCACCGACCTAGAGCCAGCCCTCCGGCTGCTCGAGGAGCACGGCTACCTGCGCCGCGTCGACCCTGAACCCTCGCAGGACCCGCGGGGCCGCGGCCGACCCGCCTCCCCGCGGTTCCTGGTCAACCCTCTGCCGCGCGCCGCAGAAATGACAGAAACACCAAAAACAACCTTGGGAGTTGTTTCTGTCGATTCTGGCGTTTCTGCGGCGCGCGGCGATACCTCGGGCGGCCGCCGATGAGGGTGCTCTCCCCTGTCACGTTATCCAACGAGAACGGCCTCAGCCGCTCCCGGCCATGTCCAGACCTGTCCCTGGTGGCTCACGGCCGCCAGCGGCCCGCCTCAGGCGGGCGAACGACCAATGACGCTGCCCATGGGTTCCAGGACTGGGTGGAGCAACCGGAGCGACCATGGCCTCGGTAGGGATCCGCCGCCGGGTTAGCCGACGCACCGGTCTGGTGACCTACCAGGTCTGGTGGCTGCTCGATGACGGCTCCCAAGGCGCCGAGACGGTCGCCAGCAAGGACCAAGCACGCGCCCTCGCCGCCCAGAAACGACTGCAGATCACCCGCGACACCTGGCATGGACGACGCCGAGGCCGGCTCCCGTTCAGCACCTGGGCTGACCTGTGGTGGGCCGACTGGTCGGCCGATCCTCACCGCAGTCCCCACACCCTGGTCATGGCCGAGAGCCGCCTGCGCAACCACGTGCGCCCCGTTTTTGTCGACCGGCCCATCGACAGAATCGGCCCGGCCGAGATCCGCCGCTGGCAGACCCAGCTGGCTGCCGCCACTGGCCACGCCACCGTGCAGCAATGCCGCTCGCTGCTGCTGCGCATCTTCCAGTACGCCGTCGACGAGGGAGCTCTCGACGCCAACCCGGTCCGCAAAGTCGCGGTGCCTAAGCGCCGCGCCGACTGAGGTGCTTCTGAGTCAATGACCGACGGTGACCGGTTGATCAGACCGCATCTGGGGGTCGTCACGGCCGCTGCTCCTTGCCGTGCTTGCGATGGTAGGCGATGCGCCGGCGGCGAGCCCACTGGA